>Ga0105240_10001086_pt1 | contig 48011 bp, 34 predicted proteins | sample KBSC54metaG_FD_80426 | JGI IMG/M metagenome (GOLD analysis project Ga0105240, IMG submission 80426) | Corn rhizosphere microbial communities from Kellogg Biological Station, Michigan, USA - KBS C5-4 metaG | ecosystem: Host-associated > Plants > Roots > Rhizosphere > Soil | place: Michigan, USA... | reverse complement strand
TCATTGCCAGCTCGACCTCAGTGGTAAAGACTACCCCGAAGCCGGGAAGGTACAACCCACGGGTCAGGCCCAGAACATTGAGCGGACTCTTGGGGTCGGCCAGCTTCAGATTCGAATCGAAATCGCTTTCGACGCGGCGGAAGGCCGAAGGCGCAACGTTGGAAGCGGTCTTGGTCATATAACCACCGGGAGGCGCAGCGGAAGGAACGGACGCCGATACCGGCGCCGCAGGCGTCGAGCCAACCGGAGCCAGCGCTCCGGGAGTCGGCTTCACTACCTGAGCATACGCGGGGGCGAGCGCCACCAGGGCGACGAAACAGATCGATTTCATTGCTTTTCTCCTTCTGCGTCGCGCAATTGCGCTTGCGTCAACCCGCCTCTCAAAGTGCGAAGTGCCGTCTCGGAACCCTGGAGGCGGTGCTCCAGATAATTGCTCTGAACATCGAATGACGCCGTCATCAGCCTGCGTTCGCGCAGATCCTTCTGCCGAATCGCGTTCACCAGTTGGGTCGTCTTGGCGTCATAACGCGCCTCGATCGCCTGGGCGGCCTTGTCGACAGCGGTTTGCACACGCTGCTCGATGTCGGCCGTATTCACCGTAGCGGTAGCAGTCGGAACAGGCGCCGGTGCGGGAGCCGGACGCGTGGCCGCGAATACGACCAAAGCTACGGAAAGCATAGCCGCCGATGCGAAGCCCAGCCTGGCGGAAGAATTCCAGAATCCTGCCAGCCAGCGCCGCAGGGGCGACGGTTCAAATACCTTGTCGGACACGAACGCAATGCGCTGCGGAATTTCTTCTTCGCGCAGGGTGAAAAGCGCCGCTTCCGTCATATGCAGCCGGTCGAGCTCTTCGTGGCAGGTCCGGCAGATTGCAATATGGGACTCGACCTGCCGGCGCTGCTGCGGGTCAGCCAGCTCCTGCAGGAAGTAGTCCCTCAAATCGAATGGCGAACAACTCATGACAAACCCCTTGCCTGTATGGGAGCCAGCTCTACTTTGAGTAATTCGAGCGCGGTGTACAGACGGGACTTGACGGTGGAAACGGGACACTCGAGGATCTCCGACATTTCCTCGAATTTGAAGCCCTGATAAATTTTCAGAACCACGGCTTCACGCTGCTCGGGGGAAAGCCGTTCCAGCGCGGAGGCTACGGCCAGGCTCAGTTCGATGGGGAAAACGGAGCTCCCCCCCACCGTGATGCCTAGTTCGGTGCCTACCGGTTCCATCTCGTCCACATCGGCTTCCGGCCTTCTCTTGCGAAACATCGAGTAGGCTTCGTTATGCGCGATGCGGTAGAGCCACGGAGCGAAACGCTCCGGGTTATCCAGCTTCCGAAGGTTTTGGTAAGCCTTCAAGAACACGTCCTGCGTCAAGTCCAGAGCATCTTCGCGATTGGCGGTGATCCGCAGCAGGTAGTTGTACACACGTTTCTCCCACCGCGAGATGAGGAGGTTGTAGCTTTCCACATTTCCGCGGGCTGCTTGCCGGATCAGGTCGGCATCTTCAACCGCCCGAAAAATCAATTCTCTGGCTCCTTGTCACTAGACGCACTCCACTCCGGAAAAGTTGGAAGGGGTGGGATGCGGAACCTCTTTAGTGTACCAGCCTGCTTTTCAGTACAATGAGGTCACAGTGCATCGCGCGTGGCTGGCACTGGCCCTGCTGACCTGCAGTGTGGCCAGGGGACAGGCGCCTTCCTACTCCGCCGCCAATGTAGTGAACGCCATCAGTTTCGCGCCCGGGCCATTTGCGCCAAACTCCGTGGTCAGCATTTTCGGGTCGAACCTTGCCATGGATAAGGGGATCTTCGCGGCTTCGAGCGCGAGTTCGCTTCCGACCGATCTGGATCATGTAAGTGTTTATGTCGATAATCGTTTAGCTCCTCTTCTGATGGTTTCTCAAGGGCAGATTAACTTCATAATTCCGTCGGACGAAGTGGCCGGGAATGCGTTGGTGCGGGTGGTCCGGCAGGGGGTCACCGGGCCGGAGATCACGGTGCCGTTGGGAGCGGTTGCGCCCACGTTGTTCCCGGCTGGGGGCTTCGCCATCGCCGAGGATTGGAATAACGGCGGAGCGGTGATGTCTGCTGACGCGCCAGCCAAGCAGGGCGACATGATTATCCTGTTCGCTACGGGCCTGGGCGCGGTGCTGCCGTCGCCAGGGGTTTACGATATCCCGGGGATCGCGGCGAATGTCACCGGGTCGGTTAAGGTGCTGCTGAACGGTACGGCTATTGATCCGGCGCTGATCAAGTACGCCGGGTTAACGCCTGGCTGCGGGGGGCTGTACCAGATCAATTTCGTTTTGCCGGCGACTGGAGTGGATCCGGAGATCCAGGTGGCGATGGGTAGTTCTGCCAGTCAGGCGGGGTTGAAATTGGTCGTGAGATAGCGGCCGCCGATCGTTCACGCCAAGACGCAAAAACGCAAAGAAAACAAGTCACTTACGATTCGCTCGCTCGATTTGTCTGCGCCAATTTGCCTGTTCGCGTTGGGCGGCGGTGGGAAATTGGCTTTGTTTCGGGGCGAGCGGCTTGGGATCATTCACCACTGAGACACGGAGAACACGAAGAAAGCACGGAGAAAGCGCCTGCGACTGCAGCTAGCGGCGGGCTGAAAACAGGGGGTTTGCGGTGCTTGGGGCGAGTTGAAAAAACAATTTTGGGTTCCGGGCGCTTCGCGGGACGAGGGGGCGCGACAGGTTGAGCGGCGGCGGCATCGGCGGCAGCTTGTTCGCGGTTGTGGCGGCGCTCCTGGATTTCATTCAGGAGTTTGAAGTCCTCCTGGAAGGCGCGTTGGAGGCGGCGCTCGTAGAGGGTGAGCAGGTTCAGATCCTTGCCGCGATCGAGCCAGGCTTGGGCTTGGGCGAAGGCAACGGCGGCTTCTTCGTGGTTGCATTTCATCTGGTCGGGCTGGCCGAGGGTGATGGCGACGATGGCGTTTTCGATTTGGGCCGCGCGTTTGATGCGCCACCGGCCATCGGCGACGGCCTGGGTGAGGTCGGTTTCAACCGGGCCTTTGGGGGCGAAGTCCTGCATGTATCCGGCGCAGTGCTTTTTGTAGGCCTGCTCGTCGGCGGGCGTACAAAAGCGGACGTGGCCTGTCAGGCCGTGCCGGTAAGCGTTCAGGGTCCGAGCATCCTGCTTGGACTTGGGAGCTGACTTCGCAAGCTCGATGAGTTCATCAATGGTTGTCATAAATAGAAAAGGTGGACATAGACGCCTTTGCGCCACATCCACCCACTTAATAAGTAACATGAGGGTGGTTCTGTCAAGGGGGGCCAAAACTGGGAAGTTGCTTAGGTTGATACAGATAACGATTTTTCGAAACGCGTCAACGGGTTTTTTCGCTGCCGACAATTCCGCAACCTTTCTGCTTCTTAACGCGTTTAACAAACAGCTAGAATAGGTAAGGAGTCATCCATGTTGTTGTTGCGCCAGTTCGCGATCTCGTTTGTGGGCCTCGGCATGCTTGCCGCTCAGGATCTGGCCCCGGCTCCCGCGGAGGCGCCTACAGAATATGCGGTGAAGTCCGGCACCGTGGTGCCGCTCAGTCTGATCAACAGCATCAGTACGCGCCATTCGATGGCGGGCGACCGCGTGTACCTGGAAACGGCCTTTCCGATCCTCTCCGGGGGGCGGATCGTGATCCCGGTGGGTAGCTACGTGGAAGGTACGGTCACGGAGATCAAGAAGCCGGGCCGGGTCAAAGGACGCGGCGAACTGTACGTGCGCTTCGATTGCCTGACGCTGCCCAACGGCGTGACCCGCGATTTCCGCGGCCGCATGGGCGCGATGGATGGCACTGCGGCCGGGAGTGTGGACCGCACCGAGGGCAAGGTCACTGCCGAGGGCAATCGCACAGGCGACCTGCGGACCATTGGCGAGGCTGCGGGAAATGCGGCCAGTGCTGGCGGGATCATCGGGGGCGTTTCCGGACATCCCGGAGCCGGTGTGGCCATCGGCGCGGCAGCGGGAGCGGCCGCCGGTTTGATCGCGGTGCTGGTTTCGCGGGGGCCCGACGCCGTGCTGGCGCGCGGAACTACTGTCGAGATGGTCCTGGACCGGCAGATCAGTTTCAACGAGAACGAACTGAACTTCGGCAATTACCAGCCGCCGCGCGTATCGGCGCCGCCTGCCGGACCCGACGCCAAGAACACCGGTATGCCTGGCGGGGTACGCCGCTTTCCCAAATAGACGGCTAAAATAGCAGAAGCGGGGGTTAGACCGCACATAGCATCCACGTTTTCACGGTTCTACCGTCATTCTCAGTAAGGAACCGTGATAACCGCTGTTTACAGCCAGATGAGCGAAGTCATCGAACCGGGCCTGGAACTGGCAGAGCGGCAAAACCGCTTTGTTTCCGAACACTTACGGCGGATCTTTATCCAGATCTACCGAATTGTCGGGAACGTCTCGGACGCGCAGGATCTCACCCAGGAAGCGTTCATCAAGGCGCTCCAGCACCAGGAACAGCTCAAAGACGAACAGAAAGCCGCGCACTGGCTGTCGCGTATCGCCACCAACACGGCCATCGACTTTCTGCGCCGCAACAGCCGCGCCAGCTTCTGCGAGATCGACGAAGCGCCCGAGAGCCATAGCGAAACGCCGGAGCAGGAACTGCTTCGCGGAGAGCACCGGCAGTATCTGGAAGACGGTCTGCGCCTGCTGAGTCCTCGGGAGCGGACGGCCTTGCTGCTGCGCGACGTGGAAGGCCTGGCGGCGGAAGAAGTGGCGGAACAGATGAGTTGTTCCAAGGCCACGGTGCGGTCGCACATTGCGAACGCACGCACCAAGATGCGGCGGTATATGGAAAGAAGGAAGCGGTAACGCAATGAGGCATCCAAATCAGGCGACGTTGGCGCTGCACGCGGGCGGGGACCTGGGGAGATTCGCACGTGGGAAGTTGGAGCGTCATTTGGCGAAGTGCGAGGCCTGCTCCGGGGAAGTCGCCGCGTACGAAAGCGCTCGGGAACTGGTGGCCGGATTGGACGAGATCCCTGAGATTCCGTGGAATCACCTGGCGGCCGAGATGAAGGCGAATATCCGGCTGGGGCTGGCGGCGGGCGAGTGCGTCCGCGCCGAATCGTCCTTGCGATCGCTGCCGTGGTTTTCCGCCGGGCGTTCAGCGGTCGCTTGCGCGTCGATCGTGGCGCTGATCGCCGCTGGAATTTTGTTGCAAGGTCCCAAGCCGGAGCAGGTGACGGCACAGGTGCAACCGATGGTGGAAGCGACCGATACGGGAATTCAATTGAGCTCCGGAGGCTCCGCGGTGGGCCTGATGAATCGCGGGGTGAAGGCCGAGAATGTCAGTTATCTGCCGAATGCGCAGGGAGGAATCAGCGCCAGCTATATCGACCCGAGCACGGGTCGTCTGACGGTGAATACGGTCTATGGCCAGTAAACCAGCAATGCGCCTGGCAGTCTTGAGCCTTCTGAGCGCGGCCGCATTGCCGGCCCAGGAAGGTTTGCTGCCCAAGGGCTCGGTCGGGATTGTCGTGCCGAACGACTCGCCGGTAGTGGTGATCAGTTCCAGCACGGACGAGTCGCGGACCGCTTTGCGCGGCGCGGCGCTCATGCTGGATCTGCACATGTCGCTCACGCTGCGAAATGTCGGCGCCAATCGGATTCACGGGATCACGCTGCGCGTGGTGGCGCAGGAAGTCACGATGGGCGGCAAGGCGTCGGTGGCGATGCCGAGTTTGAATATCGGGCCGGGCGAGGTTTTTCCGGTGCGTATCGACGCGCAGTTGATGCGTCCGACGCAGATGTCGGCGGGTCCGCTGGTGGAAGTTTCGCTAGATGGGGTGCTCTTTCAGGATCTGTCGTTTTACGGCCCCGACCGGCTGAATTCGCGCCGCATCATGACGGCGATGGAGAAGGAAGCGCAGCGCGACCGGGACCACTTTAAGCGGATTCTGGCGCAAGGGGCGCAGTCGTTGCAGCAGGCGATTCTGGCCAGCATGAGCAGGCAGGCCGAGCGTCCGAGGCTGGATGTGCGGGTCATTCCGCATGGTCCGGCGGTGACGTCGGCGGCCACGGCGGCGCCGGAGCAGGCGCAGAAGTTCGCATTCCTGCAGATTCCCGATTCGCCGGTGCAACCGGTGCAGGGCTGGGCGATGGTGTCGGGGAACGAGGCGCGCGCGCCGCGGATCGAGGTCAAGAACAATTCGAGCAAAGCGGTGAAGTACGTCGAGTTGGGATGGCTGGTGCGCGATCAGAGCGGGAAGCAGTACATGGCGGCATCGCTGCCGGCGTCGGATGCGAACCTGTTTCTGCCGGCGGGGAAGAGCGCGCAAGTGCAGCAGGAAACGCAGTTGACGTTCTCGCGGGACCGGAAGCCGGTGAATGTGCAGAGCATGACGGGGTTCGTCAGCCAGGTGGAATTTGCGGACGGCACGGTGTGGGTCCCGACGCGGGACAATCTGACGCGGGTGATGCTGGATAAGGTGGTACCGCCGTCGGCGGAAGAGCAGCGGCTGACGGAGATCTATCGGACGCGGGGGCTGAACGGGCTGATCGAGGAACTGAAGAAGTTCTAGGCTGGGCTTCAGCTTGACAGTCGAACGGAATTCACCGCGGAGACGCCGAGCACGCAGAGGAAGACGCCGAGGATTAGAGAGTTCGGCCGAAGAGTATGCCCGGCGAGTGCTGCAGCGCGATGTGGCGCCAGAGTGGCTTCAGCGATCATGGCAAACGTCGGCGGCTGCGGGGCTGGATCGACTGTCGATGGATGACATCGACGCGAAGATTGCCGCGGCAAGGAAAGCACGGCGATAGCCGCCTGCGACACCCGCAAACAAAGTCGAGCGCGCCTCCGGCGTGTTCGCAGGCCGGAGGCCTGCGCTACAAGTTTGCCTCCGCGACCCGCAACCGTATACACTGGCGTTGCCCATGTCCGCACAATCCAAATCCCTGGACCAGATCCGGGCTGACCGTCGCTTTTTCGGTCACCCCGTTGGCCTTGCCACGCTGTTTTTTACGGAGATGTTCGAGCGCTTCAGCTATTACGGGATGCGCGCGATCCTGATTTACTTCCTCACCGACAAGATCGCGAACGGCGGGCTGGGGTTTGCCGATACGAAGGCAGGGGCGGTGTACGGTGTGTACACCTCCATGGTCTACCTGCTGTGTCTGGCGGGGGGATGGGTGGCGGACCGGATCACCGGGAAGCGGCACGCGGTGCTGATCGGTGGGCTGCTGATTGCGGCCGGCGAATTCTGCCTGTTCGTGCCGAATGAGATTTCGTTTTATCTCGGGCTGGTGCTGCTGATGATCGGCACGGGAATGTTGAAGGGGAATGTCAGCGTCATCGTGGGCCAACTGTACGCACCGGGCGACTCGCGCCGCGATTCCGGATTCTCCATCTTCTATATGGGGATCAATCTGGGCGCCTTCATTTCTCCCCTGATTTGCGGTTGGGTGGCTCACGCGTACGGCTGGCGCATGGGATTTGCGGTGGCAGGCGTGGGCATGCTGATCGGCGTCGTACAGTATGTGATCTTCAGCCGGTATCTGGGCGAGGCCGGACTGCGCGTGGCCAGCACCGGTGATGTGGAGCGCGATCGGTCGCTGAAACGGAATGCGGTGGTTGGCGTTGCCTGCGGTCTCGGAGTGTTCGCACTGCTTGGCGTGCTGACGGCCCAAGGCGTGATCCCGATCAATGCTGAATCGATCGGCGACATTGTGGGCTGGGGACTACTCGTCATTTCGGCTGTGGTCTTCTCGTGGCTGCTGTTCGGCAGCGGTTGGACGCCGATCGAGCGGAAGCGGTCGGCGGCGATCCTGGTGCTGTTCGTGGCATCGGCACTCTTCTGGGCGGCGTTCGAGCAAGCCGGTTCGTCGCTGAGCCTGTTCGCCGAACGGAGCACGCATCGGAGTCTGTTCGGGTACGATTACCCGGCCAGTTGGTTTCAGTCGGTGCAGCCGACTTTCGTGATTCTGTTCGCGCCCGTGTTCGCGTGGCTATGGCTGGCGATGGGCAAGCGCGAGCCTTCGAGTCCGGCGAAATTCACGCTGGGCCTGCTGTTCGGCGGGCTGGCGTTTCTCATTCTTGTGCCGCCGGCGATGAGCGCGCAGAACGGTGCGCAAGTGGCTCAGTGGTGGCTGGTGACGACGTACTTCCTGCAGACGGTCGGCGAACTTTGTCTGAGTCCGGTGGGCTTGAGCGCGATGACGAAGCTGGCGCCGGAACGGGCGGCCGGGTTCATGATGGGGATTTGGTTCCTGTCCACGAGCATCGGCAATTTCCTGGCGGGGAAGGCGGCGTCGCTCTACAGTTCGATGCCGCTGCCGAGTTTGTTTGGCACTGTCGCGGCGGTGAGTATCGGGGCTGCGGTGTTGCTGGCTTTGATGATCAAGCCGACGATCAAGATGATGTCGGGGGTGAAGTAGGGGTTGGGATTTGGGGGTTCGGGATGTGCCGGGGACCGGGGGCCAGGGGCCAGGGTTTAGAGGCCGCTCGCTACGCTCGCGGCCGGGCGCGGCGTTCGAAAGGAAATGCGTCGTTCTCGGGCGCAAGGCCGAGACGCTGGCGCTTCAACGCGGAAGGCCATGCTTCACGCGTAGTTCTTCAAAGACTTCCTCGGAGGCATGGGTGACGCCGGCCTTGTAATCAGCATAGCCGCGGCGAATGCCTTCCACTGCGGTGACGGGGTCTTGCTGGGGCCGCTGCGCGGATTCCGCTAATTGTGCCATGCGCTCTGGTTTAAAAGGTGCAGTGTCGATTGGGCACTACAGGCATTCCCAGGCGAAGGCGGAGAAGCGGCGGATGGTGCGGAAGCCGACCCGTTCGTAGAGGGCGACGGCGTCGGCGTTGGCGCTGGTGACGGTGAGGCTGGCGGCGCGGCAGCCGACCTCGCGGAGAGTCTGGAGGGAGCGGCGGAACAGCGCGTGGCCGATGCCGGTGCCGCGGACTTCGGGCGAGACGCAGATCTGGGTGATGTGGCCGCAATCGGATGGCACCAGACTGGCCAGGGAGATGCCGCAAAGGCGTCCGGTTGCGGCCTCGAACGCCGCATACGACGCGGGACGATAGAACGTGCCGCAGCCCGGGTATTCCACGATGTTGTGCAGGAAGCGGCGGGCGCCCATCACGCTGCGGTACTGGTCGTTGATCTGGCTATCGACGTGGCCGGCGTAGGACTTGGCGATGAGTACGGCAGCATCGTCGTGGTAGAGATCCGTCCAGCGCTCGACGTACATGGGCCGGCGCACCTTGCCCTCGGTGAGGTCGGCGTCCGGCAGTTCGACGCGCATGAAATTGCGATCGTAGCTGTGCGCCCCGTGGGCATGGGGCAGCACGCGATGCGCGTCGTACGTGAGCATCATGAGCTGCGACTCGACGCGCCGGATGTAGGGGTTGGCGGCGATGGCGCCGATGGCGGAATCGAGCAGCAGATTTTCGCGGTCCTTCGTGCGCAGCGCCTTGCGGACGTAGAGATCGCCGACGAGACCCTTGTTCTCCTCGAGCACGTAATAAAGATAGCCGGTGACGGAGCCGTCTTCCACGAGGGCGCTGCCATTGAGGGCGCGCAGATCGACGAAGCGGCGGACGAGGTCGGCGGATTTATCGAAGTCCCAATCCAATTCGGTGCGCCAGGCGGCAGTCTCTTCCTGCAGGACAGGCTCGAGGTCCATGGCGGTTAAGGTGCGCAAATCGACAATCGGCGATGCGTGCCGGGGAGTGGGATGTAGCCGCGCAGCCATTCAGGTGCCTGTTATTGTACCCCGTACATCGCGGCGTAGCTGAGCTGCTGCTTGACCACATCGCGCGGGTAGGAGAGGGTGACTTTCTGGCCGGATTCCAGGTGCAGGTCGGCATTCACGCCGCACCAATAGGTCGGCAGGTTCAGCTTGGTGTAGCGCGCCAGGACCTGGTCGCGCAGCTTGGGATCGAAGTGGACGGCGTACTTGTCGACGAGCGCTTTGATGGCGGCGTAATCGCCCTCGGCCTTGATGCGCATGAGCTCGGCGAGGAGCATGCCGACGCCTTTCTTCATGGCCTCGAAGTCTTTGAGCTGGTAGTAGGTCTTCCCGTTGCGTTCGACTCTGGCGATGGCGCCGGTCTTGTCCCGAATGTAATCGACGATCAACTGGCGATTGCGCTGATGGTCCTCCTCGATGGTCTCGCCGCGCGGGATGCGGTAAAGCTGCGTGAGTCCCACGCGGACGGCGCCGTAATACATAGCCTTGCCGACTTCGGGACTCGACACGAGGCCGAGCTGCTGGAGCTTCGGGTCGAAGATATTCCAGAGGGCCATGAGGTCGGCGCGCGCTTCTTCGAGGGTCGAGAAATACTCCTTGAGGTGGGCTTCGGCGCCGGTCTGCTGCAGCTTGGCGCTGAGCTTGCCGCTGCCGTGGCCGATGACTTCGTGGAGACCGGTCAGCAGGTCGGTAGCCTCTCCGCCGTACTTCTTGCAGATGGCGATCTCTTCGGGAGAGGCGGCGAATTCTTCTAGCACGCCGAAGCCTTGCGCGTCCTGCAGGGTGCGGGAACTGCCGGTGAAGAGGAAACTTTTCGTGCCGTACTTTTCGTGAATCTCGTTTTCGTTGGGGAGGTTGTCGCCGACGGTGCTGACGTGGAAATCGCCGGTCTCGATGACGGTTTCGACGGCTTTGGCGAGTGGCGGCTTCACGCCCTGCTTCTTGTATTGGGCCAGCCACGGGGCGTGGTCCTCGAAGTATTGGGCGTTGTCGGCGAGCCTGGTCATGAGGCTGTTCAACTTCTGGTCGGTGATGCTGACAAAGCTCTGCGAGGTGCCTTTGGCGCCGCGGGCGTCGCGGTAGACCTCGATGAAACCGCTGGCGAAGTCGACGGGCGGATTGTTCTGCACCCAGGCGATGCCCTCGGCCAGCCAGTCGGCAGGATCGCCGGTCTGGTAGTAGCGGATGAGGGCGGCGAGGACTTTGTCCTGTCCCGGTTCGGCGTACTGGCGGGCCTTGTCCAGATAGTCGTTGGCCTTCTTGAGGAAGAGTGCGTACATGCCGGGCGGGACTTTGCCGTCGGGGGTGCCGGCCCGGTAGACCTCTTCGACGAGCTTGCCATCTTTGTCTTTGACCAGGCGGGAGTTCAGCGGGTGGGTGTCGTGGAAATTCTTGAGGTCGGCCATGCTGACGTTGAAGTAGAAATTGTTGGCGCTGGATTGGAGGATGTCCTTGCCGCCTTGGGGACTCTTGGCGGTGATCAGGGGCTCGAAGTTCGGGTCGAAGAGGGAGGGGCGGAGGGCTTCGAGTTCCTTGTCGAGATCGGCTTGCGTGGCGATGGCGGGAGTGGCGTAGGGCGCGCCTTTCAGGAGGCCGGCTTTGAGCGCCTGCGATGCGGCCGTTTTTAGCACGTCGAACGAGAACTCGGGCATGACCTTTTGCGCGGTCATTTCGTTGTGGTTGCCACGGTCGGACCAGAAGAGCTTGGTGAAGTTCGCGATCTGCGGGTTGGGCGTGCCGGGCAGGCGTATGATGGCTTCGAGCAGGCGTTTCTGGCGGAGGCCGAAGCGCGAGTTCTGATCGTAGTTGATCGGGTCTATGGCGATCGAGGCCTGGCTCAGGTAGTAGGCCAGCATCTGCTGGCGCGGCGAAAGAGCTCTGAAGCTTTCGGCCGGCAACTGGACGAATCCGGTGGTGGCGACACGATCGACGAGTGCCGAGTTGTCGGCGCATAGGGCCGTACCGGCAAGAAGGAAAATACACGCAATCCGCACGCTCTCAGTGTAGCTCTGGGTTAGCGCCGAAGATTATTGGCCACAGATGAACCAGGCATGGCCGCACGGCCACCCGTAGCTAATGAAAATGGGCCGGCTCCAGTTGTCAACCGCGTCTCGAAAACAGAAGGAGCAGGCGTTCGGTGTTTTCGGTCGCGATGTTGGCCTGTCGGCGAGGGTTCGTTGTTTCACGCCAAGCCGCAAAGCTGCAGGGATGCAAAGAAGACAAGAAAAAAGATTATCAGCCGCCGGTATGCATGCCTGTTTGACGTCGTCGCGATAGAATAGCGTCAATCATGTTTCTGCGTTTCGTCTCCCTTTGCGGCGTCGTGTGCCTGATGGTATCCGCCGCGTTCGCACAGGCCAAGCGGCCGCTCACGCATCGCGACTACGATGCCTGGCGGACGATTGGCAGCCAGGAGCTTTCGCCCGACGGGAAGTTTCTGGCGTACTCCGTCTTTCCTCAGGAAGGCGATGGCGAAGTGATTGTCCGCAATCTGGTGACGGGAAAAGACACTCGATATCCGGCCGGTGCGCGGCCCGCGCCCGCCGCAGCTTCCGAAGAGGCGCCCGCGGCCCAGGCGCGCGGCTCGGCGATCGGTTTCTCCTCGGACAGCCGCACCGTGGTGTTCGGAACGTTCCCGGCAAAAGCCGACATGGACAAGGCCAAGAAGGATAAGAAGACTGCCGACCAGATGCCGAAAGACGGCATAGTGATCGTGGACCTGGCGTCGGGGCAGACGGCATCGGTGGCGCGGGTGAAGCGTTTCGCGCTGCCCGAAAATGCCGGCGGTTATGTCGCTTATATAAAGGAAGCAGCGGAAGGCACGCCTGCCGCCGCGGCTGCATCGGGCAACGGCGATAGCGATCAGCAGGGGGGCCGCGGAGGTCGTGGCGGTGGAGCAGGCCGCGGCGGTGCGCGTCCCGAGTTCGGCACCGATCTGGTGCTGCGCAGTTTCTCCGACGCGGCCGAGCGAACGTTCGGGGACGTCGTCGAGTTCTCGTTCTCGAACGACGGCAAGGAACTGGTGTATGCGGTGTCGGCACGCGATACGGCCAAGAACGGCGTGTTCGCCGCGCGCCCCGGGGCGCCCGATGCGCCCGCCGCGCTGCTCGCAGGAAAAGGCAAGTACGTCAAACTGACGTGGGACGAAAAGCAGACTGAGTTGGCCTTCCTCAGCAGTCACGACGATGCCGCGGCGAAGCAGCCCAAGTGGAAGTTGTACCGCTGGGATCGCAAGGCGCCCGCGGCGGCGGAACTGGTTTCGCCGGAAACGCAAGGACTGCGCCCGGGCTTCGCCATCAGCGACAAGGGCAACCTGAGCTTTTCGAAAGACGGCACGCACGTGTACCTCGGCGTGGCTGTGCCCGCGCCGGAAAAACCGGCGGATGCCGATGCGGCGACGGACGATAAGGCGGTCGTCGATCTCTGGTCGTATAAAGACGATTACATTCAGCCGATCCAGAAGGTCCGCGCCACGCGCGATCGCGACCGCACCTTTGTAGCGGCCTACTCGATTCCCGGACATAAGCTGCAGCAGCTCGCCGACGTGGAACTGGAGACGGTGACGCCGTCGGAGAATCCGCAATTCATTCTCGGCACGGACGACCGCGAATACCGACGGTCGCAGGATTACGACGAGCGGTACTCGGACGCCTACCTGGTCGATTCGACTACGGGCAAGCGGACGCTGATTTCGAAGAAGTCGAGGGGCGCGCTGAGTTGGTCGCCTTCGGGCAAGTATCTGCTGGCCTTCGACGGCAAGGATTGGAACTGCATCTCGGTGCCGGACGGCAAGAGCGTCAACCTCACGGCTAACCTGCCGGCGAAGTTCTGGAACGAAGAGACGGACACGCCTTCGACGCCGGGAGCGTACGGCCAAGCCAATTGGACGAGCGACGGGAAGAGCATCCTGCTGTCCGACCAGTACGATGTCTGGCGCGTGTCGCCGGATGGGTCGGGGGCGAAGAATCTCACGGCGGGGTATGGGCGCGCGCACAGTCTGCGCTTCCGGCCGGTGCGCACGGAGAGCGATCCGCGCGAGCGCTGGATCGATCCGGCGAAGCCTCTGCTGCTGCAGGCCGAGAACCTGAAGACGTATGAGAGCGGCTTCTTCCGTGGGTCGATGGAGGGCAGCGAACCCAAGCAACTCACGATGTCGAACCGTAGCTACTCGGTCCCGGTGAAGGCGAAGAACGCCGATGTGTACCTGCTGACCGGCCAGAGCTTCAACGAGTTCCCCGACCTGCTGATCACCGACGGCACGTTCAAAGAACCGCGCAAGGTGAGCGAGGTGAATCCGGGCAAGTCGCAGTACGTGTGGGGGACGTCGGAGTTGGTGGCGTACAAGAATGCCGACGGGGTTGCGCTCAGCGCGGCGCTGTACAAGCCGGAGAATTTCGATCCGAAGAAGCAGTATCCGATGATCGTTTACATTTACGAGAGGCTCACGCAGAATGTGAACCACTTCGTGAATCCGGCGCCGGGCCACTCGATCAACATTACTTACTATGTGAGCAACGGATACCTGGTGCTCACGCCGGATATCGTGTACACGACCGGTTATCCGGGACAGAGCGCGCTGAAGTGCGTGTTGCCGGCGATTCAGGCGGTGGTGGATAAGGGCTTCGTCAACGAGAAGGCGATCGGCATACAGGGCCATAGTTGGGGCGGGTATCAGATCGCGTACATGATCACGCAGACGAACCGCTTCCGCGCCGCCGAGGCCGGAGCGCCGGTGGCCGATATGATCAGCGCGTACGACGGAATTCGCTGGGGGACGGGCATTCCGCGCCAGTTCCAGTACGAGCACACGCAGAGCCGCATCGGCGGATCGATTTGGCAGTATCCGCAGCGGTACATCGAGAATTCGCCGATCTTCTCGGCCGATCGCGTGCAGACGCCGCTCATGATTCTGCAGAACGATGCGGACGATGCGGTGCCGTGGTATCAGGGGATCGAGTACTTCCTCGCACTGCGCCGGTTGGGGAAAGAAGTCTACCTGTTCAATTACAATGGCGAGCCGCACCATATTAATAAGCGGCCGAATCAGAAGGACTACACGATTCGTATGCAGCAGTTCTTCGATCATTATTTGAAGGGTGCGCCGTCTCCGGACTGGATGGAAAAGGGCGTGCCGTATCTGGAGCGGGATAAGACCGAACTGCAGCGGATGAGCGGCGGGCAGTAGGGGGGCGAGGCTCGCTTCGCTCGCCTAACCGGCGACAAGATCGCCGGTGTTACCGGGGGATGGCGGCGGCGAGTTGCTTGTCGAGTTTGTCGAGGGCGGCTTCCAGTTGGTCGCGCTTGGATTGCTCCGAGCGCATCTGGGCTTCGGCGTCGATCACGCGTGACTGGGCTTCCTGCTCGCTCGCGGCCCAGTTTTCGATTTCCTTTCTTACGCCGGCGATCATGCGCGGTATGCGCTCCTTTTGAGCGGGATCCTGGGTGCGCTGCAGTTCGGCTTCCATGGCCGCCACCTCGTCCGCCTGATTCTTGCGTCGCTGTTGAATTCCGGTGAGGGACGACTTCGCCTGGTCCAACCGCTGCGACGCGCGAGTCATGGCGGAGTCTGCAAGATTCATCCGGTACAGCAGAATTTGGACTCGCTGCATTGCCGCGTTGTCCTGCCGCAATAGGCGGATCTCGTTGAGTAGTAGTTGCGTGTCCGTGGGAGTCTGCGCCTGAGCGAGGGCGGCGATGCAGAAGAGGAGGCACGTCAGTTTCATCTCTGCATCATAAAGCACTTTGCCAATTGATTCAAGATAAAATCGGGAATGGCCTTCCACGGAATGCGCGTCCTGTCACTTGAAAGCCGCCGTGCCGTCGAAATGGCGGAACTGATCCGGCGGCAGGGCGGCGAGCCGTTTGTCGCTCCTTCGATGCGCGAGATCCCGGTCGAAGAGCATGCCGATGCCTATCACTTCGCCGAGCGCCTGTTCGCCGGCGAGTTCGACCTGATGATTCTGCTGACGGGCGTCGGCACCCGGCAGTTGAATCGCATGCTGGCGGCTGGCTACGGGGAATCGGCATTCGCGGAAGCATTGCGCAAGATGGCTGTTCTGGTGCGCGGACCGAAGCCCGCCGCCGCGCTGCGCGAAATGGCGATCACTCCGACGGCGATTGCGCCGGAACCGAATACCTGGCGCGAACTCCTGCCCCTCGTGGATAGCCGTTCCGAACGCCGTATTGCGGTTCAGGAGTATGGACGGCCGAATGCCGACCTGACCGCCGCGCTGCAGGATCGGGGCGCCGAAGTCACTACGGTGCGCGTCTACCAGTACGGCCTGCCGGAAGATGTCGAGCCTCTGCGCGAAGCCGCGCGGCGACTGGCTGCCGGGCAGTTCGACGCTGCGCTCTTCACCACCGGCGTGCAGATCGTCAACCTTTTGCGGGTGGCGCGTGATCTCGGCATCGAGCAGGATGCGCTCGCCGGGTTGCGCCGCTGCATGGTCGGGTCCATCGGTCCGACCACCACTGAAGCGCTCGAGGAGTTCGAGATTCGTCCGGCGCTCGAGCCGTCGCATCCCAAGATGGGAATCCTGGTAAAAGAAACGGCCGACCGCGCGGACGGTTAAACTAAAAGCGTGCCTTCGAGCAAGAAAAGCCTGCTGGTTCAGGTGGAAGAGTATTTGGCTCTCGCGCTGATCCTGCCCATCGCAACCCTGGTTGGATACGGTATCGGCTACTTCCTCGACCGGGCATTCGGCACGAGCTTCCTGAAGATCGTCTTCCTCTTGCTGGGGGTCATCTCCGGCTTTGTCCAGGTGATCCGCCAGTTGAAGCAGGAATCGCGCAATGCCGGCCGGTGACGTTGCCGCATCGCTGACGCGGATCCGGAAACTGATCGGTGTGCTCGGGGCGGGAGGGTCGGTGGCGGCGTTTGCGTTGGCCAGTTGGCCGGGGGGCGGTGGATTCGCTTTGGGCGCGCTGGTGTCGTGGCTGAATTTTCGCTGGCTTCACCAGATCGTGGACGCGCTCGGCGGTAAGACCTACCGCAAGCGTTTGGCGATGATCGCGGGCATGCGTTACCTGCTGCTGGGTGGTGCTGCCTATGCTATAGTGAGGTTTTCCAAAATCAGTGGGCCCGCCACGCTTTGCGGCTTGTTTGTTACCGCGGCGGCGGTAATCGTGGAAATCATCATCGAATTGAAGTATGCACGAACCTGAACTCTGGCTCACCAAAATCTTCAACGACCATCTGGCTTCCCTCGGGAATTCCGTTTTGGGCTTGGTCGGCTTACATAGCGAGCGGCCATGGGCGGACTACATCGTCATGCAGATCCTGGTGGCGGCGATCATCGTCCTGGTGTTTGCGCTGCTGCGTCCGCGCCTTTCGGCGAGTAAGCCTGGGAAGTTTCAACACATTTTCGAGCTGATCTACGACTTCGTGCAGGGTCAGACCAAGGAACAGGTCGGCCACGGCGGGCATCATTATTTCGCCTATTTCGGAACCATTTTTATTTTTGTTTTGTTCATGAATCTCATCGGGGTAATCCCCGGGTTCGAATCGCCCACCATGAGCGCTCCGGTCCCGCTCGGCTGCGCCCTGGCGACTTTCTGCTACTACAACTTCGTCGGCGTGCAGGCTAACGGGATTTTGAAGTATCTGGCGCATTTCGCCGGACCGATCTGGTGGATGGCGCCGCTCATGATTCCGATCGAAATCGTCAGCCACCTGGCCCGTCCGCTTTCGCTTACGCTTCGTCTGTACGCGAATATGTATGCCGGCGAGCAGGTGACGATGACGTTTCTCGGCCTGACCTACTTCCTGGTACCCGCGGTTTTCATGGGGCTGCACGTTTTCGTGTCCTTATTGCAGGCTTATATTTTCATGCTGCTGACCATGCTCTACGTGGCCGGCGCGACTGCTCACGATCATTAAATACCGGCTTTATGCCGCTCCTCCAGTGTGAGCCCGGCTGCAAGAGGATGACGGGAACCACCTCCTGGGAGCGATTCTTAAGGAGTAGTACGATGACGAAGAAGTTTGTAGTTCTGTTGTTCCTGCTGCTGTGCGCCAGTTCGATGCTGTGCGCCCAGACTCCCGCTGGAACCGCCCCGGCCGCTGCCGATTGGGCCGTTCCCGTATCCGCCGGATTCGCGATGGCGATCGCTTCGGGCCTGTGCGGCCTGGCGCAAGCCAAGGCTATCGCGGCCTGCGCCGAAGGCATGGCGCGCAATCCCGGCTCCGCCGACAATATCAAGTTTGCCCTGCTGTTGGGCCTGATCCTGATCGAGTCGTTGGCGCTTTACACATTGGTCATCATCATTTTGAAGGTGAAGTAGACCCTCAGTTTCACGCCGGGGAGGCACGACCGCTCCCCGGCATAGTCCAAATAGCCTACCGTACCCCCAAATCCCCGCGCCTAGTACCTTTCTGGAACTACTTAACTTATGGGTCTATTGACCTTAAGACTATTGCCCGTTAGCATTTAGTAACATTCATGGAACAGCGAAGAACCAGGCGCTTCAAACTACAGCTCCCGCTCTCGATCACACGCGCTGGTGCGGAACGCGTCACGTTAGCCGGACACACTGACAACATCAGCTCGAGCGGTGTTCTGTTCACTACCGACCGGGAACCCGATCTCGGGGGCCCCATCGAGTACGTGATCACTCTCAACTCCGATTCTTCGCAAGCTGCTGTCAATTTGCGGTGTATCGGGAAGATCATCCGCTCGGAAATGGCGCAGACTGCGGGCGATGCCTCCGCCGCATGCCAGATTGCCGCGACGCTGGAGCGGTACGAGTTCGTGCGGGAAAGATAAGAGCGGTCAGCGATCAGCGCCTTTCTATGCTACCTTAGCAAAGAAAAGGCGAAGATCTCCATGGATTTGTCGCTCGGATTTCCCGAGTTTTCCCAAGAACTATCAGTGGCCACGAAGCCTTCGTTGGAGGCGGTGGTGGCCCGTTTCCAGGCGCTACATAGGCAGGCGGATTCCCCCGTTCGCGCCATCCACCACCAGCTCGCTACCGACGGGTTGTTTGCGGATATGCCGGCGGCGGTGGACGGGCGATTGCGCGCGGCACTGGAGAAGCGCGGGATCACGCGACTTTACGTCCACCAGTCGGATGCGTTCGAGCGCATCGCTGAGGGGCGGAATGTCACGATCGTGACGCCGACAGCCAGTGGGAAGACGCTCTGCTACAACCTGCCGGTTTTAAATCTGCTGCTGAACGATGCAGGGGCCCGAGCTATGTATCTGTTCCCCACCAAGGCTTTGGCTGAGGACCAGCTCCACGAGTTCAACGCCGCGGTGGAAGAAATGGGCTCGGAGATCCGCGCGTTCACTTACGACGGCGATACCCCGCAGGACGCCCGGAAGGCCATCCGGCAGCGCGCGAACGTGGTGCTCACGAATCCGGACATGCTGCACTCGGGCATCCTGCCGCACCACACCCGCTGGGCCCGATATTTCGAAAATCTGAAGTACGTCGTGGTGGACGAGCTGCATTACTACCGCGGCGTGTACGGCAGCCATCTTGCCAACCTGCTGCGGCGCCTAGCGCGCATCTGCGACTTCTACGGTTCCAAGCCTCAGTTCATTTGCTGCTCGGCTACTATCGCCAATCCGCGCGAACTTTCGCAGGCATTGACCGGCCAGGACTGCGAGTTGATCGAACGCAACGGCGCGCCACGCGGCGAGAAGTACTTCATCTTTTATAATCCGCCGGTGGTGAACCGCCAACTGGGCATTCGCCGCAGCTACATCAACGAGACTCGCCGGCTGGCGCTGGAGTTCATTGAGCGGAACCTGCAGACGCTGGTCTTCGCCAATAACCGGCTGGCCACCGAGGTCCTGGTGACGTATTTAAAGGATGCATGCGACCGCAAGCCGATTCCCAGCGACACGGTTCGCGGGTATCGCGGCGGCTATCTGCCGAAGGAGCGGCGGGAGATCGAACGCCATCTGCGCGATGGGCAGATCCGCGCTGTGGTCGCCACGAACGCGCTCGAGTTGGGCATCGATATCGGGTCGCTGGACGCCGTCGTCATGGCGGGATACCCTGGCACGATCGCATCGACATGGCAGCGGGCGGGACGGGCGGGTCGGCGCAAAGGAACGTCGGCCGCGGTGCTGGTGGCGTCCAGCGCGCCGCTCGATCAGTACATTGTCGAGCATCCCGATTATTTCTTCCAACGGACGCCCGAGCACGCCTACATTAATCCCGAAAATCTGGAGATTCTGCTCGCTCACCTGAAATGCGCGGCGTTCGAGTTGCCGATCCGCGACGGCGAGAAGTTCGGCAAGAACGACGTCGCCGAGATCTGCAAATTTCTGGAGGAGACGGGCTTTCTGCACCACAGTGGCGGCGCGTGGCATTGGACCAACGACACCTATCCGGCCGATGCTACCAGCCTGCGCTCCGTGACCAGTGACAATTTCGTGGTGATCGATATTACGGGCGAAGCCAACGTCATCGCCGAAGTGTCGTTCCCGACGGCGCTGACGACGCTGCACGAGAAGGCGATTTATCTCCACGAAGCGCGGCAGTATCATGTGGAGCGCTTCGATTACGACCATCGCAAGGCCTACGTCAAGCGTGTGGATTGCGACTACTACACGGACGCGATCGACTATACGCAAGTGCAGGTCCTGCAGGAAGCCGAAGGAGAACCGCTGGGCGGCGCGCACAGGGCTTATGGCGACGTGCGCGTCAACCGGCAGATCGTTGGCTTCAAAAAGATCAAGTTTTATACGATGGAAAACGTCGGGGCCGGGAAGCTCAATATGCCCGGCCAGGAGATGCATACGACGTCCTTCTGGCTGCACTTCCCGGCGGCGTTCCTGGTCGCGCTCGGCGACTACACTCCGACGGAGCGGCAGAGTGGCATCAGCGGACTCGGTAACGCGCTTCGGACCGTCGCTTCGTTACTGCTGATGTGCGACCCGCGCGATCTCGGTGTGGCGCTCAGCGAAGACGTCGAAGGAGTCCAGGTCTTCGAGCCGAATCTTTATTTATATGACGCGTACCCGGGTGGAGTCGGCCTGAGCGCGCCGCTGTTCCGTCTGACGCCCAGTCTGCTGCGACATACGGCGGAATTGCTTGCGGCATGTCCGTGTGAAGCGGGATGCCCGTCGTGTGTGGGTCCGGTGGGAGAGGTCGGGGAGAGGGGGAAGGAAGTGGCGGGCGCGATACTGGGGGCTTGGGGCTGGGGATTAGTCAGCGGGAACACACCGCTCTCTTAGGTTCGCGGCTCTGACGCGGCGTAGCATTCGGGCGGGGAAAAAGGGTGAGGAACAGTCCCGGGGCGACGCGAGAAAGCAACGGGAGCGATACTGCGGGGGCCCGGGGGCCGGGGATTAGTCAACGCCAGCGCGCCGCTCTCTTAGGTTCGCGGCTCGGATCGGAGATGTTCCGGCAAAACGGCGTAACCTTCGGGCGGGGGGAACAGGCTGACGAACAACTCGAGGCGGCGCCGGAGATAGCGGGAAGGCATTTGGCGCGGACCGGTTTCCACGTCGATATCGCAGCAGGTGCCGTGGAGGTAGAGCGTCAGCGTGTCCTCGAATGCGCTGCGGGCGTATTCGCGAAATAGCTTGGTTTCCTTGCGGACGTTGGTCTGGCGGCGGACCAGCGCCTGCTTTAAATGCCAGCTCTTCTCATCCACTTCGCCGTGGACTTCGGCATTCAATTCTTCGCGCAGCGTGCGATAAAACCGCTCCTGCACATCGGGAGTCCAATGGTCGGCGACCAATGCGGAGAGCGCATTGTAGAACTGGTAATGGTAGTCGGCCACTTCCAAATCCTTGATGCTGAGCGCCAAAATGCTCATGTCCTTCAGGTCGCGGCGGGCGCAACGCAGTTGGCGGGATTCGGGCGGACGTTCGTACAATACCAGGTCGCCTTCTTTCGCGTTGCCCTTCTCGAGGTAAGGCGTCAGGATGAGGCCAACACGCGGGAGCATGGCCAGGATGGCTGGCGAAATCGCTGCGATCGGGTCGTTGAGATACTGGCGCAGATCCTCTTCGGCTATAGGAAGAGTGGCGAAGTAAGTGAACTTACTGGTTAGTGGAATCATGTCGCCGCGGAAGCGGGCGGCAAGCTCATCCACGGTCAATTTGGACCGTTCCGTATCTGTGGACATCCCCGTGTGTCGATTGTAGCAGGGCAGCACGCTAAACTTGAGTGACATGCACCGGAAAATCCTGGTTTCGGCAGGCGAAGCGTCGGGTGACCTCTACGCTTCGCTGGTGGTCGAAGAACTCCGGCGCATTTATCCCGATGCCGAGTTCTTTGGCTGCACGGGTCCGCGCCTGCGAAAGGCCGGCGTGCGTACGCTGGTCGACGCCGCCAGCCTGGCGGTAGTCGGGCTGCTCGAGGTGGTCGCGCACATCCCGCGGATCTATGGCGAGTACCGAAAACTGCTGGCGGAGGTTGACCGTCAAAAGCCCGATCTGGCCATCCTGACCGATTCGCCCGATTTCCATCTTCGGGTGGCCCGGCGACTGGCCGGCCGCGGCATTCCGGTGGTTTATCTGGTAGCGCCGCAGGTCTGGGCCTGGCGGAAGGGACGGATACGGACGATCCGCCGGTACATCCAGCGCCTGCTGTGCATCTTCCCGTTCGAAGAGCAATTCTTTGCGCAGGAACGGGTTAACGCATCCTATATTGGCCATCCTTTGGCCGGGATCGTCCGGCCGTCTCTCACGCGGGACGAGTTTTTTAGGAAACACAGACTGGCTTCGGGCCGTCCATTAGTATCGGTACTGCCTGGAAGCCGGCGTGGGGAGGCGGCCCGGCACCTGCCTGCTTTATTGGATGCCGCCGAGCGCCTTTACCGGGAAAAGGCCCTAAATCTGGTACTTCCGGCCTCCACTACGACCGGGGTCGAGTTTTTTCGCGAGCGGATGGGCCGTTCGCCTATCAAAGTCATCGAAGGAGAGAGCTGGGACGCTATGGCACACGCCGACCTCGCACTGGCCGCTAGCGGGACTGTAACGGTCGAGGCAGCCCTGCTCGGCACTCCGATGGTGACGTTCTATAAGGTTACTCGCCCCAGTTGGGTCGCCGGTAAGTTGTTAGTCAAGGTACCGTTTTATTCCATGGTCAATTTGATCGCCGGCCGCGCCCTGGTCCCGGAGTTAATGCAGGAACAGATGACCGGGGAGCGGCTCGCGGCCGAAGCGCAGCGCTTGTTGAGCGATGAAGGCGCACGCCGCGAAATGCAGGCCGGACTGGCCGAAATTCGCAGCCGGTTGGCCGATGCCGCGGGTGTCGAGCCCGCCCGTCGCGCCGCGGCAATCGTACAAGAGATTTTAGAGGGAGAGAGAGTTCATGTTTCGTAGTCGTCGTCAGTTCACGGGCCGGTGCGCCGGTGCGACATTGTTGATTTTCGCCGTAGCATTTTCTGCCGCCGCGCAAGAGCCCCGCCGCAATCGCATCGACGTCCAGGATTACACCATCGATGCCGAAGTCTCTCCCAACACTTCGACCATCTCGGCGACGGCCGCCGTGCGCTTCATCCCGGTCGACGACAACATCAGTTCGGTCAGTTTCGAACTGAATAACGCGCTGACTCTGAAGCGCGTGGTCGACGATCAGGGCAAGCAGCTGCAGGCGTCGCGCAACCAGCAGGATTTCAGCATCCGCGTGGCGTTCGATCAGCCGCTCACCAAGGGGAAGGTCACCACGTTGACGTTCACCTACGACGGCACTCTGAACGGACAGGAAGATTCGCCGGTCTACGGGATTAAGTTCGCCGCCATTCATCCCGACTTCGCGTTCCTGATGTATCCGGCCAGATGGTTCCCGGTCAGCGGCTACACCACCGACCGTTTCGGCGCCGATATGCGCGTCACGGTCCCGATGGGATATGGCGTCGTGGGCAGCGGCCTGGACTCGCACAAGACGGCCGGCGACAAGAATCAGTATGAATTCAAAATGGAGCGCCAGTCGTTCCCGGGCAGCATTGCGGTGGTCAAGGATCAGCCCGTAAAAGTGCCGTCCGAAGGTGTCACCAGCACCATGTACTTCCGCCCGGCCGAAGCCGATCGCGTGCAGCAGTACGGGACGGAAATCGGCAAGCTCGTGTCCTATTTCACGGGCACGTTTGGCCTGGCTCCGTACGCCAATCTGACCGTGGTGGAGACCGAAGCGGGCGCGCCCAACGGGTACGCGGCTCCCGGACTCATGTTTCTGTCGCCGCCGGCGATCACTCGCAATGTGAATTCGAATCTGCTTGCCAACGAAGTTTCGCGGCAGTGGTGGGAGGAGGATATCTCGCCCGCCACGCGCAATCACCTGTGGCTGACCAACGGCTTTGCGGCATATTCGGAACTGTTATGGGCGGAACACAATAACGGCGCTGGAAACATGCAATCGCAGCTTCGCGACGTGATGGTCACGGCCCTCACAGTGGATAACGTCCCGGTGATCCAATCGGCCCGGCTGGAGGATTACTCGCCCGAGTTGTGGGCTTTGACGGCGCACAAGGGCGCGGCCGTTTTGAACATGCTGCGCTATACCATCGGCGACGACAAGTTCGAGCAGGTGCTGAAGAAGTACGTGGAGAAGAATTCCTTCAAATCGGTGACCACCGACGAGTTCCGGAAGATCGTCGACGAAGTGACCGGGAAGAGCATGGATTACTTCTTCATCCAGTGGATCGAATCCAGCGGCGCTCCCGAATTCCGTCTGGAGTATACGATTTTCCGGACGGAGAAAGGGCCGGCCGGGTCCAAGACTCAGGGTGGTTTCCGGGTGATGGGGAAGATCTCGCAAGACCTCGACACGTTCCGCATGCCCGTCGATCTCGAGATCCAGACCGAAGGAAATCCCGAAAAACAGCGGGTGGAAGTGGTTGGCACGTCATCGGAATTCTCCGTGGACACGTTCGGCAAGCCCAAGAGCGTGGTCATCGACCCTGACAATAAGGTGCTGCGGTACAGTCCCGAAGTGCGGGTCGCGGTGGCGATCAAGCGCGGCGAGCAATTCTTCGAGTTGAGTGAATTTGCCGAGGCCCTGAACGAATACCAGAAGGCGCTGCAGACCACGCGGAACAGTTCTCTGGCGCATTACCGGATTGCCGAAGTGTACTTCCTGCAGGGCAACTGGCAGCCGTCCGCGAACGAGTTCCGCGAGGCACTGAACGGCGATCTGCAGCCCAAGTGGACCGAAGTTTGGGCCCACATCAACCTGGGTAAGATCTTCGACGTGGCCGGGCAGCGCGATCGCGCTGTCAACGAGTACAACCTGGCGATCCGCACAAAAGACAACACGCAAAATGCGCAGGATGAAGCCAGCAAATACTTGAAAACGGCATACGAAAGGACGCGCCGGCCAGAGCAGTAGAACGGTCGCGAGAGCTTAGCGGTACTAGTACCGCGAGATCCACCGTATTACTTCTTGAATGCCAGCAGAATCAACTGTTTAGCGAGGAGCTGGCGAACTCACAGAGTTCGGCGTCCCGCCGGGACTTGTGGGACTATATTGTTTTTCCGCCTGTCGTGTACTAGACTGTCCTATGCAAGGTGGTGCGTAAAGTACCACTAGCTGGAAAAGTGCAGGTGGATACGGTCCCATCATCTCGGAGGCGAGCTATGAACAGGCTGTTGTGGAGTCTCGCGGTGTTGTCTATCAGCACTGGTGCACTCCAAGCTACCAGCCTGACTTGCAGTGCCAGCTTTGCCATCGGCTCCTGCTTCACAGCTACCAGCTTTTCCGGTCTCGATACCCTGGATTGGGGCGCGCCCGTTAGTGCGACCGGTCAGTCGGGGTTCGGAGAGGCGCTGTCGGGCAATGTCCACCTGAATGCCGCCGCCAGTCCCTGGGACGCACGGTCGGTGGACGGGAACGGCGTGCACGTATCGCTGGTGAACCCCAGTTTGACGGACATTGGCCGCATGGACAATACGTTCTGGGCCGCAATTCCCGCCGGTTGGAACTTCGCGAACACGATCTCACAACTTCAATACCACTCGAATATCGATACGTACGCGGGCCACTTCACTGCGCCGACCGTGATTCCGCAAACCGGGTACAGCGGCTATGGCTCCCACCTGATCGGACAGACGGATGATACGGGTGTAGCGAATGGCGTCGGTCTCATGAAGTTTGTATTTGACGACCCGATATCCGCCGCAGGCTTTCGAATCAGCTCCACGATGGGCACGAACAGTAGTTTCGGTGCAATGATCGAAGCATACGACAGTCTCGACCGCTTGGTCGGGTGGTATCAAATCGTGGCCGGCGGGTCGGGCGGCATTTGCACACTGGTCACATCTTTCGATGCGCAAGGGAATCCCGGCAGTTGCAACGATGCTCCCTGGATCGGCTTCAGCGGCCTTTCCGGGGTCAAGTATTTTACGGTGGACGCGTTCAAGTTGGCCGACGATAGACTCACCAACGAGGAAGTCGGTTTTCTCGTGGACCAGTTGGCAATAACCGGTTACGTCCCGGTGCAAACGCCGGAACCGGCGTTGCTGCTCCTGACGGGCGGCGTGCTCGTAGGTCTGGTCTCCCTGGCACGCAAGCGCAAGCGCTCGCCGAACGCGCTGAGCGCACCGCAATAAACTTTCCTCTGTCCGAGTCCACTGCCCGCACGATTTCACCCGATCCCCCGCCTTTCGTCGTCACATTCCTTAACTTCGCACTTTAGGCTCCGATAGGTTTCCGCAGGTTTGTAGTACCTTCTAGAACTGTTTGGTGATAGCAAAAAATGAGGGTTTTCTCCACAAAATACGAATTTCTGAGGTGAAAACCTATTGACACAGCTGGAGATACCATGTTTATGTTAATGAACGCACGAATGTTCGTGTTGTCCATCGGAGGTCGAAGTGCGACGTTACGTTAAGTACCTGATCAGCTTTTTTGTACTATTGGCGACTGCCTGGTTAATACTCCTCCGGGCACAGTTCTCGAGCTCAATTCCCATCAACAAGTGGACTCCCAAAGCCGATATGAGCACTGCCCGGTCGGCGGCATGTTCAGCCTTGCTGTCGGACGGCCGCGTTCTCACGGTAGGCGGTAATAGCGCTTCCGGGGTCACCAGCACTGTTGAAGTCTATAATTCGAACGGAACGTTCTCGACAGCTCCTTCCCTGGGACAAGGGCGCGCCAACGCGGCGTGCACCACCCTGCAGGATGGACGCGTGCTTGTGACGGGCGGCACCGACGGCACGTCGGCGCTCTCGACCGCCGAGGTCTTCGACCCGGCATCGAACGCCTGGGCGAGCGCCGGAAGCATGGCCAGCCCGCGATCGGGCCACACGGCTACACTGCTTCCGTGGGGCGCCGTGCTCATTGCCGGCGGCGAGAACAGCGGTTCCGTGGAAGCTTACGGGACCAATGGACAATTTGTTTCGGTGGGCAAGCTCTCGGCTCCGCGGCAAGATTACGCCGTGACGGCGCTGCCCAACCATAAAGTGCTGATCCTCGGTGGCAGCGACGGTTCGAACGCGCTCTCCACGATCGACATTTACGATGCCGACAAAAACACCATCTCCGCTGCCGGCCAGATGCTGGCTGCGCGCAAGAGTTTCGGTGCGGCGTCCTTAGTCGACGGCAGAGTGCTGATCACCGGCGGTATCGCCCAAGACGGATCGGTCCTGAACACGACGGAACTCTTCGATCCCACCACGGGCGAGTCGATGGCCGGTCCCTCGATGGCCATGGCTCGCGCCGGCCACCAGGTTTACGGACTGCCGAATAACGGCTCGATCGTACTGGTCGGCGGCACCGATGGCCATCAGGCCCTCGGCAACTCGGAAATCTACACTCCCTGGACCGGACGGTTCGCCACTGTCGCCATGAACTCGGCGCGCACGGGTCTGTCCTCGGCTCTGATGCGTCGCGGCGGACTGATCGTCGCCGGCGGCCGAAACTCGAACGGCTTCCTGGCGGGCGCCGAAGCTTACGGCTTCGCGACTGTCGCCACCGATAAGCCGGACTACGCTCCCGGCGAAGTCGCCACGGTAACCGGTACCGGCTTCAAGGCCGGCGAAACGGTCACCCTGATGGCGCGGGCCCTCCCGGTCGACGCGCACAACGTGGAATTCACCGCCACGGCGACGGCCGATGCCAACGGGCAGATTAAAGCCGGCGGCTTGAATATCGACCGCAGCCACCTCGGAATGCACTTCATCCTGACCGCGACGGGCAGCGAATCGGTCGCACAGGTGCCGTTCTCCGATGCCACCTCGACGACACTTGTTATTAATCCGATTACTCCCAGTAGCCCGCAGCCCGCACCTGCAATCGTCTCGATCCCAACCACGGTCACTCCGGGTACTGCTGCTGGATCCGTCCAGATCGTAATCGACGGTCTCGCCGGCGGACCAATACAGGCCACAAATACTACCGACGGCAATAACACGTTCCCCGGAATTTCGCTTGCGGCCGGCCCACATGTGATCGGCGCCCAATTCCTCGGCGACGGCGTCGTCTTCACCAGCAGCGTCGCCGCGAACGTGAGCTACACCGTCACTCCCATCGGCACGACGACCACGGTATTGCCGCAAGGCGGCTCCACGGTTTTCGGTGTGAGTAATACGATCACCGCCCACGTCGTCCCCGCTTCCGGTACAATTCCGAGCGGCGGATCGGTCAAGTTCTTCGATGCCTCGAACGGTAACGTGGTCCTTGGCACCGCTGCATTCGTCCAGGGCGTAGACTCTTCGATCACTCTCAACAATTTGGCGGTGGGCACCCACAATATCACGGCAACTTACAATCCGCCGGCGTCCACAAATTATGCGACCAGCACCTCCCTTGTGACGGCCTTCGGCATCACCAAGGCCGCGGCGACCCTCACTCTTACTGACACGCCAAGCACACTCGCGTCCGGCCAGCCGTTCACTATTACGCTGACCGCGAGCCCTCTGGCCGGCCCAGGCACGCTGCCCACTGGTAACGTTCAGTTCACAATCGGCGGCAGTAACGTCGGTTCCCCGACGCCGTTCAGCAACGGCGTAGCCAGTCTGAACATTCCTCAAGGTTTGGCTGCCGCCGGCTCCCCGTACACAATCGCGGCCGTTTGGCTCGGCGACGCCAACTTCACTTCCGCCGCTCCGGCCATCTCCCAGAGCGTCAGCCAAGGTATACCCGCGGTAACGGTTGTGACCTCGCCGGTAACATCGATGCCCTTCGGCACTGCCGTCACTTATACGGCAACCGTCGCACTGCCGACAAACGCCGTCAATAGCGGATTAACCTTTACCGGAAAGTTCAGAATCGCGGACGACGCCGGCAATGTGTGCACGAATGTGGTTCTAGCGGCAAATACGGCAACCTGCGGACCATTCTCTAACCTTCCGATCGGCGCTGCCCACGTGATTACCGCCACCTACGGCGGACCTGGCAACACCGATGCGAACTGGGCGAGTAACGTAAACACTACTAACCTGGCCGTAACCGCGATTACTCCGACTCTGACGGTATCGCCTGCCCAGGCCACCATCAACCTGAACCAGACCGACCAGATTCAGGTAACGCTCACGGCGACCCCGTCGAGTGTGTCGACCATCTCGGGCACGGTGGACATCAAGGACAACGGCACCACGGTTTGCGCCGGGGTCGCCATCCCCGCGGGCAATCCGGCAACGACTCTCGCCGCTGCCTGCAACCCGACCCTGACCACTGCCGGTTCGCACAACTTCACGGCGGTTTTCAATCCCGGGAACTCCAACTTCGCCACTAACACCTCGGCCGGTAGCACGGTCACGGTGAACAAGGGCACGATTGTTCTTAGCGGACTGGGGACATCGAGCAGCATCACCTACGGATCGTCGATCTCGTACACGGTGACGGTGACTCAGGTGGCGGCAACTCCGAACGCCGGTTCGTTTGTCCAGTTCTACGACAACGGCAACCCGATCGGGTCTCCCGTTCAGGCGGCAGCCTTCCCGGTGGGAACGGCGACCAGCCCGACCATTACCCCGTCGGCTACGCCCACCCTGCACAACATCACAGCGCAGTTCCTGGGCGATACGAACTACTCTGCGTCGAACACGATTTCGGGTGTTACGACCACGGTGAACAAGGCTGCGGCGACCTTCAGCCTGACCAACTTCCCGATCACGGCGGTCTACGGATCGTCGCTGGCAGGCGCCGTTTCCGGCGTGCCTCAGGTGACCCTGAGCACAATCGCGGGCGGTGCGGCGGCAGCCGGGACCTTCACGGTCTTCCAGGCCGTCAATCAGATCGGCGGCCCCTACACGTTGTCCGGCGCTCCCGGCACCAGCACGGTGACTGCGACTCTGCCGACCACAATCGGCGTCGCCAACAACCTGCCGCTGACCATCAGCTACTCGGGTGACAATAACTACGCGGCCGGCACGAGCTCCCAGTTGCTGACCGTAACGAAGGCAACTACAACCACCCAGACCGTGACGTCCAGCGCGAATCCCTCGCCGCTGAATCAGACGGTGACCTTCACGATGACTGTCGCGGCCGCCGCCGGTACTCCTGGCGGAACTGCTACTTTCAAGGACGCAGGCAGCCCGATCGCTACTGCCGTGGCGGTAACTAACGGCGTCGCGCAGTACAGCACCTCGACGTTGACCGCCGGCAATCATTCGATTACGGTGGACTACCTCGGTGACGCAAACTTCAATGGAATCAATGGAATCGCCCTGGCGACCAATCCTCAAGTGATCGGGACCGAGGCAACCACGACAACCGTTCAAGCATCGAACGTGAACCCGGCGATCAGCCAACAGGTGACCTATACGATCACCGTGGCCGGCACGCCGCTCACGCCGACCGGCACGGTCAGCCTGCTCGACAATGCTCATTCAGTAGGTACTTGCGGTAACAGCCTGGCTCTCGTGGCTGGCGTCGCTACCTGCAGTGTGACGTATGACGGCACCGCTAACCTGGCGGCAGGCGCGCACACGATTACATCCGCCTATACGCCGAATGCCGGTTTCGCTGCCAGCAGCGCGACCAGCTTTGTCGTGACAGTCGGAGCCAATCAGGCTGTCACTCTCGGAACGCTGACCGCGACTAGCGCCAACCCGGTACAGTACGGTAGCAACTCGACCTTCTCGGTGGCGATCTCGCCGAGCGCCCCGAATCCGGCCTACGCCGCCAACAGCGTTCAGTTCCGCGACCTGTCTAACGGCGCGGCAGTTCTCTGCAACTCGAGCGTCGCAGCCGGCGTAGCAACCTGCACCACGGCAACGCCCTTGACTGGCGGAACGCACAACATCGTGGCCCAGTTCATGGGCGACACGAACTACCCGGCCTCGCAGGTGTCCAACACTGTGAACCTGGTGGTCAACAAGGTTGCGACCGGCAATTACACCGTAACCGTTCTTGGCGACGCGGGCACCACCTTCACCGCGACCAATTACGCCGCAACGATTTTCAACGGTTCCGAGACCGTTACGCTGGCCCGTCCGGCCGGCTTCGCCGCCGGCACGTTGTTCCCGACCGGGAACGTCGTTGCCACAATCGGCGCCGTTACCGTCGGAAGCTATCCGATCAACGCCTCCGGTATCGCCACGCTGACCACGACCACGCTTCCGGTCACTGTGAATGCCGGCGTCGGTCAGACGATTACCTTCTCTTATGTCGGCGACCAGAACTACGCGAACGACCCGCCGACCGGCACGATCACGATCAACAAGATCACGCTCGGAGGCGGTGCTTTCTCGCTCACCTCCAGTCCGAATCCCTCGGGCTTCGGTCAGAACGTGACCTTCACTTTCACGATGACGACCGGTATTGCCGGAGCGACGCCCGGTGGGAACGTTTCCCTCCTGGACAACGGCAATCCGCTGGCGACCGTGGCGGTGACGAACGGTGTGGCGACTTTCACCACGTCGGCTCTCACCAACGGCAACCACAACATCACCATCGCGGCCGGCGGATATACCGGCGACACGAACTTCAACGGGAACGGCGCGACGATCAGTCTGACGGGTCAGCCCCAGGTGGTCGGAGCCGAGGCAACCACGACGAGTGTGGTGCCGAGTTCGGTTAACCCGACGATCGGTCAAACCGTCACCTACACGATTACGACCACGGGCACGCCGGCGATTCCGGTAGGCCAGGTCCAGTTGACCGACAACGGCCTTGCGATCTGCGCGCCGGTTGGGCCGACGACTCTGGTGGGCGGTAGCACGACCTGCACCGTGACCTACGACGGCAGCGCCAATCACGGCAGCGGCAGCCACTCCATCGTCGCGGTCTTTACGCCGACCGACGCCACCAAGTTCGTGACCAGCACCTCCGTGGCACAGCTTGTGGTTGTCGGCGGAACCGCTACGACCACCACCGCGCTGACCTCCTCGGCGAACACGAGCTACATGTACGGGACTCTCACGAACCTGAGCGCCACGGTTACGGCGACGGGTGTCGGTTTCCCGGTGGCTCCGGCCTTCACCGGTACGGTCCAATTCATCGATAACTACACCCCGACGGGCGGCAATTCGATCACGACCACCACTCTTTGCGGTGGCGCGGGTCAGCCTTCCTGCCCGGTGCCGTCTTCTGCAAACGGCCTGGCGACCCTGTCCAACATTCCTCTGGGCGGCGGTACCCACGTCCTGACGGCCATCTTCCAGGGTGACAGCAAGTACGGCACATCCCCGGCGGCTGCTACGAATACTGTTTCTGTGAACCGCGCGAATCCGGCCCTGTCGGTTAGCGGCGCTCCGTTTACGGTTTCCTTCGGCGGCGGTTTGACAACCGGCGCGATCACGTCGATCGGCGTCACGCAGAACGGATCCGCCTTTGTGGCGCCCACCGGCGCTGTGACGGCCGCATCCGGCGCGACGGCGATCGGCAGCGCGGTTACCGGCGCTCCGGCGAGCACGACGGCGAATTACACCTTCGGTATTCCGACCCCGGTACCGGTGCCCACCTCTCTGGGTGTCGCGGCCGGCCTGAACCTGGCGTTCACCGAAGCAGCCGACGCGAACTACAACGCTGTAACCTTTACTACGACCCTGACGGTTACGACCAGCCCGGTCAACGTGATCGTTACTTCCTCGACGGTCGACAACGCGACGATCCCCAACACTGTGGTGTACGGACAGTCGATCATCCTGACGGCCACGTTCCAGACCCTGCCGGGTAACCCGATGGGCGGCACCGATACCATCAACTTCACCGATGGCGCCGGCACGCTCACCGCTTGCACGGGCAATGTCGTTACCACCGTGTCGGGTGTCTCTTCCGCCACCTGCATCATTCCGACTACTCCGGGTGCAGCTACCAGCTTGGCAGTCGGCTCTCACAGCATCGGCGTATCCGGTCTGGGGAACGAAACCAAGTATGTGTTGGGCGCAGTGACGCCGCGCAGCTTCAACGTCGTCAAGGACGCCTCGACCGTAACTCTGGTCAGTCTCACGAATCCCTCGGTCCCCGGTCAGGCCGTCACCTTTAACGCGGTGGCTACCATCACCGCCCCCGGCGCCGAACAGACCAGCAGCCAAGTGCCCGCCTCTGGAACGGTTACTTTCCTGAACGCAGGATCGCCGATCTCCGCGGCTTGCACCAACGTTGCCATCAGCGCGGTCAACGGCCTGGCAACTTGCACCATCCCGGCCGGAAGCGCTCCGTTCACGACCGCCGGCAACTACAACATGACGGCGTCTTTCAGCGGCGACAATAACGTATTCGCCGCCGTCTCGGCCCTGCTCGTCCAGTCGGTCGGTCACCCGCAACCGGCGATCACGCTGACCTCGAGCAACCCGAACTCCAACTTCGGCGCACCGGTAACCTTCACCTCGACGGTGACTGGCACCAACGGCGTGACCCCGACCGGCAACATCGAGTTCGACGACGGCAGCACGGTTCTGGGTACGACGGTCCTGAGCGCCATCGCTCCGGCTGGCACCGCCAGCGCTTCGTTCACGGTTTCGGCTCCCCCGCTCACCGCGGGTGTCCACGCGATCAAGGCGACGTATATCCCGGCGGGCGACCAGAACTACTCGACGGTCACCTTCAACAGCTTGACCCAGACCGTTAGCGGCACCACGACTGCCATTACTCCGGTGAGCATCTCGGTGAACCCGGCAGTCTTCGGTCAGCCTGTAACTCTGTCCGTGACGGTATCCCCGGCGAATCTGCCCAGCACGGGCGTCCCGACCGGAACCGTTACCTTCTTCGACGGCGCCACCGCCATCGGCAACCCGGTGAGCCTGATCGTCGGGGGCAGTTCTTCGACCGCCACCCTTCTGGGCGTCACGCTCTCGGTTGGTTCGCACGCTTCGATCACGGCGAAGTACAACGGTGATGCCAACTTCTCGACGGTCACCACCGGTAGCGCGACTCTGAATGTCACGAGGGCCGCTACTTCGACGGCAATCACCAGCATCACGCCGACGACGGCCAGCTTCGGCCAGACCGTTACCATCACGGGTAAGGTCACGGTAGTAGCTCCGGGCGCGATTCTCGGTTCGACGGCTCCTGTGGGAACCATCAGCTTCTACGATGGCAACCCGGTCGCCTCCAACCTGATCGCGGCTTCGGCCGCTGTCGATAATTCCGGCATCGCCACCATCCAGGTGCCTGCCAATTCCGACTCCTTTAAGGTGAGCCCGCTGGTTGGGACGCACAACGTGATCGCTGTCTACAACGGCGGCGGTTCGGCAGACGCGAACTTCCAGGGCAGTACCTCGCCCTCCTCGGCCCTGAGCATCGGTAAGACGAACACCACCACCGTGGTCACGTCCAGCACCGGTCCCAGCCCGAGTTCGAGTGTGACCGGCCAGCTCGTTACCTTCACCGCCACCATCACACCGGCGTCCGGCACGTTCAGCGCGTCGCCGAGCGGAACGGTAACCTTCTCCAGTAATGGAGTGCCGATCGGTACTGGCAACGTGACCATCAGCGGTAGCGTGGCCAGCGCAGTCCTCAACGTCCCGAGCACCGGAGTGCTGCCCCTGCCGGATGGCACGGACCTGATCTCCGCCAACTACTCGGGCGACACGGCCTATAACGCCAGCAGCTCGCCGGCTACTGTGGCCCTGGGCGCCTTCCAGCAGATCGTTGGCAAGGCCGCTACTTCCACGGTCCTGAGCACTTCGTCGAACTCCACGCTGGTCGGCCAGGGCGTGACCCTGACCGCGATCGTGACGGTGACGGCGCCCGGCGGTGGTGCGCCGACCGGCACCATCACTTTTAACAACACGGTGAACAACACTCCGACCGCGGTTTGCCCGCCGGTCCAACTGAACCCGGCTGCGGGCCAGAACGCTCCGAACCAGTTCATCGCAAGTTGCCAGCCGAACCCGGCACTGCCCCAGGGTAGCCTGCAATTGACGGCGGTCTACTCCGGCGATTCCAACTACACCGGGAGCACTTCCTCGATCGTCACTCAGGTGGTCAACAAGCCCACCACGATCGTCACAGTGACTGCTTCCAACAATCCGATTCTGTACGGTACTCCGGTCACCTTCAGCGCGACGGTGAGCCCGATTCAACCCGGTTCCAACCAGGTTGGACCGCCCATCACCGGTACCGCCACCTGGTATGACGGTGTGACGTTGCTCGGAACGTCGTCCATCGGCGGCGCAGGCACCACGACCTTCACGGCGCCTCTGCTCGCGGTTGGCTCGCACAGTATCTCCATGCAGTACGGTGGAGACGCCAACTACCAGGGTGTCATCGGCGACACGCTGACGATGCTGGTCAACCGGCTGCCTAGCTCCATCACGCTGACGTCCAACGCGATCAATGCGGTGGCCAGCCAGGTAGTCACGTTCACCGCGCAGATCAATCCGTTCCCGCCGGCCGGTGTGCCGTACCCGACGGGTCAGGTCGCCTTCTTCGACGGCTCTCAGCAGATCGGAGTAGGTAATCTCGCCTCCGGTATCGCCACGGTCAGCACGGCTGGCCTCGGCGCCGGCCTGCACTACATCAGCGCTCAATACGCTGGTGATATGGACTGGACGACCGCGGTCTCCGCGTTCGTGCCCCAGAACATCTCACTGGCACAGACCACCACGCAGTTGGTCTCCGCCGCGAATCCGTCAGTCTGGGGCCAGCCGGTGACCTTCACGATCACCACCGGTGTGAGCTTCCCGGGTACGGTACCCGCCGCCGGCCAGGTCCAGCTGTATGACAACACGGTCGCCATGGGCGCTCCGATCAACATCGCCAACGGAACCACGCAGGTCACGGTTCCGAGCCTGACGCCCGGTACGCACAACATCATCGCCCAGTACGTCGGCAACCTGAGCTTCGCTTCGAGCAGCTCAGCGCCGGTCTCCCAGACTGTGAATAAGGCAACCACCGTGACTACCCTCGCGGCCCTGCCCACCTCGTCCACTTCGAGCCAGCAGGTTACGCTGACCGCGGTGCTGACGATCACGGCTCCTGGCGCCGGTAACCCGACCGGTACGGTGCAGTTCATGGATACGACTGGCAACAGCACGGTCCTCGGCACTGCCCCGCTGACCCAGATCGGCGGAGTCTACACGGCGAGCATCACGACCAGCGCGCTGAACCAATCCGGTGCCCCGCGCCTCCTGGCTGCCAGCTACTCGGGAGACGGTAACTTCACTACCAGCACTTCGGCGGCTCAGTCGCAGAGCGTGTTCGGTACGCAGATCGCCGTAACCAACGCCGCGGGTTACTCCGCGACCAACTTCGCTCCGGATTCGGCCGCAGCCGTCTTCGTGAACAACCTGGTGAGCACCACCTTGGTTGCCGCCACGCTGCCGCTGCCGACTTCGCTCTCTGGTGTGACCGTGACCGTCACGGATAGCGCCGGAGTCGCCCGCCAGGCCCAGCTGTACTTCGTATCGCCCAGCCAGATCAACTTCCTGGTTCCGACGAATACGGCCTTCGGTCTGGCCAACGTTACCGTGACTAACGCCAGCGGCGCTACGGCGGCAGGCATCGTGCTGATCACTCACACGGCGCCCGGCGTCTTCACCGCCAACCAGAGCGGCCAGGGCGTCGCTCAGGCCCTGGTGGTCGATGTCACTCCGAGTGGCGCTCAGTCGGTCTCCAACACTGCTCAGTACAACCCGAGCACGGGAGCCTGGACTGCCGCTCCGCTTAGCATGAACGCGACGGATACTTATGTACTCGAACTCTTCGGTACCGGTCTCCGTTACTCGGCAAACGGTCAAGCAACGGCCACCATCAACGGCGCCGCCGTTCAGGTGCAATATGCCGGAGCCCAGCCGCAGTATCCAGGCCTCGACCAGGTGAACATCCTGCTCCCCGCAAGTCTCAAGGGAGCCGGCTCGGTACAAGTGGTCGTAACGATAGCTGGACAGGCCGCTAACACGGTCACCATGACTATCAACTAGCCACTAAGCAGCATGCAGGGGCAGGGCTTCGGCTCTGCCCCTGTTTCACAAGGAACTCAGCACTTAATCCCCGGGCAGTTAGCTTGATTTACTGGCATTCGCAATTGGAATGGGTTTATCGGAGGTACCTACGTTGCCACGAAACTGGAAATACTCTCCCGCTCTGATCGCGGCCCTCGCAATTCTACCTGTAGCTCCACTTGGCGCGCAGTCTACCGGCTCACCTACCAATCAGTGGACGCTGTCCGGCCGCTCGCCGGCGACACGCAGCGGGGCCTGTTCCGTTCAACTCTCCGGCGGAAGCGCCGCGCAACAGTTGCCTGCGGATGCGACTTGTGCAACCTTGCCGGATGGCCGTGTCCTGGTTATGGGCGGCACGGTGGGCGGGGCCGCTACTCGCGTAGTCGAGGCCTTCGATCCGTCTAAACGTTCTCTTACTGCGATCGGCTCGATGCTGATCGCGCGCACGGGCTTTTCGGCCACTACCATGCCCGATGGGACGGTTCTCATCGCCGGCGGTAAGAATAGTGCCGGGATGACCTTGTCGTCCGTCGAAGTATTCGACTCTATCAGCGGCTCGTCGGCCGCGATGGGCGAAATGCTTTCGGCCCGCCATGGCCATTCGGCCGTACTTCTCCCGAACAATAACCAAGTTCTATTTGCCGGCGGCGCCGATGGTGACACCGTGCTCGGATCGGCGGAGCTCTTTACGCCGTGGACCGGCACGTTTAGCCGCACCGGCTCTTTGTCCACAGGGCGCCAGGGTGCAGCAATTGTTGCTCTCCGCTCCGGTCGCGCGTTGATTGCCGGGGGCGCGAACGATGCCGGACCGGTCGCCGAAGCTGAAGCATACGGCTACGCCACCATCCAGACCGGCAAACCCGTCTACGACAAGGGCGAACGCGTCTCCGTGACTGGCGATGGCTGGGCAGCCGGCCGACCCGTAAAGCTCACCTTTGCTGCGCTGCGCGACCCACAGAACCGGACCACCCCTTTTGTCACATCCACGACGGCGGACAACAACGGCCACATTTCTTATAGCGGCTTCCAATCTGAGCTGATGCAAGGCGCGTCCTTCTCCTTAACAGCGGAAGACGGGCTCTCCCAAGGGCAGACCTACCTGGATCCCATGGTGGCCGATTCGACGGCCATTGTTCAAACCTCTATTAGTCCGGCCGCACCGATTGTGGGTCAGCCGTTCTCGATCCTGTTCACTGTCAACGACACCACGACGCCTGCAACTCAGGTGACCGGCGGTACCGTCACTTTCGCCCTGGATGCTCTACCCCCCGTGACCGTGAATCTGGGACCGGATGGTACGGCGACCTACCTGCAAAATCCCGGTGCTGTCGCTGTCGGCGGGCATTCACTCATCGCCAGGTATAACGGCAACGGTGGATTTGCCACCTCCGCTATTACGACATATAACTTCGCAATCGCTCAGGCGCCCACGCTGCTTACTTTGGCGGGCAACGCGAACGTGCCGTATGGAACCAATGTAACTGTCGGTGCGACGATCGCGATTCCGCTTCCCGGAAACCTGGTGGGGGCGGCATTGGTGCCCGGCACAATTTCCTTCCTGTTGGATGGAGCGGCCGTCCCGGGCGGCAACTGCCCGGCCGTGCCTGTCGTCGCCGGCAACCTCGGGCCATATACCTGCACCCTGGTAGCGGTTCCCGTGGGCGCGCACACGATGTCGGCAACCTACACGGGACCGGTCGTTGGCGCCAGCTACGGAAACTCAACCGCTACTTTGACGGGCGGCGTGAATATCACGAAATTGACCCTGCCGTCGTTCGATCTGCAGGTTACGGCTACAAACCGTGTCTTTAGCCAGACCAATTGCCCCGGAGCGGGCTGCGTTTACGTCGCGCAGATTGTAGGCATCTCTCCTGCTGTGCTTTCCCAGAACACCACGGGGACGCTGGATTTCACCATCGACGGCAACTCTTTCCCAGGTTCAGCCGGGAATGGTTTTGTTAACAACCTGTCCCAAGGCCTCGGGGTGTACGACGATCCGTCTACTCCGGCCGGCAACCATACGATCACCGTAAGATTCTCGGGGAACGCCAATATCAACGCCATCACCAACAGCGTCACGCAAACGATTGGCCAGGCTGCTACTTCCACTGTGTTGACCGCCAACCCTCCCGGAGGAAGCTATAACGTCGGCGCCACGCTTTCCTTCGTTGCCACGGTGACATCAGTTGCACCGGCCACTGTTGGACCGGTGGTGTCCGCCGGTTCGGTATCCTTTTATTTGGACGGTTCGAGCACGCCCGCGGCCACGTTCAACCTGAGTGGCAACGGCACAGCAGCATTTGTCACCTCGGCGTTGACCACGGCAGGTTCGCCGCACAGCGTGCGCGCTGTCTATAACGGAAGCGCCAATTACGCGACGAGCACCTCCAACTCCGTGGCCGCGAACATCGGCCTGCTCCCGACAACAACCAGTGTCGGCTCCAGCCCGAATCCCTCGAATTTTGGAACCCCGGTAACATTCAATGTCACGGTAGCCCAACAATCCCAAAACGTGACCTTCGCAGTACAGCGGCAGAACGCGCTCTCGCCGTTGTCGAATATTCCCATCCCGAGCGGCACCGTGCTGTTGAAAGTGAACGGCGGAGTTCCCGGATTCCCCGGGATTCTGTCCCAGTCCGGAGGAAATGGTGTAGCCACGATCGTCGTCCCGTCGTCGGCCCTCCCCGTCGGCGCGCTCACGATCTCAGTCACGTATTCCGGCGACGCCAATTTCGCCAGCAGCACGGGCAACATGACTCAGACCGTCGCCACGAACAACATTACGACAACGACGACGATCACTGCTCCGGCCACCAATGCTCTCGTCTACGGACAGCCGGTCCAATTGCCGGTGGTAGTGACGTCGAATGCGCCTTCGCTCCTGACGCCGCCTCTCGGCAACATCAGATATAACGACACGCTGACAACTTTGCCTGGCGTGAGCAGCTTTAGCGACACGATCAACTCCGTCTACATTACCGACCAACTCGCGGTGGGCGCCCACAATATCACCGCGACCTACGCCCCGCCGAACCCGCAAACCGGCAATACGTTCCTCGGCAGCACCTCGGCCGTCGTGGCTTTGTCGGTGGCGAAAGCGGCAACCACGATCACGCTCACAATTCCGAAGAACGGGACGTTCAACGCGATTGTGACCGTTAACGCTCCCGGCGCCGGCGCACCCACAGGTACGGTGAAGTTCCAGGTGCAGACGACGTCGAGCGGACTTCAGGCTTTCGGCTACGCGACTCTGCTTCCCGATCAGGGCTTTACGGGCGGCCAGCGTCAATACCTGGCGTCCTGGATTGGTTCTCCCGTCAACGGAGCGGTGACCGCGGTGTATGCCGGCGATAACAACTTTCTGACCAGCATCTCCAATCCGTTGACTGTGGAAAGCCAGCAGCAACTGTATCCGAGCGGCGTGTCGGTCACCAGCAGCACGGATCCTGCGACTATCGGTCAGCCCGTCACTTATACCGCCGCTGTCCGCGGCGCGCGGGGAATCGCGACCGGAACCGTCCAGTTCCTGGACAACGGCGTCGTTCTCGGTACGAGTACGATCGATTTCAACGGTAACGCTACTTATACGGTATCGACTCTCACGGCCGGCTCTCACAACATCACCGTCATCTACAGCGGAGACGTCAACTACCAACCGGCGACTTCGGCGGCGTACGGCCAACAGATCAATAAGCTGGTCAGTTCCGTCACTGTGGCGGCAGTCATTCCGGACGCACAGCCCTTGCTCGTAGGCCAGACCCTTACGTTAAGCGTCGCGGTTGGTCCTACCGCTCCCACAGGGTATGGCGCTCAAGGCGGCACCGTTACTGTTTCGGAAAACGGAACCGTAATCGGCAGCGCGACGGTCGCTGGTCCGTCCACTACTGTCAAAATCGGCAACCTGCTGTCAGGTACACACATCATTACCGCCCAGTATTCCGGTGACGGGACATGGTACGGCGCTAACTCGCCCGGCATCGCGGTTACGTTCGGACGTGCGCTTACTACGACCAGTCTCACCTCGGCTCCGGCGCCAGCCACTTCGCAGATCATGCTTACCTCGAAGGTTGTATCCGCAGGCGGGGTTCCGACGGGTGTCGTGAACTTCGTGGATGGCAGCAACCAGTCGGTGGTCGCTACGGCTACACTCGCGGGTGGTATCGCCACCGCTTACGTTCGGCCGGGCGGCCCTTCGGTAGTCGCTTCCTACATGGGTGACGGCAACTTCATGCCGAGCAATTCCGGCGGCTTCAACGAAATCAAGGCTCTGAGCGCGGCGTCTGGTACGGATGGCTCTTTGACAGCTAACCAGATCGTTTCGCTATTCGGCAATGCGCTCGCAACTTCGACGGCATCCGGAACTCCGCCCCTGAACACCACCTTGGGAGGAACCACCGTCGGCGTCAGCGACAGCACCGGCAATCTGTACCCGGCCAAACTGTACTACGCCTCGCCCACACAGGTGAACTTCGTGATGCCTCCGGTTCTGGTCCCCGGACCTGGAGTCATCTCGCTCTCGACGGGAGCGGGTGCGAACTTTACGATCAACATCACCATAGGCGCTTCGGCCCCCGGCTTGTTCTCGGCCGACGGCAGCGGATCCGGCCAAGCTGCCGCCCTTCTGTACGACGGGCCGCCGACTGGTGCCCCGACTGTCACCTCGACGGTCGACACTCCGATCGCGCTGACCTCGACCGACAAGTTCTATCTGGAACTGTTCGGCACGGGTATCAGCAACGCTGCTCTTTCGCAGATCAGCGCCACGGTCAACGGCGTCAACGTGCCGATCTTGAACTCGTTGCCGCAGTCGCAGTTCCCCGGTCTCGACCAGGTCAACGTCGGACCCCTGCCCCTGTCTTTGCAGGGTAAGGGTGCGGTGAACGTGGTCCTGACGGTGAACGGCACCGCCGCCAACACGGTGACGGTCAACTTTAAGTAAGGCCGTCCGTCTTAGAACCTGGCCCGCAGGTCGCTGAAGCAGTCCACGATCAGCAACCGCGGGCCTTCACTTTTTATGTCCTCCCGCTCCAGCATCCACGTATGCTGGTGCGGCACAAACACGGCCCCCAGGCCGGCCTCTAGCGCGGGATTGATATCCGACTTCGGACTGTTGCCCACCATCCACGTTCGTGCCGGATCCAGCTTGCGCTCATTCACGAGGCGCCGGTACGCAGCCGGGTCTTTCTCTTTGACGATGGCGGTGTGACCGAAAAAGCCACCCAGCCCCGAGCGGTCGATCTTCAGTTTTTGCTCTTCCGGATTGCCCTTCGTGAACACCGTGAGATCGTGCCGCAGGGACAGATACTCGAGCGTGCCGGACACTCCCTCGATCACTTCCATCGGGCAATCCAGAATCCGCACCGCAAAGCCCATCACCGTGTCGAGGTCTTCGGCTTCGACATTCCGCTCGCACAGCCGCTGGTAGCATTGGCGCAGATTGCGGCCGAAGTTCAGCGAGCCGTATCCGTGGATGCGGTTATTGGCCCCCTCGATCTCGTCCAGGACCGCGCGGACTTGCTCGGGCGCCATCGCGGAATGGGCGAGAAAGGCCACAAACTCTTCAAAGGCCCGCTCGAAGTAGATGTTGTTTTCCCAAAGCGTGTCGTCCGCGTCGATCAACAGGTGCTGTCGTGTCATCGTGAAGGTTTGGGCGCCAGGCGGAATGGAATCTCGAACACCGCATCCACCTCTACCGGGACGCCGTTCCGCTGGGCCGGCTCGAAGACCCATTTTATAAGAGCCTCCTTCGCGCTGCGGTCCAGGCGTTCGTCGAGATGCTGGAGCAACTCCACTTCCTGAACGTGCCCGTCGCGACGGATGACCGCTGCGAGCCTCACGATCCCCTGTACTCGCTCCTCCACGGCCGTGACGATGTACTTAGGGTCGACCTTGTGGACTGCCACAGGCGGCCTCATATCCGCCGGCACGGATCCGGTCACCGGATCGCGATCGGCGAACCACACGATCCAACTGCCCGAGTAGCTCGTCACGTTCGGCATCTGGATGGCGACCGTGTACACGTACCGTCCCTTCATACGGGCATCGGGCGCGCTCGTAACGTGCGCGGCGTGCGGCACTCCAGCGGGGGGCGGAGGAGACGGTTCGGCGGGCGCACTCCGTTCCGCGGCGATCACCGGCTGATGTGAAACGGGACGCAGCACGGACAGCACACTGCCCGGATTATCCTTCCCGCCACCCCGCGACACCAACCCCGGCAGCGTCACGGCCGCCTTGTCCGCGGGCGGCTCGGACGACCCCTTGGCATGCAGTTCGGGTCCCGCCGAGAATGCCGCCTCGTGCGACCCGGTGGGGAGCGGAGCATCCGGCGCCTTCACCGGATTCAAGCCGACCACGGCCAGCGCCGCCGGACTCGCCACCGGCGCCGCGAGCTCGATCGCGGGCGCGTCGATCGCCTGCTCCGTGCGCACCGCTGCAGCAGCCTTGGGTACGGGAGCGGTGAATCCGCGCGGGATCTTCGGCGCGACCATCTCGGGAGCGGCCACTCGTACTTCTGGTGCGGCCAGATCGGCCGGTTGGACAGCCGCTCTCTGCACCGGTGGCGGCGCGGCGAACTCTCTTGGTTTGGGTTTGGGACTGGCGGCGTCGAATGGCAGCGCGCGGTCCGGTTGCGCAATTGCAAGTCGCGGCGCAGATGGTAACTCCGCCGGCGACGGCTTCGTCTCCGGGCCGGGCTTAATCGGAGGTGGCTGGAAGGGCTTCACCGGTCGTGGCGGCGGAGCGACTGCGAGCACGTTCGGCAACGCCAATTCCTTGGGCAGCACGATCTGCGGCGCCGGCATCCGAATCAATTGCGGCGGGGCCGGCAGGTCCTTCACCCCCGCGACCACGTTGTGCCGGAACTTAACCTTCGCCCGCAGCGGCCGATTGTCCTTGCGCGGCTTGCCGGAACTGACGTCCGGCAGTTTATCGCGCAAGTTGTACCAGACCAGGTGCTCTTCATTGGGCCGGATCTCCAGGTCGTACGCCGATTTCGCCGGTTCGGGTTTCCACGATGCGCCCGCCGAGTACAGCGCCAGCCACGCGATCATGCCACCGTGCAGGCACCCCGAGATACTGAACGACATCGAGCTTCGCAGCCGGTCGCCTTCGCCGCGAATCAGGAGCCCCGCCTGCATGGTTACAATCCCGCCGGTTTACCGCCGAAGCCGTTAGTGGGGGCCACCGTCTTTATCCGCTCGATGGTGCGCTGCCGGGGAATGAATTCCGTCAGGTACTTGTTCAACTGCCGCAGCCGCTCCGTTTCCGACCGGTGCCGCAACAGGCTATTCAGGAAATCCAGATCCGGCAGGACCTGCGCCAGTTGAAAGCTCACCTGCGGATCGTCCAGGTTCGGTTCCACGGCGTCGCTTCCGGAGGCGATGTTGCGCAGCGAACGGAACTGGCCGATCGCCTCCTGCCGCAAGTCGGCCGGCACCGGAGCGAAATCGTCATCGTCGAAGAAATCCACCGTCGCGCGCAGGTAGGCTTTCTCTTCGTCCAGACTCTGGATCTCGAAGCGCCGTTGGCCGCGGGTCATGATGTCCAGCCGCCCGTCGGGGTGTACGTGCAACACCTTCTCGACAGTCACCGTGCAACCGGCATTGACGATCCCCTCGCCCTTCACCAGCACCATGCCGAACTCCGAGTTCTCGCGAATCGCCGCGCCGACCATCTCCTTGTAGCGGTCCTCGAAAATGTGCAGAGGCAAAGGAGTTCGCGGGAAGACCACGACTTCCAGGGGGAACAACGGGATCATCCGCGAAGGCATGGTAACATTATGACGTTTCAACACAAATTGGAGCAAACACACGCGCTTCGCCAACGTGCGAACATTGACTCTCCGGCATGAAGATCGAGGGTAAAGTCGTCGTCATCACGGGAGCATCCCAGGGGATCGGCGAGGCCTGTGCCGCCGAGTTTGCGCGCGCGGGCGCGCGTCTCTCATTGAGCGGGCGGAGCGAAGATCGCCTTCGCCTCGCCGCCCCGGATGCTCTCTGCACCGCGGGCGATATCACCGACCCCGAAGTTCGCCGCGTGCTTGTCGAGCGCACGCTGGAGCGATACGGGAATATAGACATCCTCATCAACAATGCCGGCATCGGACTTTACCGGCCCGCCTGGGACTCCCCCATGGACGAGGTCCGCGGGCTGATGGAACTGAATTTCTTCGCGGCCCTGGGGCTCACGCAACTGGTCGTACCGCACATGCGCGCGCGCCGGAGCGGTCTGATCGTTAACGTCGGCTCCATCGCCGGCAACCTGACGCTGCCGTGGATGACCCTGTATAGCGCGTCGAAGAGCGCGCTCGGAACTCTCACTCAAGGACTGCGTATGGAATTGCGCCGCGATGGTGTCGGCGCCATGCTCGTCTGCCCCGGGTACGTGAAGACGGGATTTCAAAAGAATGTTCTCGCCGGGCAGCCGCCCGATGAAGTCCTGCGCGGCCGCCGCATGGCGATTACCGCCGCCGAGTGCGCCCTCGCCATCCGCCGCGGTGTGGAACGGGGTGCGCGCACGGTCAACGCGCCGCGTGCCGGCGGGCTTCTCGTAGCCGCGATGCGCCTCTTCCCCGCGATAGTCGAACGGCGCATGGCGAAAATGAATGGAACGGCATGAAAATCAGCCGAGGTATCGACACACGCTTGCTTACGCGCGCGGCTCCGATCAGGGCCGCGACCGTAAGGGAGCGGTGCCATCGGGGGGTGCCGCCGGCGCGTTCGCAGGCCGAAGGCCTACGCTACGCCAAGCGAACGTCTTCCCAGGAAGCGGCGGAAATGAATGGAACGGCATGAATCTCAAACTGAAGCGCACTCCCGGCCTGTACCTCGTCGGCTTCATGGGTTCCGGTAAGTCGACCATCGGCCGCGCCCTGGCACATCGGATGGGCTGGAGCTTCTTCGATATCGACGATGAAATCGAGGCCGCCGAGAAGCTCAGTATCGCCGAGTTGTTCGATACGCGGGGCGAAGCGGAGTTCCGCCGCATCGAATCGGCCATCCTCCAGCAGCACGTCAAGTGGATCGAACGAGGCCGCCCCGCGGTGCTCGCTTTGGGCGGCGGCGCTTTCATCGAACAGTCGAATCGCGAACTCGTCAGCCGGAACGGATTCGCCATCTGGCTGGATTGTCCGCTGGACACCCTGCAGCGGCGCGTCGCGCATGCCAGTCACCGGCCCCTGGCCCGCGATCCCGAGAAATTCAACGCGCTGTACCATGCCCGGCGCGAAACCTACGCCATTGCCGAGATGCATGTGCCCATCGAGAGCGACGATCCCGCCGTGACGGTCGAAGCCATTTTCAATCACCCGCTATTCCGATGAGCACCCGCCTGCTGCGCCGTCACGCCCTGGCCATCTTCAAGGCCGGCCTGGCCGCGGCCGATCCGGTCGCCGCCGTAGTACGCCATCTGGAGCGCCTCGACTTTGCGCGCTATTCCCACATTTACGTGATCGGCGCGGGGAAAGCCGGAGCCTCGATGGGCCAAGCCGCCGAGCGCGTCCTGAGCCGCCGCATCACCGCGGGATTCATCAATGTGAAGGACGGCCACACCGCCAAGCTCCGACGCATCGAGCTGAACGAATGCGGCCACCCGGTGCCCGACCAGCGCGGCGTCGATGGCGCCGATCGTATCGCCGCAATCGCATTGTCTGCGGGCCGAGACGATCTGGTGCTCTGCCTCATCTCGGGCGGGGCTTCGGCGCTGCTGCCTGCTCCGCCCGCGCCGATCACGCTCGAAGAGAAGCAGGCCATGACCCGGCTGCTGCTCGCCTGCGGCGCCGACATTCACGAACTGAACGCGGTCCGTAAGCATCTCTCGCGACTCAAAGGCGGACAACTGGCACGGCTCGCTTCGCCCGCCCGCGTCGAGGCGCTGCTGCTTTCGGACGTAATCGGCGACGATCTCGATACCATAGGCTCCGGCCCCACCGCGCCCGATCGCTCGACCTTCGGCGATGCTGCGGCGGTTCTCAAGAAATATCAGCTCGGCGACCAGGTCCCTGCATCCATCCGTGAGCGCATCGCCGCCGGCGTGCGCGGTGACATGCCAGAGACGCCGAAGGCTGGCGATCCCATTTTTTCCCGTGTCCGCAACACCATCGTTGGAAGCAACCGGCTGGCACTGTCCGCCTCCGCGCGACACGCCCGCAAGCTGGGTTATCGGACCACCATCCTTTCCAGTTCCATCGAAGGCGAGACCCGCGAGATCGCGCGCATGCACGCCGCCATCGCGCGCGATGCCCGTCCCAACACTTGCATCGTCACGGGCGGCGAGACCACGGTCACGATTCGCGGCAAGGGTCTGGGCGGCCGCAATCAGGAGTTCGTCCTGGCAGCCGCCATCGACATCGCGGGTCTGCCCGAGACCGTCATTCTCAGTGCCGGAACCGACGGCAGCGACGGGCCGACCGATGCCGCCGGCGCGATCGCCGATGGCGACACTCTAAGCCACAAGCCCGACGCGGCCCGCTACCTGGCCGCAAACGATTCCTACCACTACTTCGAGTCCCTCGGCGACCTCATCGTCACCGGGCCCACTAACACCAACGTCATGGACGTCCACCTGATTCTGGTAGGATCGCGTTAGTGGGATTCTGGAAGCGGCAGGTCATCGACTTCGCGCTCGATCACGAGACGCGCAAGCACATTGAGGAACAGCGCGAGTGGATCGCGCGGGAGCCGGCCAACCCGCATCCGTACGCCAATCTGGCGCAGCTATATCGCATGGAACAGCGTCAGGAAGAGGCGTTGGGACTGCTCCTCGAAGCCGTGCGGCTCGACCCGGCATTCGCCGCCGCGCACGTTTCCCTGGCCGAAATGTACGCCGTCGCGGGCGATTATCCGGCCGCCCGCCGCCACGCGCAGATGGCGGAAACGAATGGGGATAGCCGCGCTGCCGAAATGTTGCGCCGGCACGGGATCTTTTCCGCATAAAATCCGTATAGGTAAACTATGAACGTCATTCGCATGCTTATGCCCGCCGGCCTGTTCGTGGCATCCGCTTTTGCCCAGGCTCCGGCGCAGCGCCAGGAATTCGAAGTCATATCGGTCAAGGTGGCCGAGCCGCTCACCGCC
>Ga0105240_10001085_pt1 | contig 48020 bp, 56 predicted proteins | sample KBSC54metaG_FD_80426 | JGI IMG/M metagenome (GOLD analysis project Ga0105240, IMG submission 80426) | Corn rhizosphere microbial communities from Kellogg Biological Station, Michigan, USA - KBS C5-4 metaG | ecosystem: Host-associated > Plants > Roots > Rhizosphere > Soil | place: Michigan, USA... | reverse complement strand
TCAGGCCGCCGTCCCAAGTTAGCCCTGATCTTAGTAGGCGATTCTGTGGTGCGCCCGGCATGATTCGAACATGCGACCTTCTGGTTCGTAGCCAGACGCTCTATCCAACTGAGCTACGGGCGCGCGGATTGCCTACCTGATCAGTTTACTATAACCGGTGCGTTTGTCGCTCGGCTGAGTGTGATAAACTCATCGAAGCCGTATGAAACTTGTACTTTGTGCAATTGTCGCAGCTATACTCCTGACGCCGACGGTCTCGTTCGCTAAGCATAGAAAACACGGCGGTCATCACGGCGGTGGACACAAAGGCAGCCAATCCACTCAGACGAACGGAAAGTAACCCGACCACTTCCTTTGGCCGCGGCCCTTACCGCTATACTCGTCGCATGGCCCACAAATTAGCACTGCATTCCGTAAGTTATGCCGGGCTGTGGGGCCAAGCTTATCTTTCTCCCGAGCAGTTTATCGACAAGACCGCGGAACTTGGTTTTGATGGCGTCATGCTCATGGCCAAGCGGCCTCACCTTTCCGTGCTTGATTACGATGGCGCGGCCTGCGGGCGGCTTCGCGCACATCTGGAAAAGAATAAGCTCCAGGCAATCTGTCTGGCCGGTTATACGAACTTTACCGGCGATCTCGAGCATGGCGATATTCCACAGCGCGAGATTCAAATCCAGCATGTCACCGGATTGGCACGGATGGCACACGATTTGGGCTGCGACCTGGTGCGTGTTTTCACCGGGTACGAGCACACCGCGGCGGGCTATTCGGCCCAGTGGAAAATGATCGTGGAAGCACTCCGGGAATGCGCCAAGCGTGCCTCTGCCTTCGACGTGACGATCGGTGTCCAGAACCATCACGATATTGCCTCCGGATACGAAAGTCTGAGCGATCTAATCGCGGCTGTCAACGAGCCGAATTGCAAAGCGCTTTTCGACGCCTGGGCCCCCGCATTGCAAGGCGCCGACTTGGCGGATGCCGCCGCTTGTCTCGGCGGGGTCACCGTGCACACCACGCTGGCCAACTACGTTCTTCGCCCGCGCTATAAGTACGATCCTAACCTGGTTAACTATCTCCCGCAGCCCGCAGCCGTGCAGGCTGTGCCGATGAACGACGGTTTCATCGATTACCATACGTTTCTCGGCGCGCTTTGGGACCGCGGATTCACCGGCAGCATTGCCTACGAAATGTGTTCGCCTCTGCGCGACGGAAACAGCATCGAGGTGCTTGACTCGTACGCGCGCCAGTTCCTTGAATATATGGCGGAGATCAGCGCCGAAAAAACGGCATCACCGCGCTAAACGATGGGCGACACCAAGCAGGAGACCGCAGTGCACCAGCATCCCGTTGCTCGAGGCTTGCAGTCCTCGCTGGTGGGGATGGCTATCAATTTCATTCTTGCGGTAACGAAGGGACTGGCGGGAATTTTCGGTCATTCTTTCGCGCTGGTGGCGGACGGAATCGAATCTCTCGCCGATGTCGTGAGTTCCATGGTGGTCTACTTCGGACTGCGTAAAGCGATCGAGCCTCCGGACGAGAGTCATCCTTACGGGCATGGGAAGTTTGAGCCGATTGCGGCCACGATGGTATCGCTGGCCCTGGCGGGCGCCGGCGTCGCCATAATATTTGAAAGCGTTCACGAAATCGTGACGCCGCATCGCGGACCCGCGCCGTTTACGCTAGTTGTCCTGGCCGGAGTGCTCATCATCAAAGAGAGCTTGTACCGCTATGTGGCGAGCGTTGCCAGTGCGATCGAAAGCACTGCTGTGAAGAGTGACGCGTGGCATCACCGCAGCGACGCCATTACTTCCGGGCTGGCGTTTATTGGGATCTCCATTGCGCTGCTGGGCGGCCCCGGGTACGAAACCGCCGACGATTGGGCGGCGCTGGTGGCTGCCTGCATCATCATCTACAATGCATGGAGACAGGTCCGGCCAGCGCTTGACGAACTGACCGATCGCGCGCCCACTACTGGTATCGAGGACGACATCCGGCAGATTGCGTTGTCGGTGAAGGGCGTGGCAGGACTGGACAAGTGCTATGTGCGAAAAATGGGATTCGCTTACTATGTGGACCTGCACGTGATTGTCGATGGCGATCTGTCTGTGCGCAAGGGCCACAGGATCGCGCATGAAGTGAAGGATGTGATCCGGGCGGCCGATCCGAGGATCGCGGAAGTGCTGATTCATGTCGAACCGACAACGCTGGAAGCCTGAGATCATGGGCGAATCAATGCGAATTCACGCGAAGAAAAATTGCCGTCCCATTTTCGCGACTGCCGTCCCAGGATCGGACAGCGGACTCAGAGGCAATCATCAAAACATTCCGCTTTCTGACGGCCCGTCATTTGCTTCTACGCGCGCCTAGGGGGTTCCATGGCGAAAACGGAACGCATGCGGGAGGCGGTTCAGGGCTCTTTGACGGCGGAGCATTTCGAGGATCGAAAACGCTCCGGATGGCGGCTGGCCGCGGTGGAATGGGAGCGGACGGCGGAGGGTGACCGGAGTGGCGCCGGGTTTATCGAAGAGGTACCTTACGGCCTCCGGGTTAGCGACGATTGCGTCCATCTGGAAGAGAATCCCGAGGAGAATCAAATAGTCGTCTCGATCATGGAAGGTATCGTTCAAGACAGGAAATTGTCGGAAATCGCCGCGGATTTGAATCTGCGCGGGTATCACACCCGGAGCGGGGCCGATTGGGGTCCGGGCGCGATCTTCAACCTGCTTCCACGGCTAATAGAAACCGGGCCTCGCATATTCAATACGGCGGATTGGGTGGAGCGCAGGAGAAGACTGCTGAGAGCGGTGTGAGGACTTTGCTACACTCAGCCTATGTTTAACGGTATTGAGCATACGGCGATCGCTTCCCCGAACCCAAAGAAGCTCGCTGAGTGGTACGCGGAGTATCTGGAATTTCGCATCAACTTCGAGTACGCCGGGAATTATTTCGTCAGGGCGAAGAATGGCAGCATGTTGGAAATCATCCCGTCGGAAGGCGCTGCATCCACTAACGAGATGAAGACACCCGGCATCCGCCATCTGGCGATTATGGTCGACGATTTCGACCAAGGGTACAAGCAACTCCAGGAGAAAAAGATCAATTTCGTCGGAGAGCCGTTCACGAATCAAGGTAATCGTCTGGTCTTCTTTAAAGATGCGGACGGAAACCTGGTTCACCTGATCCAGCGCCCACAACCCTTGCCATAATGGGCTCTCTGCTTGTTCAATAGAGTCTTCAAAGCTTTTTCGTATCCTGATTTCCGAATGCTCTGGTTGGGGGCCTGCACCTCGAGCATCGGGACGTGGATGCAGGTGGTGGCGCAAAGCTGGCTGGTGCTGCAGCTTTCCGGTTCTGCATTCCTGCTCGGGCTGGATTCATTCCTCGGTCAGATTCCTATCTTCCTCTTTTCGCTGGTGGGCGGCGTGGTGGCCGACCGCATGGACCGCCGGAAGCTGCTGGTGGGCTCGCAAGTGGTCCAGATGACCTGCGCGTTCACGCTGGCTTCGCTCTTCGCCTTTTATCATGTGCATGTCTGGAACATCCTGATGCTTTCGTTCATCGTGGGACTGGCCCAATCGTTCGGCGGGCCTGCGTACCAGGCGCTGATTCCGACGCTGGTGGAACCGGTGGATCTGCCGAACGCCATCGCGCTGAATTCCATCCAATTCAACCTGGCGCGCGTTATTGGGCCGATGCTTGGCGGAATTGCGCTTACGAAGCTAGGAGCGGCCTGGTGTTTCTCAATGAACGGCCTTTCGTTTATCGCAGTGATTATCACACTGCTGCTTCTCCCTATGCGCCCTCTCCCGAAGAAAACCGGGGCTACCATGCTCGACAGTATGAAGGAGGGCATCCGCTTCATCCGTCAGAAACAGGGCCTGCCACCCTTGATCGTGCTGGCGTTCTTCATGACTTTCCTTGGCGTTCCTCTGCTGGTATTCCTGCCGGTGGTCGTGAGAGACGTGTTTCATATGACGGGAAAAGAGGGAGCGAAGATTTTTACGATTCTTCTTTGCGTGTCCGGGGCTGGGGCGGTTGCCGGCGCACTTTCAGTGGCGGCGTTTGGCCACATTAAGAATAAAGGGCAGGTGGCGCTTGTATCGATGGTTGCGCTAGGGGCGTTGATCGTCGCGTTCGCGGTTTCGCGATGGCTGCCGCTCACGTGCGTCTTCCTTTTCCTTTCCGGGTCGGCTTTGATGGCCCTGTTTTCTATGATTAGTTCGCTGGTGCAGTTGATTGTGCCGGACGAGGTGCGGGGACGAGTGATGAGCGTCTACAACGTCGCTTTCCGCGGTGGGATGCCGATCGGCAGCCTGATCGGAGGGACTTTGGTGGCAACTCTGTCGATTCCTGTCGTTTTGGCCGTCAATGGAGTGCTTCTTTCGTGTCTAGGGCTATATTTTCTCATCCTTCAGAAGGATGTCGCGCGTCTATAAACTCAAATGCGAATTCGGACGTTGATTCTATGCCTCACCTTGCCTGGGTTCCTGGGAGCCTCGGGAGACGACCTGAAGGCAGCTCGCGACCGTCAGGACCGGGCCACTTTAGAGAAAATGGCCGCGGATTTCGCTGCAACGGCAAGCAAACAAAGTAACGATGCAGCCGCGGAAGCGAAGCTGGCATTGGCACAGTCATACTTGGCCGAAGTCGCCACCGAGATGAAGGACAAGGCCGGGGCGAAAAATGCGGCCGAGTCGGGTATTCAGGCGGCGCAAAAGGCTGTGGCGTTGAAACCGGATGTGGCCGAGTATCATCGCGTGCTGGGCACGCTGTGCGGGCAGGTGATCCCGGCCGGGGGCGTGGTATCCGGATTGAAGTGGGGCAAATGCGCCATGGATGAAGTGAACAAGGCCGTTTCCCTCGATCCAAACTCGGCCGATGTGTACGTGAGTCGAGGCGTGGGTAATTACTACCTGCCGCCTTCGTTCGGCGGCGGGCCGGAACTTGCGGTAAAGGACTTCGAGAAGGCCATTGAATTGAATCCGAAATCGGCCGAGGCGCATATGTGGCTAGGGATCGCGCTACGCAAGCTGAATCGCAATGCGGACGCGCATCAGGAGCTGGAAAAAGCAGTGGCACTCAATCCGAATCGCATCTGGGCGAAGCAGCAACTCGAGAAAACGCCAGCCAACTAATGACGGAGAAGCTGCTGCTGACAACGTCGGTGATTGCAATCACCGCAGTCAGCTTCCTGTGGTTTCCCGGCCATACCATTCTGCAGTCCGATACACAGATCTACATACCGATCCTCGAGCAATTATGGGATCCGGCGGCACTGACGCGCGATCTCGTCGCCACCAATCCGCATGTGACATACACCGTTTACGACGAGATGGCGCTGCTGCTCCGGCGAGTCACCGGGCTTGGCTTCGAGCATGTCCTGATGGGCGAACAGATTGTCTATCGCGCAATCGGCATTGTTGGGTTATTGTTAATCGGGCTCGGCACCGGTTTATCACCGCCTATGGCCGTGGCCGTTGCCGGAATAGTTTCTCTGGGCGCCAATGTGAACGGCCCGGCCGTGCTGACTGTGGAGTACGAGCCGGTGCCGCGAGGTTTTGCACTGCCATTTCTGCTGTTGTCTCTTGGGCTTGTTGCCAATGGGCGGCCGAACTGGGCTGCGCTCGCAGCAGGAGTCGCCTTTCTGTTCCATCCGCCAACCGCGCTGGCATTTTACTGCGTGCTTGGCCTGGTGCTCTTGTGGCAACGCAAGTGGCGTGGTGCGCTGATCCTGATCGCATCCGCAATGCTGATGGCGGTGTTCGCCTGGTCGCAGCCGGGTGTTCATCAACATCAGGATTTATTTGGCCGAATTGATCCAGAGCTAGAGAAGTTGCAGCGGATGCGTGCCAGTTATAACTGGGTCTCCCTCTGGATCGGCCGGTTTTGGGCGCATTACCTGTTTCTGTGGACCGTGGGATTGGCGGCCTATTTCCGGGTCCGAAATAGCGTTCCGCCTGCGCTACGCGTGCTGTTCACGGCACTACCTGCCATTGGCGCGATTAGCGTGCCAGTGTCTTACCTGCTTACCGAGCAACTGAAGTGGTCGCTGATGCCGCAGTTTCAGCCGGGGCGATATCTGCTGTTCATCACGCTCTTCGCGATGCTGCTAAGTGCGATCGCTGCCGTGAAAGCGGGCCGCGAGCGGCGCTGGGTGGAGAGCGCGTTGTTCTTTGCCGTGGCTTTCGCTCCGGCTATGGCGGGGGATTTATTCACGCGCGGGACAATAAATAATCTGCCTCTTTTAACCGCGTTGGCGCTGATAGCCATGGGGCTGGCGGTCCACAAATCCGCAGTCGCTACAGTGATGGTACTTCCATTTCTGCTGATTCCCACCATTGGGAAGGTGCAAAATTATGCGCCTGTTCATACAGCGGAACTGAACGCGGTGGCGCAGTGGGCGAGAACGTCGACGCCTCAGGATGCTATGTTTCAGTTCGCCAATTTCGGACAGCAACCCGAACCGGGGATCTTTCGTGCGCGTTCCGTTCGGGCTCTTTATGTGGATTGGAAAGGCGGCGGACAGGTGAATTTCATGAGACAGTTCGCAGACGAGTGGTGGTACCGTTTTCAGAAGGTGCAGCAGCCGCTTTCGCTGACCGATTACAAGGCGCTTGGGGTGGACTTCGTGGTGTTTAAGGATAAGGAACGGTTGAAGGACTTCGAGCCGGTGTACGAGAACGCCCGGTATGTCGTTTATAGACCGTCAAACGTTCATAACCTTGCGCGAGTTTTTGTTGAAGATCTTGCCGGCGATGGCGGGGGTTGCCGATAGACGCTTGATTGTTTCAATCTGCTTCAGGCCGGTACATTTCGCGGATCCTGCTTTGCGGTCGTTACAATCGCTACCGTATATCAGCTTGTCCTGATGACGCTGGAGAAATTGACGGGCGTTGTCCTCATCGCGGAGGAGTGCGTTGAGCCCAGATCCTGCGGACATGTCGGCGTACAGGTTGGGATAGTCGGACAGCCAACGGTCTGTTAAGCCACCCGGGGTAACCTTCGTCTTCGGATAGAGCACCTTTTGATCGAGGTTCTTGTCGATGTTGGCCCAAAACGTTTGCGCATGGCCGATGAAGTTCACCTTGGGGTGGCGTTCGAGTACCTTGTAGAATTTCTCGAAGCCCAAGTTGTAAGTTCCAAATTCGAAATGCTGGAGGACAGGAACCTGATAGTGCGCGGCGATATCGGCAATCAGGTCAATGTATTTCGAATCGCAATCGAGATAAAACTTCTGTTCCCCGATGCCGATGGCTCCCATGTTGAGGTACTTTTCGAGGACCGTCTTAGTCTCGGGAATGTCAGGCAGTTCGTTGGCGAAGAAAACGTACTCCTTGGGGTACTGCCGCGCGAGGGCGACTACTGAGTCATTGCCCCCAGCTCCGACCGCGAGAGAGTACGCGCGTCCCGCGGGCAGGAGGACCGTGCGGCTGACACCCATGTCGCGCTGGTGCTGGATCAGTTCCTCGTTGCTACGGCCGGAATAGGCTGTGTGCTGATGAATGTCTATGATGAGCGGCTCGGCCGCCAGTAAGGGAGGCGTCACAGCCGTCGCAAGAAATGTCCGCCGGGTCACAATGTCCTTTTTACTTGAACGCGGGTAGCGAATTTAGCGATATCGACTACGAACCGTTCATGAGTTCCTTCAGCGATCTTTTCTACTTCGTCAAAGGCCTCTACTTTGAACAGGATGCGTCGATTGTCGATGGAGAGAACTTCAGCATGGAAACGCGCTTGCATACCTAATGGCGTGGCTGCGAGATGCTTTACATTCACATGAGTCCCGACGGTGTCCTGGCCATCCAATAGGTATGTTTTTGCCAGGTTGCGGGCGGTAATTTCGAGATGGAGAATGAGCCAAGGTGTTCCGAGTACACGAGCTTCTTCCGTTCCGAGGAACGAAATTGCAACATCACTCGTCACAAGGATCTGAGATTCTCCTTTTGAGCCGATAGGGATAGCGAACATGCCCATCTATGATATCCTAAGAGAATTCGTGAGGAGTTCACCGTTGCGTTGGATTGCCGTCACATTTTTGTCCCTTGGAATAAGTCAAGTTAGTTTTGGTCTCGAAGCGGAGCACGATGGCGCCGATATTATCGAGAAATACGTTACTTCGACGCAATTGCAGCAGCAGGCGATGCGCGGGATGACGATGGAAGTGGAGATTGACGCCGATCTTCCCAAGCTGCACAAATCAGGCAAGATGAGCGCCCGCCGAGTGATTTCGAAACTGGGTCAGATCAGCTATAAAGTGCTGGGCTTCAGTGGTGACGACGATGTAAAGAAAGATGTCATCGCGCGTTATCTGCAGGCTGAGACAGAAAGTCAGAAAGATAACACACAGTTTGCGATTAACCAGACGAACTATAAGTTCCGGTATAAAGGTTCGCTGCAAATTAACGATCAACGCGATTATCTCTTCGACCTGAAACCCCGGCGCAAGCGGGTAGGTTTATTCAGGGGCGAACTGTGGCTCGATGCAAAGACGTACATGCCTCTTCGCGAGACTGGACGGTTTGTGAAGACGCCGTCGGTCTTTCTGAAGAAAGTGGAATTCGTACGGAGCTACGAAATTCGCGATGGAATCGCGATTCCGAAACGAATCGATAGCAAGATTGACACCAGACTTGCAGGTCTGGCTGAAATCCACATAGACTATACCAACGTCAAGCAGACAGATGTGCCCGAAAAAACGGAAGATGAAGCCCGGCTCGCACAATGAGTTCCATGCGCACGTTATTTCTAAATCCCCCCTCGTTTGCAGGCTTTGATGGCGGCGCCGGTTCGCGGTGGCCGGCATCACGTGAGATCGAATCGTACTGGTATCCGGTCTGGCTTTGTTATCCGGCCGGAATGCTTCCGGACAGCAAGGTGGTAGACGGACCGTCGCAAGGAGTTTCCATCGAGCAAACGGTGGCGATGGCGAAAGATTTCGAGCTCATGGTGCTTTTCACGTCGACTCCCGGTTTTCACGTGGATGTGAAGATCGCGGAGATGATGAAGGATTCGAATCCGAAGATGAAGGTGGCGTTCGTCGGGCCTCCGGTAACGGTTGAGCCAGAGAAGGCCCTGCGCGAACCGGCGATCGATTTCATTATCCGGCGAGAGTTCGATTACCAGATTGTCGATTACGCGAACGGGAAGCCCATTGAAGAAATTCCGGGCGCTAGTTATCGCGGTAAAGACGGTGGTTTCGTCCACAATCCGGAAGCGGGGTACATCGAGGATCTGGATGCCCTGCCGTGGGTGTCAAAGGTCTACAAGCGCGATCTTAATTTCAAACGGTATAACGTTCCGTTCCTGCTGAATCCGTTTATTTCGTTTTATACCTCGCGCGGCTGCCCGGCGATGTGCACATTCTGTCTCTGGCCGCAGACGCACTCGGGGCATCGTTGGAGATTGCGCTCCACCGACGATATCGCGAACGAGTGCAAGTATATTCTGGAGAATTTTGAGGGCCTGAAAGAGATCTTCTTTGACGACGATACGTTCAACTACCAGAAGGCGCGGACTATTGAGCTTTGTAAGAAGCTTGAACCGTTGAAATTCACTTGGTCATGCACGTCGCGCGTCACTACGGACTTCGACACATTGAAGGCAATGAAGGCCGCCGGTTGCCGGCTGCTGATTGTGGGCTATGAGTCGGGCGATCAGCAGATTCTGAAGAACATTAAGAAGGGTGCGACTCTCGACATGGCGCGGCGCTTTACAGCGAATTGCCACAAGCTGGGCTTGGTGATTCACGGCGATTTCATCGTGGGGCTACCCGGGGAATCGCGCGAATCTTTGCGGCATACGATCGACTTCGCCAAGGAGCTCGATGTGGAAACGATCCAGGTTTCGATCGCACATCCGTATCCCGGCACGGAGTTTTTCGATTACGTAAAGAAAAACGACCTGATCACCATCGATTCGATGACGGATGAGAGCGGCCATCAACTGCCGAACATCATCTATCCCGGATTGAATCGCGGTGAGCTAGTGGAGTGGGTGGAAAAATTTTACGGCGAGTATTATTTCCGCCCGAAGGCTGCCTGGCGCGTGGTGCGGAAGGCGATTGTGAACCGCGACACCAAGCGGCTGTACAAAGAGGCGCGCGAGTATCTGGCGCTGCGTTCCAAGCGGAAGAAATTCGTCGCCCAGCAGAAAGCCGACGGGCTCATTGGAGCCGAAGCCGGCCAACCACAAGTATGACGCGGATGCCGTTCAAGACGCGCATTCTCACTCTCGTCGTGATTCTGACCAACGTGCTGGGGAATTTCGCGCTCAGCTTTGGCATGAAGGCGCGCGCTCTGGCGACATCTCCCACTTTCGTTAGCTATGTGAGCGCGTTCTTCAGCCCAGTGGTGTTGCTGGGTGTATCTCTGCTCGTTATATGGCTGCTCTCGCGCATGGCGCTGATGAGTTGGGCGGATCTGAGTTTCGTGCTGCCTATCACGTCGTTGGGATATGTACTTTCCGCGATGATGGGGCATTGGTTTCTGGCTGAGCGCGTAACATCGCAACGCTGGGCGGGCACGCTGCTGATTGTGGCGGGCACTCTTCTGGTGTCCTTTACGCCACACAAGAGCCAGTCGGAGAAGAAGTCGTGATTCTCCAGTGGACGCTGGTGATGCTGATTGTTGTATCGACGACTATCGGCGACCTGCTGCAGAGCATCGAGATGAAGCGCCACGGCGAGGTGACGGATTTTCGCCCGAGCGGAATTAAGGCCGCATTGATCGGTTTTGCCAAACGGCCCCTACTGCTCTGGGCGATCTTGTCCATGGCACTGTCCTTCTTTACGTTCATGGTGCTGCTTTCCATCGCGGACTTGAGCTTTGCGGTTCCGGCAACAGCGGGCAGCTACGTGGTTGAGACGATACTGGCTCGCCTTTTGCTGAAGGAACACATTACCTCATACCGCTGGGCCGGCGTCATGCTCGTAACCGCGGGCGTTGCCTTGCTGGCCGCGTGATCGGCTGGGCGTTTACTGCCATCCTCGTTGTAGCCGCTCTTTATCAGATTGCCGGCATCATCGCTTGCTTGAAGCAGTTGCTCGTTGTTGAAGCGGGGTCCCGCGAATTTCCTGGTGTGTCGGTTTTAAAACCCGTCCGTGGGCTTGATCCTTCGTTTTACGCGGCGATCCGTTCGCAGGCGGCGCAGGACTATCCGGGTCCGTTCGAGCTTCTGTTCGGAGTTGCGAATGCCGATGATCCGGCGATTGCGGAGATCAAGCGGCTGCAAACGGAGTTCCCGAATGTGCGTCTGATCTTCTCGACAGCTTGCGCCCCGAATACGAAAGTCGCGGTGTTGTGCGATCTCGATCGGGAAGCGTTGCATCCGCTGCGCGTGGTGAACGACAGCGACATTCGTGTGCGTCCGGACTACCTACGACGTGTATTGGCTCCACTGTCCGATTCTCGAATTGGTCTGGTGACGTGCTTGTATCGCGCGCATGCCGGAGCATTTCCCGGGCGGTGGGAAGCCCTTGGGGTGGCGACTGATTTCGCTCCCAGTACGCTGGTTGCTCCTTTGGTTGGCGTGAACGAGTTTGGAATGGGATCGACTCTGGCGTTCCGTGCCGCCGATCTGGCGCGCATTGGCGGTTTCCCTGCAGTGGCGGATTACATTGCCGATGACTATCAGATTGGAAAGAAAATCAGCGGACTGGGGCTGCGTGTACATCTGTCGAAGACCGTTGTGGATACGACGCTTGGGGGAGTTACGTGGCGCGACGTGTGGCTGCACCAGGTGCGATGGGCCAGGACAATTCGCGTCTCGCGCGGTGGGGGATACGCCGGGCTTCCGGTGACGCATGCTAGTTTGTGGGCGCTTGTGGCGTTGTGTTATGGGTGGTGGTGGAGCGCGCTGGGGCTGCTTGGCCTTCGATATGCGATGGGACTGATTGCCGGCCTCGGCGTTCTTCGCTGTGGCGTTACGGCGCGCATGTGGCCGCTGATTCCCTTTCGGGATCTTTTGGGCAGTGCGGTTTGGGCTGTGGGGCTTATCGGCAATCAGGTCGTGTGGCGAGACCGTAAATTGCGCCTTGCGGCGGATGGCCGAATCGGGCGGTGAAAATGATACATTGTCGAACATGAAATGGATCCTGAGTATTCTGTTGGGCTTCGCTCCCGCGTTCGCGGTTGATGCTCCGGCGCCTTCCGTCTTCACCATGCCGACACAGTTTCAACGTGTCGTGATTGTCCGGTTGAAGCATCAGACTGACATCCTTGAAGGGCTGAAAGAGGCGGTGGCGCGGGAGAAGATCAAGAACGCGGTGATCCTCAGCGGGTTCGGTTCAGTGATCAGCTACCATATCCACGTCGTCAACAACACCACGTTTCCCCCGAAGGACGTTTTCGCTCAGGAGAAGGGGGCATTCGACATTCTCACAGTTAGCGGTCTGGTGATGGATGGGCGCGTGCATCCGCATATCTCGCTCTCGAGCCCGCAGAAGACGATTGGCGGGCATATCGAGCCAGGAACGCAGGTGATGACGTTCGCGACGATCACGCTCGGGGTGCTTCCCGACTCTGTGGATTTGAAGCGGATGGACGATTGGAATTGGCACTGAGGGCTCCGCTCGCCTATTCCCTCCCTGCGTGGCATCCGGGCGGATATCGCGATGCGCAATTGTGGATTGACGATTTGCGATCGCTTGGATTCCGATGGATCACGTTCACTCCGACGTACCTTGTTTACGATGAGATGCCGCCCCGTATTGATGTCTCGCGCGGACCTTCGCTGACGGAACTGCGCGCCGCGGTGGAATATGCTGTCGCGTGCGGGATGAGCGTGAAGCTCGAGCCGCATCTCGATTTCGAAACGACTCTCACCGGCGGCCCGTATGATTGGCGCGCGCGGATGCGAATCTCGCCATTGGGGGCGTATACGGACGATGTGATTCTGCCGCTGCTCAATCTTCCCTGCTCTGCTCTCACTCTGGGCTCGGAGTTGGACGTTTCTGTGTGCGAGTTCGCTGCGGATTGGGAACGTCTGGCTGAAACGGTTCGTGGGCGAGGGTCCACATTGGGACCGGCGTTGGGACACAATCTGAATCCCGGTGCGAAGCGGGCGCCCGCGCGTGAGTACATCGACTCGCTCGACTGGGTTTCTGTTAGTTTCTACCAGAAAATCAGTGCGGCGCGTTACATTGCACCTCAATTGCGGAGGCATGCTGAGCAGGTGGCGCGGGGTCTGCACGGGTTCACAATCGGTGAGTTTGGACTTGGATCCGCGGACTTGTCGCGTCCTTGGCATTGCGACGCGGCATCGCTGCTTGTACCTGGCGCGATGCATGTCCGGCGGCGCTACTATCTAGCCTTTCTCGAGTTTCTCCGCGGAGCCGTCGATCTGGTCGGCGACCGGCCATCGGCCTTCTGGACAGTGGATCACTGCGATTTTCTGGGAGCGTTGCGATTTCCAGGCAGCGAACTGTTTCGCGACGATGAATTGCGGCAGGCGGTAGCCGATTACAACCTGGGGTAGAATGCGGACTCATGCCTTCCGGCAATGTTTCCATTCTCTTCACGCTGGGCGCTATCGGCCTGGTGCTCTTCCTGATTCTTTACGCGCGATTGCATGCGTTTTTGGCTTTGATGATCGCGAGCCTGGCACTGGGTCTTTCGTGCGGCATGGGACCGGCGAAAGTGCTGAAGTCGATTCAGGCTGGGTTTGGCGATGCGCTGGGATTCATCGCCGTGGTGCTTGCCCTGGGCGCGATGATTGGGCGTTTCCTGGAGGTGTCGGGCGGCGGGCGGGCGCTGGCCGATTGGTTGTTAGAGCGCGCCGGGCCGGAGCGGGCCGTCTGGGCGGTGCTGATCTCGGCGTTTCTCGTGGGATTGCCAATTTTCTTTGAAGTGGGTTTCATCATCCTGGTACCGCTGGCGTGGAGCCTGGCGCGGGAGTCGAAGAAGTCGCTACTTTATTTCGGACTGCCAATTGCTTGTGCACTGACAGTGACGCATTCGATGGTCCCGCCTCATCCGGCACCGGCGGCCGCAGCGCAATTGCTCGGGGCAGACCTGGGACGCGCGATTCTGCAGGGCGCGGCATTGTCGATACCGATGATGATTGCGGGGGGCATTGTTTATGGCCTGTGGATCTCGAAGCGGATGTTCATTGCGGTCCCCGCGCACGCAGAACGGGAGATGAAGGCAGGCGATGGCCAGCCGCCTCCATCTGTTGGCCTCGTGCTGCTGATGCTGGTGCTTCCGGTGCTGTTGATTGTGACCGCGACCGTGGCGGATATGACGAATAGCCCGGCCCGTAGTGTTACGGCTTTGTTTGGACATCCATTCACGGCGCTCCTTATCACGGCGCTGTTGTGCATGTATGTGTTCGGGATTCGGAGAGGCCTTGATCGCAATGCGGTTACTCGGATGGCGACTGACGCGCTGCTGCCGATCGGGACTTTGCTGGCCATCATGGGCGGAGGCGGCGCATTCAAGCAGGTGATCGTCGATTCCGGCGTGGGCACTTACGCGGGGAAGATGCTTGTGACCTCGCACGTGTCGCCGCTGGTTCTGGCTTACGTCGTGGCGGCGGTGATGCGGGGGGCGCAGGGATCGGCGACGGTAGCGATTATTACCGCAGCGGGAATCGTGGCGCCGCTGGTGAAAGGCATCCCGGGTTACTCGCCGGAGATGATCCTGATGGCGCTGTGCTGTGGCGGTACAGCTCTTTCGCATGTGAACGATGCGGGCTTCTGGCTGGTGAAGGAATCTTTGGGGATGTCGGTACCGCAGACGCTGCGAACCTGGACGGCGATGAAGATGGTGACCTCGGTGACCGGCATTGCGATCGTACTTTTGATACAGTCGTTGATCTGATGCCTGTTATTCGCCGACAAGCGGCGGCTTCGTCGCTACCGCAAGTAAAGGACGTCGCCCGCTTGGCGAGGGTCTCCACCGCAACGGTGTCGCGAGTTTTGTCCGGCATCGGCGGCGTGAGCGAGAACCTTGTGCTCCGCGTACGCAGGGCGGCCGAACGGTTGAACTACGCACCGAACCGCGCGGCGCGCAGCCTGCGTGTCAGGCGCGCGCAATCGATCGGCATCATTGTACCGGACATCGAAAATCCGTTCTTCACGAGCGTGATGTGCGGGGCTGACGGCGTGTTGCAGGACGCCGGCTATACGATGATTGTGGCGAACCTGGACGAGAATCCTGAGCGCGAACAGGTCCACCTGAATACGATTCGCGGCGAGGGAGTGGCGGGCGTGATCTTCACTCCGACAATCGCGCAGGCCGCCGATTACCGGACGTTGCAGGATTGCGGCGTTCCACTGGTAGCGGTTTCACGGCGGCCGCACAATCTGAATGTCGATTTTGTCGGAGTGACCAACGAGGACGGTTCGAAGGAGGCGGTGGAACACTTAATCGCCCTGGGACACAGGCGCATCGCCTTTGTCGGCGGCGCGGCTAAGGTCAGCAGCACGCAGGACCGGCTTGCGGGCTATCGGCGGGCCATGGCGGAGGCCGGTTTCGATGCCGACAGCGATTTAATCCTATTCGGCGATCTGAGGCAATCCGGCGGTTATGAGGCGATGCTGCGGATCCTCGAATTGCCACAACAGCCGACGGCGATTTTCTCGGGGACTAATTTCACCACGCTTGGGTTGTTGCGGGCGATCCACGAGAAAGGGATTCGAATTCCGGAAGAGATGGCGATGGTGGGGTTCGACGACATGCCGTGGGCAGGATCGCTGCAGCCCCCGCTGACGTCGGTGGCGCAGCCGACGAATGAGATCGGGCGCGTGGCCGCTCAATTGTTGCTGGCGCGCCTGCGCGATCCGAAGCGTCCGTTGGAAGAGGTCACGCTTCCGACGACGTTGATTGTGCGGGCGTCGTGTGGCGCTACTCGTCACTTAGATATGGTGAGGTCCCGAAAATGACCCTCTGTTCCGGGTCCGATCCACAAAGCGATAGAGCCTTCGACGTCTCCCAGCTTCAAGTCGTGAACGATCAGACATGGCTGCGTGGCGCCGCCGACGTGGAGCATTGCGTTGGTCCCCTGCACTACAGTTCGTAGACGCGTCCATTCGCCAGGCGCCATGTCGGCATACGATTCGTATACGCCTGGGCTTTCCTGCCGCAGTCTCTGCCATGGCCAATCGGGGAAAGACGCGTATTGTGTCGAGTGATTCCGGCGCAACTGATCATCGGTCCGGCCGTTAGTAGGGCGAATATAGAAGTACTCGAAACGCGAACCGCCGGGCTGCACGCGAAAGGCTACGCCAACGAAACCGCGTGCGGAATCGGGAGCAGATTTCAGGGGCGCTCCGGATAGCTCCAGTTCGATCGTGCCATTCCGAAATCGCAGGTCTTTAACAGTCGCAAATGCGTCGCCGTGTCCGTTCTCCGCCTCGGTCAGCTTGAGGGCCGATTTGCCTTGATGAGTGGCGATGACGGCTTTGGTGTTCGTCAGTTCCAATCGTGACAAGTTCGTCAGTTGAATTTGCTCCGCGTGGACTGAAGACAAGCAAAACATTGCGGCGACTGCATATGCCTTGAGCATGCGAGATCGTTAGCAAGTCAGAGTCCGCTGTGAAGCTCCCAGTTTTGTACACCTAGCTTCGATTCGACTGTTCGTTTGCGGAATATTCAATCCCGCAAGCGAACACTAGGCATTAAGATAATCACGACAATTCTGATCCCGTTTTCGTTTACATGGCGCGTTACTTACCGAGAGCCGTTCAAAGACGGACTACTCGAAGGAAGATCGATCATGATAAACAAAGGAAACTCGCACCGCTGGATGCGATCTTCGATTCTATTTTCCACATCACTTTTTGTGGCTGGCAACGCCCACGGGTCACCAACATTTACGGGACCTCCCACCGCGACATTTGGCCCGGGAGGGACCACTGTCACGTCCATCACCATCCCCGGTCTCATTGACTGGACCAAAACGCCGATGGCTCCGGCATCGGCCGTTAGCATCCAATACTACGGGCCGAACGGGGCTCCGGTTGGCGGCCCCACGCCGACCACAGTCGGTTCCACTGGCGCGGTTACCCTACCGCCCCGCCTGCAATCCCCGCGGGAGCCGCTGGGCTGGGCAGCAAGCTTGACATCACGGATCCGACCGACCCGCTCGGCAGGGTGAGTGACAAGATCGTGTGGTACAACTCGGCATGGTTTTTTGGGTCACGGCTGCCATCAAGATCGACCCTCTCGGCCTGCCCGGTTTCACACCGGATCAAACCTGGTTCCTGGATGGTGCGGGGATCGATCTGCAGGGCGATTCCGATATATTCGGCAAGCAGGAATCTACGGTGACGGCTAGCAATTTCGACGTTTCCTACACCAACCTCGGTGGCGGGACTTATCAGGCCAACATTGCCGGTGACAACAGCTTCATGCGCCTGGCAAACGGAACCTACATCCGCCTGCCAGCCGGAGAGTTGTTTGGCACAATCCAATATGCGTTCAACAATGGAAACACAGCTGGAGGTACGTTCAACTTCTCCGCCTTGGGCCTGTTCGGCAGTTGGGACTGGAGCATCACAAAGAACTACACCGGTGCAATTTCAATCGGCTCGTATTCGTTCGACAGTCCAGCAATTTCGAAAGCCCAAGCGCCGGAGCCATCTGGTTTGTGCCTCGGCGCAATAGGGCTCGCGTGCCTCGCACTCCGCAAGTTCCTGAACCGATTCCCCCAGTGAAGGTAGACATTTCAATCCATGTTTGAGGATGTAAACGATGGAAGCATCGCGGGCGCAGCACGGGTGCCGGTTTGTTGAGACTGAGCCGGCACCACACGATCTGACGTCCGCACGTCCGGACTATCATGCAGACGTACTGTATTTGAAAGATGGTCGTGGTTCTTGAACGGTTGGATTCGGCGCGCGTGGACCGTGCTACTGCACTGGAAGTGGCGCGGCGGTTTGCCCGCCGAGACCGGCGTAGGCTTCCTTCACCTTGACCACTTTGTTCCCGTTGAACGTGACGAAGAGGATTCTGCCTGGAGGCACGCCGTAGATCCAATCTTCGGCCTCGATGCCGTCTGTGTTGGTCTCGCGAGTTTTCGTTCGCGGCTTGCCGACGGACATGATGACCTGGTCGCGATCCATGCCTTCAATCACGCGCTTGGCCAGCACCGCGGTTCTGATTTCCGGTGGTAGTGAGTCCAGGGTGATTTGCGTAGATGAATGCAGGTCGAAGTCGATTACAGATTTGAGAATCTTTTTTACCTCGACCGCCTGCATCGCAGGGACGGGCTCACCAAAGTTGATAGAGATGGATGTTCCCCCGGGGGCATTCGAATCAGCGTTGCCGATAGGCGTCATACCGCCGCTCGTGCTCGACCCGACCTGTACACTGTCGTACCACTTGCGTCCGCCCCTGAAGCCGCCGTTGATCTCGAGGACGAGATGCTCGCCCTCGATCTGCACTTTGGTGATCTGCACCTGATCGCCGACGCGCGCAGCGGGTCCGGACTCTTTGCCGAGTTGTTCCCAATACTTCTTGTCATATTCGCCGGAACTGTCGAGGGGCAGAGGCTTCCGGGAGCGCGGCAGAATAACTCTGACACTGCCGGTCTCGGCCATGAGTCCACGGATGAATTCGATTCGCTCGCTTTCGGACAACTTTTTGGAATCGGCGAAAAGCAACGCGGGCAGACAGAGCAGGATGGCGGATCGTTTCATTGACGTTCCTCGGGCGGCGGGCCGGCCAGTGCGATGGGTTGACTGAAGACAGGCGCTTTGACGAGGTAGACCATAAGCGCGACGACGACTCCGCAGGTGAGCAGACTACCTTCCGGACCGTATTGGCCGCCGCTCCAGATGTCGGCCACCTTCCAATGCATGGTGACTCCAGTTACACCCATTGTAAACCCGCTGAGGTTCACGCCGAACAGGGGCATCATCCAATTCCATCCGAAGTGGATACCGATGGGAAGCCAGAGGTCGCCGCTGCGATAGCAGGCGTAGCCGAGGACGAGTCCGAATCCGCAGGTGTTGATGAACCCGATTGTGGTGACGTGCAGGTTGCCCAAGTGGGCCATGCCGAACAGAAGGCTGATGGGCAGAATGGTGGCGAAGGGTCCGATACGGCCAACCAGAAGTTGGAAGGCGTAGCCGTGGAACAGCATCTCCTCGCCTACCGCGCCAAAGATGAGAAGTATTGTGACGAGGAGTAGACTCGAAGCGCTGGCGGGCTGATTCGGCGCGGCCTCAAGCTGCGCGATGCCGGCGGCAAGCGGACCGAGCAGCACGATACAGCCAGCGCCAATGCCGCCGAGCACTCCTAACAGGAGATTGCGGAGAGAGCCCGGGTGCCAGTTCATGCCGATGGTGGCGAGTGCACCGCGCTCGAAGATGCGCACGACCAGAGTGTTGGCAACGGCTGATGCGGCGAATGTGCCGAGGGCCGAGGCGATGAAATAGCCGGCAAGCGGCTCCAACATGATCGGGAAAAGCGCGAGACCGAGGACCGCAAAAAATATATATAAGCCGAGCTTCAGAACAAGCCCTAGCTTGTCACCTGGGAGGGTCAGTTCCATGACAGTGCTATGCTTCGACGTTCACCTGGACGCCATTGGGCGCGACCTGAACGTCGAGCACTTCCCCACCATTGTCGGTGATCAACGTCTGAACCTGGCGCTTGGCGCCGCGCTCGACGAGGAAAAAGACACAGCCACCACCTCCGGCGCCGCAGACTTTCGCGCCTTTGCAACCGTGCTTGCGGGTGACTTCGATCAGCTTGTCGATCAAGGTGGTGGAAATTGCGGGAGCGTTTTTCTTACGATTCGACCACTCATCGCGGAGGAGTTTTGCGGTCTCTTCCCAATCGGCCTTTTCGAGCGCGTTCCTCATACCGTGCGCGATTTCCGCGATGCGATCGAAGTTGCGGCGCACATTTACACTACCGTTGATATGCGCCTTGGTGACGTCCCAATTATTGATGCCTGAATTGCGCGGCTCGCCGGTGTAGGCGAGGACGATGCGCTCATTGAATTCGGCCAGATCGACCGGAATGGCCTTGCGGATGAGCCCCGCGACGGTCAGTTCGATGGCGTTGATGCCGCCGTACATGGCCGGATAGTAATCCTGGCAGCCCGTGGGGACGCGGATGAGCTGCGCTTCGATGTTCTGCGAGATCTCGCGGATCTTTTCGATGCTATATCCGCATTCGAGAAGCTTGTTGAAGGCGCTCGAGATGGTGATAATGAGCGATGAAGAGCCGGAGATGCCGGCGCCTGCAGGGGCCTCGGAATGTGTAGTCAGCTCGAAACCCATTTCGGGCCGGAAAAAGCGGATGATGTGCGCGGCCAGCGGTAGTTTGTAGTGCCGGGCTTCGAGGAGTTTGTCGAGCGAGTGGAAGATCTCTTCCGCTTTCTGATCCTCGGAACGCAAAATGATAGTCTTGTCGTTTCGAGTGGTGAGTTCGCAGGACGTGTAACGATTGACGGCGAAGTTTACCGTCACGGCGTTATCGTGAAAAAGGTAAAGCGGCCAGATGTCGAGGGTGCCACCGGCCATGTCGACGCGACAGGGTGACTTTGCTGTGATTTTCATGTCGGCTAAACTTGCAGACTAGCACGAAGTGCAGAAGTCAGGACGCAGAAGACGGAAGTCAGAAGTTTGGGAGCCGGGGAAGTCCAGGAAGCGGGCTGTGCGCCGGAGGTGTGATTCGCGGTACTGTTAGCTGTGTTCACTATGCGTTGTCCCCGCTGTAGATCTGTTGATTTCAGGGGAGTCGGAGTGCGGAACGGCGTTGAGAAATTGCTCCACTGGCTGGTTCTGCCATACCGGTGCTCTCTATGCGGCCACCATTTTTTCCTGTTTCGTTGGGTTACTTCTGAAGAGGGTACTGCCTGAGAGCTTGGCGCGAATATCACGATTTTACTAAGCATAGCGTTGAGTCGTTGGGGCGGTCGCCGCATATTCTCGATTGGGCGAACTTGCCCGATCCGTTTCGCCATTATGAGGGCGTCCCTGTTCTCGACCTTCCGGCCGATCCGCCGGAATTACTGCAAGGCTCCGCGTTCCTTTCTCAACTTCTGTTCCATTCGGCGGCGGTCAGCGCTTCGAAAGTTGTCCCTTCGTCCGGATACCGGTATGCATTGCGCGTCAATCCTTCTTCAGGGAATCTGCACCCGACAGAATTCCACTTCTTCACTCGGGGCTTGCGGGCTTGGCCCGATGGGCTGTATCACTATCGTCCGTCATCGCACATGGCGGAGCAGCGCGCCACGGGTGATTTCGGATTTGGACCGATCGTATTTATCTTAACCAGCATCGCTTGGCGCGAGGCTTGGAAGTACCGCGATCGCGCGTATCGATACTGCCTTCTCGACATGGGGCATGCATGGCAATCGCTAGCTTTGGCAGCAAAGGCGATGGGTTGCGAGTGTTTGGCCACCGGTCATTTTGGGGACGATGAAGTGGCGCAATTGTGCGGCCTGAGTGACGACGAATGGCCGATGCTGATGGTTCGAGTACAGGGTGAACGGATTCCGATGGGCGAGCCGGATGGCGGTGAGAGCGTCTGGCTTGGCGGTCACGCTAATCGGCTCTCGGAGGAGCAGATCGCTTATCCGCGAATCGACAGAATGCATGCCGCTACCAAGGTGGTTGCCGGATTCGCGGCAGCGGAGCCGGTGGTCGAAACTGGCTTGCCATTGCCGGCCGGGTCGGTTCGGAGCTTCGCCGATGTTGTCAGGTCGCGGCGTTCGGCTCTTGATTTCGTTGGCGGGGCGCGGTCGATGAAGCTCGCGCAGCTCTTGGCTATTCTCGCGTTTGCGACACGGAGTTTTTCCGCCGATTTCGCTCGTGGGGGGTTGATTCAACTTTATCTGTATGTGCATCGCGTGGATGGTTTGGAACCTGGCGTCTACCGATATAGGCCGGAGGGCGGCGAGCTGGAATTGATCAAGTCTGGCGATCAGCGGGTGGTGGCCGCGGGTCTGAGTCTTCGGCAGGACTTGGCCGGCAATGCCTGCGTGGCGTTCTCGATGGTTGCGGATCTGGACCGCGCTGCGCTCTTGTATGGGGATCGCGGCTATCGCTACGCACACCTGGAGGCGGGTGCTATTGGACAGAGACTTTATGTCGGGGCCGAAGCTCATGGGCTGGGAGCAACCGGAATCGGCGCGTTCTTCGATGATGATGTACACAGGTATCTGGAGTTGACGTCCGGACAGGTGGTTTACCATTTCGCAATTGGCTACCCGGTTTTCGATTCGCGAGTAGAGGCGTGAGATGACCGGCATTCTCGTGCACGGAGACAATCATTTTATTGTGCGTGGTCCGCCGCCGGATCGGGCCACGGCATTGGCACTGGCTCGGCACTGGTCGTTCATCGAAATCGGGGGCACAACTCCCGCCGCTCTCGCTCAATGGAGCATTCAGTCGCGGGAATTTCGGGAAAACCTGGAATGGGCGGTGATCGTTCCTGGCGATGGCGAGATTTCTCCGGCGGTAGCGGAATTACTTGACGAGTTATCTGCCCGCGGTATCACCATTCACTCCAGTTGAAAGCCCGGCGGAGCGTGTGGCACAATCAGGCAATTCAAAGCGAAACGAAATTTGCACTCGATGGGAGCCTGAAGCAGCTCGAACGTCTGACCGATGAGGTGGCGCGATTCTGCAGTGAACGCTCTCTCGGGGACGACATGAAGTTCGACCTCGACCTCGCCCTGGAAGAGCTGTTTGTGAACAGTGTACGGCATGGAGGATGTGACGGGATGGAAGAGGCGGTCGAGATCCGTTTGCGCGCCGATGGCACCAGCGTGTTGGTGGAGTTTTCAGATCGGGGAGTGCCGTTTGACCCGACCAGTGCGCCCCCTCCGAATCTGGATGCTCCAGCTGAGGAGAGACAGCCAGGTGGGCTGGGAATTCATTTGGTGCGCCAGATGATGCGGGACTTCAAATATCGGCGTGAGGGTGACAGGAACCAAATCAGTATGCGGCGAGAGGGCTAAGATTCCTATGATCCAACACACAGAGGAGATTCGGGCCGGCTGGTGCGTGGTAGCCGTGCGCGGCCGCGCCGACGCCGAAGCGGCGGACGAACTCGAAGAGGCTCTGAAGGCGGCATTGAAACAAAATTCGAAGGTAGCTGCTGATTTCTCGGGTCTCGATTATATTTCGAGTGCCGGCCTACGCGCTGTGCTGCAGGCGGCACGCGCCGCGCAAACTCTTGAGGCCGAATTTGCGATTTGCCGCTTGAGTCCTTCAGTGAAGAAGGTTTTCGATATGAGTAGACTGCATCAAATCCTGCGGGTGCACGGAGAACTGCCATGCTGACGATGCTGGAGGAGATTGTTTTGCTGGCGGTAGACGAGAAGACAGGCTGTCTGCGGTCAGTTCGGGAGTATGCAACGGCCTATGCGCTGGTAGGCGCCGTATTTTTTGATCTGGCGTTGGCACGGAAGATCGATACGGACACCGAGACGATCGAGGTCATCGATACAACGCCGACCGGCAATGCCACTCTGGACCGGGTTCTCTCGGATATGGCGCGTCGCACACATCTGAAAACGGTGGAGGCTTGGATCGAGCAGCTTTTCTATGGCCGCGATGACATAGAAGGCGAGGCGCTGAAATCGCTGATCGAACGGGGAATCCTGCGGCATCAGAAATCGAAGCTGATGTGGATCATCGATGTGGAATCGTACCCGATGGTCAACAACAAGCCGCAGAAGTTTGTGGCCGACCGCCTGGCGAGTGCGATTTTGGGCGATGAGATTCCGGATACGAGAGATATCATGCTGGTCAGCATCGCCGCGCCCTGCGGGTTGCTGAGCTATGTACTGGTAGAGGACGCTCTGGAACGGCGGAGGCGGCGCATTGATCTCCTATGCCATCTGGAAACGATCAGCCGCAAAGTGAGTGCCGCTATCGTGAGCCTGGATGCCGCGAGGCGGAATGTTATACCGAGGATGATCTAATAGTTTCCGGTTATTGTTCCGTTACCGAACGTGGCGCTACACTCGGCTGGTTGTGAAGCTGACACTTCTGATCATCGCGTGTTTGGGAATTTCCTTGTTCTGCCTGGGATATCCCATGTATGTGATTCGCCCGTTCCGGCATCAGGGCGTCTATGAACTTACGGCGGCGCTGGCGGTTCTTCGCGTGCGTCCCCTTGTGATGGTACTGTGCGTGGCGGCAGCCTTGTTCGCAACCTTTGTCCATTGGCGTTCGCAGCCGAAATGGCTTCCGCGCATGGCGATTGTAGCGAGCGCGATGATCGTGTGCGCGGCGGCGGGTTTGTCTAGCGTGAACATTTACGAAAGGATGTTCCGGCCGATCGGCGAGCCCGCATTCCAGCCCGCAGGGCAGTCGAAATTGGCCGGCGACGAGAAAGTGATTGCCGTGCATCTTGCTGGAATCGCGCGCGCCTATCCGATTCGGAGTATCTCGTACCATCACGTGGTGAACGATACGGTGGGCGGCGTTCCCATTGTGGCGACTTATTGAACGCTCTGTCACACCGGTCTGGTGTGGGGTCGCGAGATGGACGGTTTGAAGCTCACGTTTCATCTGGCGGGAATCAACAATCAGAATTTCATCATGCGCGACCAGGAGACGGGCACGTATTGGCAGCAAATCAGCGGAGTCGCGATTTCGGGGCCGCTGGCCGGGAGGAAACTGAAGCTCATTCCTTCCGATGAACTTACGTTTTCGTTGTGGAAGACGGAGCAGCCCGCCGGGACCGTGCTGCAAGACGTGACGAAGTACGCGGCCGAATATGCTCCCAAGGATTGGGACGTGAAGATGAAGAAAGCGCGTACGGTGATCAGTTATCCGGAGACCGGAATCGCGCAGCGCGACGTGATGCTCGGCGTCCACGCCTTTGGAGCGGCGAGAGCGTTTCCATACGAGGCGGTACTGCATGAAAAGTTGGTGCAAGACCGCGTGGGAACGGAACCTGTGCTGCTGGTAGTTGGGCCGGACGGGCAGTCGGTGCGCGCGTTTCGTGCCCGCGTTCCCGGAGTGGCGGACGGGCCGGATTTTTATCGCGCGGTTGAAGATGGGCTCCCGTTGATCATGGACTCCGCAACGGGGAGTACGTGGAACTTTCAAGGCTGTGCGATTGAGGGCAAAGCGCGCGGTGCGTGCCTGGACCGCATCGATGCAATCAAGGATTACTGGTTCGACTGGCGGCACTACAATCCGGATACGACTATTTATCGGGTAAAGATTTCAGATAGGTAAAGCTCTGGCGCAGGCTTTCCACCGGATCGCCGGGCGTTTGATCCTGCTCGACGAAGTAGTGGTCCACTCCGGCGGATGCGGCTGCTTTGAGGATTGCCGGCCAGTCGAGGCTGCCGTGACCGACTTCTTTGAAAGCCGTGTGCGGCACCGATTCCTTGTACATTACCGGCGTGCCTTGGGCTTTGTCTTTGAGATGAAGCAACGGGACGCGGCCGGATAGCTTGTGCAACAATTCAACCGGATCGTGTCCGCCCACACTGACCCAGAACACGTCCATTTCGAGGCCGACGAGCTTCTTGTCCGTGTTGTCCATCAATACCTGGAACGGCGTAGTGCCGTTCATCGGCTCGAATTCGAAGGCGTGGTTGTGATAGCAGAAACCGAGCCCGGCGGCACGGCACTTCTCGCCGGCATGATTCAATTTTTCGGCGAGCGCCTTGATGACGTCGAGACCTCCTCGTTCGGCGGGAGGCAGATAGGGAAACACGGCGTAGGAGAATCCACGATGCTTGACGTCGTCGATGGTGCGCTTCACGTCGTCGTCCTTGCCTTGCGTGATGAGCTTTGAGTCGAGGTGAATACTGACCGGTTTCAGTTTGGTGGCCTTCAGCGGAGACCAGATCTGATCGAGGGTGGCGAAGGTGACCTCGGCTTCACGATAGCCGATGGCATCGAGCGCCTGTAATGTTTCGGCGGGCTTTGCCGGCAGGATCGTGCGGACGGTGTAGAGTTGTACGCCGATCGTCTTCAAAGGGCGGGCTTTGGCTGTGGCGGCGATCGCGGCGGCCAGCGAAGTTGCCTGCAGGAATTTACGTCTTGAGGTCATGGTTATTATTATGTCCCGCTTAGAGTAGTTTCAGGTGGCCGGTGACGGCGTCGATTTTTTCGGCTTCGTTTGGTCCGATGGCGCAACAGGTGAGTGTTGGTACTCCGCGAAATTCGGTTCGTCCCGAATCTGTTACGCCGTGCACAGTCAGACCGGCGGCCCGGGCCTTTTCGATCACTTCGAGCAGTTCCTCTTCGCTGTCGACGCGCACACAGATTTTGGTCATCGCCTGAGTCATCCAGATCCATTCCGATTCCTCGAACGTGCAGGGGCGCTGCTTTAGGCGATCGATGAGAAACATGATGGCGGCGTGGGCGCCCTGGGCAATGGCCTTGCCGAGACGCATGTGTAGGTCGTGCCGCACGACGATTACCTGCTTGATAGCCACTATTGCTATAGTGGCAAAGAAAAGGCGAAATGGCGAGCGATTTACAAGAGCAATTGGCTATTCTCCGGCGGCGAATCGCGAAAATCGATAGCAGGTATGCGGAGGGACGCGTGCGTCCGGCGCCCGACCGGAATCCTGAACGATATTCAGTGGAGGAGTGGCTCCACGGCGAAGAGGTGCAAACTCCGCATGGCGCTCATTTTGAGACGGAGCGTTTTTGGGAGTCGCACCGGCGGCACGGCAGTCTCGACATTTCGACGTTATGCGAGCAGCCGGAAGATTTGTTGGAGGCGATTACAGAGGGTGTGGTCCCGAATTCGCATTGGTCGCGATGGGCCTTCCTCGATACGGAGACAACGGGGCTGGCGGGCGGCTCCGGCACATACGCGTTTTTGATCGGCGTAGGACGAATTACTCCGGCGGGATTTCGTCTGCGCCAGTTTTTCATGCGCGACCTGGGTGAGGAAGCTAGTCTGCTACATGCCCTCGAGGAGCACTTGGCCGAGTTTGAAACATTGGTGACTTACAACGGCAAGACTTACGACCAGCCTCTGCTGGAGACGCGCTACGTCATGGCCCGGCGAAAACCTCCGTTCGGACGGATGGCGCATTTCGATTTGTTGCACGGTGCGCGCCGGCTTTGGAAATTACGATTCGACAATTGCCGGCTGGTGGAACTCGAGAATCAGATTCTGGGTGTTGAGCGCGAAGGGGATCTGCCAGGGGCCATGATTCCGTACGTTTACTTCGAGTTTCTGCGCACCAAGGAAGCATTTCGCATTGCTCCGATTCTGCATCACAATGCGATCGATATTTTGACGCTCGCCTGCCTGACGGCGATTGTGCCATGGGCGTTCCGGTCGCCGTCCGAAGCGCGGTTTGGCCATGGCGCGGAGATGGTAGGGCTGGGAAGATGGCTTCGGGCCGGCGAACGTATGGAACAGGCATTGGAATTATTTCGCCGCGCAATTGATAAAGGACTGCCGGATGAGTTGATGTTCCGAACGATGTGGGACGTGGCGCAGTTGGAGAAGAAACTCGGTCGGGAAGCGGCGGCTCTGGCGATCTACAACGATCTGGCGTGTTGCCGCAATGCGCATCGGATTGCCGCGCTGGCCGAGTTGGCGAAGTATTATGAGCATCGCGAACGAAATTATTCGATGGCGCTGGAGTTGACGGTGAGTGGGTTGGCGTTGGAGGATTCTGAGGCGCTGCGGCGCCGGAAGACGAGGTTGGAACGGCGGTTGGCTAGGCGGGGAGCGGCGGGGTTGTTGTAACTTGAGATATGCAGATCGTCTTACATGACGTCGACGAGCAATCTACGCTCCGCCTCCGTCCCGATCGAGTGATGACGGAAAACGAGTATTGGAATTTCTGCCAAGCGAATCCGGACCTTCACATCGAACGGACCTCCCTTGGGGAAATTGTCATCATGCCAGCTACTGGAGGTGAGACTGGTTACCGAAACAGTGACCTTAATTTCCAGCTTACGGCTTGGGCGAAGAAAGATGGACGAGGGCGTGCCTTCGATTCGAACACGGAATTCTTATTGCCCAGCGGCGCTGCTTTCGCGCCAGATGGTGCGTGGGCGGCGAGGGAGAGACTGGCGCTTCTTTCGAAAGAGCAGAAGCGCAAGTTCCTGCCGCTTTGTCCGGATTTCGTAATCGAACTGATGTCGCCCAGCGACCGGTTGAACGATGTCCAATCCAAAATGCTCGAGTGGATGGAGAATGGGGCGAACCTGGCGTGGCTGATCGATCCGGATAATCTGACAGTTTACGTGTATCGGCGGGGTCTTGAGAATGCTGAAAAGTTGGTTGGTATCCGGACGGTCGAAGGCGAAGGTCCAGTTGCCGGATTCCGGTTGAACCTTGACGACATTTGGGCGGGGCTTTAGCGCCGGTGACTGGGATCAGACTATGTTATCGTCTTGGATAGAAGCAGATCGGAGGGACTTTGCGCACGTTCATAATAGCAACACTTTGCGGTGCGGTGTTATGCGGTATGGCCACCGCTCAGGTCGAATTCAAGAATGAATCCTTTGTCGCGAAGGTCCAGAAAAAGGTGCATAGTATTCAACCTTCCCGCGGGGAAAAGCGATTCGACGAAATCGGCTGGGCTCCCAGTATTCTAGAGGCCGAAAAAATTGCGAAAAGGTTGAACCGCCCGATTTATCTCTTTACGTACAACGGAAAAATAGAGACGGGACGCTGTTGAGGGGGGGCATTTGCCATGAGAGCGGGTCCGCTCTCCGACTCAAAAGTGATCCAAATTCTGAACAAATACTATGTCCCCGTTACGAGTCCGAATGAGGAAGCCGGGGATTTGGGAAAGGGGCCGCCAGCCGAAAAGGCGGAACGCCGCCGGATCTACGACGAATTCCTAACGAAGAAACTCGGTGTCGGTGATGTACATGTTTATATTCTCGCGCCGAATGGAAGCGCGATCGCCGGACTCGACATCGGTAGCGCGGAGGACCCAGACAAAGAAATCAAGGTGCTTTTGCAGGTGGTTTCGCAGCTACACACGGAACCTGGTCCGCCGGCGGTAGCTCCCCGTCCTCAATCTTCTCCTCCTGCCGCAGACGCAGATGCTATGATTTTCCACCTCGTCTCCCGAACTCTGCCGGCCGGTGGATCATGGAATGAGTATCCTGCCGAAAACTGGATCGTTCTCGGGAAGTCTGAGTGGACACAGTTGCTCCCGCCGAAGGACATAGCTTTGAAAGCGTCATGGGATGTCCCGCTGCCCGTTGCAGTGAAACTGGTCGAATGGGTCTATCCGCAGAACGAAGAAGTCGAGCTACAAAACCGTAGCCGGGTAGACATAGCTTCCCTTCACCTCACCGTAACGGATCTGCGGGAGGGGGCCGGACGGGCGCGCATTGATGGGAAGGTGCGGTTACGGCATAGTTTTTATCCGGGTAAGCCGTCCGAAGACTATGCGACTTCCAAGCTTTTGGGATACATGGATTTCGACTTAAATCAGGGTGTCGTCCAGCGGTTGCGCATGGTTACCGTCGAGGCGACGTACACGACGGCCGAGTTCGCGACGTCTGTCGTTTCCATTTCTCGAGAGACGCCCGATCCGGCCGGACGCTGACCCAGCTGGAGGAGATCCTTTCTTGCGGTTGGCAATCGCGGTCTGTTTCCTATCCAGTTTTGCAGCCCTGGGCGGGGAGCCGGATACCCGCCTGAAATTTCTTTACGACGCACATCAATGGTTCGAACTTCACGATGCCATCCAGCACAAGAAAGCGCCGGCACTCTATCGCGGCGCCGTCGCGTATGCGTTCAACGATTTCCATCAGGCGGAAGTTAACTTTCGATCAGTTATCCATTCAGCGCCGCGTTCCGAGCAGGCTTACGAGGCCTACGAGGGACTATCACATTTGTATTTCGAATACGGCCAGTACCGCCGGTTGATCGCCGTGATGGAAGAGAGATGGGCCGCGTTTCCGCACAAAAGCGAAGGGCAGAATGAGCGAACCGTGATGGCTTCTTTCCGGGGATTGCCTGATCAGGTGTCCGGCAAACCTCGACAGTCAACTCTCCACCATGACGGAAACACTTTTGTTCCGATCTCAATCGATGGGAAGCCTGCGAAGTATTTCTTCGACACCGGGGCGTGGGTGAATTGCATGAGCGAGTCTGAAGCGAAGCGGCTTGGCCTTTCGGTTCATGAATCCGGTGGAACGCTGGGAACAGCGACGGGTGCCAAAGTTGGGTTCCGGACTGCCGTGATGGAGGAGTTTACTGCGGGCAATATTCGTTTGCGGAATGTTTCATTTGCGGTTTTTCCGGACAATCAGGAACCCTGGTCCGCTTTGCCGGTGGGACAGCGCGGACTGCTCGGCATACCCGTTCTGCTGGCTTTTCGCACGCTGCGCTGGACGAGTGATGGCACGATCGAGATTGGCGCGAATGCCCGGCCGAAAGGCATGCGCGCGTCGAACCTGTACTTCGATAACGATCATCTTTTGCTGGTGACGGATGTCCAGAAGCGGAGAGTTCACGGCCTTTTTGACACCGGGGCGGAAAGTACGGATCTCTACGAAGAGTTCACAAAGGAGTTTGCGGACCTAGTGAGAGAATCCGGCAAGAAGGATTCGACGGAGGTGCGCGGAGTAGGGCATGCCGAGAGTTTCGATTCCATCACGTTGCCTGAGGTCATATTCCGAATCGGCGGCGTGGACACTGTGCTACGGCCCGCGCATGCACTCTTGAAGCAATTCGGACCGAAGGGCACAGTAGGTAATTTTGGGCTCGATCTCCTGAAGCAAGGGCGCGCGTTCCGGATTGATCTCGCGGCGATGACGTTCGAGTTGGAACGCTGGAATCGCCAGTAAACACCGTTTCGTTACGGTTAGGGTGTGGCATTATTTTCGAGAATCCTCAGCCCAGCACCTGTAGGTTGGGCGCGGATCTAAGATGTGCAACGGTTATGCAAGCAATCTGTGGCCGATCAATTTAGAATGAAACGGTAGTCTGGCGGAAATAATCGTTAAAAGCTGGGCGTCGACTGTGAAATTCTCAACTGCTGAATTCTGCACGACTGGTTGGTACACATGATAAGAACATTGGCCCTCGCAGTGTCTCTCTCATGTTGCGCCGCCGCCCAGGTGACGTTCCACGGGATTAAACCTCGGGGGCTCCTTTGGCCAAGGTTCCATGTAGCAATTCCGTGATCGTCGGGGACCCGGACGACCGGAAGCAAACGGTCACCTTCTATGATTGCGCCGCTGAAATTCCTGGGACGCGATCGATGTGACAGTGCTCGTTCCGAACCCCGAAAAGTACCGATCCAAAGCTGGGTTCGACAAGAATGCATTGATGCGCGATTTGCCATCAATGCGCGTCGTCATCATTTCGATTCAACTCGGAACATATACGAATGCCGGTTTTGCCGAGACTCGCAAGACAATGGAGTCAAAATACAGGGTCTCTGACTACCCTACCGGCGCTGAAATCGAACGTTTTTTCCGGCCGGGCAAGTTTTTTCCCTACTATAAATCCGCGGAGCGTTCCCCGGTTCTTGTTCACGAGCTTCGGAGAATTGACTTCTCCTATCAGGACCACCAGATTGTTCTTTCACTGAGGCATTCGACGGCACCGACAGAGACCATTTATATCGAAATCAACTACTATGCACCAGAGTCAGCGCTAGAAATCAAGACGAAGCGTCAGTTCGCGCGGCGTCGTAAGGAGTTCTAAGTTAAGTCTTGTGAGCCGGTCCGCATCCGCCTCCGAGCGCAAGCCAAGTGCGGGATTCAGCGGTTAGATGCCGACCTCGTTATGCGGCGAAATACTAAAGAGAGGAGCATGCGCGAATGATCTATGCGGTTCCGAGTACAGTTTACGTTCGCCTGGACGAGACAGGCGCTCTAACAGCGATACAAAACGAGATCGCAAACAGAGACATCGAAGCTCTTCGAAATCGCGTCCTCCACCGAGATCTGGTACAAGTCGATCCCGTCAGACGGTATCCGGCAGGGCTGCGTGTCGCTGTTACCTGTGCGGCGACGAAGTCACCCGTATACACGTGGATCCGACCACGCATGTTTTTTTAAGCACTTGAACAATCCCGGCTGCATAGGGAATCCGGCGAACCCGGCGGGCGTGTACAAGCTTTAGCTGTCACGATGGATCCCAACGGGGGAAGCGGCATCTGCCACGTCTGGACCACCACGGTCGGAGCCAGCATTGGGCGACGCCGCTGATTTGATATCGAACGCCAAATCGTTCCCTTCGACCGACACGGCAGTCGGCGGGGCCTTGCCCCAGGTTATATTCCGGATCGGCGGCGTGGACACTGTGCTGCGGCCCGCGCATGCGCTCTTGAAGCAATTCGGACCGAAGGGCACAGTAGGTAACTTTGGGCTCGATCTCCTGAAGCAAGGGTGCGCATTCCGGATTGATCTCGCGGCGATGACGTTAGAGTTGGAACGCTAGCTCTATTTATCGAACGTAACGTTCGACTCGGCGGTGAACTTCCGGTAGTTCCGGAAATCGATGACGTTCCGGCTGCAGTTTCTGGTGCCGGTCATGCATCCGAGATTTTCGCTCAGAACAGGCAGAAGATAGGTCTTACCTTCGATTCTGACGAAACCATACTCGACGACGGTTTCGGCCTTGTCGTACGTGAAATCGCGCGGCAATCCGACCGCCTGTTGCTCGATACGAAGAACGCGGCGGGTTTCTTTGTCGACCCAGATGCTGCCTTTATAGGCGGGCTGATATTGGCGGTGCTGATCGGTGGAGATGAGCACCCAGTGAGAGTTCGGCTGTTCGACAGTCATGTCGTAAACGAAAGCGGGACGGTTTGCAATCCGGTCTTCACCGCGTTTTTTGAAAACTGCGGCAGTGGACGGTTGGAAAATGTCCTGGAGCGTGATGGTGAACTCACCGGTCGACCATGATCCGGTATTCTCGATCGCACGCGTGGAAGCGCGGCCGTTGATTTTGATATTGCGGTAGTCCTCTTTGCCATCTACCACCGCTACGTCGGTAGTGACCACATCCATGGCGCGCCAGTCGTTGTGATAGCCGGTGCCCTGGTAGCGCGTAGTAACCTGCTGAACGATGAAATTCGGAAGCTCGGCGCTGAATGTAGCGGCAGCATCGCGGGCATCGTCGATAACCTGATCGCCGCTCGGCGGCGGGGCGGAGAGGCGGGGGAGATCCGCATCGCGTTCCTCTGCCGTGGGTGCGCGGCCGGATTTGCTACGGAGCGTCGGCCTGTCGGCTTCATCGATGTTCACTGGGGCGGCACGTTCCGTGCGCTCGGTGCTGACAGGTTCCGATGAAGATGTGGGTTCGGTTGTGGCAGCCGTTTCGGTCGGAGCTGCTTTTTCTTTGTCGGTCTTCTCTTTGTCAATCTTCTCTTTATCCGCCGTAGCATGGGAACGTCCGAGATCGTCCGCAGACGGAGTGGAGATGCTCGCCTGTTCGACCGGATTCTCAGCCGTCTCGCGCTCGGACTTCGTACCGGAGCGCACGAGTATCACGTGAACAGCGGTTTCCGGATCGTCAGGGTTGCAGTCGATGGTTAGGTGATCGCCGGCATGGATCAGCGAATCGCGCATCGCCTGTCCATCCTTATTCCGGAACTGGGTTTTGGCGATCAGACGGAAGCGCAGGACGCGAGAGGGCGAAGTCTGGAGCAGGAGATCCTTTTCCTCGAGTTTTCGAAGCGTGCCATCTACGGAGGACACGGTGATCTTCGCGCTATTGCTGTTGTCCTGGGTTTTCGCCTTGCGCTTTGGGAAATGAATGTTCGGCATTGGCATGCCACCGCCGGTGTTGCCGGGATACTGACCGGGCGGGTATTGACCGGGCGGGTATTGACCGGGCGGATATTGGCCTGGGGGATACTGACCTGGCGGGTATTGGCCAGGCGGATATTGACCAGGATATTGACCTTGAGCAAACGAAAAGAAGAAGAGGAGAGCCGACACGAGCCGAGCCCCAGGCATCGTTAATCGCATGGCAACGCGCCTCCTTTGTTGGTTCTAATATATCGTGTTTTAACCGGCGAACTTATACCCCAATCCGCGAAGCGTCAGGATAAACTCCGGGTGCTTCGGATTCGGTTCCAGCTTCTGCCGTAGCCAAGCCATATGCACATCCACCGTGCGCGTCTCCGGCATCGCGTCGTAGCCCCAAACTTCCGTCAGCAGCTCTTCGCGCGAAACCACGGCACCTCGATGGTCAATCAGGTAACGCAGTAAATGAAATTCCCGCGCCGAGAGTGCGACCGGATTCCCGTCCCGCACCACCTCGCCGCTCTTGAAGTTCACCTGCACCTGTCCAAACCTGTACGACAACGGATTGTTCGAAGCCGCCTTAGGCGCGCGCCGCAGCAATGCGCCTACGCGTGCGAGCAGTTCCATCATGTCGAAGGGTTTGGTGAGATAATCGTCCGCGCCGAGTTGAAGGCCAACTACTTTGTCCACCACCTGGCTCCGTGCCGTCAGCATCAGAATCGGCGTATCGACGCCGCTCTGCCGCAGTTGCCGGCATACATCCAGGCCGCTTTTACGCGGCAGCATCACGTCAAGCAGGATCAGGTCGTACGTTCCGCCGCTGGCTTGACCGAGGCCGCTATCGCCATCCTGGCAGCTTTCAACCAGATATCCCTCGCCCACCAGACGATCGGTGAGCGTCATCACCAGACCCGGCTCGTCTTCAATCAGCAGAATGCGCTGTTCCACCGTACTCCGTCCCGGCTATCGCCGTTATTTCTGTTGATTCCGCCACCTGAACGTTCGCCGGAATGCGAATCGTGAACGAAGTTCCTTCGCCAGGCGTGCTGTCTACTGTGACGGCGCCGCAGTGAGCGTCCACAATTCGCTTCACCAGCGCCAGACCAAGGCCAAACCCGTGGATCTGATCTTCCACACTCTTCTGCCCGCGATAGAACGGATCGAAAATCCGCGCTATCTCCCGTGGTTCGATGCCCGGCCCGTGATCTTCAATTCGGATCTCGATTTCCGCCCCCTTCGCGCCGTTTACCGCCTTCGCGAACACGCCGATCCAATCGCCTGCGCGGCCATAGCGCGCGGCGTTATCGATCAAATTACGCAGACAGTGCATAAGAGAAGTTGGATCGCCCGAGACGAGGGGTAGGTTTGGCTCGATCCTCGTTTCCAACTCGCAGCCTGACGCCAGGATTTCCGGCTCGCACGCGTTCATGGCTCGTGTGATGATCTGCCCCACATCCACCGGCTGCATCTCGTACCTGATCCGTCCGCTCTGTATCCCCGCAAAGCCGAGGATCTGCTCCACCATCTGGGAAAGCCTGCGGCCTTCGTTCCGGATCACCGATCCGTACCGCCTGATCTGTTGCTCACTGCCTACCACTCCGTCGGCCAGATTGTCCCCTGCCGAGCAGATTACGCTCAACGGCGTACGCAATTCATGTGAAACTCCGGCTACGAACTCCATTTGCAATTTGGCCAGTTGCTGAGCGCGGCGCGTGGAGATCAGAAGCATTAACAGGGTCCCGCCCATGATAAGCAGAATCGCGAAGCTGATTCCCAAATTTCGCCGGCGCGCCTGCGCCACTACCTCCTCCAGCGATCCCGACCGATGTTTCACTTGCAGCAGCCAGCCGCCGCGAGTTTCCGCGAAATCACGAGGCGGCGGTCCATCCATCCCGGGTCCGGGTCCAGGGCCCGACCCGCGTTCCGATCCAGGTCCGTGTTCAGGCCCAGACCGCGGTCCAGGTCCCGGTCCGCCGAAGCCCATGCCGAAGCCTGCGCGGTCCCCTCGAGGACGCCGCTCGCGGGGGCGGTCTGGTCCCTTGTCGCCCGGATTCGGTGACCGGAACGACCACATTCCCGGACGGGTAAAAAGCAGCAGTGATTGCGAATCGACCGAATCAAAGAAATCCGCTGGGAGGGTGGTATCAGATACATATAAGATCTGACCGGGACTTCCTCGCTTGACGACCCTCACCTGGTAGTCGAGGCTGCCCTCCCGCGGTAGATTCTTCTTCACCAACTCGGGCAGGAATTCTGTTTTGATGTACGCCAGGTCCATTTCCGCGATAGCCAAACGTGCTTCGAAGCCGGACTCACCTTCGGGCCCGTGGCGGCGCCAACGCGGAGTTACCATTACCGGAACTTCCTCGCTCGATGATTGCAAGGGCGGTCCCGGGGCGTCCGATCTCAACCGCTCCCGTAGCGATTCGAGTCGGGCGGGCCAGGCGCAGGGCTCGAACACATTCTCTTTGGGATTAAACCGCGAAAGCTCGACATCGCCGGCTCCGGCAATGTGTGCCATATAGAGGTCGCGGACGATTTGGTGATTCGCATCAGCTTCCCTCCACCGCAGATACCGCGCGCCCAGTTCCTCTATGTCCCTTTCCGGCGATACGGACGGCCCGGTCATCATTACCCGGGAGACCCGTGCGATCTCGCTTTCGAAATCGCGGCTCAGGCGCTGCACCGCGGAATTCAGATGCACGTGCATCCGTTCGTTCTCCGCGTCGCTCATTTGGTCGATGAGACGGTACTGCATCCACGCGAGCGGAATCAGCGTTGCCAGTGCGGCGCACATCCCCACGTACCACATTCGCGAATGGTCTTTCGCCCACTTCATGGCCAATCTACCTAAACCCATTGTCAACCCGTACCGAGTGCCTGCATTTATTAAATCCCCGATAAGTCCATGTTAAGAATGTAAAGACTTATTTTCGGTAACTTTACCGTCATTCCACCGGTTACCGGGTTATAACAAGGTATGACTCGATTCCGATTCCTAGTCCCGCTCGCGCTGGCCTCCGTTTCCTTCGCGCAAGGCACGCGCCAATTCGATTTTACAGAGCTGAAGGCCTACCTCAATCTTACCGATATCCAAGTGCAGGCTCTTCAGACTTTACGGCAGAATTCGATGGCAAGTATGTCGTCCGTTCACGCCCAAATGCGAACGGTCGAAGAATCCTTGCAGACGAAAATGCAATCGGGTAGTAGTTCCGACGCCACCGCCGCCGGCAACCTGATGATGCAGATCAGCACGCTGCGTAAGCAGGTCCAGCAGGCGCAGGCTTCTCTTACCCAGCAATCGGTCGCCACGCTGACCGCCGATCAGCAAGCCAAGCTCAAAGCTTTACAGGCAGCAGCGGATCTGCAACCGGATATTATGCAGGCCCAGATGCTCGGACTGCTCGCACGTCCAGCCCGCGGACCCGGAGGCGCCTTCGGTCCTGCAAGCTTCGGCGGCGAAGGTCGAGCTCTTATGCGCCGCGGTCCTCCACCTCCAGCCAACTAGAACTTTCTTACCCTAAGAATAAGGCTGAGCGTTGCAAACTCGACGCTCAGCCAATTTTTTTGGTCACCGCTTCGCCGGTAGGGCCGAAAGCATGTCTGGAGTTCGACTGTACTCCAAATGCTGTATAATAGCGGCAACCGAAAAGGAGCACTCACCTCTATGAAGTGGCTACTGATCCTAATGGCTGTATTCGCACTCACGGCGTCGGCCGCCGATGTCACGGGCACTTGGAAAGGCACCGCCGAAACCCCCAACGGAACCATCGAGCGAACGTTCGTCTTCAAAGTTGACGGCGACAAACTCACTGGCGATACCACCAGTGAGATGATGGGCAAGTCCACGATTACAGACGGCAAGATCGACGGCGACAATCTGACGTTTACCATCAAAGTGAACTTCCAGGGGAACGAGATGACGCTGAACTACAAAGGACAAGTCAGCGGAGACACCATCAAGTTCAATGTTCACATCCCCGATAGCGATCAGACCGTGGAATACAACGCGAAGAAAGTTTCCTGATCGCGGATTTACGCCGTCAATGGCGGTACTAGCGTCTTCAGGAACTCGTGCGCAACACGGAACCCGCGCTTGTATTGTTCGGTGAAATCGCCGTTCTCATATCCCGGGTAGTAGAAATTGTCTTCATTTTCGATGTTCATCGCGCCTGTGTACCCGGCCTCCGACAACACTGAGAAAAAGCCCTTCCAGTCCACAGATCCATAACCGGGCACACGGAATCTCCACCAGCGCGCATTATCCACCGGCTGGATTCCGCCGCGGCGCACGATGTGCCAGAGAATCTCAGTGTCCTTCAGGTGAACGTCGTAGATCTTGTCGACGAACTCACGCGCCGCCGCCACCGGATCCATGAATTGCCACACCAGATGCGAAGGGTCGAATTGCAACCCAACATGCGGGCTGTTGTTAAAAGCCTTGAATAGCGCCGTCCACCCGACGGGGCCAGTTGCGATGTTTGGACCGCCGGCGTACGGCTCCCACAGAATCCGGACATTGTGCTTCTCGCAAAGGGCGAAATACTTTTCGTTATAGACGCGCACGATTTCGTCGACCTGTTCCTCCAATGGACGGCCCTTGATAGTGCCGGATTGTCCACCAATACCGGGAATGCCCAACTTCCCAGCCAGTTCGATGCACTTCGACGCGTAGGCGTTCTGCTTGGCGCGGGCGGCGGGGTCGGGATCGATGTGATTTCCGTCGCAAGCCAGCGATGACACGTAGATACCGGCGCTCTGAATTTTGTTCTTAATTTCGGAAATCGCCGCATCGTCCAGCTTATTAGGATCGAGCCGCAGTTGCATGCTCGTAAATCCCTCGGCCTTCACGAACGCGAGATTGGCGTCGGAAAACGAGCAAAGTACACCGAGTTTCGGCTTCCAATTCGGGGGCGGTTTGCGCTGCCCTTGGGCTGCTGCGGCGGCGGACAGGGCGGTGAGAACATTTCTACGCGTGAGATTCATCAATCCTGACGATACTGCTTAGTATGGATAGTCCGCAACCTCCCCTGACGCCTATTCGTCTAGCATTCTGGTGGGAAACGTACTCCGGGACGTGCGTCTCGAAACATTCCTGCACTTTTTTGTTTCAATTTAGCTCAACTCCGGGCATGCTATATAAGGAGTTCTATCGATGAAACCCTTGTGGCGGGCGGTGATTGTCGTCTGTACCGGCCTTTTCTTGCTTCTGCCGGCGAGTTGGGGACAGTTCCGCTGGTTGAAGGGCGCTGCTCATTTCGTCCCTACGAATCGCCTGTCCGGAGTTGGCCTCGACCGCGAAGAGATGTCCGATCTGGTGCTGCAACGGCGCACGGACCTCATGATCGAATCGCAGACGTTCAGTATCATGCGCGACCCGCAGGCATTGGCGGGCGCAAAGCGGATGTTCAGTCCGCAGCTCGCAAAGCTGTTCCACGATTCCGCTGAGAAGGCGGGCTGGCCGGAAGCGACGCTGCGTGCGATAGCTTACCTGGAAAGCTGGGGCGATTCGAAGGCGGAAAGTCCGGCTGGACCGAGGGGAATTATGCAGATCTCCGAGGCGACGGCCCGGAGCATGGGACTGAGAGTACTATACGGCAAACAGTACCACATAACAACCGAAACCCGGAAAGTAAAACTGAAGAACGGGCGCACCGTGGCGCGCAAGATCAGCCACCGGACTGCATATTCCGTCTTGGTTCGCGACGACCGTCTGTTCCCCGAACGAGCCGTCCCGGCGGCGGCGCGATATCTCGCGGGGTTGGAAAAGAAATTCGGCGGGCGCGACTGGGCCATCTTCGCGTACCACTGCGGCGCCGGGTGCGTGGCGGATTTCCAAACGCTAGTGGAGCGAGCCAGGCTGGAGCAAAAAGGGTCAGCGACCGTGGCCCGGGCGTTCTTCTCGGCCAGCCCAGTACAGAATCGCGCGATCTACGAAGCCATCCAGCACCACATGGAACGCGATTATTCGCCGACCTACTGGTTCCGCATCATGCGGGCCGAACAACTGTTGAACCTCTACAAAAGCGACCCGGATGAATTCACGCAGCTCATCGGTTATTACCGGAATCCGGACAACCCGGCCATTCGCGCTCCGCACCGGCTTACCGTATGGCTGAAACCGGGGGACCTGATGTTCCGAAACTGCGATGACATCCGGCGCGATGATGGCAAACACCTCGTAAAGGCAGTCGAAGATCCGGAAGCTTTCGGTTTTTCCCTGCGCAAGAGCTCGCTTGGAGCCGACGATCTTCTGAATCAGGAATACTACCTCCAGGCGTCGCCCGCCGCAGTAGGAACGCTCATGTACATCGCATTTGAGACGCGGCGTCTCTATTCGAAGATGGATACGAATGGAAAGTTTGTTCCGCTCGAGGTGACAAGCCTGGTTCGTCCGCTGGATCGCTTAGCGAACGGATTGGCCGTGAAAACAGAGGCGGCGGCACACTGTACGGGCCAGGTGTTTGATGTTGACTACTCAAACCTGCCGCCGAAAGAGCGAGAGGCTTTGCAGTTTGTGCTCGACGACCTGGGATGGGATGGATATCTTGGGTTCGTCGAGGAATCGCCAAAAAGCGGAACGCTGCATATTGGCTGTGCGCCATCCGTTCGCGACTTCTTCGCGCGCGTGTTTGACGAAGCGATGAAAGGCAACGTCGTCGAGGCCGCTGGACAGTGAGTTGATAATGGTCGCATGACCATTCGCCCCGAGGACGTGCTGGAGTACCACTCGTCCGCGCCTGCCGGCAAGATTGCCGTGCGCCCCACCAAGCCGTTCAACACTCAACGTGATCTGAGTCTCGCTTATACACCCGGGGTCGCCGTCCCGTGTCTCGAAATCGCGCGCGATCCGAGCCTTGCTTACCGCTATACGGCCAAAGGAAATCTGGTTGGCGTAGTGAGCAACGGTACTGCTGTGCTGGGATTGGGGAATATCGGAGCGGCCGCCGGCAAGCCGGTGATGGAAGGAAAAGCGGTTCTGTTCAAGCGCTTCGCTGACATCGACGTGTTCGATATCGAACTGGCATCCGAGGATCCGAAAGAATTGATTCGAGCGATTCAGATGCTGGAACCGACTTTCGGCGGTATCAATCTCGAAGACATAAAAGCGCCGGAATGTTTCGTCATCGAGGAAGAACTTCGCCGGACGATGAAAATTCCCGTTTTTCACGACGACCAGCACGGGACGGCAATCATTACCGGAGCGGCGCTGCTCAACGCTGTCGAGTTGGCCGGCAAAGACATGGACCGGATCCGGGTAGTGTTCAACGGCGCCGGCGCCAGTGGGCTGGCCTGCGCGCGCCATTGCACGCAACTCGGCGTCCGCAAGGAGCACATCACCATGTGCGACATCAACGGAGTGGTTTTCAAGGGCCGCGCCGTCGGAATGAATCCCTATCTCGAAAAATTCGCGGCGGAAACAAGCGCGCGAACGCTCTCGGATGCGCTGGTGGGCGCTGATGTTTTCTTTGGACTGTCAGTGGGCAATGTGGTAACCGCGGAGATGGTGAAGACCATGGCTCCAACGCCGATGATCTTCGCGTTAGCCAATCCAGATCCGGAAATTCCGTACGAGATTGCGCGCGCCGCCAGGCCGGATGCGATTGTGGCCACGGGGCGCTCGGATTATCCCAACCAGGTGAACAATGTACTCGGCTTCCCGTTCATTTTTCGTGGTGCGCTGGATGTCCGCGCGACGGCCATTAACGAGGAGATGAAGCTGGCCGCGACACGGGCGCTAGCGGCGTTGGCCAAGGAAGATGTCCCAGACTCCGTGCGGCGCGCGTATGGTGTGGAGGACCTGCATTTCGGGCACGACTACATTATTCCCAAGCCCTTCGATTCGCGCGTGCTGGTGCGAGGATCGATGGCAGTGGCCGAAGCGGCAATGAAGAGCGGAGTAGCGCAGGTCACCATCGATCTCGATCAATACCGCGAGGAACTCGAGCGGAGGCTGGGGAAAGCGCACCAGGTGATGCGCGTGATGGTGCACAAAGCGCAGCACAAACCGCAGCGAGTGGTGTTCCCGGAAGGCGAAGAGCGCAAGATTCTGCGTGCCGCGCAGATCCTCTTCGACGAAAAGATCGCGAATCCGATTCTGCTCGGCAATGAAAAGGTCATACGCGAGCGCATGATGGAACTGCATCTCGATTCGGACATGGCGGAAATTATCGATCCGCGTAAATTCCCCGAGTTAGAAGCCTATGCCGAGGAACTGTACATGCTGCGGAACCGCAAGGGTGTAACGCGGCAGGAGGCTCAGCAGCTTATGGCTGGTCCGAACATGCTGGGCGCGATGATGGTGCGCCGTGGATTCGCCGATGCACTCATAGGCGGCCTGACGCAGCACTATCCGGAAACCATTCGGCCGGCGCTGCACGTGATCGACCTGCGTCCTGGAACGAAGCGCGTGGCAGGGGTCTACGCGCTGATCACGCCCGACGGAGATCTGTACTTCCTGGCCGATGCGACGGTGAATATCGAGCCATCGGCGGAAGATCTGGCGGAGATCGCCATACTCGCTGCCGATACGGCGCGGCGCTTTGACGTAGAGCCGCGCGTGGCTTTGTTATCGTTTTCCAATTTCGGCAGTGCGCGGCATCCCTTATCAGACAAAGTTCGGCGTGCGGTGGAAATGCTGCACCGGAATGCGCCCGGTTTAATGGCAGACGGGGAAATGCAGGCGGACACGGCGGTGACTCCGGAGATCGTTGAGGGCACGTATCCTTTTAGCACGTTGAAGGGCGGTGCGAATGTGCTGATATTTCCGAATCTGGAAGCAGGCAACGTGGCGTACAAGTTGCTGGCGCGATTGGGCAGGTGCGAGACGATCGGGCCGATTCTGAGCGGCCTGTCAAAACCGGTGCACGTGCTGCAGCGCGGCGCTGAAGTGGCTGAGATTGTAAATATGGCGGCGGTGGCGGTAGTGGAAGCTCAACAGAAGCAATGAACCGGCGAATTCGCTTCGCATTGGCCGGCCTCGTGGTCTATCTGATTTCGCTGTGGGTGCTGGACTACGATCGGATGTGGCTGGTGATATTGGGAACTCTGGGCCGCTTGACGGTGGCGATGCTCCCCTGGCGCCGCGATGTTCGTTTATGGCCTCTTGGTCTCGCGCTCGTCTATCCGTATGACCTGGCGCTCAAGACGTATGCGCACCGGTGGGACTGGGCTCCCGAAGACTGGTCGATTCAGCTTAGTAGTCCGACCGCGTTCCTGATCTGGATGGCCGCGTGGCTCTTTCTGTCCATCCTCACAGCCGGGTGGACGGTAATGAAGGCGGCTCCCGCCGACGTTGAGAATGATATACGGACATTATCCAAATGGTTGTTCGGAATCACGGCACTGGGAGTCGTAGTGTCGCTGCCGCAGATCAGTATGAGAATCTTCCACTACGCAGCAGAGCCGCTGGCCATGGTGGGTTACTGTTGGGTGATGGCGAAAGATCGGGATACTTAGCGGCGTCTGCCGGCGCGGGCGGCAAGTTCATCGCTGAGCAGGGTGCTGCGCCGTCTGAATTCTTCGGTCGCCTGATTCGCGACCTTGCGTTTCACTACATATTCCTCGGCGGTGATCTCTTTGGCCAACCGGCGGTTCACCAGAGTTCTTATTTCGAGCCGGATCTCTTTGTCCGATGCCCGATTTTCGGTCTGCATCTTGACGACTTCGTCCAATGATGTTGTCGAAAGATCAGCGGTCCACGTCATAACGTTCACCTTGCTTTGCCGGCACACGACTAATGCCCGGGGGATTAACACTCAAACGGCCTACTTGATTGTACCGCTTTCACATAACAAAAAGGCCCTCCCTTTTCGAAGGAGGGCCTATCGTTTTCACTAGGTGCGGATGGATTTAGTAATCCATTCCCCCGGGGCCGTGCTCGCCACCGCCGCCGGCCGGAGCTGCCTTCTTCTCCGGAATCTCGCAAATCATCGCTTCAGTGGTCAGCATAAGTGCGCTGATGGAAGAAGCATTCTGCAGAGCGGTACGCGTCACCTTGGTCGGGTCGATGACACCGGACTTCACCAGATCCTCGAAAGTATCCGTCGCCGCGTTGTAGCCGAAGTGCGGATCTTTGTTCTCGCGGATCTTGCCCATGATTACAGCGCCTTCGTGACCGGCGTTACCAACGATCTGGCGAACCGGCTCTTCGCAGGCGCGGCGAATGATGTTGACGCCGATCTGGTCGTCGCCTTCTACCTTCATGTGGTCCAGAGCATGACCGGCGCGAAGCAGAGCCACGCCGCCGCCAGGAACGATTCCTTCTTCCACCGCTGCACGGGTGGCATGGAGCGCATCTTCGACGCGCGCCTTCTTTTCCTTCATTTCGGTTTCGGTCGCAGCGCCGACTTTGATTACCGCAACGCCGCCGGCCAGTTTCGCCAAACGTTCTTGCAGCTTTTCGCGATCGTAGTCCGAAGTGGTTTCGTCGATCTGGGCGCGGAGTTGCTTAATGCGTCCTTCGATCACCTTCGATTGTCCGGCGCCATCGATGAGGGTCGTGTTGTCCTTGTCCACGGTGACGCGCTTCGCACGGCCGAGGTCTTCGAGACGGACGCCTTCGAGCTTAATGCCGGTCTCTTCCATGATCGCCTTGCCGCCAGTGAGGATGCCGATGTCTTCGAGCATCGCTTTGCGGCGATCACCGAAGCCCGGAGCCTTCACCGCGCACGCGTTCAACGTGCCGCGAAGCTTGTTGACGACGAGTGTGGCGAGCGCTTCGCCTTCCACTTCCTCGGCGATCACCAGCAGCGGTTTGCCGGAGCGGGCAATCTGCTCCAATACGGGCAGCAGGTCCTTCATGTTGCTGATTTTCTTCTCGTGGATAAGAATATACGGCTCTTCGAGCACGCATTCCATACGATCCGGATCGGAAATGAAGTACGGGGAGAGATAGCCGCGATCGAATTGCATGCCTTCTACAGTCTGCAATTCGGTGGTCATCGTCTTCGACTCTTCCACCGTGATGACGCCATCCTTGCCGACTTTCTTCATCGCTTCGGCGATAATGTTGCCGATGGTCGCGTCGCCGTTGGCTGAAATAGTCCCAACCTGCGCGATCATATCGCCGGAAACGGGCTTGGAGAACTTCTTCACTTCTTCCACTACGATTTCAACGGCCTTCTCGATGCCGCGCTTCAGGGCCATCGGATTCGCACCGGCGGCAACTGCTTTGACACCTTCACGGAAAATCGATTGCGCCAGAATGGTCGCCGTCGTGGTGCCGTCGCCGGCCACGTCGGAAGTCTTCGACGCTACTTCGCGCACCATCTGCGCACCCATGTTTTCTAGCGGATCCTTGAGCTCAATCTCCTTAGCGACGGTGACGCCGTCCTTGGTGATCGTGGGGCCGCCGAACTTTTTCTCCAGAACAACATTGCGGCCCTTAGGACCGAGCGTTACCTTGACCGCATCGGCCAACTGGTTAACACCGCGCAAAATTGCCTGACGTGAATTCTCGCTGTATACAATCTGCTTTGCTGCCATATTTATATCTCCTCGATCTTGGGGGAAACTGAGCTACTTCTTGCCGTTGGTTGTGATGATGCCGAGAACTTCGTCTTCGCGCATGATCATGTATTCAGTGCCATCAATCTTGATGTCACTGCCCGAATACTTTCCGAACAGGATGCGATCGCCGGTTTGGACATCGAGAGGAACAATCTTTCCATCCTCCAGCCGCTTGCCCTTGCCGGTCGCCATCACTTCGCCTTCCTGCGGCTTCTCTTTTGCGCTATCAGGAATGAAGAGGCCACTGGCCGTCTTGTCTTCCGTTGTCTCGATTCTCTTGACCACGAGGCGGTCGTAGAGCGGTCGAATATTCATGGTTAAAATCCTCCGTACAACTTCCAGATGTGAGATCTTGAAGGAAACTTGGTGTACTCCTATTTATTAGCACACTCAGGCGAGGAGTGACAAGATTTATTTGCATATTATTGATTTTAAGGCCGATGACTAGTTATTAAGGGGGCTTCATGGATGATCTTCGGTATCCCGTCGGCAGATTTCGCAGACCGGACGCGCTCACGAGCCAGGAACGGAATAGTGCCATCAGTGAAATCGCGGACGCGCCGCAGCGTCTCCGCCAAGCGGTGGCGGATCTCGACGATACCCAACTCGACACGGCATATCGGCCCGGCGGATGGACTGTCCGCCAGGTGGCGCATCATATGGCCGACAGCCATATCAACAGCTATGTTCGTTTTCGATTGGCGCTCACCGAGGATGAACCTGTGATCAAGCCTTACGAAGAAGCGAGGTGGGCGGAACTCAGCGATGCGCGGACGATGCCTGTTGAGCCATCGCTGGCGTTGTTGGATGCGATGCACTCGCGATGGGTAGGCCTGCTTCGCTCGATGAGCGTGGAAGGTTTCGCGCGCACGTTCCGGCACCCCGAATTAGGTCTGGTGACGCTGGACGGAAACGTTGCGCTATACGCGTGGCATGGGCGGCACCACGTCGCGCACATTGCGAATCTGCGGGCGCGGATGGGGTGGTAAAAGCGGAAAATCGCGGCGCGAAGCTGCCCTTGCGTGGACTCCTTTTCAGAGGGTTTGATAGCGTTAGCCAACTGGAATTCGAATCTCCGGCGGGTCGCGTCTGGCCTGAACTTCTGGAAACCATCAATCGGAGTTCGTGGACAGAGGGATTAGCGCAACTCGTCAAGTACACCTACCTCGATTTCGGGCACACGCGCTATTTCCGAATCGTTGGTCAGCATGGCGAAAGCGCGGCCACGGATTGCGGTTGCCACTTGCAAGGCGTCGGATGTGCGAAGGCGGTAATGCGCGCGAATTCGCGCGGCGGCGTCGGCAATCGAAAGGTCTGGCGCGACCCATTCAAGATTTGGAAAAAGGGATAGCAGCCCATAGAACTCGTTCACCAGCGGTTCGTTCCCCGCCCGGTAGGGATGGACCAACAATTCGGTCATCGTGATCGTTGAGGTGACCGCAGTGTTGGGCGAACGTTCCAGCCACGTGAAGACTTCGCCGGCTAGATCGACATATAACGGATTTGCTTCCAGGTAGTAGATGAATACGCTCGTATCCAGTGCGATCCGGCGATGCCTCGCGAGGAAAGCGCGCAGTGGAATCAATCCCAACTGTCGCGCTCCTTATTGAGATAGCCTTCCGGGTACGACGCTTTCGCCAGACCGCGCAGGGTTTTTGTCCAAGAGCGAGGACGAGGAAGGATGATAACAGTATTGCCGCGCACCACGACGAGCAATTTGTCACCGGGATGCACGCCGAGCGCCTCGCGAGCTTCACGAGGAACGACAATCTGGTTCTTTGAGGAAAGAGTGGCTTCGGACATCGCTTTACATTATACAAAAAAGTAAAGCGATCGACCACTTCTGAACGGGCTTTGGCGACCGAATCCGGATCCACGACGAGTCGGATTCCGATCGGGTGGTGGCGTGGTGATTGTTCACCGGAAGAATTCTGATTCGCTCCTCTAATTAACTAGCCGCAAAGGGCCGATCGCGGGCCCGCAGTATTCGCAAGCAACGCCCGTGCGAGTCCGCGATCCAGGCTCCGTTTTGCGGGCGTTTAAGTTTCTGAGGAGAGCGCTACGCGTCCTGGAATACAGCACGATATTGCGATTGTGCGGAAAGGCGAGCCAATCAGCGTCAATCGCCCGTTGGAGATTGGGCGGTACCGCCCACCGTCTCGCCCCGCATGACGGAATTTCAGCAACGCCTCTTCTCCGATACCAGCTTCCGGCGTTCGTTTTTGCAAGCCGTCCCATAGAAAACGGCTTGCCCCGAAACCCGCTGTTATCGTGTTAGCTCCCGTTAGTTGCCAACACAAATGTACTGTACAGTGTGCCCCAAATTGAAGACGTTGATTGTAAATGAGCTACCGCTGGATTGAACGACACTCGGCGGGAAATTATTATTATCAGTCGCTGCGGTGCATGAGTAGCTGCCTGATGAGCTAAAACCCGCTGACCCGCTGAGAGTCACAACGACATTTCCGGAGATATCGCTGGTACCGGAACCCCTGATGATGTGAGGAGAATTCACAGAAGTTCCGTCGTTGAGATAGACTGTCGCGGCGCCTGTTGCGCCTGTTGCTCCGGTTGCTCCTGTTGCCCCCGTTGCTCCAGTCGCACCTGTTGCACCCACCGACCCCGTGCCCGTCGCGCCGGTGGCGCCAGTCGCACCGGTATTGCCCGTGGCTCCCGTACTGCCTGTCGCACCGGTGGCGCCAGTCGAACCGGTATTGCCCGTAGCTCCCGTATTGCCCGTCGCGCCGGTGGTGCCAGTCGAACCGGTATTGCCCGTAGCTCCCGTATTGCCCGTCGCGCCGGTGGTGCCAGTCGAACCGGTATTGCCCGTAGCTCCGGTATTGCCCGTAGCTCCGGTATTGCCCGTCGCGCCGATGGT
>Ga0105240_10001084_pt1 | contig 48040 bp, 37 predicted proteins | sample KBSC54metaG_FD_80426 | JGI IMG/M metagenome (GOLD analysis project Ga0105240, IMG submission 80426) | Corn rhizosphere microbial communities from Kellogg Biological Station, Michigan, USA - KBS C5-4 metaG | ecosystem: Host-associated > Plants > Roots > Rhizosphere > Soil | place: Michigan, USA... | reverse complement strand
TCGCCATAATCAGGGCTGCGAGGGGGTTCAGATTGTAAATTTCGGCGTAAATGGGCGGGATGATGGAAAACGAATAGACGATCGGCACCATCCAGAAAAGCACTGTATTAATTGACTCGACGAGATACCGGGTATCGCGAAGATAGACGTTGAGCGCGGATGTCATGAGCGCGAGGCCGCAGACAAAAATCACTTCCATGGTCCAGAGGTAGGGCAGCCAGATCCAGTAGGGGTTTACGGGAATGCCGGAGAAGAGAACGAGCGCGAACAGCAGGCAGATTTGAATCAGCAGGTGGAGGCAGTTCGAGAAGACGGCTGCGAGCGGAACGATCTCGCGCGGAATGGGAACGCGCTTGACCAGCCCGGCATTGTCGACGAGCGAGGTGGTCCCGGAGATCCACGCGATGGTGAAAAAATTGAAGGGGACCAGACCGCACATGAGGAATACGGGGAAGTGGGGGATGGTGTTGTTTGGGGTGAGTTTGGTGAATACGAACGTCAATACGCCCATCATTACGATTGGGTTTAGGATAGACCAGAATACGCCCAAGGACATGTTCCGATAGCGGATTTTGAAGTCTTTGGCTATTAGGTTGGATAGGAGAAAGAAGAGGTCGCCGTGCCAGGCAGGGGCGAGGTTCTTGTAACTGGCTGGACGGTTTATCCCGCCTTGGCTTTCTTCGAGGCTCGTCGACGCCGCGGAACCTCGTTGAGCGCGTGCCTCTATTTGCATAAAAGGCTACCGTGCCTGCTGGAAAAACTCTCTTGAGTCGAAAATACCAAGAAAGACCAGGATAGCACATGTAAGGGTGCTGGCTACCCCGGCCCGGAGAGGGGGTTTCCCCCGCCAAACTGCACCATCTTGACCTCGATTATAAATTGATGGCCGCGCGCGGACGAAGCTTCTACCCAGGGGGCTACGACGCTATTCGAAAATCGGAGCCTTCCAGTCGTCGAACGCCGGAAGTCGAAACACATTAGCTCCATTCCATTTCAGAGAAGCATCGCCCCCCCGAAGAAAGCGGAGGTACGGGGCGACCGCCGACGGGTAGTCCAACTGAATTACCCAGTCCCGATACGACTGAGCTATGAAGCTTGTAAAAGTGTGATAACGCAAGTAGTTTTTTCCGTCGACCTCTACCCCCGCGAAAACCTCGTTGTCGGTTCCCTCAGCAGTGAAATCTGCGCGCAGGATATACCGCCCCGCCGACAGCTTCACCGGTTCGCGGAGAGTGATATCACCGTTATCAGCCACCTCGAATCGAGCCGCCGGGATCGCAGTCTTCACGAAAGGCAGCCCGCTGAAATAGGCGCTTTTGGCCGCCTGTTCGCTTGGCAAAAAGAGTATATTAGCCACACCACTTGCACCCGCAAAATCCTCGACAGTCCGGATCTGCCGATAACTGGCGAGGTCTGTCGCAAGGTAGCCAGCTTCCATGAGGAGTTGGTGGCAACGCATGTCGTCGGGTGATTGCTCGAGCACCAGTGCCGGGCGCACGCCCGCAAGCAACCGTTTCATTCCGCGCAATGCGTCCAGCTCCGCGCCTTCAATATCCACCTTGATAAAAGAAGGACGAAAATCCCCCGCAGCCGCGAGATCATCGAGTGCCACCGTTCGGACAGCCATTTCGCCATGCCCCTCTTCGATGCGATCGTTGAGGTAGGTACCCGGGGTCATGTAAACAAGCGATCCGGTCGTGTGCCAGACGGCTCGGTGGAGAAGCGTTACATTACTGCAGCCTGCTTTGACAAGGTTATGATGAGTCTTGTCGATTATTCTGGGGCTGGCCTCGAAGGCTATAACTATCCCTCGCGGACCCACAAGCCGGGACATCATCAAAGAGAGTCCTCCAGCGTTTGCCCCCACATCGAAAACAACGTCACCTGGTTTACAATGATCGCGGATTGCGATCGCCACTGTAGGCTCCCAGAAGCTGCGCTGCCACCAGTTTTGCAAAGGCAGCCTGGCCAGTTCAGTCGCCTGACGGAGTCTTTCCTGGATAAAAGCTGAGTGCTCCAAAAGCTTCCCCTGAAGTTCATCGAGGCCCGCCTTCTTAGCTGGCGATTCCTCGAATGAATTAGCTTCAACTGTTGACGGATTTTCCCGAAGCTCTTCGTCCATATCTCCCTCCATCAGACTGTTTGTGGGGCCATGCGACTCGCCGGCGTTGACTGGCGGCGAAGAGTGGCTTTAAGAGCTAAAGCGCGCATTGGCAACTCAATCCACCGATAGCTCGCCACCGCGAAAACCGTTATGCCGACTAAAATGAGGAAGGCTGAAAAAATCTTCCCAAACGGTGAAAGTGACTGAAGCCGCAAGCTCAGGTGATCTCCGAGCGACCGGAGGATCATGTGGTGCCATAGGTAGAAACCGTAAGATGCATCGCCAAGTACGACGAGGTTACGGTGACCCAGGATTCTGGAAACGATTCCGCTCTGACATCCGAAGGCCGCTATTACGGCCCCGAAGCCAGGGATCAGGTAAATTTCTCTCAACTCCTGGGGAATGCTGCCGAACAGTGTCAGTTGACCGGCAAGGAGGCCAAGGCTTCCGATCTCCAGCACAGTCGCCCATCTTGTTTGGAGGCGCGGCACCGTTAGGCTTATTAACACTCCCGCGGCGAACTCGGCCATGCGGGGAATCGGGTTGAAGTAGAAGAAGTCGCTATACCAGCTCAGGAGACTACCCGAGTATGCAAAAAACCAGCAGGACAGGATCGCAAGGGAGATTACGCTGGCACAGGCGGCGGCCGCGGCTGGACGGCGAATCAGTGGAAAGACGGAATAAAATATGAATTCACAGGAGATGCTCCAACTGACCGCATTGAACCCCAACTGGTAAATCGGCCCTGCGAACAGAGCGTGAAGCAGAAAAACATTCGCAATGCCGCTATCATATTTTTCGATAAGTGAATTGCCCCAGGCCGAGAAATAGACCAAATTCCACGTTGCAAAAGTTATTAAGTGAAGCGGATAGACGCGGGCGAAACGCTTGGCTGCATATTCTGAGAGGCTGAACTGCCTGTCTCCCCCGTATCGCAAGCCCAGAACGTAACCGGACAACATAAAAAAAAATCCGACCCCCAGCCCCCCTAACTGAAACCAGTCCCCCTTGTAGAGGGAAGGAACAGTAAACTTTAAGTGGAACAGGAATACCGCCAAGGCCGCAAAATAACGCAGAGATGTCAGCGGTTTTATGGTATTCAACGGTTCAGCTCCCCTGGGTCTCAGCTCTGGATGTTAGCACACCGCGCGTGCAAGCTTGCGAAGAGGATGACAGGTGCATTTCGTGTCGGCACAGCCGGACAGGAGTGCCCCTCGAGTTGGCTTTAAATCGATAGTTGCCGCCCAAACCAGCGGCTCACAGAACAAGAAATGGCCGTCCAATTCCTCAATTCGAGATGGACACTACCACGCCCAGTAGTGCTGTTCAAACTGGTTATCGTTGAGGACTCCGAAACGTGCCTCGAAGCCGGAATCGAACAACTTCCGAGCCTTGAGCTCGAGTGATTTTGACTGACGCCTAAGATTCCGGAGAGTTCGTACGATCTCCAGTTGAACGTATCGGGAAGCGGGATCAGGAAGAAACTGTAGGGCCCGGTATATGTTCCGGATCGCTGCCACTTCCGGCTCAAGGCCCAAAACGGGATGCCCGGGAAGTCGGCGGCCCAGTATGGCCAGGATGCTTGTGGCGAGTTCGATGTCCGTGCTTGTGTGTTTCCAATAGCACTTCCGATAACCCAAACAGTTCCGAAGAAGCTGAATAGCATCGCTCTCTGAGCCCTCCGGGAATGCATAATTCATGCCCGCCGGCGTTCGATGCAGGTACCAGGCCCGCGTATCTTCAATCTCCGCGCGGGGACTTACTGTCGTCCTCACTTCCGGATAGTTGAGATATTGGCCCAAGGTCAGATCAAGCGTACGGACGTTGATGAAGGGGAGCACCCGGTTCTTGAATTCGTTGTCGCCTGCCGCGCCGAAGCTGCTGTCGTAGTAGCCGAAGCGCTCGTGAATCGATTTGCGGTAAAGAGCGCCGACAAAACTCAGAGATGTGCAGTCCAGGTATTGCGCCCATTTCCCCTTCACAGGGCGATCAAAGGGGCTTGCGTCCGACTCGTAGACTCCGGTCTTTGTGACTGAAACTGCAACATTGGAGCCCTGGATCCAATCGAGGCCCGGGTCGCGGTCAAGTTCGCGTGCGAGGATTTCAAGAGCCTCCGGGTGGTCCATCTCATCCACACCAAGAAATGCCAGGTACGGCGCGCGGGCCAGAGTGATGCCACGGTTCCACGCCATCTGAATCGTCTCCCGTCTGTTGCAACGCACGTAGAGACACTGAATGCCACGCTCAGGGCAGAGCGTTCGCGCGGCTCCAAATTCGTTATCAGGAGAACCACTGTCAACGAGAACCACCTCCAGCGCGCCCTGTGTCACAAGCGTCTGTGATGCGAGCCGTCGAAGGAACTCCTGCAGTTTCCGCCCGGTCTTATACAGTGAAACTATCACCGAGACTCTAGGAACAGACGCTGATCTCGTGTCCCAGGTGAACGCGAAGTCCGGGGCCGGCGGCGCCAAATGGCTCTGCCTTGCGGCCTCCAAAAGGTCAGTCGCCTGGGTCTCGATTGAGAACAGTGCAGGAGCTGCCAACGCTTCTTTACCGAACCCGTGCCGAAGCAGGGCCGATTTGGTGTTAATAAGGCCGCCAAACCGATCTGGGCCGAGCCAGCGGGCCAGCCGCAACTCATAAGCCGCGCCCACGAGGTCCCGCTCCTGTCTACGTTCAATTTGGCTTAGGAGGTGAAATAGCCTTCCGCGATCAAGGCGTACCCGCGGGATGAGAGAAACAGCCTTCTCTCTCTTGGCCACTCTTTGTTCCTCGGTATGCTCCGGCATTGAGCTCAGAGCAGAATAAGCCGACGCCAAAGACGAACTCAAGCCAACCTGTTCAATCAACTCGCGGCTGGCCTCAGGGAAGAGTTGTTGGCCGAGTGCCAATCCGGCTACGGGCCGAACCGCGCTTAGAAGGGACCCACCCGCATTCCTGGGCAGCTTGCTAATGAATGACCCGGCTTTCCTGCGAAGAGCATCCTCAAGCTTGCGCGGCCTGATCGTGCGTAGGAAAAGTTCGAAGCAGTCCGACAGCCGGCGTTTGGCTTCCCAGCCGGCACTCTCGCCAGTTTGATAGATTTCGGAAAGGTTGGGTTCTCGCGGCTGCCACGTCACGCGTTGGAGTGCCTCAAGGAGTTCCGATCGGCGAGCGTCGTAGTTGGTCAGAAGCTTCTCGACCTGACCGACACAGGAAAATGGATCGCCCGTGTCAAATCGGATATATGGCAGATTCGGAAGCTCTTCACCCAAAAACCGGCAAACGCCCGCTCCGCTACCGATCACAGTAGGGCAACCCGCAAACAGGCTCTCCAACGCAACCAGATTGAAGGTGTCACGCCTCGACGGCACAAACGTGACCGAGCGCGAGTTGAACAGGCCGGTAAGGTTGAGTTTCGAATAGCCCGGTTCTATCGAGACCTGCAGATTTCGATTCGCCGCAAGGTTGCGCAGGATTTCCTGAGAGTCGGTCGCCTCAGTGCAGACTTCGCCACCAATCAGGCGAATCGAACCTTTCGATCCGGAGCGCAGCCACCAAACGAGGTCCAGAAACAGGTCGGGGCCCTTGAGCCTTTCCTTCCGGCCGACGAAGTTCAGGTTCACCGGACCGGTATCGGGCCATGATAAAACGGGTTCCGGTCCCTTATGGAAGTGAGCGGGATGGAAATAGTGAGGTCGATGGCCAGTCGCCAGAAACCACTCTTCCAGGTAGGCTCGGCTAATTCCGTATCGGATGTCGGCCGTGATGTACTGTAGCCTCTCCTTCTCCGCGATCAGCGCTACGGTGGTTCCGGTTTCAGCGCCCCCTGGCCACCGGGTCGCGATTCCGTGGGACACGGTACCGTGCATGGAGAGCACGTGTCGGCGGCACCAAACGCCGTGGTGATTCAAAGCCGCCAGTATGAAGCAACCTTCCTGTGTGTAATCCGGGGAATCTACAAGGTCGAAGCTCATGCCCGCGGCACTAAAAGCCGCGTTCATCGCAATCAAGAAGTTTTCGTGAAGGTACCCGGAAACTTCATCGCAGGGCGGGCAGGTTGCGTGATAGTGTTCTGCAAACGGGATGCTTGTAGCGTTGGTGGGCCGTGGCGTATCCGCAGATTCCTTTTTTCGGTAATATGCGAACTGGATTTCGGGATTTGCTTCAATCACAGCCCGGTAAAACGTCTGACCTCCGCCGGTAACGGCGAACAAGTCGAAGTCCAGCAACAAAACATTCATACCGCAAGTGGGCGAGCGTGGAGTGCTGGCCGGCTGGAACGTAGGAGCGGCTGGGTAAGGGAAAACCAAAATGTGGTTCCGTGGCTCCATGACAAGCCATCGGGGAGGATACCTTTCATTTCAGCCTCCAGTTCCCGATAAAGTGCCGGTTCGCGTCGCACAATCCATGTCGGCATTTCAATGTTGACGCGATCTCCAGCACCCAGCAGAAAGGCTGCCAGCAAGTATTGCTCATTCCAGTAATTATCCGCGCATTCCGGGGGGTAGTCATCCGGGAGAAAAACATTGTGAATACCGATCAACACGCCGGACCTCAAACGTGGCAGCACATCGAGAAAAAACACGGTGGCATCGGAGTTCATTAAGCTCCTGTGCGACCCATCGACAAAGACCACATCGCCAGGCCATAACTGTTCAAACAGCGACACGTCGACGCATTCCAGCGGTTGCCGCCACATCTGATCGCACAGTTCAGCGATCCTCACTCGCGGTTGAGGATCGATCGCGGTGATTGCAGTTGGAAGAAGGTTGTCAATCTTCGAGCGATACGCAAATGCCGTGCTGACGCCTGAGCCTATCTCAACGTATCGCGATGGCTGGTTTCGCTTTAGAAAGTAATACAGAAGCGCGGTGTCCAGGGGTGCCAGCGGACCGCCAATCCAGCCCGCGGCACCCGTGTTGTTCGGGTCGAAATCCACTGGAATCCGGCGGAGCTGGGTGCGCAGTGCGGTGAGGTCTCTCATGACATCGGCGTAGCTTGCCAGTTCGTCCATGAACCGCGACTGCAAGCCTTCATGGCAGGGAGTACGATGTCCCCAACGCGCTCCGTAATCGCGCGGGGGGAAATAATTGATTGCCAGATCGACAAGAGCATCGGGTTGACTCGGCAGAATGGCTCGTTTACGTTTGGATACCATAGGTGATATTCCAGCGCTCCGTATTAGCACACCTCGGATGGGATCTCGCGTTGGAATCGGAACACTCCATGCATTGACTTGGCACGGCCAAAGCGGGGACCGGGGCTCGAACAGGGAGCGCAATTGAGACCGGGAAAAGCGGCAGAGCCCGCGGAGCCGGGCACCGTCAGAACCAGCGCCACACCCTCTTCAAGTCTGCCGCAGTATCTGGATATCATCTTCTCTAATCCTTTTCGTCAGTTCGCCAAAGGCCCCCGGAAGGGCAAAAGGTCACAGTATCGTAGCATATTCGTTTACGGGCGTAGACGCCGCATTTGATTCCGTACCGGGCAACCCCCTCATGCCGCCGGCCGCATGGACGCGGTTGGCGTGCAGTGGTGGCAAGGATATCAATGCCGCCCTCACGAACGCTCCACTAATTTGTCAATTAGCCGTGAAGCGCTGTGACTTCTCCTGGCGAGTTTCGAAAAGTCTAAAGCTGTTTTTTTATAGTGCTCATAGTTATCGATGATATCCGACAGGCTCTCAACCACGTCCGCGAATCCAAATGCCGCAGTCCCGACCGAGGCCCGGGGCAAATCGTTGGTGTGATCGGGATTTCCGGTGATGAAGCGGATTGTGACTGAGTTGGGGCGCAATCGGGCGGAGCTTTTTTTTGAACGGAGCCTCAATGTAAGTCGACGCTGTTTTGAAGGAGACCGGGGTAGCCTTACCGCGATACCCGGCTCCATTAGAAATGGTAGGCCTCCGGGAGTGAACCGACCGACGAAGGCGTTCGGCGCTTGCTCATGCCGGAGATCAAGAATCGCGAATAGTGCTCCCTGCGGGATCCCGATGTCGACGCTGAGAGATGACGCGCCGACGAGCACGGGATACTCGACCGGTGAAGTAAATTCCACGATACCCCATTGGGACGTTCCCCTTCGGAGTCCTTCCAGCCACGAGACTGTGGCCGGCAGGAACTGGCGCGAGAGCCAGGTGCCGGCCTGGGTGACCACAGGTATACCGAGACATAATGCCTCGGCAAGAATGCCGGAACTGCGCGATCCATACTCGGCTCTGTCATACAGGAGTATCATTACGTCGGCGGAGCGCAGAAATTCTTCGTAGTCGTGTTGACTAAGTGGTCCGGGAATGAGGGATACGTGCTCGCCGGAGTAGCCTTTGAGGTCCCGGACGGCATCCGCGATTCCGGGCTCTCCGTTCGTCACGTTAAAGTTTGACTGAATACGGAAATTAACCCTTCCGGTTTTAATATATTGGCTCCATATCGATCGCACAAGCTGCGGGAGAAGGTGAAAGCCTTTTTCCCTCCGAGCGTCTCCGGCATAGACGATGTTCAGAGGGTTTGGATTCCGCCTGGCCGGCACCGGCGAACTGGCGGTATGGGGTATCGGCAAAACCTGAAATTCTCCGGCTCCGATTCGGTTATACTCAGCGGCAAGTTCCTCAGTGTCCGCGTAAAGCCTGACCGCGCTCCTGCTTGAACTCTCCGACAGCCGGCGGAACTGAGATCGGATCCGGTGGTATTCGATTCGGTCCGCTCTCATTTGAAACTCCGCTTGTCCGGCACCTTGAAGATTTCTTCGGAATACCAGATGGAACTTATACTTCGGAGCCAGCCGAGCAAGACAGGCATGGACACAGGCCAGCTCGGCAGATGAAGCGTTAGGTATAAAGACGAGCGGTCGGGGGCCGCTTTCAAGCGGCTGTAGAACCCGCAGGGTGCTGACTATGAAATCCCTGACGCAGAAACGCCGATGTAGGGAACAGACGGCTGACGCCAAGGCGATGCCTAAGCGCGTGCCTTGCTCCTGTCCGACAGGCGTGGACCGCGTCGCCGAATCCGAAGGGCTGCTTGCGGCCGCGATAAAGGCGAACATTCGTGAGAACCATACGGGCGGCAGCGAGATATCTGTGATCGAATGTCTGTACACGCACTCAATCGCGGAACCGGGCATGGACATTTTGAATTTCGCGGGACATAAGAGAAGTGTTCGGTAGCCCCTTTCGCGAGCTGCGGACAGCACGCCTGCCGCATAGTTGAAAGAGTGTCCCCTGGTACCCTCCAGCGTCAGATCGATCAGCACAAACAAGGATTTTGGGTTGTTCCGTCTTTCGGCGTCCATGTCTTAGTGTCGCCCGGTACGAGCACTCAGGGTTTGACCGCTCACACGAATGATCCGACGCAGCCCCAGAGCATTTCGTCTAAACACCCGATGTTATACTGACGGTCTATATCACTGGCCGTGCAAATACCCACTCTATATTACAGTTTCAATGCGAAATTGGAGGTGCCGACAGATGAATTGCCGCGTCTGCGATAGTCGCGATCTTGAGTTAGTTATTGATCTGGGACACCAGCCCTGGTGCAACCACTTCCTTAAAGCCGAAGAAATCGGCCGTGAACCGTTTTATCCGCTCCGTGTTCTTTTTTGCAAAAAGTGCCATACGGCTCAGTTGGATTACACTGTCCCTAAAGAGACGATGTTCGGCGATCATACCTACCTTTCGGGCGTGACGGCTTCTCTTAGCGCTCATTTCAAGAGCATCGCTGAATACATGGATCAAAACTATTTCCGGGACGCGCCATCGAAATCGATGCTGGACATCGGCTCGAACGATGGAACGCAGCTTCGACACTTCAAGGATCTGGGCTACAACATTCTTGGGGTAGAGGCTTCTCTGGGAACCGCGAAAATTGCCAATGAGGCAGGCCTGACGACGCTTAATCAGTTTTTCAATTTGGAAACCGCTCGATCCCTCGACCGCAAATTTCATATCATCAACGCCGCCGGAGTTTTCTTCCATCTCGAAGAACTACACTCTGTGACAGACGGCATTCGTGAAGTTCTGCGGGACGACGGTATTTTCGTGGTCCAGTTTTTGTACATGAAGCGCATCCTGGACAACAATGCCTTCGATCAGATTTATCATGAGCATCTCTTGTACTACAATCTGGAAACCATTGAGGTTCTGCTGAACAGGCATGGACTTGCGATGTTCGATGCCTGGCTCTCTCCAATCCACGGAGGTTCGATAATTGGTTTGGTCCGCCACGCTGGCACAAGCACGCCCTCCGAGCGCCTGATTCGCATGCGCCAGGAGGAATCGCGGGCTGACGCAAACGCACTCAGTGCTTATCTCGGGTTTGCGGACAGGATCCGGGATATGAAGGAGCGAAACCTGAGCTATCTTCATGAACGGAAGGATGCCGGAGATGTCATCTTCGGCATGGGTGCCCCTGTAAAAGGCAACACCATGCTTAATTACTTCGGAATCACTCCCGCGATCATCGATTGCCTGGTGGAGAAGAACACGCTCCGGAAAGGTCTTTTCGCTCCGGGGAGCCATATTCCCGTGAAGCTTGAGAACGAGATTTCGGGATCTCCGGATATTTATTATGTCCTCGCGTGGAATTTCAAGAGCGAGATTCTTGCCCGCCACGAAGCAGATGTGAAAAACGGAGTAAAATTCTATTTCCCGGTGGACCCGAGCGAGATTCAGGCATGAGGGTTCTTGTCACGGGAGGTTCCGGATTCCTCGGGACCCGGCTTTGCGGTGCTCTGGAGCGCCGTGGTGACGATGTGACAGCTATTCACTCGCGGAGCCACGATCTGCGAAACCCAAGTGCTCTCGATACGCTCACCGGTCATTTTGACTTGATCTTTCACTTGGCGGCATGGACCCAGGCGGGGGATTTCTGTCTGAAACATCCCGGTGAACAGTGGCTCGTGAATCAGCAAATTAACACCACTGTGCTCTCCTGGTGGGCGCGCGACCAACCTGACGCGAAACTCATCTCAATGGGCACGAGTTGCGGCTATGATCCTAACCTGCCTCTTGTAGAAACAAATTACCTGGCAGGAGTGCCGATAGATGGACTCTATACGTACGCAATGTGCAAGCGAATGCTGCATATAGGTCAGCAGGCACTCAGTCGTCAGTTCGGGCTCCGGTATCTCACACTGATCCCATCTACCCTCTACGGCCCCGGCTACCACACAGATGGCCGCCAGATGCACTTCATCTTCGATCTCATCCGAAAGATCCTGCGGGCTAGTCTAGGTGGTCCGAGGCCAGTTCTCTGGGGCAATGGAGAGCAGAAGCGCGAGTTGATTCACGTCAACGATTTTGTGGCGACTGCACTCCATCTGGCCGCGCACTATGAAAACGATCTCTTCAACGTCGGGGCTGGTGAGGAATTTTCGATCCGGCAGTTCGCCGCAATTATCTGCAAGCATGTAGGCTACCCATTCGAAGACATAGAATTTGATAGCACCCGTTACGTTGGGGCCGTCTCAAAATGCCTTGATGTTCACAAAACCCGATCGTTGTACGGGCGTGGCATGCCGACTTCTTTAGAAGCGGGCCTGGCTGATACTATCGAATGGTTCCAAAATAACAGCGCCGCTGCCGCCCTGGTTACAGCCTCATGATCATTACGAGAACCCCTTTCCGTATCAGCTTCTTTGGCGGTGGCACAGACTACCCGGCCTACTTCAGACGCAAAGGCGGCGAGACTTTGGTCACTTCAATCGATAAGTACTGCACCATCACGGTACAGCCCTTGGCCAAATTCTTTGATCATTCGATTCAGGTTCACTACTCTCGCGTCGAGTCGGTAAATTCCATTGATGATATTCAGCTTCCGGTAGTCCGGGAAGTTCTGAGATTTCTCAAAATTCATTCTGGTGTCGAGATACATATCGCGAGCGATCTCCCCTCACGCACTGGTCTCGCGACTTCCAGCGCCACTACCGTGGGGCTTTTGACTGCACTGCATGCCTTACGGGGCGAAATGCCCGACACGCTGCGGATCGCCGCGGAGGCCGTTTACGTTGAGCAACAACTGATTCACGAAAACATTGGGTGCCAGGATCAGTACGCCTGTGCGCTGGGAGGCGTGTCCAGACTCCAGTTTCTGCAGAACGGCACCGTCAAAGCTCAACCGCTTGTCGTGTCGCCTGAGCGTTTGCAGACGTTATCGGAACGTCTGCTCTTGTTTTATACAGGCATTCGCCGGACAGCCCACGATGTAACGGCGGACCAGATCGAGAATACCGGCACTGGTGCGCTCGACTCTTTACTCGACACGATGCGCACTCAGGTTCAGCAAGGCATAGAGCTTCTTTATTCGAGCGCGCCGCTCATAGAGTTTGGACACATGCTTCACGATGCCTGGACGATGAAACGGTCCTTATCCTCTCGCGTTAGTAGCCCGTTGCTTGACGATGTCTACCGGAGAGCTCAGGCCGCAGGTGCGATTGGCGGCAAGTTACTTGGTGCCGGCGCAGGCGGCTTCTTCCTGTTTTATGTGGAACCGTCCAAGCAGACTGACGTTCGCCGGGCTGTCGGCGATCTCCTTGAAGTGGACTTCCAATTTGAGTCGGAGGGAAGCAGAGTTATCTTCTTCAGGCCAAACAGAACTCGAAGATCGTCAGTTTACTTCGAGAAATCCGGCGTCCCCTCCGAGCTCGAGCCAATTCTTGCAAGAGAGGCTATCAGCGGTTGAGCATCGGCGATCGAGGAACCGAGAAGCAGTTGGAATCCCGCCATGGACAACCCCGTGACTATGGCGCGCTCACGAAGACCATGGCCGGTCAGGACGTGCAAGCCTCCGAACAGGCCGGCCGCGCGGCCGGCCTCGATGTCAGTCGAATGGTCTCCTACGATCCAAGACTCCGACAGGCGCAGATTCAGAAGCTCGGCCGCGGCAAATAGCATACCCGGGCGTGGCTTCCTCGCGGGGTGCTCCTGATGCCTCCATGGATTCTTGCCCTCAGGGTGAAAGGGGCATGCGAGGACCGCATCGATCTTGGCCTCACGTTCGTTCAATCGCCGGCTGATCTCGCGGTCCACTGCTTCAAAGGCATGCCAATCGTAGTAGCCTCGGCCGATACCAGCTTGATTAGTGACGATAACTACGGGAACACCCTCCCGATTCGCATAACGTATAGTCTCCGCCGCACTTTCGATCAGCATGACAGACTCGGGCTCGCGAAGATAATTTCTTTCCTCGACGATCACACCGTCACGATCGAGGAATAGGGCGGGCCGGGAATGATCGCGGAACGCAGTGGCGAGCCGAATCCAAACGCCGCGGTTCTGGTGGTATTCCCCATGACGCAATTCGCCTCTGCTCACAACCACCGATTAGTATCCGGCGCCGCCTTACGGTCATCCGTAAGCCGAGCCTCGATTTCTCCGCAGAGGTAGTGGTACAGGCAGATATGGACTTGTTGTATGTGGGGGGTTGATCGTGACGGTACGGCGAAAAGGTGATCGCTGACGAGCGCAAGCAACCCGCCGCCTTGGCCGGTCAGTGCGATTGTTTTCATACCCTGTGCTCTTGCCTGTTCAAACGCCCGCACAACGTTGGTCGAGTTTCCGGAAGTGCTAATCCCGAGAATCACCCCACCCTCCTCTCCATAAGCCTCCACCTGCCTCGAAAACACGCTGTCGAAACTATAGTCGTTTGCCCACGCGGTCAGCACAGAGGGATTTGAGGAAAGACAAATCGCACGCAGGGCTTTTCGTTCCTTCAAAAAGCGGCCGACGAGTTCGCCTGTGATGTGCATCGCATCGGAAGCGGAACCCCCGTTTCCACAAACCAGCAGCGATTTCCCGCCCGCGAATGCACCGCAGATGGCATCGATTGCGTTTTGGACGAGATCGTCTTTCCAATGTTCGACTGCCGCCTCAAGCACCTCGGCAGATTGGCGCAGATATCCAGATAGGTTCATTTCCCGGGCTCTATTCTCGCTCGCATCCCGCCTGTTAATAAATCAGCTGCTTCGCGCAGAGTCTCAGGTGTGCCAATATCCAAAAAGCGGCCCTCAGTCCTAAAAGCGCCGACTGAGCCCTGCGGCATCCGTTCGAGAACATCCCGCTCCAGGGAACCGGTCGTAAGTGTGCGCTGAATTTGCCCCACGAGTGTCTGACTGAACAGATAATATCCGGCGTTGATCCACTGCGGACCGATGACGCGCTCGTCTTTCTCCGCAAATTTCACAATTCGTTCCGATGAATCAATTTCGATGATTCCGTATCGGCGCGCGTCATCTACTCGCGCGCATAGCATCGTCGCGGCTGTGTCGGCGGCTATATGGCAGCGAAGGAACTCATTTAGGTCTACATCCGCCACCGTGTCACCGTTGATAACCAAAACCGGGTCGGACCGCAGGGCAGTAGAAGCGAGAGCCAGGGCACCGCCCGTTCCTAACGGTTCGGGCTCTGTCACCGTCTGAACCTCTAGTGACGGAAACCGATTCGTCTCAAGCCAAGCCGTCACAGCTTCCGCACGGTATCCGAGGCTCAGAACGAACCGCCGGCATCCCTGAGCCGAAAGGCCAGATAGAAGGTACTCAAGAAATGGCTTCCCAAGGACCGGCGCAAGAATCTTAGGGCTATCGGGCAGAACACCGCGAAGTCGCGTGCCAAGGCCGCCCGCCAGGATCAGGATATCGACCCCCGCCAGTTCAGTTGTTCGACCATTCCGGAGAGTTGTCATCCGATATCCGCTAAACGTTGGAGTATTGCTTTATCCTTAGAATTTGGTATACCTTTTTCAGTTCCTTTATACCCGTCTCGATGCTGTACTTCGGTTCGTAGCCCGTAGCCTCCACTCGGGCGTTCGACACAATGTAGTCACGCTTATCCGGGTCTTCGCCAATCGGCGCCTCCGTGTAGACAAATTCCGGAATTAGATCCTTGATGCGAGCGCACAGTTCAAGCTTCGAAAGGTTCGCATCACTCAGCCCTACGTTATACGGCAGCCCAACCATCGACTCAAATTTCTGAATGCCGTGGATGAATGCTCTTGCAACGTCACGGATATGAATGTAGTTCCGTTTAAAGTGTCCTTCAAAGATCAAGATTGCTCGGTCCGTCACCGCTCTGTATACAAAATCGTTCACCAGGAGGTCAACTCGCATGCGCGGTGAAGCTCCGAACACTGTTGCGAGCCGGAAGGTGAGCGAATTACCGGCCGCCAATATGGCCGCCTCGGCATCAACCTTGGTCCGCCCGTAGAGCGAAATCGGCTTCAAGGGTGAATCCTCGGTACAGAATTGACCCGATTCCCCAATCCCGTACCCACTGTTAGTGCATGGATAAATCACACGCTGCTGCTGAGAACGCAGGGACAGGATCAGCTTGATCGCATCGAAATTAGTGCTCATCGTCGCAATCTTGTCGAGGTTGCATGCGGGAGCGCCGACAATCGCCGCGAGCGGGATGATGTAATCTACGTCCCGCATTGCCCGTCTCAGAGTCGGTTCGTCGCGGCAATCACCCTTGATTACCTCGAAATCCGGGTTCACGCAACATTCGAGGAGACTATTCTGGCCGAAATCAAACTTATCCAGAATAGTAACGTGAAAGCCTTGCGCCAGCAGCGCCGGTGCGAGCACAGACCCTATGTATCCGGCTCCGCCGGTGATCAAAACTCTTGTTGGCATTTGTCTTGTCCTAAGTTGTTGTAAAACCAGCGTCGGCAATGAGTGGTGGCGAAAACCGTCGGAAGTACGCCCCGTTTGCCAGACTCAGGTTCCAAAGATCACAGTATACAGTCCATCAAGGGCGTGCCGCCATTTCGCCCGGCTTCCGATGAGTCGGGGTGCAATAATACCAGCAACCAAATGGGTGACCAGGCAATCTGCATCGATTGTTCACCGCTTCTTGTCAGAAGCGCTGGCGTAAAAACATATCTGTATCACTGGCTTAGAGCGATGCAGAGAATTAGGCCTGAGTCGCTACGTTCATTTTTGGCACCGGGAAATTTGGATGAGTTGGATCACAATGGCGGAATTCTTGTGCATCCGCGAGAAATAGCAATGCTTCTGGCCCTCAATATGATACCGGCGAAGCTCGCCGATTTCGTTTTTCCGCGGTGCGATGTTTTTCATATCTCGAACCTCATTCGCGCTATACCCCGTCTGCCGAGGTTGACTACCACGGTTCACGACCTGACCTCCTGGATACTTCCTCACTGCCACACACCGGCCAACGTGGCCGGTGATAAAGCTTTTGCCGACAGGGTCTTCAAACGAGCGGACGGCCTTATAGCCGTCTCTGAAAACACCAAAAGAGACGCTGTCAGGATACTCGGACTTCCTCCCGCGAAAATCCAGGTAATCTACCTGGGCGTGCCAGCGCCCTACTGGTCTGTTGCACCCAAATCTGTTACAAACGTGCTTAAGGCGCTTGCTCTTAAAAAATCTTATTTCCTGTTCGTCGGAACTATCGAACCCCGAAAGAACGTCGAGACATTACTAGATGCGTGGGAAGCCCTTCCAGCGTCCTTCCGAGCTGAATATGATCTGATCGTTTCGGGCATGCCAGGGTGGCAATCGGAAAAAACGATTATCCGACTCGCTCAGGCCAATCGAGACAACGCGGGCATTCGTTATCTGGGCTACGTTCCCGAATCGGAGATGCCTGCACTTACGGCGGGAGCAACATGCTTTGTTTATCCAAGTCTTTACGAAGGGTTTGGCATTCCCGTTGCGCAGGCTATGGCCGCCGGATGTTCCGTAATTACTTCAAATATATCGTCATTGCCCGAGATAACTAACGGTGCCGCAGTGCTTATCGACCCACTCAGCGTGTCGGAATTGAGTTTGGCTATCCAGCGGGTCGCTGAGTCGGAAGATCTTCGAGTTCGGCTTGTATCACTCGGGAGAAAGCGCGCACAAATCTACACGTGGGAAAATGCAGCAACGCAATCGCTCCGATTCTTCGCCGAGATATGCTAAGCCGTTCACGTCTCCAAAGGTGGGCATTCAACGAATCGGCTACCCAACGCATTCTTCGGGTCCATTTCAGCTTCTGACGAAAATTCGGATTCAGCGGCGTCGGTGCTCGTAAAGATTTCCATCAATGCCCAGATACGCGTACGATCATTCCCAGTATCGGCCGAATGGTCCCCAACGTCGTCCAGTGCTTTCCCCGTGTTGGGTACGAAACGATTGAGACAGGTCTTCAGCAGATGCCTGCGCGGCAAGTCCCTCAGGTGAGTATCCATGTGGGATCCCCGGATCTCACGATATTTCTCCTCTTCCTGCCCTATTGCCCCCCACCCGCTTTCCTCAACCCATCCTGCGCAAAAGCATTACCCGGATCCAGCGTCAACGCCTGCCGGAAATCCTCGGCAGCAGCCGAATTCGCATCGCTCGCCAGTTCCACCATCCCCCGATACGCATACGCGGAAGCATAATTCGGATCCAATCGAATGGCGCCCGTGAAATCGTCCAAAGCCTGCCGCCCATCGTCTGCCTTGGCAGCGACCACTCCCAGTTCTGTGAGTATGACCGCGCCTTGTTCGCTCGATTTCATTCCCCTTAGTAGTTCCCTTGCCTTCGCCGGCTGACCATTAAGGACGTAAGTGCTCGCCAGCGAGGCCTCAAAGACAGGTGTTTCTTTCGATCCCTGAGTCTTCGAGAGAGCAAGGCCTCTCTCATAAAGCCGGATCGCCGGGGCCCACTGCTTTTGCGCCGCCAGAATTCCTGCCAGCGCTTCGTATCCGCGAATGTTCGATGGAGATTTCCGCACCACATCCTGCCAGAACAGGACGTCGTCACCGTAGACTTCGCTGCGGAGGAAAGACATACCGCTCTCGGCTATAAGCACCGTGAATACAGCAATTTTCAACGCTCGGCTGGAGAGCCTGAGCTGAGCCAGAATTGCCGCTGTAGCGAGCCCCAGACCGAAGATCGGAAGATACATACGCCTCTCGGCCAAGGCATCCTTGACCGGTACAACGGAAGAAGTGGGCGCGAGGAGAAGCAGGAAAACCACCAGCCCATAGAAGAAAAGAGGCATCCGCCGACGGTATCGAAATGCCAGCGTCACGGCGACAAGCAGGGCCAGACCGTAGAATATGGCTCCGCGATCAAGGGCGCCGCGGGAGAAGGAAAAAGCCCAATCGGCACACTGGCCGATCGGCGCAATAAAGAGCCGAAGATAAACCGGAATCACCCGGCACTGCGTCCAAAAATAGTTTTGCCAGGTAAGCCCCTCTACGTTAAATCCGGCGGTTGCCGCGCCCGCTAAACGCCTAAGGATAAAGAAGGCCGCAAGTATGCCGAGCACCAGCAACGAACCATATAGCCGGGCGTACTTGCGGATGTGTACTCCGATCCCGTCTGTTGTCCAGAAAATGCCGGTGAACACCATGAGCGCAGGAAGCACCACGGCATTTTCCTTGCTGAGCACAGCTACACCGCACAGGCCGAGAGCGGCCAGAACACGTCCGAAACCGAATTCCGATTGCGGTGCCCGCAAAAAGACCGCGAAGGCGGCGAAAAAGAAAATCCCGGTTAAAACCTCCGACCGACCCGCAATATATGCAACGGACTCAGTCTGCAGAGGGTGCAACAGGAAAATGCCGGCTGTCAGAGCAGCGAGGACAGTAATCTTCGATTCGTGGATTCCGGCCCGCTTGAGCACGCTCACGGCACACAGATAGGCCAGCGACGCCGCAACTGCCTGCAGAATGAGATTTACCGCGTGATAGCCGAAAGGGTTTTGACCAACCGCCAGGAAGTTCAGCCAATAAGTGGCCATCAATATCGGGCGGACACCGCCGATCCAGAACGCGGCTGGCCTGGCGGCCGCGTCCGCAACCGTGAACGGCAGGCCTTTATCGTCGAAAAGGAACGGTCCGGTAAGGGATGGCAGATACGTGATCAGGACGGCGCATAAGGCAAAGCACAACGCTTTCCAGAATCCGGGAATGGCAGGGGCGGCTGATGCGGCCACCACCCGACCGTCAAGCTTGGGCTGCGTTCGCTTCCCCTTAGAAGCCTGGGATTTCAGTGCTGACTCCGATGGCGCGGTACGCGGAGCCGCAACCCCCTGCGGGATGCGCATTTCCGGAGTATACCAATCCGGATATCAGCGGATATCCTCAAAGTATTGGAACGAGGATTCGGCGGCGGCATCCCATGTGAACCGTTCGGCTTGCATCAGACCGCGCGCCCGCAGCCGTACCCGCAATTCTTCCGAATCCCCTATTTTGCGAATGGCCCCCGCGATCTCGCTTTCGCTGCGCGGATCGATGAGGAGCGCCGCGCCTCCTGTAATTTCCGGAAGTGACGACACATTAGACGTGATGACGGGGCATCCCGCCGCCATCGCCTGCGCTACGGGTATTCCAAACCCTTCGTAAAGGCTGGGATAAATGAGTGCGGTGGCCCCGGCTGTCAGCCCAGGGAGAACTTCCTCCGGCACATACCCGAGATACCGGATATTTCCGTCGCGGCTTGCGGCACGAATACGGTTCAAGGTCGCCTCGGATCGCCATCCAGGCATCCCGGCAATCACCAGTTCGTATTCGGCGCGGAATGTAACGGGAAGAGCTTCCCACGCCGCTAATACCGCATCCAGATTCTTACGCGGTTCAATGGTGCCGACCGATAGAAAATATGGTCGCGTAAGCTTACAAAATCCGGTGGCGGATAATACCGATTCCTGTGAAACAGAAAAATACCGATCGGAGATACCCAGATGGATCACGTGTATTTTGTCGGGCGACAGGCCCAGGATTCGAACGGCGTCACGCTTCGTGCTTTCCGAGACCGCAATCACCCCCGCCGCACGGGAGAGGACTCGCGAGGCAAACACTTTGTCCGCGCTGACCATCGTCGGCGTGTGGCATTCCGGGAGTATCCACGGAGTCAAGTCGTGCAGCGTTGTCGATAACCGTGCGGTCGCCGGGAAATTGTGCAGCAGATTCGAAATGTGGAAAATGTCGCATTGGGGAGCGATCATCCCGGTGATAAATCCCGGCAGCCTGTTCAGCGAAACCAACGTGAGAATCTGCCGCGGGTGCATTCGCAGGCCGCCTTCATGCGACAGTTCGTCCAGGGAATCAGGAGCCAGGAATGTGCGGATCGCATCCGGACGGCGCACCTGCAGGGCCTTGAGCCAGTGATAGAGATACGTCTTAACGCCGGCGCTGCGCACCAGGAGCGGAGAGCAATCGATGCAGACGGCGGGAAAACCTTTATCCACGGGCCGACCTCTCGATTTGGGCCAACGTTCGCGCGGCGGTTGTATTCCAGTCGAACTCCCGTGCGCGCTCAGGACCCGCGATGGACGCGCGCGCGCGAAAGGCTGCATCCGTCGTGATTAGCTCCATAGCCGCTGCGATGGCGGGCACAGATTCGGGATCGAACTGCGCCGCGGCCGGACCCGCGATTTGACTCAGCGGCGGAATTCCGGAGCACGCGGAAGGAATTCCCGCGGCAAGCGACTCGACGATCGGCATACCGAATCCTTCGAATCGGCTGGGCGCGATGTAGGCGTCTGCGTACTCGAAGAGGTGATAGAGACCGGCGCGCGGAATCCAGCCTGTAAAGGTAACAAATTCTGTAAGCCCGAGTTCACGCCGGAGGACTTCCAGTTCGGCGGCTGCGAAACCTTTGAGGCCCGCCACCACCAGTCTGAAGTCCGGATGGTTCGATCGAAAGAGCTTGAATGCCTCCAGCAGCCGATCGAGATTCTTATGCGGATGAAGAGTGGAAACGGTGAGCAGATATTTGTCATCTTGCACCGGGCTCGCAGGTTCAGCGCGGCGCTTACCAATTAGAAAGAACTCGGGATCGACCCCGTGGGGAATTACTACCGTCTTTGATGCGACCCCGGGATAATATCGCTCCAGATCGTCCGCGGTGGCATCCGATACCGCTATCAACGAATCCGAACGCCTCGTCGCCGCCCAGAGAAGCAGATTCCAGAACGGTAGATCGAACCACCGGAAAAACTCAGGATGCCGCTTATGCTGCAGGTCATGAAACACCGTCACAGAGGGACCGCGGAATAGCAGGGGCATGGTGAATCCAGGGTTGAACAAAACGTCGATTGGATGCTTTTTCAGCAAGACCGGAAAAGCCATTTGCTCCCACAGAATCCTGTGAGGTCGGCTGCGCGCATTCACAGCGCAGGGAATCGCGCGAAAGCGGGGCGAATCGAGTTGGAGATTGCCGTCGCTCTCACGATTGATGAACACGATGTATTCGTTGCGATCGTCAATACGCGTCAACGCCCCGAGTAGGCTCCTCAGGTAAATTTCAGTTCCGCCAACACCTCCGGGAATCAGGTACAGCGCGTTAATGCCGATGCGCATCTCGGTTGCCGAACTCCTGGAGCCTATGCTCCAGAATCGCGATCCGTTGCGTCAGCATTACGTTCTCATCTCTTAAGCGGGACACAAGGTGCGATATCTCGAAAACCAACCCGGAGATCAGGGTGCCGCCGACCATCAGAAAACAAACCTCCGGTCCAAGTCTTAGAGCGCCGGCAACTCCGGCCAGAAATTTCGGGAAGAACGTGAGGCATATCAGTGTAATGCCAACGATCAGCCAACTCACCGAGTACTCAGCCCGAATGTGTTGCCGCCTCAGCGAGACCAGTGTCCCGGTTACGGTCAGGATACCCAAGAATAAGAAAACGGTGTTGAAACTCATCGATCAACCTCTGTTTTTCGCGGGGCCGAATCAAACCGGAGCACATTCACAAAAACTCCGAGCAGCACATGCAGCATGTAACGAAGCGATTTGAAGGGCGTGAGAGAAGACCTTCCGGTGCGACGCGGATTCATCCGGCAGGAGACCTCGTGAAACCGGAACCGCTTACGCTGCAGAATTACCAGCACCTCAATTTCCGGATACGCGAGCGGGAAAGTGCGTGAGAATACCTGCAGGGCCTTCCGATTGACGCCCACAAAGCCGGATGTGGGGTCGTAGATGGGGCTGCCCAATACGACTCTCAGCAGCACCCTAAAAAATGAAATACCCAGGAACCTGGAGAAGGATGTGTGTTCACCGTCGCGCCCGATGAAGCGCGATCCGATCACGACTTCCGCGCCCGTTTCAAGCAGCGCCTGCCGGATCTTGGGAATGTCCCGCGCCTCGTGCTGACCGTCGCCGTCCACCCGAATTACATAGTCGAAGCCGAGTTCATAAGCGAGCTTGTATCCGGTCTGTACGCATCCACCTAACCCGAGATGCACGGGTAGGCGGACAACGCTCGCTCCCGCCTGTTCCGCTACGCTTGCGGTGGCGTCCTCGGAATAATCGTCAATCACCAGAATCGGCACGTCCGGCAAAACATCCCGGACCGATCGGACGACGCCGGCAATCGCTGCTTCCTCGTTCAGCGCCGGCACGATAACCATCAACTTCGGTTCCATTAGAGGCGCGCAATGTCCCTTGGGGAAATCCGGTGGCGATACATCAGCCGCGTAAACTCCATTGAACCAAGGTGGCGCGTCTTGTTCACCTCCGCACGCTTTCGCAGGAGCCGTGGCAGATGCAACAGGGTCTCCCAATGGGCACGCACCAAGATAGAGGCGACGCCAAACAGGGAGTTGCCGGACCGGATAAATTGGGCAGCAGCCCCATTGCTGCCGCGGGAAGCAACAAATTGCCAGAAATACCTGACCAGGGAAACGAACGGCACAAGCAGAAGTAAAGGACCGGGGAAATTCTTCAAAGCGACCCATAGCCGATTGCGCTCGACGAAATACGCCTTCATTACGGAAAACGCTCCGGCCGTGCGGGAGTAGTGATGTTCAACGACGGCGTCCGGCACGTAGCGGCACGTCCATCCGGCCCAGCGGGCCCGCAGTCCGAGGTCGGTATCCTCGCAATACAGGAAGAATTTCTCGTCGAATAAACCGATCGCATCCAGCATGGAACGACGGTACATAGCTGCGCACCCGCTTGGAAACAGAACTTCCCCCGAGTGTTCGAAAGATTTCGATGGTTGCGAATGCCCTCGCTGCCTGCTGCTTCCATCGAAACAAATCATCATGCCGGCTGAATCGATTGTGCCGCTTTGGCGCAATTCTATACGTGAGGCGCACATGCCGGCACGAGGGTCCGCATCCATCTCACGAACCAGTGACAGCAGCCATTCCGGGCGTGGTTCCGTGTCATCATTCAGCGTTACCACATAGGTACTTGAGCTATCGCGGATCGCCAGATTTATCGCCGCGCCAAACCCGACGTTGCAGCCTGGCGAAAGGATCCGGAAGGGAAAAGCCCAGCGTTCGGGCCGCACGGCCGACAGCCCGTTATCGAACCCATTGTTGATGACAATGACTTCAAAGCTGCGAAAGATTTGCGCATTCAGGGCATCCAGACACAATTCGAGCAACGGGCCGGCCGCTAACGTAGGGATGGCGATAATCACAAGCGAACCCGCGGGCAAGATTTACCATCGTAACAGCAGGGTTAATCAGCCAAGTTGTCGAAATCCGCCTGCATTAACAAATCCCTTCCGCAACAAGTAACGAAGGGCAGGCGCGGCGGTTACCAGCCGCCGCGCAGGATGCCATCCTGGATGCCAGGCTGCACTAGAACGAAAATCGCGCGGTTATCTGAATCTGCCGCGGCGTCCAGTAAGAAGTCTGCAGCGACTCGATGCCGTCCGTCGTATTCGGATTCACGCGGCCCTGAATATTGAAAGCATTGAAGGCGTCCAAATTCAAGCGCAGGCGCGAGTTTTCACTAACCGCGAACTCTTTGTAAATCGACACGTCCGCGGTGTAGTTGTATGGCCCAAGCAAAACGGTTTGCGAGAACGGATTTGCGCCGGCGGGCCCTGGAGAGTACCCGGTGAGCACTTGCGTGCCGTTCTTCAGGTTGACGGTGACGTTGTTATTCCCAAAGTTCGTGGTACCCGGTGTATTGTTGATAGGAGCCAGGTAGGGCTGGTAATCCGACGGAAGGCCGGTAACTCCGTTCTTGGCCGCGTTGATCACACTGGGCGAAAGATATCCATTGAACCACAGATACGCCGGACGGCACACCCCGCTGCGGCAGTCCGTAATCGGGACCGAACTCTTATAATTCTTCACCTGACTTGTGGCGCCCCAATTACCCGACGCCACTTGGAAACCCTGCGACACAACCTGGCCGACAAACGCCACCTGGTAGCCGCCGAGCAAGGCATTCACGAGCTTGTTCGAATTCCCCAGGAAGCGCTTGCCCTTGCCCACAGGCAGGTCGTAAATTCCGTTGAAGGTCAGGTGATGCTCGGGGATCGCGGTATCCACCTTGTAATTCTCGTAGCGGTTGAGTTCCTGGCTGGGGTTGAGCAGCGTGCCCACATCCATACCCGCGGGAAGAACGCCGGGAGCGAAGTTCTGCGCCGGGTAAAGGGTGTTGTCCCGGAAAGTGTTTCCACCCACGCGGAACGCCCGCGAATAAACATAGAAAATCTGGTAAGCGATACCGTTCTTGAAGGGCCTCTGATAATTCAGCTGCAGCGCGCTGTCATTCGACCAGCCCGTTTTCAACGAAATCACGTTGCCACCCCAGGTGGTGTTGTCATAGGGGCGGGTGGCGACCGAGGCCAACGCTCCGGTGGGAGGCGTGGTGCCTGTCGCGGTCTCCCACACGTAGGTTGATGGCGCATTGTTGTATTGATAGTTCTGATCGAGATGGGAGCCGTGAGTGAAAACGTAACTGACGCGAAACACCGAGCCATCGCGGAACGGCTGTTCGATCGTCATGTTAGCCTCTCGCACATGCGCCGGCGGATAATCGGCGGCGAGCGATTCGCCAATGCCGATGCCGGGAAGCAGCGCATTCGTTGAGTTGCTGTTCACCACGTTCGCGCTGTTTTGTCCGGCGATCACGGTCTGCGGCGAGCGCAGCAGATAATTCGGCAGGCCATCCGGCGATTGCGATGCGCTGGTATAACTTTGCGAGTAGCTTGCGGTGAACGGATAATTCGCGGTGAGATAACGGATAGAGTTGCGCACCGGTACGGGATAGATGAACTCGCCGTAGCCTCCGCGGATCACCATGCCTTTCGGGACGAATGACGGAGTCCATGCGAATCCGACGCGCGGGAGAAAATTCTTCATGCTGTTGTAAAAACCGCTGGAGGGAATGCCGCCCTGAGTCGGCGTCTCAAACTTAACCCCGAGGTTTTGCAGGTTCGTGACAAGCGCCTGCGTGGTGTAGCCGTCCGAGATGAACTCGCTGATGGGTTTGGGCAACACAATGGCATCGTTCTTCATATCGAACGTCATGAAGTTGTTGTCCCGGGCGTTCGGCGAGGGATGCATCTCCCATCGGAGCCCCGCATTGATCGTGAGGCGATTGCCGACCCGATAGTTGTCCTGAAGGTACAGGTCATACTCGCGCTGCGAAGCCTGATTGAAAGGGGCATTTTTGTTCTGGCTATAGCTGCTTGCCGCGCCCAGAAAAAAATCGGCGTCGGCGTAGCCGGTGTTGGCCTTTGCGCCGTAGTTCGCTCCCGTGGTCGGGTCATAGATGGCGGTAGCCTGGTTCGTGAACGCGACTTGATCGGGTGAACGGTCTGAGAGATACGCGAACCGTTCGTGGCGAATACGTCCGCCAAACGCGAGTTGATGTTTGCCCTGAATCCTGGTCAGGTTCTCATCGAGGGTGGCCAGCATCTGGCTCATCCCGTAATACCATTGAGACCCGCCGTACGGCATGATCAGATTCGCTCCGATTGCCGGGAACCCGATAGTGCCAAAGTTATTCGGCAAGCCCAGCTTCTGTTCATAGTTCGCCAGCGAAACGTCGTTTCCCTGCACGTACATTCTCTGCCATTGCTGGCTCACAATCGTCTCCGCAAAAAGCGTCGGTGAAAAGACGTGTGAATAGCCGAGCGCATAGCTGATGGTCTGAATGGGGATCGCCTGATATCCTGTGGCGCCCGCGGGCAAACCGCCGCCTTCAATGTTGGCCGGCGAATTCGCCGGGTAATTGCGAAGAGCCTGCTGCCGCTGATCGATATCGGTGAAACGCACGTATACACGATTGTTCTGATCGAACACATGATCGAGCCTGAACGTAATGTTGGGGACGGTCTGCGTCGTATTGTTTACGGCATTGAAGTTGGAATTTACCAGCGGGTTATCATTCGTCAGAGGAAGCGGCGTAGCGGCGTACAACGTTTTTGCCAGCGGGCTGATGCGGCTGATCGGGATCTGGTTATTCGGGAAAGGCGCGCGCGCATAATTCGCGCTGGCCGCCTGCGTGGTGTTCGGGTCATAGAGGACCTGCTGAATGCCCGCCCCATTGACCAACCCGCTGAAATCTCCGTTTCTCATGGCGGCAGTCGGCACGGTCACAAGTTCGTTGGCAGCCTGGCGCAGCGAGAAGCGCTCGTAGGCAAAAAAGAAGAACGATTTGTTCTTGCCGTCGTAAAGCCTGGGGATATAAATGGGGCCTCCGATCGTGCCTCCGAATTCGTTACGCACCAAATGAGGCGCGGCGAAATTCGCGGGATTCTGACGGGCCTTGGCGATACCGAAATAGTTGTTGCGCGCCGTTTCAAACAGCGAGCTGTGGATTCGGTTTGTGCCGGATTTCGTGGTGATGATCACCGTGGCCGGCGTGGCGAATTGAGCGCTCGAATTGAGCGTTTCGAACTTGGCTTCCTGAACGGAATCGGGATCGGGCAGAGTGGCCTGGGCGGCATTGGCCTCGCCGCCGAAATTGCGATTGGTCATCGGCGCTCCATCCTGCGAGTACTCCATGCCCTCCTGCATCAGGCCGTTCGCCCGCGTGCCACCGCCTTCCAAACCAGGAACGGTATTCTGCGCCAGGCCGAGTACATTGCGTCCATTCTGCGGCAGCTGATCGATGCGGCTCGCGTCCAGTTGTGTGCTGACAACTCCGCTGTCGTAAGTTGCAAGCTGAACCGTCTCCCCACTTATCGTCACCTGCTCCGCGACATCCCCGACGCTGAGCTTGGGATCAAGCACGGCCACTTTGGCGTTCTGCAGTTCCACGGCAATCTGGTATTTCTTCATGCCCGGAGCGCTGAAAGTCACCATGTAGTTGCCGGCAAACAAGCCCGGAACGGCGTAGAACCCCGTCGCATTGGTAGTTGTGTCATTAGCCACAGCCGTGGCCTGGTTAATGACGTGAACCGCGCAGCCTGGAATAGATGCCCCGGTTGTGTCCTGTACCGTGCCCTGAATGGTGCCGGCGCCGCTTTGTGCCAACAATGCCGACGGAATCATCAAGGCCGCGGCGAGAATGGCGAAGCGGAGACAACTTGTGCGTGGGGGAGTGCCGATAGTCATTCAGAATCCTCATTTCTTGTTCCGCGCGATTCAACCATGGGGCGGAAGCTGCAATCAAAAACACCGATTTGACCCTTTGGCCGTTAGCCGTTGGCCGAATTCTATCAAATACGGGGAACCTGAAACACTTCAAATCGTACGCCAATAACCCGATTTCCCGGTTGATAGCATGGAACCGAACCGTGGGTGCAAAGCGGCAGATGCTTCGCTTACTTCTCGGCGCGCTTACGGCATTGTGCCTCACCGATATTGCCGGCGCGCAGAGTTCGCGCGTCTGCGCGGGCTGTCATCGCACTGTCTGGGATACTTACCAGCGCACCGGAATGGGCAGGTCATTCTATCGCCCGTCGCCCGGAAAAACGATCGGGGACTTTACAAAGAACAACACCTACTTCCACAAGCCATCCAACACCTACTTCACGATGCTGGAGCGGGACGGGAAGTACTTTCAGCGCAGATATCAGCTGGATTCCAGTGGCAAGCAGGTGAACGTGATGGAGAAACAGATCGACTACGTCATGGGATCGGGCAATCACGCGCGGACATATCTGAACCGCACAAAGGCGAATACACTGATCGAGCTGCCGTTGGGCTGGTATGCGGAGCAAGGCGGTTACCGGGCGATGAACCCAGGTTACGACCGGCCAAACCACGACGGATTCCGCCGCCCCATCACATACGACTGCATGTTCTGCCACAACGCCTATCCGCGAATTCCCGCGGGACACGATCAGCCCTTGGCGGAAGCCGTTTATGCCGATCCCCTTCCGGAGGGCATCGATTGCCAGCGATGTCATGGGGACGGCGCCCGGCACGTCCAGCTGGCAGGCGCCGGAGGCAAACCTGAAGAGATCCGCGGGTCCATTCTGAACCCGGCGCGCCTGACCGCCGAAAGGCAAATGGAGGCATGCATGGTGTGTCATCTGGAGACCACGAGTTTTCCTTTGCCAAACGCAATTCAACGTTTTGGACGAAGCGCATTCTCGTATCGGCCGGGCGAGCCTCTAAGTGAATTTCTGCTCAACTTCGATCATGCGCCCGGGACGGGCCGTGAAGACAAATTCGAGATCGTAAGTGCGGCATACCGGCTGCGGCGCTCCGCATGTTTCTTGAAAAGTAACGGCAAAATGCTCTGCACTACCTGCCACAATCCGCATGACGTTCCGCACGAGGAAGAGGCGAACCGTCATTACACCGCCGTGTGCCGGGAATGCCACGCCGAAGCGTTCGACCGACTGGTGAAGGCCGGAAAACACGCGACCGCGAATAGTTGCGTCGAATGCCACATGCCGAAACGGCGAACTGAAGATGTCATTCACGTTTCCGTGACGGACCATTTTATTCAGCGTCGAAAACCCGATGCCGGTCTGCTGGCCGAGCGCACTGAGCGGCAGGATGCCTACCGCGGGCGCGTGGTCCCGTACTATCCCGAAACCCTCCCCCATACCCCTGAAAACGAGCTGATGCTCGCGGTAGCTCAGGTGATTCAGGGTAGCAACTTGACAGAGGGGATTGCGCAGCTCACGGCGGCAATTGAAAAATATAAGCCTGAGCGGGCCGAGTATTACCTGCAACTTGCCGAAGCACTTCAGCGAAGTGGGCAGCTCGGGAAGTCGATACCCATGTACCGGGAAGCAGTGCGGCGCAATCCCAAAGCAGCAACTGGCCTCCAGAAACTTGGTACGGCGCTGCGGCAGGCAAAGCAATATGCCGAAGCGGAGCAAGTCTTACAGCGAGCGACTTCGGTGGAGCCGGACCGAGCTGTAACCTGGCATGAACTGGGCCTGACATACAGTTCGCTCGGCAAGGGCGCGGATGCCGCAACGGCGCTCGGCAAAGCGCTTGAGCTCGACCCGGATCTGCCGGAAGCGCACAACAATCTTGGAATTCTCTGGCTTTCGCAAGGGAACCAGGCGCGTGCCGAGGCGGCTTTTCGGGAAGCAATCCGCATTCGACCGGACTACGCGGATGCGCGGGGAAACCTGGCCGGCCTTCTTTCGGCCGCGGGCAAGTTCGGGCAGGCCGGCGAGGAATTTGAAACCGCGCTGCGCCTGCGGCCCGCCGATGCGCCAACGCGCTTCAATTATGCGACGATGCTCGGCCGAACCGGCCATTACGAGCAGGCGCAGCAGCAATTGGAAGAATCCCTGCGCACCGATCCAAACTTTTCGGATGCGCATGTGCTTCTGGGAGACATGTTGATGGCGAGAAATCAGGCGCGCGATGCCGCTCCGCATTATCGCGAGGCCGTTCGGATCACCCCCGAATCCATTCGGGCAAATTTCGGGCTGGGCGCCGCGCTGGCCGCGTCCGGCGACTTCGAGGGGGCAATTCCGCATCTGAAAAAAGCAGCGGCCGGCGCCGACACGTCCATACGGGACCAGGCAGCTGACATTCTTCGTCAAATTGAACGGAGGCGATAGCTTTACACGCGAATTTCACGCTCCGCATGTGGCGCTTGCGCGAGGCCGCAAGGAGCGCGATAGGAGCGGGCGAATTCGGTCGCGCATTGGACCGTGCCCCAGCGGCGCGGGAAAGCCAGGCAACAGATGCCCGGGAAGCGTTACACAGGGTTGGCATGTGGCTCGGCATCGCAGGGAGCTAACTGAGCTAAGGCGATTTTTTCGAACCGGTGAGAGGAGATCCTTCCCTGATCTCATCGGTCGCCCGGCGGACAACCATATCTCCGCTTCGCAGATTGCCGGAGACCTCTGTTAGATCGCCGTCCGGCGTCCCCTTGACAACATTTACCCACTCGGCTGTTCCATCATGATTGCGAATAACGAACGTCCGCTCAGTTGTCGTTACAACACTCGTCTTCGGCACCAGCAGCGATGCGTGCGCGCGGCGGAGGGGCCACTTCACGGATGTGTACATACCTGGCGACAACGAGCCATCCGGGTTGAAGACATCCAGTTCAACCGCCATGGTCCGCATCTTCTGATCCAGAGAATGAGCACTCCGCGCGACGGCGCCGGTGTAAGCGCGGTCCGGAAAAGCGGGTACGCGAAACTCAACGCGGGCGCCGCGAACGATCTCGCCGGCATTTTCCTCCGGCACTGCAACCACCAATCGCAGATGGGAAACCTGCTGAATGACGAGCATCGCCGGATCAGCCGCGGGGCCAACGAGAGCGCCGGGGTGTACAAGCCGCTCCGTGACGATTCCATCAAAAGGCGCTGTGATTTGCAGATATGCCTGAAGGTCCTTCTGAGCTCTTACCAAGCCCTCGGCTGCCGATACCGCCTGGCGCTTCGATTGAACAAGCGCCTGCCCCGCTTCGACCTGTTTTCTTACCTGAACCAATTCGTTTCCCGAGATAGCTCCGGGTGTCTCGGACGCCTTTGCCAGACGATCCAGAGTGCTTTGGGTCGCGGCCAGCTGCGCTTCGGCCTGTAACCGGTCCGACTCCGCGGCCTGAACCCTGGATTCCGCCTGAGCCAGTTCCGCAGTCATCTCCGGAGCAGTTAACACAGCCAGCAGTTGCCCCTTCTTTACAGGGCTGCCGCGATCCACAAGCATCCGATCCACGAACGCCCGCAACTTGGAATGAATCGAAACGCTTTCAAAGGCTTGAAGCTCTCCCGGCAGCTCAATCTTCTGCGAGATCACCCTGGATACAACCGGCGCCAGCTCGGTATTTTGCGCCCAAACGGTTGTGAGCGCGGCAATAAAAAAAGCCGAAAGAACAAAATCAGTTCGCGTCATGATAGCGGCTTTCTCTGTCCATCGGATTTAGCGACGGCGATGTGGTGGATGCGCCTCGCTGAAGAATGGCATAGATGGACGGCAAAACAGTGAGGGTAGTGAATGTGGAGAGCAGCAACCCCCCGATTACCGCGCGACCGAGCGGAGCGGATTGCGAGCCTGCCTCTCCGAATCCAATTGCCATAGGGAGCATGCCGAAAATCATCGCCATCGCAGTCATCAGTACGGCTCGAAAACGGCTGCTTGCCCCTTCTTGCGCAGATTCTAAATTGTTGCGCCCTTCCTGTCTGGCGCGTTCCGAGAATGTGACAAGCAAAATGGAATTTGCTACCGCGATCCCGATGGCCATGATCGCCCCCATGAACGATTGCACGTTTAGCGTGGTCCCGGTAAAGAGCAGCATGAGGAGCACTCCGCAAATCACCGCCGGAATGGTCAACACCACGGCAAGAGCGAGTCGCAGAGACTGGAAGTTCGCTGCCAGCAACAGGAAAATCGCCACGACGGCCAAAAGCAGACCAATGCGCAATCCCGAGAGCGTTTGTTCCAGCGCGGGAATCTCGCCCCGCGTTTTCACGGTCACCCCCCTGGGCGCGCTGCCCGCCGCCGCAAGGGCCTGATTCAACCTGAGCGCTGCTTCGCCCAGCGCAAGGCCGTGAAGGTTCGCTGTGAGGCTCACAACATGCTGCCCGTTGAAGCGCTCGATCAAACCAGGCATGGTGCCAAGTTTCAGCGATGCTATGTCGATCAGGCGTGTCTCGCCGGCGCGATCGCGCATGACTGGAATATTACCGACCGCTTCGACGCTCTGCATTCGATTCCGCGGCATCTCCACCTGAATCTGAAAGGCGTTCCCGGAGTTCGGATCGCGCCAGTAATTCGGCTGCGTAAACCGGGAAGACGATGTGGCTGGAACTACGGAACGAGTTACGTCGGCCATGGTAAGGCCGAACTGCCCGGCACGCTCGCGATTGATATCGATATCGAGCGTGGGGAAATCACCCGCCTGCGCGAATTGAAGGTCGCGCAGGAAGTTCAATTTGGCCATTTGCGTCTGAATTTTGCGGGCATATGCGTAATTGTCCTGAAGGCTGGCCCCCAGCACTGCAACTTCGATCGGCGTCGGCGATCCGAAACTCATGACCTGCGTGACCAAATCGCCGGCCTCGAAAGAAATCTGACAATCCGGCAATTCATGCTTCAGGCTTGCGCGCAGATTCTCGCGAAGTTCTTCGCCGCGCGTCGCGTTCGGCTTAACTGCAATCTGAATAATCGCTTCCTGGGGTCCGCTGGTGAAAAGGTGTATCAGATCGACGGGATAGCTGGATGGCACCACGCCGACAAAGTCGCTGGTGATCTGTACGTTTTCCGGGCCGGCCTGCTTGCGGATAACGTCCAGCGCTCTCAGCACAATCCTTTCCGTTTCCTCGATGCGAGTGCCTGTGGGGGCGCGCAGGCGGACGCGCATCAGCGGCGCGTTGGAATCCGGAAAAATTTCCGTTCCCATGCGCGGCAGAAGAATCCAAACGAGCGTGACCGACACTGCAAGATAGCCGATCGCGAGAGGCCACCGGAACCGCAGAGTGGCCTTGAGGTACCGCTCATAAAACGAGCGCGCGTGCCCGAACAGCCCTTCACGCTCCTCTCCCTCACGCCTCTGTTTCATCAGCCATGTGGAGAAAACCGGAACCAAACTGCTCGACAGCAGATACGACGCGACCATTGAAAACGCAACCGCGAGCGCCAGGGGCACGAAGAGTTGCCGCCCGACCCCCACCATGAAAAATGAAGGCACAAACACGGCGAGAATGCAGAGCATGGACAGCAGCCGCGGAATCGCGGTGCGGCTGCAGGCCTCCACTACCGCGCGGGCGCGTGAGATGCCAGGCAGCATCCGCGTGTGTATGTTCTCGATTTCTACTGTCGCCTCGTCCACAAGAACGCCGACCGCAAGCGCAAGGCCGCCGAGCGTCATGATGTTTATCGTCTGCCCAGTGGCCCAAAGCATCACGACGGCGCTCAAAAGCGCGAACGGAATATTCATGACCACGATCAGGGCGCTTCGCCAATCGCGCAGAAAGATCAGAACCATCAGGCCCGTGAGAGCCGCGCCAAGCAAGCCCTCCAGCACCAGCCCTCTGATTGAATTCGTCACGAACGGCGATTGATCGAATTCAAGCCGAACATCCACATCGTCCGGCACAGCTTTTTTGAAGCTCGGAATGGCCGCTTTCACCGCATTGATTACGTCGAGAGTGGAAGCATCCGCCCGTTTCGTAACAGGAATGTAGACAGTGCGCTTACCGTTGACGTGGGCGTAAGCGGTAACGATATCAGTCCCGTTCTCGATGGTTCCGATATCGCGCAGATAAACGCTGGTGCCCGAAACCGGGCGGATGGGCGTGCTGAGCAGTTCAGAGAGATTGCCCCCGAGAGCCGCGTTGGTGCGGGCGATTCGCTCCAGCTTTCCAGTCCACATGTTGCCCGATGGCATAACCAGCGTTGCTTTACTAACGGCCGCGATCGCTTCGTCAGGCGAAATTCGATATTGCTGAAGCTTGTCCGGGTTCAGCGTAATCACGATGGTACGCTGATTGCCGCCGAACGGCGGAGGCGCGGAGACTCCGGGCAGCGTCGCGAAGAGAGGGCGCACACGATTCAGCGCGAAATCCTGCAGTTCACCCTGCGTGTGCGCAGGGCTGCTGAAAATCAGTTGACCGACGGCAACACTGCCCGCATCGAAGCGCGTCACAAAGGGAGGAACGGTACCCGGCGGCATGAAGGCGCGTGCGCGATTGACATAACCGATGGTTTCCCCCATCGCCTGCGCCATGTTTGTGCCCTCATGGAAAACCAGCTTCATCAAAGCCGCGCCCTGAATGCTCTTGCTCTCCACGTGATCGATTCCCGTGATGTAGAGGAAGTGATACTCGTAGTAATAAGTCAGGTAGCCTTCCATTTGCGCCGGGTCCATGCCGCCATAGGGCTGGGCAACGTAGATTGCGGGGTCGCCTACCTGCGGGAAGATATCGACGGGCATTCGCTTCAGCGCCAGCAGGGCGCAGAGTGCGATGGCGACCAGCGCGATTACTACCGTAATGGGGCGTGAGAGCGCGGCTAAGATAAGACGCAACTACCGCCCCCTTGCGAACTCATCGGCTCGCCTCCGCAATGAATGGCTGCAAATCTCCGGCGGCGGTCGCTATGCCGAGCAGACCTCGCCACACACCGAGGCGCGCCAAAACGTTATCGATTTCCGCTTGCGTGAGCAGCCTTTGGGCATCCGCCGCTTCAGCTATGTTGGCTAAACCCGCTTCATAACGCGCGTTCGCCTGCTGCACGGCTGCTCGCGCCGCTTCCACCTGCACCGGCGTATTGGCGGCGATGCGGCGCGATCCATTCAGCATCGCGACAGCACGATTCCATTGCGCGCGGAGTTCCACCGCGAGTTGTTCCGATCTCGCGGTTTGTAAACGAATGGTGGCACTCTGGGCGGCTTCACGGGCGCGTAATGCCGGCAGGTCCAGAACGGGGAACGTCACGGTTAAGCCTACGGCGAAGTTCTGAACGGTGGGCCCTAATCCATTTACGCCACCCAGCCGCGAACCATTTACTTCAGCGCCGGTTCCGCGGGCGTATGCGGAACCCTGCAGGTAGAACTTCGGAAAATACGTTCGTTCCAGAACTTTCAACTGCGCATGTGCCTGCCCGACAATGGCGTTCTGCTCGACCATGGCCGGATTCGCCGCCGCCTCGAACGACTGCGGTGCCTGCTCCGGAGGCAATTCAACCAGACTGCCTGGCACAACGGCTATCTGCGCGGGATCGGATCCAACGAACTGCGCGAGAGTTGCGCGTGAAATGTCCACAGCCTGCTGCGCCTGAATAACCTGAGTGCGGGCCGCGGCGAGTTCGGCTTCGGCGCGTGAACGGTCGGCGCCAGGCCGCAACTCCGCATTCACCTGCGCTGTGATCGCCTTCAGCAGAGTCTCAGCGCGATCGACGCCTGCCTGCGCGGCGCGCACGGTTTCCTGAGCGGCAACCACCGTGACGTACGCATCGGCGGCCGCCACCGCCACATCGAACTCAGTTCGCCTGGCGGCAGCCGCCGACTGCACGCGCGCCGAAGTCGCGAGCGCAACACCGGCGGCGCGCAAGCCGAAATCGAAGGGCTCCCAGGTGACCAGCCCGCCCAGCGCGCTCCCCCAAACCGAACCGAGGTTATTCGAGCCGATCACAGGCCCGGAAATGGACGGAATCACGTTCTGCGGCAGCAGGAGTCCGAAGACGTTATTGCGCGTTGCCCGGTTCACCTGCGCGAGCGCATCCACTTTGGGCAGGTAGGCCGTCCGCGCCTGTTGGATACCGGCTGCCGCGGCGTTGATTTGTTCCTGCGAAACGCGAATCGAAGGGTAATTCCTGAGTGAGCTTTCCACCGCCTGAGCCAGTGAAATTGGTTGAGCGGACAACACGCCCGCGAACCCGAAACCCAACAGGACTCGGTATTTCAACTTCACGCCGCTAATCGCCCTCTATCAGTTCATGAAACAGTTCCCGCACTTTGGATTTCGAGCCGGCCAACGCTCTCTTGCCGAGTGGTGTGGCTCGATACAGCCGGCGCAGGGATTTGCCGTTTCGTTCCTCTGTGGATCGCAAGTAGCCTTTGTTCTCCAGGCCTCTTAAAAGAGGATAGAGGCTGCCTGCGCTGATTCGGTATCCATGCCGGCCTAACTCGTCGATCATTCCGAGGCCGAATATTGGTGCTTCGGCGGCGTGGTGCAGCACATGCAAGCGGATCAGGCCCGAGTACAAATCGCGATCGGCGATATGGCTGTCCTTATCGGACTTCGATTTCGACATTCGACTCCGGGCTGGTCTCAGGATATGTGCGGAAATGCGGGATGTCAACTCTGGGTTGCCGGATGGGCGGATACCGGAGTTGCGGGCGCATAAATTTGCGCGCGAGATTTGGAATGCAGCCAAAGCTCGACCGCAATCGTGTTTATGGAGAAACCGATCCAGAACGCAATGCCAAAAAACTGGCGCGGCATCAAATGCGTACGCGCGCTGGTTGCCATGAACACCGCCATAACCGGGCGCGTGGTTGCGATCCCCAGCAGTACGCCAACCGCGCGAGTAGTCCAGCGCCGCATTGGAACGCCGTTACCGTTGACATGCGCCCGGTAACCGCGGCTAAGCGAATAGAGGAACCATGTATCGAAGACAAGAACCGCGCTGCGTTCAACCCACCCGCCAATAGAGTAACGGCTCATCGCGTACGCGGTCACTCCGGTTATCCCGCCGAACAAAAAGAAGAAGCGCCGCAGCCATTCGCCGGTTCGCCGCCGCGGCAGAACGGCCGCTGCCAGAATCACGAAGATCGCAGCCGGCACGATATGCGCAACCGTGAGCGCCGCATGGGAGGAGAACGTCGCATCGAGAGCCGCCATCGGCGGTGGGTGACCGCTCGAGGGGTGGACTAGTTCAAACAGTCGCCGCAAAACAACCGCGATTGAAATAACGACCGAAAGCCAGAATGCGAACAGAAGCGATTTGGGATGAATCCGGCGCATAGACCACCTACCCTTCGCGCAATGCCACCAGCGGATCCACGCGGCTGGCGCGCCTTGCCGGCACATAGCAGGCGACCAGCGCCACAGCCAACAAGACCACGGCGGCAGCCGCCACGCTGACAGGGTCGCTCGCGTTCACTCCGTATAACATTCGGTTCAGCAACGGCGCGGCCACGAGTGCCGCGACATATCCGATAAGCACTCCCGCCAGTACCAGGCTCATTCCCTGCCTGAGCATCAATCCGAGTACGCTTGGGCGAGCCGCGCCGAGGGCCATGCGAAGGCCGATCTCGCGTTTCCGCTGATTCACCGAATACGCCATGATGCCGTACAAGCCGATGCTGGCCAGCCCCAGAGCCAGCAGGCCGAAAACGGTCAACAGCACGACACCCATCTTGGCCTGAAATAAACCGCCATCCACAATCTGGCTTCCGGTTCTCACATCCGTTGCCAGCACCTTCGGCCCGATGGTCCGAATTGCCCTCTGCACAGGAGTTAAAATCTCCCGCGGATCGCCGCGGGTGCGCACGTACAGAATCATCGCATCCGAATAATTCTGCTCCAAAGGTACATAGACGCACGGCTGCGGGGCCTCGCCCCAGCCCGTATAATTCGCGGTACGCGCGATTCCGACGATCTGGCGCATTTGTTTCTCGCCGGGGAGACCAATGCGCTTACCGATCGCATTTCCGTCAGGCCAGTAATCGTGCGCCAGCTTTTCGTTCACCACGGCTACAGGCGCGGAACTTTCCCGATCGGTGCCTGTGAGCGCCCGCCCGCGGTCGATTGAAACGCCGGCGGTTTCGAAGTAATCAGCGTCGACAATGTTGAGAATTGCGGCGGTCCGCTCTGCCTGCGTCTGCTGCTGCCGCCCCTCAATCCGCAGGCCATCAACGGCTCTTCCCCAAAGCGGAAGGTTCGATGACCAGGAAACCGACTCAATAGCGGGATTTCGCTTCACCTGCTCCCTGACCTCGTTGTAGAACGCCTTCGCCTGAGGTTTCGCATATCCGGCCTGCCCCGGACCAGTCATGAAGATGGCCAGATGCGCGGTTTGAAATCCGGGGTCGATGTTGTACGCGCGCCCGATGCTTCGCAGAAACAGTGCCGCTGTCACCAACAGCAGGAATGAAAAAGCCACCTGGCTGACCAGCAGCGCGCTCGCGGCGGTTACTCTTCGCCTGCTTCTTCCGGAAGTGCGGGCCTCTTCCTTCAGCGCGTCCGCCACGTTGGCTTTCGATGCCCGGAAGGCCGGCGCGATGCCGAACACCAGACCTGTTGCAAGCGACACGAGAAGCGCGTAGAGAAACACTGTTGCATCCAGCCTGGGCTCAATAAAGTTTGCGGCGTTCGGCAGCGCGCCGAAGAGAGCGTGCAAGCCCGCATACCCGATGAAGAGCCCAAGTATGCCGCTGAGCAATCCAAGAAGCACGCTTTCCGTAAGCAACTGCCGCACAAGTCTGGCGCGGCTTGCTCCCATGGCGAGACGCACCGCCATTTCCTGCTGCCGCGCGGCGGACCGCGCGAGCATTAGGTTCGCTACATTCGAGCAGGCTATAAGAAGTACGATTCCAACTACGGCCAGCAAGCCCGCCCCGGCAAACAGGACCGAACCCGAACCGCTGCCCGTCTCCGAGAAAAGCACGTCGCGAATGGGGCGCGCCAGGGCGTTGTTGCCTTCATGAGCGGCTGGGTATTCGCGGGCCAAATCGGCCGCGATTGTGGCAGCGTTCGCTTGTGCCTGCGCAACGGTTGCGCCCGGCTTCAGTCTTCCCGCACCCTGAAAAATACCTTCGCCGCGATCATAGAGCGCGCTCTGCTTCTCGTTCGGCAGAACTTGTTCCGCCATAGCCGCTGGAATCCACAAATCGGGACCGAATATGCCATGGATGCCGATAAAATGCGGTGGGGCAACTCCAATCACGGTGAGCACCAGATTGTCGATGCGGAGAGTGCGGCCCACTATGTCAGGCGATCCGCCGAAGCGCGCGCGCCAAGTGCCATAGCTTACCACCGCAACCGGGTGCGCTCCGGGGGTTCCGTCCTCTTCGGGCAAAAAGAAACGACCGGCTGATGGAGTGAGGCCGAGGGTTGCGAAGTAGTTGCCCGTCACCAGTTCGCCGAATATCCGCTCCGTGCCGCTATCGGATCGCCAGGTCATTGCCCGAACGTTGGTATAGCCCGCAAGCGAACTGAACACTTCGTTCCGCCGCTGAAAGTCTTTCAGATCCGCATACGACATGGGCAGCGGCGCGGCGGATCTTGATGTGCGTTGCGACTGGACTAGTTCGAGCGACGCCAGTTCCGCGGGATCCCTCACGGGCAGCGGATTCAATATCAGCGTGTTGATTAGCGTGAACACCGTGGTATTGGCTCCTATGCCCAACCCCAGGGTGAGAATCACCACAGCCACAAAGAGCGGACTATTTCGCATGTTGCGAAACGCGTACCGCAGGTCGTTCCAAAGACTCCCGAAGAACATGCGCGGAGTGCTGTCACCGGCGGGCAAAGTGTGCCTTTGCCTCAGGCGGCGATGCCGCCGCTCTTCGATGCGGTCAATTGCGGCGCGCAGCGGACGCAAATCGTCTAACTCCGAACTTGTTTTCACGTGCGCCTCGTGTTCGGTGAGGCCGCCGCTCAGTAGTTCCCGATAGCGATCCTCAAGGTGTTGCCGAAGCTCGTCGGAAAGGTCGGCCTCGGCGGCTCCATTTAGTTTTAGTTGCGCAAGCTTTGCCAGGACGATGCTTTTCCAGTCAGGCATGTTCAATCCCCGTAATTCGGCTTATGGTGGCCACGAAATCCCGCCAGCTCTTCTGCTTGGACCGAAGTACTTTCCTGCCGTGCGGAGTCAGGCTGTAATAGCGTCGTCTGCGCTGTTCCGCTTTCTCCACCCATCGGCCCTTGATTGACCCGTCTTCCTCCAACCGGTGCAGCAGCGGATAGAGCGATGTGACGTGGAAACTCAGTGCCCCGCCCGAGCGCAGTTCAATCAATTTCGAGATGTCGTAACCATGGCGGGGCTGGTCTTCCAGCAAAGATAATACGAGAAGCTCCGCGCTCCCCTTCTTCCATTCCTGATCTGACACGGCGGTAGTCATATTCTTCAGTCCATTATATATGGGACTGAACAGTATAACGGGAGCGTCGGACGGGTTGTTCCATGTTTTTTCGATTAGATGGTCTGTCCGCTCACCGAGGCGATGGCGCATTTTGCGGCGTAGTAGCCGCACATCCCGTGTACCCCGGCGCCGGGCGGCGTGGAGGACGAGCAGATGAACAGTTCGCGGCACGGTGTGCCATACAGACTGCTTGTCGGCCTGAACAGCAACTGACGGGGAGTGGCGGCCCCGCCGGTGATGTCGCCGCCCACAAGGTTTGCGTTCTGTTGTTCCAGTTCCGCCGGGCCACCAGTGTGGCGGGCCAAAATGGTTTCCCGAAAACCCGGCGCGAATCTTGCTATCTGATCTTCAATCGCCCTGGTCATGTCTTCCTTTGAGCCGTTCGGAACGTGACAGTATGCCCACGCGGTATGTTTGCCTGCCGGAGCGCGCGTGCTGTCGAACAAACTCGGCTGTGCGAGCAATACGAAAGGGTGATGGCTGGCGGCGCCCTGCCAGACTGCGCGTTCAGAAGCGGCGATTTCTTTGAGAGTGCCTCCCACATGTACGGTCCCCGCTTGCGCGCAGACCGAGTCCCGCCACGGGATGGGCGCGTCCAATGCCCAATCGAGTTTGAATACTCCCGGACCGTATTTATAGCGCTCCAGCTTTCGGCGGAATGAATCCGGCAGGCGGTCCGCCGCGATTCGAAGCAACTGGCGCGGCGTGACATCGCACAGCGTGAGCGCGGTCCGCGGCAGTTCGCTAATGGAAGTCACTTCGTGATTTTTCAAAATCACTCCGCCGAGCGATTCGAAATACGACGCCAGGGCATCGGAAATTCGTTGCGAGCCGCCGCGCGGAATGGGCCACGCCCCGATCTGGGCCGACAGGGCGAACACGAGCCCGAACGCGCCCGAACCAACCGCGTCGAGCGGCAGAATCGAGTGTGCGGCCATGCCGGCAAACCACGCTCTGCCCCGCTTATCACGGAACAAAAGTTTTGCGAGTTGATTCGCCGGTAAGGCGGCAAGCAGCCCGAAACGCGCCAGCAGCACAGGGTGGGCCGGAAGATGTGGCGGAGCCAGGATTTCTTCGAGGAGTTCGTTCCAGTGCGCCTTAAAGTATTTCACCGCGCGCGAAAACCACCGGGCATTTTCGCCGATGTTTTCGGGCGTTGCCGAAACGCGGTTATCGAGAGGATGTGCCGCCGCCACCGGGGGCTTGATCCATTCCAACCCGTGTTCATGCAGGGGCATGGTCGCAAATGCCGGTGAGGAGATCGCCAACGGATGAACTGCCGAACATACGTCGTGCGTGAAGCCCGGCAGAGTTAATTCCGCGGACCTCGCGCCTCCGCCAAGGGTCGGTTGCGCTTCAAAGACGGTGACCTTCATGCCCGCTCGCGCGAGGGTAATGGCGGCGGTAAGGCCGTTCGGCCCGGACCCGATAACGAAGGCCTCGCGCCGCACCACTACAACCATCCCTGCTGCAGCAGAATCCGGCGGAACGCCTCGTTCTCAAGCGTCACCGGAGGAAACCAGTCACCCGCTTCCGTACGAACCCACCACGCGCCCGTTCGCGTTCGAAGCTCAGGGCTCGCGAAGTGATACTCGTATAGCTTAGCCCGGACCCACTTCGGCGGCTGCGCCGGAAATGGATTCGACCTCAGCAGACTCAGCACGGGCTTGTCGTTCCGCAGTAACTTCGCCGCGAAGTTGATGAACCACGGATGCTGGCGATACGTCGACATTGCGGCAAACCACATAAGCCAGTCGAGACGCAGATGGTATGGGGCAATTTGCGGCGGAAGTCGCCGGGGGTCGCCGGGCTTGCCCTTGAATTGGTACTCCTTCCATTCGGTTGCCGATGTGAGAGTGTTGTCACTCGTGCCCTCCACCACTACTTCGAAGCGCTCGCGCGTGATGCCGCCAAAAGCTCCGTAGGTGCCCACCAGGTGGTAAGGGTTAAAGCTGGTGTTCATCACCTGATACGGCGAGAGCATGTTGCGCACCGGCCCGACGCTCAGAAAGCAGACGAGAACTGCGAGGCCGATCGCGGCGATTCGAAGGACCAACGATGGCGCGGGCGACAACAGTTCGCGCGGGGGAAGAATGGCGGCAAGATATCGTCCATCAATCGCCGGGATGGCGAGCACCATGGTGAGCAAGTTCAGCCACGAAAGATTGCCGCTCGCGAAGATGGTGGCCTGGAAAATAATTGTGATTGCGGCGGCAACGGTCGCGATGGGTTGCGGCAGGAAATAGAAAAACGGCACTATCAGTTCCGCGAAGTGATTGAATAGTACGCCTGCTTTGTGCGTCCATTCGGGAGCGACATGAAAATACCAGCTCAGCGGGTTCGGCATGGGCTGCGTTTCGTAGTGATAGTCCAGGCACGTTAGGTTGCGCCAGCACGGATCGCCGCGCAGCTTGATCAGGCCCGCTCCGAACATAACGCGGAATTCCAGCCACCGCAGAACGTAGATGGTGGCAATGGGCGTCTGCACGGTTCGGCCTCCGAGGAATGCCGCGAAAAATCCAGCTTCGAGAAGAATGGATTCCCAGCCGAACCCGTAAAACACCTGGCCTACGTTCACGAACGAAATGTAAAGTACCCACATGGCCGCCCAGATCGCTGCGTTCAGCCAGAAAGAGTAGCGGTCGGCGATGCCAATGATTACCAGGCAGGACAAAACAATTCCGACCCAGGCGGCGGCACGAAATTCCCAGTCTTTCGGCGCGAAAAAGAACAGGCTTGGCGCATCGCGAAACGTGATGTGCCGGAGGAATGCGGGCACAGGGAGCAGGCCGTGCTCGCCAAGCAGCGGCAGGAATTGATTGAGCGCGCAAATGAAAGCGATCAGATAGACGATGCCGAGACTGCGCTGAAAGACGAGTCGCGTGAGGCCGTAATCGCCGTTTTCCCAGGTCACTCGCTCTCCGGTGTTGCAGGGGTGACTTAAGCTTCAGCCCCGGGGTCTCAAATGCACGCGTAGCGCCAGCATGATGCCTCATACCTTTGCGGGAACAAGCTTTTGCGGGAACAAGCTTTTGCGGGAACTGGTGAGCAATCTGTGTCATCGTGAGAAACGGGTTGCCGCGGGTCAGCGGCGAAGCGCCTGCTGCTTCAGGAAGCCGCCGCGCCCCGCGCGGGGCGATCTGCCCGGGATCATGCGAACGCGCTTGCATTCAACGCGATAGAATACTCGCTGTGAAATTCACTGTTGCTCTATGTTTTCTTATCGCGTGCGCACTATTGACCGCTGCGGACACCCCGGCGGGCGCCAGATTCATTGGACACGACAAAGTTGCCGAGGGGCTCGCGAAGGGCGTTGTCATGCTTACGGAACCGAACCTGATTGTGCAGGGCGGCCATCGCGAGAAGGCGGGGCAGGTGGAAGTCCATGAGAAGGAAACGGACGTAATCTATGTCCAGGATGGCGAGGCCACGTTTGTCACCGGAGGCAAGATGATGGGCGGCAAACCTGCTAAACCCGGGCAGTTTCTCGGCGAACGTATTGAAGGCGGCGAAGCGCATCGCACGGTGAAGGGCGATGTGATTGTAGTTCCGGCGGGCACTCCGCACTGGTTCAAGGAGGTGCCGAAGTCTATCACCTATTTCGTCGTAAAGGTGTTGAAGTAGCCGGCGCCTGAAAACGGCCCTTCACCAAATAGCGCGGGGGTAGTGGGACCTGATGTTTTCGTCTGATGTGACCAGCGGGGCGTAGTTGTTAGCCTTCGCGTGGGAGACAATCATCAGATCGAACGGATCCCGGGTCCAGGTTTCGAAAAGGGCTGTGTCAGCCAGGTCAGCGAAAGAATGATTGCAGACCTTTACTCCTATTTGCGTCCGGAGCTGCCGGGCAAGGTCCTGAGGGGCACGGATCATTCGGCCTATTTGCTGCAGAAAGCCGAGCTCGATCAGGACCGCCGGGGAGATCAGCAGGTCGTGTTCGTTTAGCACATCCAGGGCGGCGGGGGTTATTTTTCTCAGATTATCCTGGCAGAGCCACACCACCACGTGCGTATCCAGATACGCGATCAAATTTCAGCCCAATCTTTGAGCCATTCGGCCTCCATAGCCGAGGCGAGTTCCTTGCCGGCTTGTTGAAGATCCACGTCTTCCGCAATGACGGGCTGGCCAATCAGCTTGTCGAGTTTCGATTGCTTCTTTTCAGGCGTCACCTTAAAAACCACGCCACGATAGAGAAACTCCACAGGCTCGCCGTTCAGGGCCTGATCCGCCATGCCGAAGAGTTCCTTGCGAAATTGCGTGATCGACAACGTCATAATTAACAGGGTACAACCAGTGTGTACGCCAGTCAACCAAATCAACGTACATTGCGTACGCACAAATAGAATCGCGTCCCGGGCCGTTGTCGGCGGCTTTGGGCGATCCAGTTTTCAGTCACAGACGTCAGCACCTTATTTTATGAAGGCGTAAAACAAGTAAAACAAAAGACTTGATGACATCCCACGGAACTGCGGCATAACGTTTCCTTTCAGGCTTTCATGGATTATAAGGCCGGAAGGAACCTACCCAACTTGCCTGAACGCATTCACAAATTGCAGCCGAACCGAACAGTTCATCTGCGCGGATTCGACACATTCGCGGCGGCAGCCTGTATTCACTCGGCGACTCCCGCGGGATTCAAGGTCTCCGGGACATTCCGGGATCCCGCGGATTTCGCGGTTGTGGTGCTTTACGACGCCGACAATTTCTACGAACATCCTTCGGTCAAATACCTGCCGGATTTCGATTTTTCCGGACTGTCCCTGAGCTTCGATTTGCGGTACAGCGACGGGTTGCAGCCGATCGATTCCCCAAAGTACAACTGGATCGACTGGGCTACACTCGATTGCATTCGAGCCGATGGCACGACGGCTCAGGTGCCGCTTTGGGACAACGCGACGCTGGTGGGTACAAGCTTTCCCGCGGCATCGGCCACCTGCAATGTGCTCACGTCCGGGGCAGGGGTGGAGGCGTTCGATCGGGTCACACTCTGGTACCAGAATCTGGCGTTTGATTTTATAGCGCCGGACGGGCAGAAATCTCTTGAATTTCAATTCTATTCGGCGGGGAACGGAAACTCGCACTCAATCGAGGTCAACGGCAGAACCTACTCGCATACCGAAACCGCCATAGCCGGGGAGAGCAGTGATGACCAGGCCGCCGCGCTTATCGGAGCAATGGACGGAGATCCGGATGTGATCGCCACGGGAGGAAGCACTTCGAACTCGGTATTGCTGACCGTCCGCCCGGAGCGAGCGGGCGTGCCGATTCCGGTTAGCGCGTCCGACGGCAACGGGACGGCCATTATGAGGCTGACGACCACGACCCTGGCCGCGCAGGCGCTCGCCGATGCGATCGACGGAACAAACTGGATTTCAGCCAACACGCCTCACGCCCTGATCGCACAGCAAACCGGTTCGCAGGTTGAGATCTCGGCAGGGCGGTACGGGACTGTGAATGTGACCGGCTCCGCGGTGACGCTTGTTTCGGGGCATGCGTTCGCCGGCCTGACGGCGGGTTCGGGTATTCGGATCGCGGGTGTGGCTTATACGGTGAGTTCAGTGGTGTCGCCGAGGCAGCTCACCTTAAGCACGCCGGCCGGAGTGGATTTGACAGCGGCAATGTATGTGGCCCCGCGTGGCGGGTACGACGGAAATCTGATCGAACTCTGTGCCACTGCGAAGACAGCGACGCTGAGTCTGGATGCGGCGCGGATTCCGCTGGGGGGCGGGAGTTCCAACGTGACGTGGAATTGCGGCATCGATTTCACGGCGCTTGGGATCGATCGCCTTCGGCAGTGCTGGCTGACGTTTGCGCCGGCTTTGGTTTCCGGAGAGCTTTCGAAGACGGAATGGGAAGCGGAATTCGGCAATTGGACGCTGAGCGGGGATGAAGATGTGAAATCGCTGAAGGTGGCCGGCCCGGGCACTGTGCGAATTGAGGAGACGGACGGCGCGTGCGTGTTTTCTCCCGAGAGTTCCTGGACCGTGGAAGCGGGCCTTTATTCGAAGTATTTTGCGAAGGCCACAAGGGACGCGGCGGCAACGGCGACTGTCACCTATACGTGTCAGTTTGTGCATGACCTCTATCTCGGGACCTCGCTTTATTCGGATCGCGCCGTGGCGGGAGTTCGCGTGGACGGCGATGCCGAGACGGCGTTCGACTGCCGCTTGCAGAGCGGGTCCGCCGTGGTGACGAGACGCCGCGTGAGGGCGGGTGTGGCCGCTGGCAAGCACACGGTCACCATACGGATTCAAGAGGCGGGCGTGTTCTATTTTGACTTCCTTGAAGCGGCGGTGGCCACCGACTTTCCCGATGCGCTGCCGGCGCGAACGGATATTTCTCCGGCGCTGGATTTCGATACGGATCACACGTACAAACTTTCGGCGGCGCGCTTGATGTGGATTATGGACAAGCTTGGGTATGCCGGTCCGATGAACGAATATCTGGGCGTGTTTTGGTGGAATGAGCGGGTACTATCGGGCGGGACATTATCCACAGCCGTAGTGAATTTCGGCGGGACGTTCGCGAGCGGCGACACGATTTTTATCATGCTGAACGGAGCCACGCTGGGGAAAACAGTTTTCCCGGGAGATGACCTTTCCACCATTGCGAACCATTTCGCGGCATATATCAACGGGGCCTTTGTGGGTGCGCGGGCTACCTGTTCCGAGGGAGTTCTGACCATTACGGCGCGCTCGCCGGCGCCGGCCTATAACCTCACCGTGACGGTTTCAACGGCTTCCACGACGGGAGTGGCACAGGTGACTACTCAGCCTGTCGCGGGAGTCTTCGGCACGTGGGTGGTGGACGATTCGGCGAGCGTTCCGTTGAATCGCGCCGCGCGCGACTGGCACGCCGATTTCTACGCTCAGTGCGCGGCACGGGGGCGTGAGGTGGTTACGGCGTGTTCCATGGAACTGGTCAATCCGCCGGATGGTTTTGTGGCGCGATTCCCGGATGTGGCGCGTACGGCGGTTTCGACGGCCACGGGATTCGGATCGCTGCAATCGAACCACTGCGCCGTGGGGTCGCGGCGGGTACTGGCGTATCAGAAGGCGGCGTACCGCGCAATTGCGGGTTTGCAGGCGGCTGCGGGAGTCTCTCCCAGCGTGCAGTATGGCGAATTCCTTTGGTGGTATTTTGCGGGGCCGGGCGGCATGGCTTGTTACGACGATGAAACCGCGGCGGCGGCGGAGCAGGCTTTGGGGCGAGCGTTGCATGTGTTCAGCGGGCCGGATGACGACCCTCAAGTAAACGCCGGCGCTGACGGGCTGTTTCTTCGAAACCGGCTTCGGGACCATGTGGCGGAGCTGGTGAGCGATATACGCGGCGCGTTTCCTTCGGCAAAGTGCGAGGTGCTTTGGCCGTATGACGTGAACTATCCCACGCCTGTGCCGCACGGGGCTCCGTATTTGGGCGGCAAGTTCAATCGATTTGTGAATTTGCCAGTGGAATGGCAGGGCAAGGCTTCGAGTGGGCTGGACACCATGAAGGTGGAGGCGCTGGCATTTGCGACGGGGATGCGAAATCTGGATCTTTCACGGGAGGCCATCGAACTGTTTCCTGGGTTTGGATGGCCGCTGGAGGCGATGCGGTATTTAGTGCCGGTATTCGGCTCGGCCATACCGTGGAACAAGGAGTTGGCGATTGCGCGTGGCGCAGGCATTCCCGTGAACCATTTGTGGGCGTTCGACCACGTCTGTCTGTTCAATCTGGACGTGCCGGAGAAGGGATTGGACAGGCGTTCTGTCGTAATCGGGGGCTGAGCCGACCGCCGAGGGCCCGCAATTTTTCCGACCGCAAATGGACCCTCATGCGCCTGAAAATGCGCGCGCATCGAAAACCCTGTAAAATACGTCACGGGCGAAGGAGGGTGCCATGCGCCAATATTTAATCGCAGCGGTAGTGTGTCTGGCGGCGACTGCTGAGACGCCAACCGCGAAGCACAAAATCTTATTCAACCGTTTTCGGCTGCCGGACGTTCAGGTCATGATCGCCGATGCAGACGGCAAGAACGAACGCCTGCTCGTGCCCCACACCGAGATCGAATATTCGCCATCCTATTCGCCAGACGGCAAATGGATCGTTTTCACGCAGGAACATCGCGGCCTTTCCGACATCTACCGAATCCATCCCGATGGAACCGGTGTCGAGCGGCTCACGGACGATCCGGCATTCGACGATCAGGGCGCCCTTTCACCCGACGGTCGTTCGCTTGCGTTCATCTCCACCCGGGGTTCCGGCACGGCCAATCTGTGGCTGCTCGATATCGCGAGCAGGAAGTATAAAAGCCTCACCGCCGGCCAGCCAGGGAAC
>Ga0105240_10001083_pt1 | contig 48092 bp, 37 predicted proteins | sample KBSC54metaG_FD_80426 | JGI IMG/M metagenome (GOLD analysis project Ga0105240, IMG submission 80426) | Corn rhizosphere microbial communities from Kellogg Biological Station, Michigan, USA - KBS C5-4 metaG | ecosystem: Host-associated > Plants > Roots > Rhizosphere > Soil | place: Michigan, USA... | reverse complement strand
GATCCCAAGATGTTTCCCGACCAGATTCGGGAAGGCCTTCTGCCCTGGTCGCCGGTGAAGCAGTATGCGCGGGTGCCGGTCTTTCGCCTTTCGAGCAAAGGCGCTTATGACTATGCCACACATCAATGGGGTCCGGTTGGTGTCCAGAATTACATTACCGAACATTGGGAAGCGGGAAACGTATCGGCCACTGTCTCCGTCCCTGTTGGGACTTATGACCGGATGTTGGGACTTACCTACCTGCAAATAGCCCGCGAGGGTCTGGGATTCCAGAAATCGCAGAATGGCGGCACCGAAATCACTTTGCCCACGGAGCAGGCAGAGCTTTATCACCGGTTCGGCTCTCAGGTCCCGGTGCCCGACAAAGAGAATGGATTTTTCGACGGTATCGATGTCTCCTTGGAAGGCATCGCAAGCGTTGCCGGATCGGCTCCGCCCTCCTTTTTGAAGAATGGACTGAGCCAAATTGACCGGTTGGTTGAGAACGCCACCGCTCGCTTTTCGCCACAGGATCCCTCGGCCATTGCGGATATTCTCGCGGAGGGACTCAAGGCGACCGACGCGTTGGTCACAGCGGTCAAGCAGAGTTCGCTCGCCTCCGAGCAAAAATATGACGTGCTCCATGAACTGGGCATAAAGCAGGAACAGTTTCGCCAAGCTTTGTTCGCCTCTCTAGCGGTGTCGGCAGAGGCGGATATAGTCCCCGCTGAAGCGGGTGGGGCCTCTCCTCGCGGGACCCGCGATACATTTCAGATGGCGTTGCGCGGGCAGGGCATCCGTGTGCGTGTTCATCTCTTCAATGGTGGGGCCCGCCCCATCGAGATCGGGGACGTTGGGCTTACCGGGTCGTCGGGAAAGTCCTGGAACGTTCAGACTGAAGCTCCGGCGCCTGAACAATTGGCGCCTAACATCGCCCAGAATGTCCGCTTCACTGCGACCGTGCCCGCAGACGAGCCGTTCACGCGACCCCATTTTTCGCGATCCGATCTTGAAAAACCCTATTACGACATGGCTGACGGCGTCGATCGGAACATGCCGCTGCCGCCTTATCCTCTGACGGCCACGGTCCACTTCCTGTTCGAAGGAATTGATCTGCAGACCACGAATGTCGTGCAGGTCATCAGCACCGCCAACGGTCCTGGCACGGTGCGCAATCCCATGCCGGTTGGCCCGCCCGTTTCCGTTTCAATCAATCCCACAGCCGGAATTTTACCGCTTGAGCGCACGTCGTTTCCGCTGACCGTGCATCTACACAGTAACGTCGAGGGAGAGGCCCATGAGACCGTTCGTCTGGAGCTTCCCGGCGGCTGGACGTCCGAACCGGTGGCCGCTCCTGTTGCACTTAGCCATATGGGCCAGGACCTGGCAGTGACTTTCACGGTGCATCCCGGCGCGCTCGCCGGGCAGCCTTATCAAATCGTGGCCGCAGTCGATTACGCGGGCAAGTCATACAAAGAGGGTTATAGCACATCCGGGTATACCGGCCTTCGGCCATATTTTCTGTACAAGCCGTCGATCTACAAAGTCACCGGCACCGAGGTGAAAATCGCACCATCGCAGAATATCGCCTATGTCGAAGGCAGCGGAGATGAGGTGCCGGCCGCGCTAGAAGCGCTGGGCATCCACGTCACGTTCCTGTCATCGCAGGATCTGGCTGGTTCGGATCTCGGCAAGTTTGACAGCATTATTCTGGGGGTTCGCGCCTACGCCGTACGACCGGACTTGATCGCGAACAATGCCCGCCTTCTCAAATATGCCGAGAATGGCGGCACGGTCATGGTTCAGTACAACACCCCCGAATATGATCACGACTTCGGTCCTTACCCTTATGTGATGACCGACGATCCGGAAGAGGTCACGGACGAGAAATCGGCCGTCGCCATTCTCGATCCGAAAGATCCGTTGCTGAATTGGCCGAACGCTATAACTCCGAAGGATTTCGAAGGTTGGACGGAGGAGCGGGGATCCAAGTTTTTGACGTCATGGGACGAGCGTTACAAGCCATTGCTGGCGACGCATGACGAAGGCCAATCACCGCAGAAAGGCGGCCTTTTATATGCGCGCTACGGAAAGGGCGTTTATATTTACAATGCCTATGCCTTCTACCGCCAGCTTCCGCTGGGCGTCCCGGGCGCATATCGAATTTTTGCCAACTTGCTGAGTGCGCCAAAGAATCCGCTGCTGCACAATCAAAAATAAATCTTGGAGCGCACGACAAGGCGTCATGGAAAACCCGATAACGGCTGGCGGACAAAAGCTGGATCGCGGCATGGGGCTGGCGGGCGCGCTGTCGATCAACATTCTCAACATGGTAGGCATCGGGCCGTTTCTCACCATTCCGCTGGCGCTTGCAGCCATGGGCGGTCCGCAGGCAATGCTTGGCTGGGTTGTGGGCGCGGTGTTGTGTCTTTGCGACGGCATGGTTTGGGCAGAGCTCGGCTCGTCTTTGCCACGCTCCGGCGGTCCCTATCACTATCTCCTGCAAGCATTTGGACCGAAACGTTGGGGAGGATTGCTGAGCTTCTTGTTTTTGTGGCAACTGCTTCTCATTGGGCCAATTTCGATCGCGGCGGGCGCGGTGGGATTTAGCCAATATCTGAACTTTCTGGCACCGCAACTTCGACATGGTCATCTGGTGGCCGTCGCGATGATGGTATGTCTTGTGAACACGGCGCTGCTTTACCGGAATATCCGTTCCATCAGCACGACGTCTATCGTCATCACGGCGGCTGTTCTAGCGACCTGTGCGTGGATCGTGGTCAGCGGAGTCATTCATTTTCAGAGCTCTCTAGCCTTTGATTTCCCTGCGCACGCTTTTACGTTCACGCGCGCCTTCTGGCTCGGCCTGGGTTCGGCTACGCTGATAGCAGTTTATGATTATGGCGGTTACAACAATGTATGCTTGATCGGAGAAGAAGTGCGCGATGCGCGCAAAGTGATCCCGCGCGCCGTAATCTATTCAATAATTGTCATCGCGATCTTATATCTAGCGATGAATCTATCCATCATCGGCACGGTACCGTGGCAGCAGGGGCAGCACTCCAAAGCGATTGTTGCAGACTATATGCAGACACTCTATGGCCGTCCGGGTGCGCTCCTGGTGTCGGCTCTGATCCTTGTCGCCAGCTGGGGTTCCGTTTATGCAATCATTCTCGGTTTCTCGCGGGTCCCCTATGCGGCTGCCGCCGAAGGACGCTTTTTCAAACCTTTCGCGCGCCTTCATCCGATTGGGCGATTTCCAACCACCTCTCTCTTGTTTATGGGCGGACTGGCAGCGGTGGCATGCCTGTTCTCGCTGGGGGATCTGATTTCGGTCCTCATCGTGGTTCAAACCATGCTGCAATTCGCGGCACAGTGCGTGGCAGTCATCCTGCTTCGCCGCCATGCGGTGGCCGCGCCCGGGGCATTCCGTATGCCGCTCTTTCCGCTTCCTGCGATTGTCGCCTTAATGGGGTGGCTGTATATCGTCGTCAGCAGCAGTCCCGCTCACATCGCAATCGGGTTTGCCATGGCGGCAATCGGTGTGGCGGTTTTTATGCTGCAGGCGCGACGAACAAACGAATGGCCCTTCGAGAACCATGAAAAAGCATGACGTTTCCGTAGTCGGCGAAATCTATGCCGATCATATATTCACGGGCTTCGAGCGCTGGCCGCAACCCGGAGAGGAAGTGTACGCACCCCAATATACGCGAGAGGTGGGCGGTGGTGCGGCCATCACGGCTTGCGCTCTGGCAAAACTTGGCCGCTCCGTCGATCTTGTGGGCATCATTGGTGCCAACGATACCGCCTGGATGGGTGATCGCCTGCGGGCCTTTGGCGTTTCCGATGACGGGCTCGTGAAAGCTGATGGCAACACAGGCATAACTGTCAGCGTCTCGATTCGCGAGGAGCGGTCGTTTTTTAGCCACGCCGGTATAAACAAAAAACTTCAGATGATGCTCGGATCGGAAGCGATGTTGGCGGCTCTGTGTCAAGCCCGGCACGTGCATTTTGCCCTGCCGCTTGAGCGCGAAATCGCGTTGCGGCTGTTGCCGGTTTTGCGAGAACGGGGCTGTACTACCTCGCTCGACATTGGTTTCCACCCGGAGTGGCTTCGAGCTCCGCCAAACCTGGATATCTGGCGTGCCGTCGACTATTTTTTTCCGAATGAGAAAGAAGCCGCATTGATCTGCGGCGGAGAAGGCATGGATTACCTCACCTTTGCTGCGCAGAGGGGTGTTTCACGGCCCGTTCTAAAGCGGGGTCAATTTGGCGCGGCTATGATCGCAGACGGAATCCGGTACCAAGCCCCGTCCCCACATATTTCCGTGGTTGATACGACGGGAGCAGGTGATGTCTTTGACGCGGGCTTCATAGATGCGCATCTGGATGCGGCCTCGCCGCAGGATTGCTTGCGTCGCGCTTGCGCATGCGGCGCCCTTTCTACGCGAGCTGCCGGAGCGTTGTCAGCCTTGCCGGATCGCGTAGAGTTGAAGCGAATGTGCGAGCGCAGCCATGGGGCGTAAGATTACATTGATCGGCGGCGGCGGTGTGCGAACGCCGCTTGTGATCTTCGGAATTCACGAAGCGATCAACGCGCTCGACGCTGACGAACTCGTACTGTTCGATCCCGATATGGAACGAGCTCATGTCATGGCCGATCTCGGCCGTGCGCTCGTGACAAACGAGGGCGGTACACTCCGCATTCGTCAGGCCGCGGCTATCGAAGACGCCGTCGCGGAGGCTGACTTCGTGCTGAACAGCATCCGCGTTGGCGGACTTCAAGCACGCGTTCATGACGAACGCGTTTCTCTAGCGCATGGCTATCCTGGTCAAGAAACAACGGGTCCCGGCGGTGTGGCGATGGCGCTTCGGACCGTCAGCGTTGCCGTCGCGCAAGCCAAGCTGGTTGAGCGTCTCAGCCCCAAAGCGTGGATCATAAATTTCACCAATCCGGCCGGTCTGATCACGCAAGCCATCAAGCACAACAGCAATGTGAAAATTGTGGGCATTTGCGATACACCCAGTGAATTGCTGCACCAAATCAACTTGGCTCTTGGAGCCGGTCCCGATGAAGTGCGTTGCGATTATGTCGGTCTCAACCATCTGGGATGGGTGCGGCGGATCCATCTTCGCGGTCAGGATGTGACCGATCAACTCCTGAGCGATGATGATTTCCTACGTCGGATTTATCATGTTTCACTGTTCGAACCTGGTCTTATTCGAGCGCTGCGTCTCATCCCCACCGAATATCTCTACTTTTATTACTCGCGCCGCCGCGCACTGGACAATCAGCGCAAGCAAAACCGCACACGTGGTGCGGAAATCGAAAGCCTCGGCAGTAATCTGTTCACACGCCTTGCCCAGCACCTTCGCGAGGGCGACGGTACCACCGCGATTAACGCCTATGTTGACTATTTGAATGCGCGGTCCGGCACCTACATGAAGCTGGAAGGCGAGGGCGATACGACGCCGAGCGCGCCGGAGCAGCTCGACCCGTTTCTTGCCGCCACCGGATATCATCGCATTGCTCTTGAAGTCATGACGGCATTGTGCGGGAACAAGCCTCGCCGGCTTGTCGTAAATACGCGAAATGCGGGAAGCATCGCGGAGATTGATCCGGACGACATTGTAGAGGTCCCCTGCCTGATTGGCCGGGACTCGATCACACCGGAGCCTTGTGGCGAATTACCCGAAGCTGTTCGCGGCCTGGTTCTGGCGGTCAAGGCTTATGAGCGCGCAGCGATCGAGGCGGCGCTCTCCGGCTCAGAACTTTTGGCGCGAAAGGCGATGCTCCTCTATCCCGCGATCGGGGAGTGGGAACCTTCGCAAGAATTGCTGGAACAGCTCATTATCCATTGTTAGCCGCACGACAGGGTTTTGCGGAGGGGGAATTTTGATCGCATGAATGTTGTCTCGCTTGTTGGATTTCTGGCAGCCATTTGCACAACGACGGCCTACATCCCTCAAGTGGTGCGGGCGTGGCGCACACGCTCCACCCACGACTTATCGCTCAAAATGTATGTCATTATGACAACCGGAACGGCGTTGTGGCTGCTGTACGGAATAATCAACATCGACTGGCCGCTTATCGCGGCCAATACGGTTAGCTTAGGTCTGACCTTGTCAATTCTGTTTCTCAAATTCCGGTATGGCTAAGTCCATGGTTCCAACCCGTGGAGCATGCTGACGCGCTATCGTGCAGGCGCGCCCAGCAATTCGACTTCCTGCAACGTCCACCAATAGCCGCTGCCGGGCGGATCCGCCTTATAGCTGGTGCCCAGATAGCCGTTGGTGAAGTTCGCCGAGTAAGAGAGCCAGGCCCGTTTGCCGTCGGCACTGATGAATTTGGATGGGAAGTTGGCGAAATATCCCTGCTCGCCAAAATCCTTCATGTAGGTGACGAGTTTGAACGGGCCGGTGATCTGGCTGCTTTCCAGGACATAGGTGTTGAATTTGGCGATTGCGGTGCCGCCATCGGTCACGACCATCAAATATTTTTTCAGCGGCGCGTCATAGGTCATGGTCACGCAGCCCATTCTGTTGTTCCAGGTGATGAACGGCTTGATCTTGCCAAAGTCATGCGACCAGAGGGGCGATCCCTTTGCGTCATTGCCGGCATAGAATTCGTAAGCCGATGCGTCGTCCATGGTGCGGATCGACGGCGTGACGCGGGCGAGATAAATCTCGTCGGCGGTAATCCAGCTGAGGCTTGCTTCTCTAGGCGCCGGGTTTGCGCCGGAAGCTCCGTGCGCCACCAAATAGGCTTTGCCGTCGGGTGAGTTTTCCATGTCGCGGCCGAAATCGACAAAATGCGGCACACCCATCTTGACCTTTCCGGCAAAATGGTCCGGCTCCGGGAAAAGCGGATGCGCGGGCGTGTGCTTGGTGTCGTGCCAGGTGCGGCCATAGTCCGTGGAATAGCGAAAGCCAACAAAGGGCCCTAGCACATCCCAGTTGAGGTGCTTCCCGGGCGTCTCATAAAGGCTGTAAGTGCCGTAGTACCAGACGCCGCCTTTGACCAGACTCCCCGCCGGATAGCGGCCGCCATACGGCGCCGGGTCGCCAGGATAGATGCCGACGTCCGTGATCGTCAAATGTAGCGGGTCATCGCCCAGGATGGTGGCGTAGCCGGTTGTCGCTTTCGCTCCGGCAGACGTGGAATCGACACCGTTCACTTTTCCGTCCGTCCAGGGCGAATAGAGTTTGCCGTTTGCGGCCCATGACGGATACCAGGTGTCGGCGCCGCCATATTGTGCGTTGCGGCCGGTGAAGGCCAATCCTGTGATCTCCGTTGACGGCGCGAAGGCATTGTCGGGCGGAGGTTCGGACGGCCAAACGCGGCGGGCGAAATCGCCGGAGGCGCTCTGGGCTATGCAGGGCCGCGCGGCCAGCAGCAAAAAGCAGGCAGCAAGGGGAGATTTCAGCGCGGTCATGGGAGCTTCCTGTTTCGCGATGACCTGACCAATATTTTGATGCAACCTGGTGACATTAGCATGGCCCGCTATCCGATCCAGATGGCGGCACCGGAGTGGGCATGGCGCGGGAGATCTTGACGATATCCGACGGCCTCGCCGAGGCCGCCATCGTCCCCGAACTGGGCGCTGGCTTGGCCTGGTATGATCTGGTGATGGCAGGCAAGCGCGAGCCCCTATTTCGTGCATACCGCAATCCGTCCGGGGCGCATCCCTTCGATCTGGCGCTGAACCTTCTGGTACCCTGGTCCAACCGGATTTCCGGCGGCGGCTTTGCGTTCGAAGGGGAATTCCACGCTCTGGAGCCCAACCTGCAGGGGGAAGTTTTCCCGATCCACGGCAATGGATTTTCGAGCAGGTGGACCGTCGAGAGCGCGCGACCTTCGAGCGCCGCAGTTGCGTTGAAGTCCCAAGGCCCGGGCCCTTTTCGCTATGCCTCCAGGGTGACTTACCAACTCGAAGGCGGCGCGCTGACGGTGCGATTGTCGGCGAGAAATGTGGGGCCGAAAGCCCTGCCTTTTGGTGTGGGGCTCCATCCATGGCTACCGAGAAATGCTGAGACGCAGCTTCAAGCGAAGGCGGCGCGCGTCGTACTTGAAGACAGCAGGCATTTGCCAGGTGGCGAAGTCGACATCCGGTCCCTGCAGGACTGGAATTTTGGGACGCCGCAGCGACTGCCACGGGCCTGGATCAACAATGCGTTTCTCGGATGGGACGGACACTGCGTCATTCTGTGGCCGGATCGCGCGCTCTCTCTCGAAATCGCAACCGATCCGGTTCTCCCTACCTATATCGTGTATTCGCCTTCCTCCGGCGCGGAGTTTTTCTGTTTCGAGCCGGTGACGCACCCGGTCGATGCGCACAATCTTCCGGGGGGCGCGAAAGCAAACGGCCTCATGGTGCTCGAACCCGGACAAGAGTACACCATATCGTGTTGTTTTCTGCCGAAGCTATCTCTGTGAAACCCTGGAAAGGGAAGGGCCACCAGCATGTTCACGAGACGCGAAATTGTGAATTCATCCCTCTTGGCGGTCAGCGCAGCCGGCGCGATCGGATCTACCAGCTCATCGCCGGCGGCGACGCCAGCGAGGCTGAAACAGTCAGCCAGCCGATGGTGCTACAAGGACATAGAGTTTGGAGATCTTTGCGCATTCGGCGCAAAGATTGGACTGCGGGGCATCGATCTGCTTCAGCCTGACGAATATGACCTCCCGCGCCGATACGGTTTGCGGTGCTCCATGGGATATGTTTCCGGCGGCCCAAGCATCACCGACGGTCTCAATCGTCCGGAAAATCACGCCGCGTTCGAGCAAGCGTACCGAGCGGGCATACCCTTGGCGGCAAAGTCTGCCGTTCCGAACGTCATCACTTTCCCAGGCAATCGGCGAGGCATGTCCGACGAGGAAGGTATCAAAAACACGGTGGCAGGCCTTAACCGCATCAAGGGCATCGCAGAAGACCATGGCGTCACGATCTGTCTTGAACTCCTTAACAGCAAAATCGATCACCCGGACTATATGGCGGATCATACCGCCTGGGGCGTCCGCGTCATGGAAGAAGTGAATTCACCTCATGTCAAATTGTTGTTCGACATCTACCATATGCAAATCATGGAAGGAGATTTGATCAACACGATCCGAAATAACATCAAGTGGATCGGCCATTTTCACACCGGCGGCGTGCCCGGCCGTCACGAGTTGAACGACACCCAGGAAGTCAACTGGGCCGGTGTCGCCAGGGCCATCGCGGATCTCAATTTCACAGGCTATTTCGCACACGAATTTTTACCCGCCACAGACCCACTCCCGGCTCTCGAGCAAGCCGTTCGCTTGTGTGCAGTCTGACGATTGCCGCGGGGCGTCAGATCGCGCCGGCTTTTGCCAGCTTCACCGCATGATCGGCCGCGCGTGCGGTCAGCGCCATGAAGGTCATGGACGGATTGACACAAGACGTGGACGCCATCTGCGAGCCGTCGGTGACAAACAGGTTTGCCGCGTCGTGGGCCTGGCTCCAGCGATTGACCACTGAGGCGCGCGGGTCCTCGCCCATGCAAGCTCCGCCCATTTCGTGAATGGCGTCGCCAGGCACATGCTCTTCATTGTCGGAGGCCACATCGACCAATCCAGCCGCCTTCAACATTGCCTCGCCCTGAAGGGCGGCGTCGCGCATCATCTTCATTTCATTGTCGCGGAAGGTGACATTGAACACCGCCAGCGGAACGCCGAAGCGATCGAGCTTATTGGGGTTCAGACTTAGCGTGTTGTCCTTGTAGGGCAGGCACTCGGCGAAGGCGGTAAATTTGATGATCCATGGACCGTATTTGCGCATGGCCTCTTTCATGGCCGCGCCAAAGCCGACCGGTTCTGCCGGGGCGCGTTCCGCCGCGCCCTGCATGCCGTATCCGCGCACGAAATCGGCGTCGGGATCCTGCCCGTTCAAATTGCGAAAGCGCGGAATATAGACCCCATTGGGACGCCGGCCATAGGCGATGAGCGGCTCCAGCGCGGGATCCTGCACCGTTCCCCAAACATTCGTCCGGAAGCAATGGTCCATGATGTAATGACCCAGCACGCCGCTGGAATCGGCAAAGCTTCTGTCCGAGCCCGGCAGGCGCGAGTTCAACAGAATCTGGTTCGAGGCCATCGCCGAGGCGCAGAGAAATACGATGCGCGACCGATAAACATGCGCCAGCTTGGTATTGGCATCCACCACCCGCACGCCGGTGACGCGCTTTGTGGCAGGGTCGTATTCCAGGTTGGTCACCACCTGATCTGACATCAGGGTCAGATTGCCAGTCTTACGTGCCGCCGGCAGCGTAACCGCTTGGGTGGAAAAATAGGCGCCGAAGGAGCAGCCACGTCCGCACATGTTGCGATCCTGACAGCGGGTACGGCCTTGCTCAGGCTTGTCTTCGGTCATGTTGGCAGTGCGGGTGGAAATCAGTTTCCGGCCCGGCACGGCTTTTTCCAACCGCTCTTTGACCCAAAGTTCGGCCGCGTTCATGGGATGCGGCCGTTGAAACTCACCGTCCGGCAACTGAGGCAGGCCTTCCTTCGAGCCCGCGATGCCGGCGAATTTCTCGACATAGGAATACCAAGGCGCGAGTTCTTGATAATCGATAGGCCAGGCGATGCCGTTACCATCGCGTTTGTTTGCTTCGAAATCTATGTGGCTCCAGCGCAGCGCCACCCGGCCCCAAATCAGCGATTTGCCACCCACTTGGTTGGGGCGTACCCAGCGGAAGGGCTTTGAGTTCTCGAAGTCGATTGGATTAAGCCGGTCGTTGTTGAAGAAGTGAGTTTGAGAGGTCTGTCCCGCGCCACCCCATTTCGACATGACGTGATCACGATCCACCTCCGCCGCCGGCAGATTGCCGCGATAAGCAAGCTCCCACGGTCCTTTGCCCTCGGTGATATAGTCCGTGCCATGTTCGACCATGCGGCCGCGGTCCAGCATCAGGACCTTCATGTTTTTTTCGCACAGTTCCTTGGCGGCCCAGCCGCCGCTGATACCAGAACCGATGACGATGGCGTCGAAATCGTTATTGGTCATGGGGCACCGCTAGAGTGCAAAGACGCGCCGAACATCGGCATAAGGATATTTGCCGTCATAGCGGCCTGGCACCGGCAGATAGACGCGTTCCTGTTTGCAGCCGATTTCGGAGGTGTAATAACCCAACACAACAAGCTGGCGGCAATGGACGAAGAACTCCTCGCCCAGCATGGAAATGCCGCCCTGCATGGCCAAAGTGAGCACTTGATCCTGTTCGTCTGGCGAAAGCGCGACAAAGGCTTTTGCATACCGGATACGGGCATAGCCTTCGACCATGCCAAGCTTGTTCATGAAGTCATCCCGGTCGCCCGGCGCATACGAATCCGCCAGCATCATCTCGATGAAGGCGGGCACCCCTGCAGCAATGGCGCCAGGTGTGTCGGTGGTGGGGATGATGCGCTCGCTGACGGCGGAAACCAAGGCGCGCTGGTCGGGGGTGAACTGGACTTCAGTGGCAGAAAAGCCGGGTGCCGCTTCTGCCGCCAAAGCACGGGCCAAGGGTGCGGCGATCTCGCTCGCCAAAATCATGCCCGCTCGCGCCAACAAACCGCGTCGGTCAAAAAGCATGATGCATTCCCCCTGGCCTAAGCGATATTCGCACCAGCGCAATAGGGAGACTATTGCATTGGTGCCGCTTGATCTAGGGGTGGCAGAATAAGACGAAGGTTTGCGTCGCCCCGACCGATCGACATCTCAGTCCATGGGCCTATCGAGCATTTAATAAGGGTACGGGCGAAACCGTGTGAAATGTGCGGCCGAAATATATCAAAGCCGAATCATTGCGTGCCTGGGTAAGAGCGACGACGCTGCAAACAAACAGACTATGCGTTCCAAAATCATCCGATCGGGCGATCTGACAGTCCAAGGAAAGTAGCGCTTCATCAAGGACGGCGGCCCCGGTAACCAACGTCGACCATTTGGCGGCGGCAAATCGCTCGGCCATACCCAGATTTCGGCGTCCGGCGAAAATATCGGATAGATCCTGCTGCTTCCCGCTCAACGTATTGATGCAGGCGATGCCATTCTTCTTGAACGCGGCATTCTGTTGGCTGCTTCGGCTCATGCAAACAATGACCGACGCCGGATCGTCGGTGAGGCTGCAGACTGCGGACGCTGTGAAGCCGCACCGCCCGCCGGGGCCGTCTGTCGTGATGATGTTCACGGCGGCCCCCAGATGCGCCATGGCCTCCCGGAAAGCGATGCGGTCCACATTCATCGAAGTCCGCCTTGTAACGAAATACGCAATATGATAACGGATAGCATAACTACGGAAACGCGCAATGAAATTCGTCACTTTCGAGCGCAATGGCACGCGCGCGCCGGGCGTTATTCGCGAGCCGGGCCAGATACTTGACCTCAAAAAAGCATCTGCGGCCGGTGGCGGCCATTTGTTCGGCGACATGGTCGATGTCATCGATGCCGGTCCGGCAGGGCTCGAAGCGGTCAGAAACTGGCTTCGCAATCCCCCCGATGATTGCCTGGTCGAAGCGCGTGATGTGCGTTTGCGGGCGCCTTTGCCGCGCCCGAACATGATCCGCGATTTCGCGAATTATGAGCTTCACGTTCGCCAAGCGATCGCGGCGTCCTTGAAAGTCCGGGCGCGTGCAACGCCGAACCCGGATGAAACGCTTGCGAAATTTTACGAAAGCGGATTGCACATCATCCCGAAAATCTGGTTCGAGCAACCGCTTTACTTCAAAGGCAACCACAGGTCCGTAATCGGGCCAGGGGAAGACGTCGTTTGGCCAAAATTCGCCAAGCTCATGGATTACGAACTCGAGCTGGCGGTGATCGTGGGTGGACCGGCCAAAGACCTGACCGCGGACAACGCCTCGGAAGCGATCTTTGGCTACACGATATTCAACGATTTCAGCGCCCGCGATATGCAGTCACGCGAAACCCAGTTCCGGCTTGGACCGGCGAAGGGCAAGGATTTCGATACCGGCAACGCGCTGGGGCCCGTCATTGTGACACCGGACGAGATACCCGATCCCACAGCGCTCACGATGATCGCCAGGGTCAATGGTGAGGAACGTGTCCGCACTACATCCGGCGGCATGCAACATTCGATCGTCGATACACTTGTCCATATCTCGCAATCGGAAACCCTCTATCCCGGCGATGTTATTGGCCTCGGAACGGTGGGAAATGGCTGCGGATATGAATCTCTGACCTTCCTGAATGAAGGCGATGTCGTCGAGCTGGAGGTCGAAGGCATCGGAATATTGCGCAACCGCCTGGTTCGGCATTGATGGTGTGTCCGGTTCGTTTTTTGGAGGATACTTAAATGGTTCGCACCGGCAGGCAATATCTCGACTCCCTTCGGGACGGGCGAGAAGTCTATATCGATGGCGAGCGCGTGCGAGATGTCACCAAGGATCCCCGCCTGGCGGGCGCGGCAAGCACAGTCGCCGAACTGTACGATTTGCAGCACGACACCGCTTTGGCGCCTGACCTCACCTATGCCTCGCCAAAGACAGGCAATCCCGTCGCGCTATCCTTCATAGAGCCAAAATCCCGGGAAGACTTGGAACGGCGCGGGCGCGCCTTCGCCATTGTTGCGGAAAAATGCAGCGGATTGTTCGGCCGCACACCCGATTTCATGAATGCGGGCTTGGCCGCCATCGCTTCCGCATCGGAGATATTCGACACCGAAGCCAGGGCGTTCGGCCGCAATGTTCGCCGCTATTATGAGGACATGCGGGAGCAGGACCTCACCATGACCCATATCCAGGTCAATCCCCAGGTCGACCGGACAAAAACCGTCAGTCAGCAATCGACCGACATCGCGCTGAAAGCCATTGGCGAAAACGATGCCGGCTTCCGTGTCAACGGCATGCGGCTGGTGGGAACCCTGGCGCAGTTCTCGAACGAAATACTGGTCATGCCATCGGTGGTAGTGACCAATGACGAGAGCGCTGCCGACTATGCTTTGGCCTTTGCCGTTCCGGTGGCGACGCCTGGCGTGAAGATCATCAGCCGCCCGACCCTTATTCCGCAAAATGCCGGCCATTTTCTGGACCATCCTCTCTCGTCGCGTTTCGATGAAGGTGACGCCACCATCGTGTTCGATAACGTCTTCATCCCGTGGGAGAATGCGTTCATCTATCGCGATGTCGAGAAGTGCAACCAGCTCTACAAGCAATCATTCTTGGCAGAGCACTATACGCATCAGACGCAGACCCGCGCGCTTGCGAAGGCGGAATTCATGGCCTCTCTCGCGATCTACATTGCCAAATCGACCAAGATCGACGCGTTTCCTAATGTGCAGAGTCAATTGGCCGAATTGCTGATGTTCGTCGAAGGTCACAAGGCCATGCTGGCGCAGGCGATTGCGACAGGAAGCCAGACCCCATTCGGGACATTCGCTCCCAATCGCTGGCCGCTTCACACGTCCCAGATCTTCTTTTATGAGCGGTATGACACGATGATCAACACGGTGCGGGCGCTGGCGGCCGGCGGCTTGGTAGCGGCACCGTCCTATGCCGAATTTGGGGGAGAAATAAGTGAAGTGGTCGAGCGCTATTTCGCCACCGCCTCCATGGATTCGGAAAAGCGCATTCGCATGCTGAGGTTGGCCTGGGACGCCAGCGTCTCGGGTTTTTCCGGCCGCCAATCCCTCTATGAGCGCTTCTATCAGGGAGATCCCGTCCGGCGAGCGACCGCTTACTATCGCGATTATCCAGTCGGAGGGATGCTAGAGCGTGTGGACAGAATTTTAGACGATTTGGCGGTTCGCGCCAAGCAAGCCGGACCGTAGTTAGGGAGAAATGGCGTCATGAAGCTGGGCACGATCAACCTTGAGGGACGCAGCACGCCCGTCGTTCGCGTCGACGATGATATGGCGGTTTCCTTGGCCGATGTCTATCAATCCGCATCCCTGGGCGCCGCACCGGTATCGGTGTTGGCGCTGATCGAGGCGGGATCTGCGGAACTGGAACGCGTTCGCGCGGCTTTGAAGACGGCAGCCGGGCTGAGGAAGATCGACATTCGCAATGCCGATTGGCAGGCGCCGGTCACGCGACCGTCAAAAATCTTTGGTGTCGCCTTCAACAATCAAGCGCTCACCGAAATAGCGCATGTAAAACCCACGGTCCCTATGTTCTTCCTCAAGCCGCCGTCGGCTCTCACCGGGCATAACAAGCCAATTATGATCGGCAGCGATTATGGGCGCACCATCCCCGAACTTGAACTGGGCGTCGTGATCGGTAAAGCGGGGAAGAATGTTCCTATCGATCGCGCACGCGACCATGTTTTCGGCTACACCATCGTGAATGACGTGACGTCCACGGGCCTCAAATTCCAGTACGACTCGATCGCAATCGATCTGGCACCAGCCAATGTGGAGCCCGTGCATGTCAATTGGCGCCGCCGCCGGGACCCCAATGACAACGAACTCTATTTCACCTATCACACCCGCTCGAAGGGTGCCGACACGTTTGGTCCGATGGGGCCTTGGCTGACGACCGCGGACGAAGTCGCGGACCCGAACAATCTCGAAGTTTTGGCCTATGCGGATGGCGATCCTTTGACGGTCGACTCGACCAGAAACTATCAATTCCGTGTCGAGGAAATCATTGCCGAAGCGAGCCGCTATTTTACCCTGGAGCCCGGTGATATTTTTCATTGCGGAACGACGGGAAAAGGCACCGCCAAATATCCTCGCGGCCATCTGTCTCTGGATATTTCCCGCAGCGAGCCGGTTCTCAGTGTCGAAATCACGGGATTGGGGCGGCTGAGCAATCCCGTCAAGCACTTCAAGCAAGTCTGAACCGCCGCCGGCGGTCGTGCAGGCGCCGGTGAATGGATCGAAGGAGGGCGCGCATGCCTTACGCGGTGCATTATCTGGATCGGATCGACGCCGGTGATATCCGCCAACAGCATCGGGAGGCGCACATCGCCTACCGCAAGGGATTGGGCGACAGGCTGCTATTGGCGGGTCCGCTCTTGTCCGAGGACGGCAAGCCGGTCGGCAGTCTGGTCTTGCTGGAGGCGGGTAGCCTGGCAGACGCCAAGGCGGCGGCTCATGCGGATCCCTATGCCGCCGCCGGGCTTTTCGACCAGATTCTGGTGCACGGGTACAAAATTATGGCGATGAACATCCCGCCGCGCAGCTAGCGTCCGCCCGATAGGGCGTGAACCCGGAAATTTATACCCGCCCCTGCAGCTTTCCCATCAGGCCTGTCAGGTCATCGGGCAAAGCGTTGCCGCGCCATGCGATATGAAAATCGGGCCTGGCGAGCACCAAGTCCTCTTTAAATAGCGCCAGGCGGTCTGAAGGCAGGATATCCAGGATTTTCAGGGGTATGTGCCGGTTTGCAGCTTCGCGCACGAGTGGGCCGATGTCGGCCGCGGAATTGAATCGCAACAGCGAAAATCCCGGCCCGAGGGCATCATAAATGGATCTTCCGTTGGCAAACCAGAAATGAGGCAAACGGCATCCCGGCACGGTCGAACCGGTGAATGTGTCTATCGTGTAGGCTGGCGCCACCTCGCCATCATACATGATGATGGGTGAGCGGTCGTAGAAGTAGCCAAAATTCAGGCCGCCGCAGCAATATTGCCGCACGTTCAAGTCGTAAACAGCCTTGCCAAATTCCCTGCGCGCTACCCGGCCTTCCTCGCCGGGCGCTTCGACCGCTGCAGGTACCTCCTTGCGGTGCCGGATCGCGCCCAACGCGTGTTTCATGGCGAAGTGCGAAACCTGCTCGGTGATTGGCCCACGCTCGGCCATATAGGCGTCGAGGATAGAGGTGGCCGCCCAACCCTCTATCGCCGCCGATAGCAGCCAGGAAAGATTCATGGCGTCCGCGATGCCTGCGTTCATGCCATATCCCGCATAGGGCACCCACAAATGCGCACTGTCACCGCATATGAACATTCTTCCGTCGTGGAATTTGTCCGCGACCAAGCGCCGCCCGATCCAGTCCTCCTTGCTGAGGATTTCGTATTCGAAATCATTGTCCACGCCCAATATTGTTCTGATCGACTTGTCGCGGTCGATGGCTTCGAAATCGCTCTCATGTTCGTAAAGATAATTGTGGATCAGCCACGTTTCCTTGCCGTCGATGGCGATGGTATTGCCCGAGCGTCTGGGATTGAGAGACAAATTCATCCATCCCGGACGGCCCGGAATGAGCGACAAGAGTTTCGGCGCCCGAATGTAAGTCGACTGGGCGCGTTGCACGATGGCGTCGCCGATCAGCTTGGCGCCGATCAAATTTCGCACGATAGACCGGCTTCCATCGCACCCGACCAGATATTGCGCGCGGACGATCCTTTCTCCGCCTGTCGTCAAATCGCGGAGGGTCGCGCTGACACCCTCCTGGTCCTGTGCCGCGGCGACAAGCTCGCACTCGTTGTAAATCGTGATGTTGGACTTGGCACTGGTGGCAGCGAACAGAATGGGTTCGAGGTAAATCTGGTTGATCCGGTGCGGAGATTCAGGCGTCGGCCACCATGTGTCTGGCCCGTCGAATGCCGTGCGGCGCTCGGCGGCCGAGGGAATTGAGATTCGGGTAATTTCCTCGCCGGTGACCGTGGTGCGATAGACCGCGTCATTGGGATAGTCCTGCGACAGTCCGGCGTTGCGAATTGTGTCCGCGATACCCAATTGCCGGAAGATTTCCATGGTCCGGGCGGCCACGTGATTGCATTTGACGCTGGGCGGCTCTCCCTTCTTCCGCGATTCCACGACCCCAACGTGCACGCCGCGGCGCGCAAGGTCCATCGCCAGGGTGAGGCCGACCGGGCCAGCTCCGGAAATCAGGACCTGAAATTCCATGAGACCTCAGGTGGCTGTTGGTGATTGTACGTCTGCAATAGCGGCTGCAACACGAGCAAAATTTTCAGATGTCAGCCCTGCAACATTTATGCGCCCCGTGGAGATCATGTAAATGTGGTGCACGTCACGCAGGCGCGCAATGGCATCGGGAGAAAGGTTGAGCAGCGAGAACATGCCTTTCTGGCGCGCGATGGCTCCATGATCGCGGCCCGTAACGCGCTTCAGTTCCTGGGCAAAAAGCGTGCGCACCGACGCGATGCGCGTTCGCATCGTATCCAACTCGATCTGCCATTGGTCCCGCAAATCGGTCTGCTGCAGAATGTGCGCAACGACAGCGCCGCCGTGATCCGGCGGCATGGAATAATTGGCCCGCACCGCCTTGGCGATATGTTCCTGCAAAATCACCGAAGAGGCTTTGTCTTGCGCGACCGTCGTAAGAGCACCGACGCGATCCCGATAAAGCGAGAAATTCTTGGAACAGGAGCTGGTCACGAAAAGCTCGGGCAGCAATCCGGCAAGAAAGCGGATCGCGTAAGCATCTTCTTCCAAACTGCCGCCAAATCCCTGATAGGCAAGATCGACAAGCGCCATTGCACCGGCCTGCCGAAGCAAATCGGCGATGATGTGCCAGTGCGGAGGCTGCAGATCTTCGCCGGTTGGGTTGTGGCAGCAGCCATGCAGGACCACCACATCATTGGATTTGGCGGATTGAAGTGCGGTGCGCATTTCCTCGAACAGCAATTTTCCGTTCGCAAGGTCGTAATAGGGATAGCGCTGAATGGTCAGGCCACAGGCCGCGAAGATCGGTTGATGGGTCGCCCAAGTCGGGTTCGGCAGCCATATCCGTGAGGTTGGCGCATGTGTCTTCAGGAAATCGGCGATGACACGGAGGGCGCCCGAGCCGCCGGGTGTTTGGATGCTGCGGATACGGCCGTCAAAAGCATCTTCAGCGTCTTGGCCGAACAGCAACTGCGTTATCGCCCGGTTGAATTCCGGACTGCCGGCGGATGACAGATAGGCTTTGCTTGCCTGTTGTTCGGTCAGCCATTTTTCCGCCGCCTTGACGCTGGGCAGCACCGGCGATTGCCCATGATCGTCTTTGTAGATGCCGATCCCCAGATCGACCTTGTGGGGCGAGGAATCAGCCCGAAACGCCTGTGCGATACCGAGGATGACATCGGGAGCCGCCGCATCGAGTTCTGAAAAAAGCACTTTATGCCCTTGGACGAGGTTCTGGACGAAGTAACGAAATATGATATATAGTTTTGTATAATATCACTTGCTGCATGACCGGGCTATAGATTGAGATAAAAAATCCGGTACTCAGGCGGGGAAAACGCATGGCTGCAGGCTTGGCTAGCTGGAACGAGGCGGGGCCCCGCGGGCGGGAAGGCCTGAAAAGCTTACTCGCTTCCTGGGTCGTTCTTTTCGCCGTGGTGGGCATTCCCGCCATTATGCTGCCGGTTCTGTTTGCCGGAATCGTAGGCGATACCGGCTGGTCCCGTGGCGCGGTCGCGAGCGGCGTATCGGTGCGATTTGCCACCGGCGCACTCGCCGCATTTTTCATCGGCGCTATCGTCGACCGGTTCAACACCAAGCCGGCGGTCATCGCGCTGTCCGTGCTGGGCGGTTCCTCGCTTGTGCTGTTCAACTTCGTGCACAGCTTGACGGCATTCTATGTCGTCAATGCCATGCTGGGTGTAAGCCAACTCGGCCTCGCGCCCGCACTGAAAATTTATCTTTCGAAATGGTTCAACAAAAACCAAGGGCTGGCAATCGGCACGGCGCTGACGGCTCTAAGCGTTGCCGGCGTGGTTGTTCCGCTGCTGGTGACCGCCCTTAATGCCCGATATGGCTGGCGCATGACCGCGATGGTGATGTCCCTCCCGGTCTGGATCGCGGCGTTGCCGGGCTTCCTTTTCCTGGCAAAGGATGCGGAAGCAGGGGATGCGAACAATAGAGCCGTATTGGAGGCCTCCACCGAACGCGAGCCGTCTGGTGTTCTCGCGCGCCTGATGCAGTCGCCAATTTTCTGGACCGTCCTTCTGTCCAACTTCCTGATCGGGATGATCGATCACGCCATGTCGGAGCATTTGGTGATTTACTTCGACAAGGATTTGCACTTTGGCGCCCAGACGGCGGCCACGGCCTTTACGCTCCTTATGCTGATGAGCAATTTCGGAAAATTCTTCTATGGCTGGCTATTCGACCGCTATTCCACAAAAGGCATCGCATTCTGCTGGTTCGTGGCAGCCGCCGGCATTGTGTACGCGACCCAGATACACAGCCTGACCTCGTTATGGATCTTTGCGGTGATCTACGGTCCCTGCCAAGCGGGTATGCTCCTGAATATGGCGATCCTCTGCAAGCATCTGTTCGGACCTCAGGCGTTGGCGAAATCGATCAGCGTCATCAGTGGAGTCTATTATCTGGGCGGCGCGGTGGGACCGGGCTTTGCGGGTTATATGTTTGACGTCATGGGGTCCTATCACTTGGCCTTCCTGATCGTGGCGGCTGTCGCCGCCGCAGCCGGGATAATGGTCTTGTCGCTCAGTGGCGTCAGACGTTACGCCCCGCGGATGGCTTAGCGATCCGCGCAGCAGAAACATTGCACCAGCAGGACATTGAGGAGCGAAGGCAGCAATAGAATGGCGCAAATCGTGCTTGGATTGGGGGTTTCTCACACGCCTCAGCTTCATACACCCGCGGAGCAGTGGGACATCCGGGTCGAGGCCGACCGGCGCAATAAGGCGCATCAATATCGCGGCAAGACTTATGACTGGGACGGATTGAGAACCTTGCGTCAAGGGGAAGCCCTCGCGGAGCAGGCCGGGATTCAGCAGCGGCAGGCGCGCCTGGAGCGCGCCCATCGCTCCCTGGAGGAGCTAGCCCGATTGTTCGAGCGCGTGAAGCCTGACGTGGCGGTCGTTGTTGGCAACGACCAACACGAGCTGTTTGACGACTCGATCACACCCGCCTTCACCGTCTTCTGGGGCGATGCCATCGAGAACGTGCCTCGCTCACAGGAGCAGATCGCCCGTCTGCCGGCCGGCATCCATATTGCCGATCATGGTCACGTGCCGCCCCAGACGGAAGTTTATCCCGGCGCGCCGGAGCTGGGTCTTCATATCATACGGCGTGCGATCGAAGACGATTTCGATGTCGCCCATTCCAAGGTGCTGCACAAAGTCGATCCGGGGCACAACATACTCAGTGGCGTTCCCCATGCTTACGGCTTTGTCTATCGCCAGATCATGAGGGACAAGGTCATTCCGAACGTCCCCATCATTCTGAACACCTTCTATCCGCCCAACCAACCCAATGTCCGTCGCTGCTTTGCTTTTGGTCAATCGATCGGCCGTGCGATAGAAAGCTGGCGGGAGGACTGCAGGGTTGCCGTGATCGGATCGGGTGGCCTCAGTCATTTCGTGGTGGATCCGGAATTCGACCGGGCTTTCCTCAAGGCGCTCGAAAATCGCGACGTGGATGCTCTCGCAAAGCCGGGTGAGGCGCTTTACCAGTCCGGAACATCCGAATGTAAAAACTGGATCGTCGCGGCCGGTATCCTCTCCACCACGCCTCTCAAGATGACGCTGTTGAGCTACGATCCTTTTATCCGCTCTGAAGTGGGGACCGGAACCGGTACCGCTTTCGCTTATTGGATGTGACCATGCAGAACCATGAATTGCGGCCTGAAACCAAGCGCTTTCTTGAACGACAGCACGGCCATTTCATCGGGGGCGCCTGGCTGGCGGAAGGCGAAGAGCGGATCGAGGTTTTCAATCCGGCGACCGGATCGGTCATCGCCACCACCGCCGCGGGCGGACAGGCCGATATCGACAAGGTCGTCGCCGCCGCGCGGCAGGCTTTCGCCAAACCGGACTGGGCCGGGATGTCGCCCTCCGTGCGGGGAAAATTGCTTTGGCGGATCGCGGATCTGATCGAGCAGAACGGGGCGCAGCTCGCCGAGCTGGAGTTTCTGAACAACGGAAAAGCACGGGACATTATCGCCCAACGCGATGTTCCTGCCGCCGCCGACGTCTTCCGGTATTTCGCGGGGTGGGCGACCAAGATCTACGGGAAGACCGCCTCGCTATCGCGGCCCACTCTGCATGCCTATACGCTTAAAGAGCCGCTCGGGGTGGCGGGATTGATCATTCCCTGGAATTTTCCGCTGCTCATGGCGGCCTGGAAATTGGCGCCTGCCTTGGCGGCGGGTTGTTCGTGCATTCTCAAGCCGGCGGAAGAGACGCCGTTGACCGCGCTTCGGCTGGTGGAGCTGGTGTTGGAGGCGGGCATCCCGCCGGGCGTCGTCAATCTCGTCACCGGCTATGGCCATGTGGTGGGCGCCGCATTGGCCGCGCATGATGGCGTCGACAAGGTCGCTTTCACGGGCTCGACAGAGGTCGGAAAACTGATCGTCCGGGCGGCGGCGGGAAATCTCAAGAAGCTGTCTTTGGAACTGGGGGGCAAATCCCCGACCATCATTCTCCCGGATGCCGACCTCGCCGCCGCCAAAGCGGCGGCGGCGGGAAGCATCTTTTTCAACGCGGGCCAGGTGTGCGCCGCCGGTTCGCGCCTCTTTGTGCATCGCTCGATATTCGAAGATGTTGTCGACGCGGTCGCCCAGCGTGCCAAGACGATCCGGGTGGGCGCAGGGGACGAGCCGGAAACGGAGATGGGTCCGCTGATTTCGAAGAAGCATCTGGAAAGAGTTGATGGCTATGTGCAGAGCGGTATCGGGCAGGGCGCCGAAGTGCTTGCCGGCGGCAGCCGTTTGGATCGGGACGGCTATTTCTTCAAACCGACGGTTCTCGCAGGAACTGCGCCGCACATGTCGGTTGTGCGGGAGGAAATCTTTGGCCCCGTCCTGGTGAGTGATTCCTTCGACGATCTGGACGAAGTCGCGGCCAACGCGAATAGCAGCATCTATGGATTGTCGGCTTCGATCTGGACTCAAAATGTGAAGGCCGCGCATAGCCTCGCCCGCAAACTGCAGGCCGGTTCTATTCTGGTGAATGCCGGCGGAGGGTTGGACCCCAATCTGCCGTTTGGGGGATATAAGCAATCCGGCTGGGGTCGCGAATTTGGCGAAGACGGCTTGGAGCTCTATCTCCAGACAAAATCGGTCGTCATCGGCGGTTGACGCGGCTCAGTTGTCAACTCGCCTGCCGGCTCTTGCGACGACTGCGCACGATATTTGCGGGGCCGGTTGCCGTTCCGGCGCCTATTTTGCGGCTCCACGCGCCCGAACCCATGGTGGCAGATATCTGCGCGGCGCATGCGACAAGCGTTTTTACAATTGAGGGCTGCGGGCCATCTGCCAAGGCGGTTGACGGCATGACCACTGCGACCGCGCCCACAATCTGATCATTGTGGTCGAACACGGGCGCGGCAATGCTGCCAATGCCGGAGCCGCGGGTATCCGCTTCAAAGTCATAGTAGTGCGCCATGATGAATCTGTGCCGTTCGGCGGGATAGGCATCGTGAAAAGGGCTGCCGTCCTCCCGTGTGTCGCTGGAAAAGGCTTTGAGGATTCGCGCACTCGGAGAATTCGGCAGCTCCAGGTGGGTGCCGGGCCGGACGACGATCGTCGGCGATTCGTTGCTCGGAATGCAGGTCAGGACCACACAGCCCTCTCCCGAATATGTCGAGAGGATCACGGAGCGCCGGATTTGGTCTCTCAAGCGCGAAAGGTGCGGTGGCGCGACGTCGACCAGCGTATTTTGCTCGAGCGCGATCTGGCCCATCACAAAAAGCTTGGTCCCCAGGCGGTAAGCCTCCAGCGGTTCTGCTTTCTCAATGTATCCCAGCGCGCGCAACGTGCTCACATGACGCGAGACACGCGGCAAGGTCATTTTCAGCGCCCGGGCCAATTCGACCAGGCGTACCGGCCCGCGAAACTCCGCCAACGCATCCAACACCTTGGTGGCGACAATGACGGTTCGCACGGCGCTGTCACTGTCAGCGCCTTTTGATTTTCTGGAGCTTCGTTTCACGGTTGGACGTCCATCGCTTCGAGGACGCATGCTAACGCAGTATGAAACACAATTCTATAATATGTTAGATACAATGCCCGTCACTCATTTTCGCGCCGGTCCGGACGCGGCTGTTGCCGGCGCGCGCTCGAGATACTCGATGTAACCCAGCAGCGCCCCCCAATGATAAAAGCGGTCGCTGTTGGCGACATCGTCGCCGGTGCCCGTCTTGGCGTTGTAATTCTCATGGACATGGCCTTTGCCGGTCCACTCCTTCAGAAACAGGTCATAGGATTTTCCTGCAAATTGGGCGCGCACGGCCGGCTCGGGATAATTGCGCAGTCCCAGATAGACCAGATAGTTCATTGGCCCCCAAATGCGTCCCCGCCAGTAATCCTGATCGCCGAACGCTGGATCGTTTCGCGCGATGGAGGGGATGATCCAGTCGCCCCAGAACTCGTTGGGGTTGAGCAGGTGTTTTTCGATCATCGTGTGGGCCTGGCCCGGCGTCGCCGCATGCGCCAACATGGGATAGAAATTGGTGGGCGAAAGCCGCATGCCGGACTTTCCCGTGCGCAAATCCTTGTTGAGGAAGATGCCGGCCTGTTCGTCCCACAGCGTGGCAAGCTTGGCGCGATAGCGGGCGGCGCGCTCCTTCAACTCCTTCGCTTCGGCGGGTTTGTTCAAGGCTTCCGCGATTTCGGTCAGGGCGTCGCAATCGGCGACATACATACTCATCAAGCCGACATCGGCAAACTCCAGCAGATGGGACTTCGCATTGTAGGTGGTCCCGTCATACATGGGGCTGTTGTCTAGGCCGGATTCCAGGATCGCACCGGCGCGAGTGCCGCGTGTGGCGTCATCCAGATTGCCCGGCGCATTGCCGCCGTCACTGCCCCAAGTCAGATAACCCTGAATGTCGCGGTGCTGCGCCCACCAGCGGTTCCAGCGGAGCAGGGACGTGAAGCTTTCTTCCAGAAACCAACGGTCGCGGTACTTCCTATACAAGTCCAGCACCGTGATTGCGCCCACCGGCGGTTCGGAACGGTCGAAACTGCTCCAGCCGCCGGCGCGGGCGTAATTGGGAACGAAGCCTTGCGCCGTGGATTCGCGCAATGTCTCGATCGCATCCGCATAAGCCAGATCCTTGTCCCCGATTGCGGCCATGGTTGCGGCGAAAAACGTATCCCAGTCGAAGATCACATAGCCGCCCCAGCGCACGCTCCACACCCGGCTGACCGGCGAGACCACGCGCGCTTTGCTGGGTTCATAGATCGTATCCCAGCCCAGCGTGGTTTCGATGGCGTCGGTGATGGGACCATTGGCACCCGCCGCCGCGATGGATTGGCGGTAAGCGTCCTGATGCCGGGCGATGACGGCCTGAATTTCCGCCACGGTAAGGCGCTTACTTGTGCTGATGCCGACCGATTGATTGAGGTCGGCTGCGAAATAGGGGCCTCCGAGCGGCTGGTCGATATAATTGCTCGCCGCTCCCGCACAAGTGCAATAGACGGGCACGGTGCGGGATGCGCCCCGCGCTTCGATGACGTCGCCGTGTTTCATCACCGAGCCGGGGCGGTTCCACAGATAATCGACCGAGAAGACGATGGTCGCGGGCAACGCCGAAGTTCCTTTCGACGCCAGCGGTGTCGCTAGCCAGACCAGCGTGCCGTGATCGTTGGCGCTCTGCATGCGCCAGCTATGGCCTTTCCATGAGATTCTGAGGTCGGTGTAGCCGCCATCCCAGGAATGCGGACCTGGAAATACCTGTTCCGCCTCCGGCTCCAACCGGCCGATCAACGCGTCCTTCAAAAACGCATCGCTGCTTTCGGTGGTGTTGTGCTTGAGACCCGCATGAATCGCCAGTCCGTCGGGCAGCAGCACCTGCGTCATCACGCTGTTGACGTCCCAGCTGTTCCAGCCTTGCGCCAGACGTTGTTGCACTTGCCGGTAATTGGCCGAGGGTTCGCCAGCGTTGCCGCCGCCCGCCAGTCTCGACTTTTGTTGAGGCTGAACAGTCTGTGCCGCGGCGGCAATAAACAGACTTGAGATAAGACAAACGACGGCAATCAGACCGACTCTGTTTCTGGCTCCCATGGCTTCCCCCCGCGGCACGCGATTGTCGCCTCCTGCCAGGCCGGCCACAAGAGGTCGCGGCTTCGTCGTCAGGTGTGCGCCGTTCCAATGGGAACGGTGAGGCCGACCTTCACGCGATCCATCGCCACGAACGTGCGGAAGCGTTTGACATTGTTGTTGGCGAAAAACAGCCGCTTGGTCAGCGCTTCGTAGTCCGCCATGCTGGGCACGATGACGATCAACATGAAATCGGCTTCGCCCGTCACGTAATAACATTGCTGCACTTCCGGCGCGGCCGCGAAGCTTGCTTTGGCGGCATCCAGCATCTCGCTGTGCTCGCTGTCCATTTCGACGGAGACGATCAAGGTGATGGGCTGGCCGATTTTCGCGGGATCGATCACGGCGACATTCGCCTGAATGGCGCCGCTGTCCTGCAATTTCTGGATACGGCGCTGAACGGCCGGCGCCGAAAGCCCCACGGCCTCCGCGATCAGCCGCTGCGGCGTTTGATTGTCGCGCTGAAGCTCGCGCAGGATCGCCAGATCGAAATCATCGATGTTCGAGTTGGCGAGTGGATCGCTCACTTCAAGTCCTTCTTCCGAGCGAAACTTGCGTTACGACGGTCAAAATACAGCAAAATAGCGCCGCGTTCCGAGCTATTTGTAACCCATGCTGGCAGAGACCGGAAATCGGCCCCTTACCCTGATCCGCAACGGTTCGGCGGAGTATCGCCGGGCGCTGGAACCGGCGGACATCCAAGCGTTCGGGCCGAAGGCAGCCGAAGAGGTTCGCCACTTTCTCGATCTTCGTGAGGATTATGCACCGACCCCGCTGCTATCGCTTCCGGCCTTGGCGGGTGCGTTGGGCGTCGGCGCGATCCATATCAAGGACGAAGGCCAGCGCCTGGGTCTTGGCAGCTTCAAGGCGCTAGGCGGCGCTTATGCGACCATCCGCCTGGTAGTCGAGCGTGCGGCCGAGACGCTGGGTCGCCCCGTCGATATCGCGGAATGGCGGTCACCGGAGGTGGCGAACATCGCCGCGGGAATGACGGTCGCTTGCGCCACCGACGGCAATCACGGCCGCTCGGTCGCGCAAGGTGCTGCGCTTATCGGCGCGCAATGCGTGATCTTCGTCCATGAGGGGGTCAGCGAGGCCCGGCGCGAGGCAATCGCCCGCTTCGGTGCGCGCATCATCCGTGTCAAAGGCGATTATGACGACTCCGTCGCTGAGGCAGCGCGCGCGGCGCAAGCGAATGGCTGGACCGTCGTTTCCGATACGTCCTGGCCGGGCTACGAGCGGATCCCCCGCCTGGTCATGCAGGGCTATACCGCGCTGCTTCGGGAAGCGTTGGCCGAGCTGTCCGCGCCACCCACCCATGTGTTCGTCCAGGCCGGTGTCGGTGGCATTGCCGCGACCGTGGCGGCGCATTTCGCCCTGGTATTTGGAGAAACGCGTCCATTCCTGACGGTGGTCGATCCTTCGCGCGCCGCCTGCCTGTTCGAAAGCGCCAAAGCCGGGCGGCCGGTCAAGATTGCGCATAGCCGCCCAACCGTGATGGCGATGCTGGAATGCCATGAGCCTTCACTGGTTGCCTGGCACATTCTGTCCCGCGCGGCCGATGCCTTCATGACGGTCGAGGACGAAGACGCCATCGCCGCGATGAAGCAGCTGGCTTTCCCACTGGGCAGCGATCCGGCGATCGTCGCGGGCGAAAGCGGCGGCGTGGGGCTCGCCGCCCTCATGACAGTGACAAGAAATTCTTCACTGCGCGAACAGATCGGGCTGGGTCCGGATGCGCGCGTCTTTCTCATCAACACCGAAGGCGCGACCGATCCCGCGCTCTATGAGGCGTTGGTGCGGGGTTGAACAAACGAAAAATTTGGGGAGAGCAAACATGGCACGCAATTCGCACAACCGCAGGGACTTCATGGGCCTGGCCGGGTTGGCCGCTTTGGGCGGCACCACGGCCGCATTAACGGGATCGTCGCTCGCAGCCTCCGCCGATCCCGGCAAAGCCGACCTCGTCGTCACCAACGCCAAAGTCTACACTGTCGATGCGCAAATGCCCCGCGCCGAGGCGTTTGCCGTCAAGGACGGTCGCTTTCTCGCCGTCGGCACCACCGCTGACATGAAAGGCTTGATCGGCCGAGGGACCGAGAGCTTCGACGCCAAGGGCATGACCATCACTCCGGGCTTCATCGACTGCCACAATCATGCGGAGGATGCCGGTAAGGTCCTGCGCACCGAAGTCATTCTCGGCAATGCCTATGCGCCGGAGCGCATGGCCATCGCAGACATCCAGGGCAAGCTCCGCGCCAAAGCCGCGAAGACCGCTCCAGGCATCTGGGTGGAAGGCTTCTTCTACGACGACACCAAAGCGAAGGACGTCCGCCCGCTCAACATTGCTGACCTTGATGCGGTCTCCAACGATTTGCCGGTCGCTGTCTATCACGGAGGCGGCCATTCCGCGTACTACAACAGCAAAGCCTTCGAAGTGGCGGGCGTCACCAAGAACACGCCCAATCCGGCGGGAGGAACCTTCGACCATGATGCGAAAGGCGCGCTGAACGGGCGCGCCACGGACAACGCCATGGAGATCATGAACAAGTCCGTCAAACGGCCTATCCTGTCAGCCGAGGAAGAGTTGCGGCGCGACCGTGACGGGCTGGCGTTCATCTCCAAAGCGTTCGTGCGCTTCGGCTTGACCAGCGTCGCGCACCAGGGCGGAAATCTGACTGCGCTGCAGCAGGTGCGGGAAAGCAGCGAACTTCTGCATCGGGTGAATTACGAAGCCGATGCCGCCGTGATCGATGCGCTGATTGCCGCCGGCATCCGTACCGGCTTCGGCGACGACCGGATCCGGTTCGGCGCCACATACGAGCATATCTGCGACGGCTCGTTCGAAGAACGCACCATGTCGCGCAAGACGCCGTTCGCGGGCTCCAACCCGCCTTACTATGGCAATATCACCACCACGCAGGAGGAGCTCAATGCCTGGGCGGAAAAGCTGCAACGGGCTGGCATCGAATGCAATTGCCATGCGAATGGCATTCCTGCGATCGAGATGGTGCTGACGGCTTACGAGCGCGCGATGAAACTGGCGCCGCGCGCCAATGTCCGCCACAAGATCACGCATTGCACCAACATCAATGACGACATCGTGCGCCGCATCAAAGCGGGCGGCGTCGTGCCAAATTCCTTCACGGTCTATCTCTATACCGACTCCGAAAAATTCCATCTCTATGGCGATGATTTCCTGAGCCAGTGCATGGCGTTTCGAACCTGGATGGATGCTAAGATTCCCGTGGCGACGGGAACCGACTATCCACCGGGATCGTTCGATCCCCGGATCAGCATGCAAAGCATGGTGACGCGCACGGGCTGGAATGGAGAGACCTGGGGCGCGCGGCAGCGTATCACGGTGGATGAAGCGCTTCTGATCAACACTCTCAACGGCGCCTACTACATGCATGAAGAGGCGATCAAGGGTTCCATCACACCTGGCAAACTCGCCGACTATGTGGTGATGGGTGAAGATCTCCACAGCGCCGATCCGAACAAGATCAAGGACATTCCCATCGTGCGCACGGTTGTGGGCGGTACGACCGTCTTCAGCGCCTAATCGCCGGCGCCCCTACTGCGATGCGGGGAGGCTAAAGGCGATATAGTCGCCGGAGTAATTGCCGCCACTGACCGCAACAATGATGTATTGCTTGCCGTCCACCATATAGGTCATCGGCGAGCCCGATTGTGGAGCGGGCATCCAAACTGCGCCCACTTCGTGGCCATTTTTCTTGTCGTAGGCTCTCAGCATCGCACCACGAGGATGGCCTGGCACGGTCGAGATCTGTGGATCTCCCATGATGACGAGAGTTTTTGTGACAATCAGGCCGACATTTCCGCCTTGCCCGGTCTTGGGAATGTTGAGCCCCCGAAGCGCCGGGTTGATCCTTATTTCGTCGGGCGTATCGCCATGGGGCGTTTGCCAAATGACGTCACCCGTATCCAGATTGATGGCGGAAAGAAGCCCATAGGGCGGTTTGACGAAAGGCAGTCCATCCACATTGTCGGGCGGCCGCGGAGCCGTCGCGGTTTCGGGATGCGCAGCCAATACGGCATTCAGTTTGACTTGGTCGGCACTCACCTTTGGCGCGTCGGAAGCGGAGCCAAAGCCGAGGCCGCCAAAAATCGAGAAGGGTTGTCCGGCGGTGCCTTCCACATATCGGGTGTTCGCAAGGCCCGGCGGTGGTTCGACCAGGCCCATAGGCCAACACCCCGGAATTGTCGGCCGGCGCGAACACGGTATGGGTCACCGGATCGAAGCCGGCGCCAGGCCAATTCGTGCCACCGCCGATATTGCCGACGTCCAGAACCGCATAGGGCCCGCCCGCCTTGCCGACGATGGGAGGCGAAAACATGGGACCCATCTTGTAGTTTTTCTGAATAATCGCCGCCGCCTTGGCTCTCAGCTCCGGCGTGAAGTCGATCAAATCGTCTGTGGTCAAGGCTTGGCGAGCATAGGGTTTGGGCCGGGTGGGGAAAGGCTGGGTCGGAGATGTCTTCTCCCCCGGCACCGTGCTCTGCGGCACGGGCTTTTCCACGATCGGCCAGATGGGTTTGCCGGTGACGCGGTCGAATACTTAAAGGAACGATTCCTTTGACGGCAGAGCCACCGCCTTGATCGACTTTCCTTTGACAGTGATATCGATCAACAGCGGTGGCGAAGATAAATCGTAATCCCAGATCGGATGATGCACGATCTGAAAATACCATTTCATTTTTCCGGTATGCAGATCCACGCAGACCAAACTATCACCGAACAAATTGTTGCCCGGACGCGTACCGCCATAAGCATCGTTGGTGGGGTCTTCGACCGGCAAATAAACATTGCCAAGCTCGCGATCGACGGTGATCCCTGTCCAGGTCCCCGTGTTGCCGTTGAAGTCGGCCGAGTTGTTCTCCCAGCTGTCATAGCCGAACTCGCCCTTCTGGGGGATATTGTGAAAGGTCCACAGCAGCTTGCCGGTCTTCACGTTCCACGCTCGCACCAAACCCTTGGTGTTGTTCGCCTCTAAAGGTTGGGCACCTTCCTTCATGGCCGAGCCCGCGATCACAATGTCGTCCACCACAGTCGGCGTGGTATGAAGCCCGATCTCGCCATAGGTGAGATCGATCTGTTTGTACTCGCCCGGATGGCCGGGAACGCCGGTATAGGCGCCGACTTTCAAGTCGATCATGCCGTGATCGCCGAAGCTTTCGATCGGTCTTCCGGTATGGGCGTCAAGCTCGACCAGCCGATAGCCGGTGGTGACATAGAGGATTCGCTCGTCGCCATTGCCATCGGTCCAATAGGACACGCCACGGCCGGAAAGCTGGCGCGGCGCAAGTCCGGCGCGCGCGCCTTCTTCCATGCCATAGATCCATTTGAGTTCACCGGTCTTGGCGTTAAGCGCGATAACGGCGCGGCGAGAGCCCGCCGTGGTGTAAACCGTGCCGTTGATCTCAAGGGGCGTCCCCTCAAGCTTATACTCGGGCCGCGCACCCAGATTGTCGGTCTTGAAGTGCCGTGCCTGCACCAGCCGGTTGAAGTTGGAAGCATCGATCTGATCCAAGGGCGAATAGCGCGAGCCCGATGGATCGGCAAAATACATCGGCCAGTCACCCTTGGCGGTGGACGGCTGACTGTACGGCTGGGTTTGCGCACCAGACCAGCCTGCAAATGCGATTGTGAAAAGGGCAATCGCTGCCGCAGGTGCCAATAGCCGGAGCGAATGTTTGGTCATGCGAGCCCCCTCTCGACCGTAACGGAGCTTAGGGCACCAACGGGGATTGGGAAACAGGGGCTAATGCCCGCGAATATGATGCGCCTGCTTAAAGTCGGGGCCGCTGCATTCCAAGCTATCTTATTGACATCAGTGTGATTTTAGAATTCCGTCAGCTGCAAAGATAACACGACATATGAGGGTCGCGGTCGAGGGAGTACGGAATGTCTCGTGTGATTGATATGGAATTGAACGTACCCAATTTCCTGCGTTCGCCGCATAGCGCCGATATCGATCATGGGCGACCTGGTACGCCGTTTTCCGAATCTCTGCCTCGCCCTGCAGGCTATGGTTTCGAAAATTACGAATATGTCTTCCGGGGTTCCGATCGTGCTGCCAAGCCTGACGAAGACGATGGGGGGATGGAGAAGCTAATCGCCGACATGGATCGGGCGGGCATCGCCGTCGGCTACCTGGTCGGCGCCCGCAACGCAGATCTGGGCCGTATTAAGCGCCAATATTCGGACAGGTTCATCTGCTTCGCCACCCTTAATCCGATGGATGGGATGCGTGCCGTGCGCGAGCTGGAAAGGCTTGTGAAGGAAGATGGCGTTGATGGCCTGCGGGTTAACGCACTTTACAATTGCATCACGGCCGACGACCGCCGGTATTATCCGCTCTATGCCAAATGCGCCGAACTCGACGTCCCGGTTCGCATCTATACGGCAATGAATTACGCCAACGATCGGCCTTACGATCTTGGACACCCAAAGCACATCGACAATGTCGCGATCGACTTTCCGGAGCTGCGGATCATCGCGGGCCTGGGCGGCTGGCCATGGGTGAACGACATGGTCGGATTGCTGCGCCGCCATCCCAACCTTTACTGCGACACCGCTGCGCACCGACCCCGCTATCTGGCCCAGAAAGGATCCGGTTGGGAGCAGTTCCTGCAGTTCGGCAATACGTTGCTCCAGGACAAGATCATGACGGGATTGTCGCGCTATCTGTTTGCAACATCCTTCGAAGAGTTGATCGCCGAATATAAAAATCTACCGCTGAAGGACACGGTCGCCGAGAAGTGGCTCTACGGCAATGCCGCGCGCTTCTTCAGGCTTAGCTGACGGATGCTCCGTTTCGTTCTTTTCCGGCTGTTGCATGCGATCCCGTTGTTGATCGCAATCATCTTTGTGATTCTGCTTATGCTGCAATTGATTCCGGGTGACCCCGTCCAGGCGATGGTTGGTGACTTTCCGGTGTCGCCGGATTTCAGAGCCGCGATTACAAAACAGTATCACCTGGATGACCCCTTTTTCGTACGGGTCTACAGCTATTTCTTGAATTTGCTGCATGGGGACTTCGGCTATTCCTATCAGTTTCAGAAACCGGTTCTGGATCTGATTGTCGAGACCGCTCCGCGCACCATCCTGCTGACTTTGGTCGGCTTCCTGATAGCCATTCCGGTTGGCGTGACAATCGGAGTCATCTCAGGAACGACCCGTAACAAGGCCGTCGATCGCTTTTGGACATCGGCCACGCTGATTGTGTATGCGATCCCCACTTTCTGGTTCGGCCAATTGCTGGTGATCGTGCTGGCGGTCCATTTTGGTTGGTTTCCTACCCAGGGAATGGGTCCGCTGGTCTCGCGCGCACATGGCTGGTCATGGCTTCTGGAGAGGGCTCACTATATCGCGCTACCGGCTCTCGCTTTCGCTGCGTATGAAGGCCCGCGGTTCGCGCGGATCATGCGCACGAGTGTCGCCGATACGCTTGGCCAAGGTTATATCATCACGGCGCGTGCGAAAGGGCTCACCCGCTGGGCCATCATCCGCGGCCATGTTCTCAGGAACTCCTCCTTACCGCTGGTTACAGTGGTCGGATATGCTTTGGGTTCGGCCCTTGGCGGTGCTGTGTTGCTGGAAACCGTTTTTACCTGGCCGGGGCTGGGTTTGCTCCTGGTTCAAGCGGTCCGCGTGCGCGACAATATGACGGTCGTAGGGATCGTCATCTTCGCAGCGCTGGCCATCATCGTGATCAATTTGCTGGTGGATCTGCTTTACGCCGCGCTCGACCCCCGCATACGGACCGGTTCATGAGCGAGTTGGCTGCCCCATCCGCAGAGCCAAGGCCGCTCGCCCGCGCATGGCGCAATCTCAGGACAGCCATTGGAAATATCGCCCATACCCGCCACGGGGGCGCAGGCTGCGCCATTCTGCTATTGCTGGCTCTTGTCGCGGTTTTTGCGCCGTCGATCGCGCCTTATGATCCGCTCCAGCAGGCGCAGGCGAGCCTTGCGCCGCCATCTCTGGAGAATTTTTTCGGAACGGACAACATCGGCCGCGATATTTTCTCCCTTGTCATCTATGGGACGCGCACGTCTCTCGTGATCGGGTTGGGTGCGTCTTTCGGAGCGCTCATTCTCGGCGGCACGGTCGGCATGTTTGCTGGCTATTTCCGTGGTGCTGTCGAAGCCATCCTCATGCGCGTGGCGGAACTCTTTCAGACATTGCCGGTCATCGTGATCGTGCTCCTAACGGTGGCGCTGTTCGGCAGCAACTTCTGGCTGCTCCTTGCGGCGGTCATCCTGGCGATCTGGCCCGCGGAGGCGCGGCTTGTCTATGGCCAGTATATCAAGCTGCGCCGTATGGATTTCGTGGCGGCTGCCAAAGTCGCCGACCTCTCAACGGCTCACATCATGCTCCGGGAAATCCTTCCGAGCGCAATTCCGCCGGTGATTGTTCAAGCGGCTTTGGATGCCAGTGTTGCGATTCTGATCGAGGCGAGTCTGGGCTTTCTTGGCCTGTCCGATCCCAATATGGTGAGCTGGGGTCAAATTCTTCATGTGGCGCAGGACTATATGACCGTCGCCTGGTGGACGAGCTTCTTTCCCGGCGCGGCTATCTGCCTTGCTGTTGTCGGGCTCAACCTGTTTGCCGACGGGCTGAACGAGATCGTCGATCCACACTTGCGTGGGCGAGGGCTCCAGCCATGAGGGCCACGAGCGTTGAAGGCGGGCCGCTGCTCAGCGTTCGGAACCTGAAGGTACATTTGCGTGTGGGCGAAACACTCGTGCGCGCCGTCGATGGGATCGACTTTGCCGTCGGTGAGGGTGAGAGCATTGGCATTGTTGGCGAATCCGGATCGGGCAAAAGCACGCTTGCGCGCGCCATACTCAAGTTGCTTCCCAATGTCGAACTCGCGGCTTTTGAGGGCGAGGTGCATTTTCGCGGAATAGATCTCGCCGGCATATCCGAGCGGGCGCTGCGCGATCTTCGTCGGCACCGGGGGTTCTCGATGATTTTTCAGGATCCGCTTGGTTATCTTAATCCAACGAAGCGGGTTGGGGCGCAGGTTGCTGAAGCGATTGGCGGAGAGAGTTCCACGCCGGTCGGTGATCGCGTTCAGAAACTGCTTGCCGACGCTGGCCTTCCGTCACCCAGCCAAGTCGTGCGGCGCTTTCCGCATGAGCTTTCCGGCGGCATGCGTCAGCGCGTCATGATCGCGATGGCGCTTGCCAGCGAGCCCGTCTTGCTGGTCGCCGACGAACCGACAACCGCGCTCGACGCGACAGTGCAGCTCCAAGTTCTCGAAACACTCCGCCGGCTGCATCGCGACCGGAAGATGGCGATGGTCATTATCTCCCACGATCTCGGTGTGATCGCGGAACTTTGCGACCGGATCTATGTCATGCGCGCGGGAAAGATGGTTGAAAGCGGCGACACGCTGGAGATATTTGAAAGCCCGAAGCATCCCTACACCGCGCAGCTGATCGCGCTGAGCACCCGCCGGCATGCAGCGCCCGTAGGGGCGAACGGCGCATTTCCCTCCGAAGCATCTCGGCCGGGGGCAGCGCGATGACCAGCCAAATTCTGCAGCTCCGCGGGGTTACGCGCCGCTATGTGAGCCGGGCCCCTTACAGCTGGCGCCGTCAAATCGTGAACGCGGCCGACGGCGTCGATCTTGATGTCCATGAGGGCGAGACGCTTGCTATTGTTGGCGAATCGGGATCGGGCAAGAGCACCCTTGCCAAGCTTATGTTACACCTCGAGCAGCCTTCGGATGGCGTGGTGCTTTACCGCGGCATTCCTTTGCCTGATCTGAATCGCCAGCAATGGCGGGCCTACCGGCGTGACGTCCAGGCGATTTTTCAAGATCCTTCTTCTTCGCTCAATCCACGCATGCGCGTGGAAGAATCGCTCAGTCACGTGGCGCGGCGCCACGAGCTTGCTGAACCGGCCAAGCTGCGCGCATTTCTTGCTGGCCATCTTGCATCGGTCGGCCTCGATCCGCCGGAACATTATCTCGCGCGGTATCCGTACCAACTTTCAGGCGGCCAACAGCAGAAGGTCGCGATCGCCCGCGCGATGATGCTGGAGCCAAGGTTGATCGTGGCGGACGAGCCGCTTTCCAGCCTCGATATTTCGATTCAGGTGCAGGTGTTGGATCTCATGCGCGAATTGAGCCGCCGCAAAAGAGTCGGCTTCGTGCTCATAAGTCATGATCTCAATGCCGTGCAATCCATCGCCGAACGGATCGCGGTGATGCAGCATGGCCGGATCGTTGAAATCGGCCGGGATATCTTCGACGCGCCCGCCCATCCCTACACGCGGCTGCTGCTGCAGGCGCGCCTTTCCGCAGATCCAAGGGAAGTACGCGCTCGCCTGAGCAATTTATCGCATGCTCGGGCTAGTAACCAACCGGCCGAACCGCCTAGCCTCCAGGCGTAGGGCCGAAGGCGGCGGATAAAACAAGAGAAAGTTGGGGAGGAGAGCGAGATGCATGCAGGAGCGATAACGCAACGGGACAAAGAGAAGTTCGAGAATTTCCCTCGCCTTTTTCGGTCCGCATGCGCGGTGGGGGTTTCTGCGCTACTCGCCGTCGGCGCGATGACCTCGGCTATGGCCGCAGAGGGCGTTCCCGTATCGGGCGGAATGGTCGTTGCGGGAATTGACCCGGGTCAAATCAGCACCCTCAACACGCAACTCACGTCCGTAACGTCGTCACTTGTCCTGGCTGATGTTTGGGCAGATGGACTTATGACCTATGATCGAAATGGTAGCCGCATTCCCCGGTTGGCGGAGTCGTGGCGGGCCTCACCGGACGGTCTGACCTATACGTTCAAAATCCGCAGTGGGGTGAAATGGTCCGATGGCCAGCCGTTCAGCGCTGAAGACGTCGTCTTCACGCTAACGAATTTCGGCAAGTACAATACTTATCTTACGAAACTGATGCCGCTCATCGCCGAAGCTAGTGCGCCCAATGCGACGACCTTTGTGCTGAAGCTGAAGCAACCGCTGACAGCGACGCTGGACTTGTTTGATAAGGAGGTTTTTCCGCTTCTGCCCAAGCACATCTATGATCGAACCAATCTGGTGACCAATCCAGCCAATCGCGCGCCGATAGGCTTGGGGCCGTTCAAATTCGTCTCTTGGGAGACGGGCCGTGCGATAACCTTCACACGCAATCCGAACTATTGGGAAAAAGGCAAGCCGCATGTCGATTCGGTTGTTTTCGCGTTGATTCCGGATCCCCAACAGCGGCGCAATGCGCTGGCCAGGGGCGAAATCGATTGGATGTGGCTTGAAGCGGGTCAGGTTCCGGCCGCGGAAGCCGCAGCAAAGGGCGGGAAATTCCGGGTTGTCGAAATCAAGACCAACGCACCCGAACAGGCCGTGGTCGATTTCAATATGCAGCGCGATCCGATGAAGAAGCTCAAGGTCCGCCAGGCTCTGTTTGAAGCGATCGACCGGGCCCGCATCGTTCAAGATGTCTATCAAGGCATGGCGAACAAGTCAGTCAATGCCATCCCGGCTCAGTTCCGCAACCTGCATGACCCGTCGATCGACTACAATAAAATGTATCCGTACGATCCCAAGAAGGCCGGCGCGTTGTTGGACGAAGCGGGGTATCCGCTGAAGAATGGTAAGCGCTTTAGTATCGAGCTTACTTACCCCGGCGTGCCTCCCTATGAGTTGGTCGCCAAGGCAGTCCAGCTACAATGGACGGCGATAGGCATCACCGTAAAGATGGTGGGGCTGGATGGACAGATTTGGACGGACAAGGTTTACAAGCAGCATAATTTTGATGCCTCCATCATATCGCTGACCGGCCGGACCAACCCCGTGCTCGGCGTCGATAGAAGTTTTTTATGCAATCAAAGCAGCGTTCCCTACTCAAACCCAACCAGCTACTGCAATGCTGAACTCGACAAGCTGATCGCAGAAGCCGCCGCCGCGCCGCTCGACAAGCAGAAAGCGCTTTATTCCAAATATGCAGAAATCGTCGCGCGCGATATCAACGAAATCGCGCTGACGAATGCCCGGTATTTCGAAGCGGTCTCGACCAAATTGAAAAACATCGATGCTCAGTTCAATGTCGCGTTCAACACGCACCCGAACTGGCAGGAAGTTTGGATTCCCAAGGACCAGCAGAATTAGCGGTAATTGTGATCTCTCACCGCCCTCCGCTCCGTTCTTCCCGCATAAATAGGTGCTGATTGGTCCGCGACGTCACCCCCCTTGTTCGGCCGAAAACGGTCGCCGTCATCGGCGCGTCCGCGAAGCGCGCTTCGCAAGGCAATGTCGTCATCGATAATCTCCTGAAATGGAAGTTCGCCGGGAAGGTCATGCCGGTTCACCCCTCGGCTGACACGGTTGACGGTCTGCCCGCTCTGCGGACCATTGGCGATCTTCCTGACAATGTGGACACGGCAATTGTGGCGATCCCGGCAGCGAGTGTGCTGGAAAGCCTTATCGCGCTGGAGCGAGCCCATGTCCGCTCCGCAATCGTCTTTTCAAACGGCTTCTCCGTTGAAGAAGAAGTAAGGATACGCGCCTTCGGTGAAACCAGCAGGATCGCCATTCACGGCCCCAATTGCATGGGGCTGATGAATTTCCCGGATTCAATTCGGCTTTATCCCGCACGCCCATCGCCGCGGGTTCGCGCCGGGCGCTGTTCGCTCATCGCTCAATCGGGATCGGCGGCCATTTCCATCATGAATTCCATTTCCGTTGGGCTCTCAAAGGTCATAACTGTCGGCAGCGAATTCCAGCTCGCAGCGGCCGACTACCTTGCCTGGCTCGCCACCGATGAGGAGACGGACGTCGTAGGAATCGTTGCCGAGTCCATCAAGGATCCCGTGGAATTCGCACGTGCGGTGGAGCGCGTCCACGCGGCAGGCAAAGGCCTTGTGGTACTCAAGGTTGGAAAATCTGAAACTGGTTCGGCCGCGACGAATGCCCATACTGGTGCGCTCATAACCGACAGCGATGCTTACGACCAGTTCTTTACCGAATGTGGCGTCGCTATTGCATGCGATTATGATGAGCTTGTCGCGTCATTGGAATGTTTCGTCCAGACAAAAAAAGTAAAAAAACAGCAGGGCGTGGCCATCATTGGTATTTCCGGCGGGCAGACCGCGCTCGCCTGTGATGTTGCCGAGGACGTCGGTCTGAGGTTGGTACGGTTTGAAGAGAAGACGCGTGAAGCTGTTCGGAAGTCCTTGCCCGGCAGCAACGGCGACAATCCCATCGACATTGGTGCCACCATCCCACCCGAGCTGCGCAAGGTACCGGAAGCGCTTCGCGCCGTGCTGGCCGATAACTCGGTGGGCGCTCTCGCGATCATTCAGGACTGCCAGGCCAGCCTTAATCCATACGGGCTTGAAAGCTATAGCGAAGTTATCGGGATATATGGCGACACCGGCAAGCAGGCGACGAAGCCTGTGGTTGTCATCTCGCCAACGGCCGAACCCCTTCATGAGCGCATTGTCACGACTTTGTCGGACGCCGGCATTCCTTTGTTGCGAGGGTTGCGTCCCGGCTTGGCAGCCGTCGGGAACCTCGGTGCCGGTCAGACTGGCAAGGCCGAGCGGTGGGCGGGAATGCACAGCAAAAGTCGCCCTTTCTACAACCCCGCGGCGGAAGATTTGCGGCAGGAAATTTCCCGTTTCTCGGGGACTTTGCCAACAGACTTGTGCCTTCGCATCCTTAAAGCCTACGGCTTGCCTTTTGTGCACTCCGTGGTGGTGAAAAGCGCGGGGGAAGCGATCGAGCGAGCGCGTGAAGTGGGCTTTCCCATGGTGGTGAAGATTGCTTCACCGGATATCTCGCATCGTTCCGATGTCGGAGGCGTGAAGCTCGGCATAACGAACGGCCCTGATTTGGAAAATGCCATGGCCGAAATCACGGCGAAGGTGGCTGCCGCGGCGCCGATGGCGCGGATCGACGGATTTGAACTCCAGGAACAGTTTCAAGGAGACGTCGAAGCGATGATCGGCTTCGCAGCGGCGCCTCCCTTCGGCTCTCTCGTCGTTATCGGTACCGGCGGCACCATGGTGGAGCTGCAGGCCGATAAAGCGGTCAGGCTTGCGCCCATAGAGATGGACGAGGCGAACGAGATGATCGCGACGACTCGCCTCGGCAAGCTGCTCGCAGGCTACCGTAACCTTATGCCCAAAACCGATACGAGCAAACTTGCGGACTTGGTGGTCCGTACATCCTTGCTTGCTGCCGATCTCGGGGACTTGGTGACCGCCTGCGACCTCAATCCCGTATTGGTGCGCAAACAGTCCGGCGAGCTGCGCCTGGTGGACGTGTTAATGCAATCAGGCGCGGCTAAGCAGCGGTCGTAAATGCCCTTGCCAACGCGGCATTGTAGGAAGCGGCGAAATTTTTGGAGACGGCCGCATCGGGCGCCAGGAAAAAGAAGCCATGATAGGCGCCCGGTGCCAGATAAAACTCTGTGGGCACGCCGGCGTCTACCAGGCGCCGCGCGTACTCGATGTCTTCGTCCACAAAAAGATCGACCGAGCCGACTCCGATATAAGTTGGCGGTAGGCCGCGAAGATCCGCGACACGGGCAGGGACGGAGTTGCGCGGAACGTTTGGCGATCCCGCGGGGACCCCGAGCAAAGAGCTCCAACCGAATCGATTGGACTGACGGCTCCATATGAACCTGCCGATCTGAGGAGCCGGTTCCTTTCCGCTTCCGGTGCGGTCATCGAGCATCGGATAGATCAAAAACTGGAAGATAATCGGAACTTCGCCGCGATCGCGCGCCGCGATGGCCAATGTGGCGGCGAGCCCTCCGCCCGCGCTTTCACCCATGATGGCTATCCGCGTTGGGTCGACGCCAAGAGATCTGGCATTGGCATGCAACCATTTCAGCGCGGCGTAGCTGTCCTCGAGTGCCCCCGGAAAGGGGGTTTCTGGCGCGAGCCGGTAATCGACGGAAACTATGACGCAGTCATGGTCCTGGGCGATTTTCTGCAACCCGGAGAATTTCGGCCAAGAACTCGCTGTGCTTCCGCTTATGTAACCGCCGCCATGCGTGTACAGAAGCCCCGGCCGCAAGCGCCCGCTATCGGAACCGCCGACAATGTAAATGCGCACCTCCGGTCCGCCGGACGGCCCTGGTATCGAGCGCGCCGCGACCTCGGACGGCAAGGTCTCAGAACCCGCGTCCGGATTTTGGCGCCATTGCCGGACTTGCGCGGCGGTCACCGGCGTCTCTGGCGGGATCGTGCGCAGAAAGGCACGCAGTTCAGGATCTACGGAGCGCAAGAGTTCGTCCGGATCGTCGGCGCCTCTTGAGCCGGCAGCGGCTGCGCGGGCCGCCGGCATCGACGTAATCGCCGCCAGTCCAAACAGGGTTGCCTCGCGTCTCGTCACCATTGTGCCTCACAATCTTGCGGCGCGTTTTTTCCGATGGGCGCGAAACATTTTCCACCATTCCCGCAGGGCAAAAATCTGGACGTCCCAAACGGAGCGAATGTCGGTCTCGCCTTCGACACCCGTCAACGGAAATTCGTCCCTTGCGGGATGATAATAAGTGCCGAAGAGGATGTCCCATACCGGAAAAAACCCGACAAAATTCTTGTCTCGATGTTGGGGGAGATAACTATGGTGAATTCTGTGACTCTGTGAGCTTGTGAATAGAACGGTGGCCCTGCCGAACTGCAGTCGCAGGTTGCTGTGATTTTGAAAATTCAGAAGAGTCCAAAACCCTATGATCGCGCCTTGGGTCAGTCCGGCGCCAAGGGCGTCCGTGGCATTGAACTTGAATAACAGCGCCACCGGTATCGATATGAAAAACACGATGAAAAAATTTTCCAGCCAGTTCTGTCTTGGTCCCGTCAAGGCATCGAATTCAGGGTCAAGGTGATGCATCTTGTGATGCTGCCACAGAATATTGCTCTTATGGAGCGCGCGGTGATACCAATAAAAAAAGAAGTCGCCGATGAGGCTGGCCGCGAGCAATGCAATGATGATGGATACCACGGTTTTTCCGTCGCCAACGCGAAAGTCAACCAAGCCAAGATCAAGCCCAAGAACTTTGACAAGCAGTGATGCAAGATAGGTGGCCAGGAGCGCGAAAGGGATTCCGGACGCATAATTGGCGAGCATGATTTGGAAGTGAGTCATCCACTTTTCAGCGGATTTTCTCGGTCCCGCAGGGCGTGTCAGATGCTCCAATAGGGAAAGTACAAGGGGTGGTGCGATACTGATCAAGGTATAGGCTGAGGCCCATGCGATCGTTTGCTTTGCCGGAGCCAATTTGAGAAGCGTGGCCAGGTAAAGCACGCCCAAAAACAGCGCCGAGAGGAACACCGCTCCGGTGATCGGAATGACGGACGATCTTGCGCCAAGAGCAGACCCTTCTGTCCGCTCAAAGCTTCGGGAGTGGCTTACTCGGCTCGGTCGGCTCATAAGGTCTCGTCGCACTGCAAAATATCGTATCGAAATCTGCTCGCAGACGCCCTGAATAGGATCAGGCCGATACGACGCATCGTGCCTGAAGACGTTTTCCTTGTTAAGGGGCGCTGTTCGCTCTGATAGAGCGAAGCCCCCCTGTTAAAGTGGCCGATATTTCCCGAAATTCGAGCAAAAGAGACAAATACCAGGCCGTAAGGACTGCCTGCTCCACAATTCCTCGGGCCCCAGCTGCGAGGTCAGCGCCTATTCGCTGGTCGGCTCAAGGACGAACAGCGGAACGGGCCTGCTTGTTGGCGCCGCCATTGCAGTATTAAACTCAAGCGGCGATCCAACCAAGCGAGAGCGCGTCCCTTGTCGTTGTCGCGCTTTTTCATCGATCGGCCGGTTTTTGCGTGGGTCCTCGCGATCGTTATCATGCTGGCGGGTGCGATCGCCGCATTCACGCTTCCCGTCGAGCAGTATCCCGTCATTGCACCGCCATCCGTCGTTATCAACGCGTTCTATCCAGGCGCCGACGCTGCGACCCTGCAAAATTCCGTCACGCAGGTGATCGAGCAGCAGCTTACGGGTCTCGACAATCTCCTCTACTTCTCTTCGCAGTCCAACGCCGACGGATCCGTTCAAATCACCGCGACATTTGCCGCTGGGACGAATCCCGACATCGCTCAGGTCCAAGTGCAGAACAAGCTGCAACAGGCAGTGGCGCAATTGCCCAGCGAAGTTCAGCAGATCGGCGTCACCGTGATGAAGTCCGGACCGAGCTTTATTTTGGTGATTGCGGTATACGACACGCAAAATCGTTTCAACGATATCGATATCTCGGACTTCATCGTCTCCAGGCTGCAGGACCCGTTGGCGCGCGTAACCGGCGTCGGGAACGCATTTGTGTTCGGCGCGCCTTACGCCATGCGCATTTGGCTCGATCCCTATAAATTACATTACTACGCGCTCCAGCCGTTGGACGTGAAGAATGCCATTTTGGCCCAGAACACGCAGGTATCGGCAGGCTCAATCGGGGGCCTGCCTTCGGTGCCTGGACAGGCGTTGAACGCAACCGTCACAGCCCAATCACAGCTCCAAACGGTGGGACAGTTTCGCAACATCGTCCTTAGAGCAGCTTCCGGCGGGGCGGTGGTGCATTTATCCGATGTGGCGCGGGTCGAGTTGGGCGGTGACAGTTACGCTTCAACCAGTTTGATGAACGGAAGACCCGCATCTGGCTTGGCAATTACGCCATCACCTGGTGCCAATTCCTTGAAGCTTGTCGCGGCGATAAAAAAAGAGGTTGCCGCTCTGGAGCCTTCGTTTCCAGCGGGTCTCAAGGTGGCCTACACGGCAGACAATACGGAGTTCATCAAGCTCTCCATAAGAAACGTCATTGTCACCTTGGTGGAAGCGATCTTGCTGGTCATCCTTGTGATGTATGTTTTCCTGCAAAATTGGCGCACCACGCTGGTCCCCGCGGTTGCCGTCCCGGTGGTACTGCTCGGCACGTTTGGGGTGCTGGCCATCACCGGCTACACCATCAACACCCTGACGCTGTTCGCGCTGGTTCTAGTCATCGGCCTTCTGGTGGACGACGCCATTGTGGTGGTGGAGAATGTGGAACGCATCATGCGGGAAGAGGGGTTGCCGCCGCGCGAAGCAACCTTGCGCTCCATGCAGGAAATCACCGGCGCCCTGATCGGCATCGGTCTGGTTCTGACGGCGGTATTCCTGCCCATGGCCTTTTTCGGCGGCTCGACCGGCGTGATTTATCGGCAATTCTCCGTGACCATCGTTTCGGCGATGCTGTTGTCGATCGGTTGTGCCCTGGCCCTGACGCCGGCGCTATGCGCCACATTGCTCCAGCCTATCCAGCAGGGGCAACATCACCGGGGCCTTCTGGGCCGCTTCTTTCGCTGGTTCAATGCCAGCTTTGAGGGGGCCCGCGCCTGGTACCGCCATCATTTGGAACTCTTTCTGAACCGCACCAAAACAGCGATGCTGATTTACGGTGTGATCGTCCTCGTTCTTGTCTTTCTCTTTTATCGTTTGCCCACCGGCTTTTTACCCGACGAGGATCAGGGCGTTGTCATCAATCTCATCAACGCGCCATCGGGCACGGAACTGCCCGTTACCCTCTCGGTGGCACAGAAAATCATCGATCATTATTTGCATGACGAAAAGCAGAATGTGGATTTTGCGTTTGCGGTCGCCGGGTTCAGTTTTTTGGGAGCTGGGCAGAATGCCGGCATCGCTTTTGTGCATTTGAAAGACTGGGACCAGCGATCTGGCCCACAAAACACCGCGCAATCCATTTCCCAGCGCACTGCGGCGAAATTTTCGAAATCACCAGAGGCTCAGGTCTTCTCCATCGTTCCTGCTTCCGTGCCTGATCTTGGGATAGCCACGGGCTTCGATCTCGAAATGGAAGATCGCGGAGACCTTGGGCATGACGGCTTAATCCGGGCCCGTGACTCGCTTCTACAACTGGCGGCCAAAAATCCGATACTGGCGCAAGTCCGGCCCAACAGCCTGGATGACGCCCAGCAGCTGCATATCGATGTCGACCAGGAAAAGGCCCATGCACTGGGTCTTTCCACCGCCGACATCAATTCCACCCTGGCCTCGGCCTGGGGCGGCACCTTCGTGAACAATTTCATCGACCGCGACCGCGTCAAGCGTGTCTATATACAAGGCGATGCGCCATACCGCATGGCGCCGGAAGATCTGAACCGTTGGTACGTCCGAACCGCAACGGGCACGATGGCGCCCTTCTCTTCCTTCGCCAAGGCACGCTGGACCCTGGGGCCCAGTTCGCTCATCCGCTACAATGGGTATCCCGCGATTGAAATCCAGGGTCAGGGTGTTTCGGGTGTCAGCTCCGGCACGGCATTGGCCGAGATGGACAAGCTGTTTAAGAAGCTGCCGCAGGGTGTCGGCTACGAGCTGACCGGTCTTTCCTATCAGGAGCAGCAATCGGGCGCGCAGGCGCCGGCCCTTTACGGCCTCTCGATCCTGATCATCTATCTTTGTCTGGCAGCGCTTTACGAAAGCTGGGCGGTGCCGCTCTCGGTAATGCTGGTCATTCCGCTGGGCGTTGTCGGCGCTGTCGCGGCCGCGAGCCTGCGCGGGCTCTTCAACGACATCTATTTTCAGGTAGGTCTGCTTGCGACCATCGGCCTCTCAGCCAAGAACGCCATTCTGATTGTGGAATTTGCCGTGTACGGCGAGAAACAGGGGCTCAGTGCCAGGGAGGCGGCGCTGGAAGCGGCACGCCTCAGGCTTAGGCCGATTCTCATGACGTCCATTGCCTTCATTGCCGGCGTTTTCCCCTTGGCGGTAGCCTCGGGCGCGGGCGCTGGCAGTCAGAACGATATCGGCACCGGTGTAATCGGCGGCATGCTGACAGCCACGATACTGGCGATTTTCTTCGTGCCGGTCTTTTTTCAGCTCATCAACAAGAGCTTACAGCACCACCGATAAATATTCGCCTTTTCCGGCCTTAGAGGCGAATGCCGCCGTCCACCAAAATGTCGGTACCGGTGGTGTAACCAGACTCATCGCTTGCGAGATAAACCGCCACCGCCGCGATTTCTTCCGGCCGTCCGAGACGGCCGATGGGCTGGCGCGCGATATAATTCGCCATCGACTTGGCTTCGTCGCCCGTGCTCTTGGCGCGATCATGTAGCGAAGGCGACTCCACCGTTCCCGGACAGATCGTGTTCACGCGGATGCCGTTCTTGATGTAGTCCATTGCGACCGATTTGGAGAATCCGATCACCGCGGCCTTGCTCATCGTATAGGCGAGGCGGTTGGGGAAGCCCTTGAGGCTCGAGGCCAGCGAGGCGACATTTATGACGCTGGCGCCTCCATTCTTGAGAAAATGCGGCAGGAAGGCCTGCGTCAGCACGAACATCGGCGTAACATTGAGGTCGAACGATTTTTGCCAATCAGCGATCGCTGTGCTGGCCAGGGTGCCTTCATGCACCCAACCGGCACAGTTGAAGAGCACATTGACGTCGCGGTGTGAATCCGCGGCCGCCTTCAGTGCGATATTGTCGAGTACATCGAGAACAAAGGTCTCGTGACCGGTCGAGATGGCCGAAAGATCTTTCGCCAGAGACTCCAGCGCCTTCGTATCGCGATCCGTCGCGATCACACGCGCCCCGTCCGCTGCAAAGGCAAGCGCCGTCGCGCGGCCGATCCCGGCGGCGGCGGCGGTCAGAAACGCGACCTTCCCATTTAAGCGATTCATATTGTCCCCTCCGACTGGGCCGTCTCGTCCACGCCCGTGCATTGGCAGTCTAAGAAGAATAGAGCCCGCTCTCCACGACGCCGTATGGTGGCCGGCTCGTTTTTGCCCTATTTTCTCCTGCAAAAAACATTTGCATATACAAAAAGGCTGGCGCAACCTCTCCCGGCCGAAATTGGCATTCGGAGGGGGCGTGATCACAGGAATTGCGTGGGACCACCGACGCTGCTGGGGTCCGCTGGATGCCAGTATCGCATCCTATCGGGCGCAGGCGGGGGAGGATGTCCGCTGGGATCGGCGCACCCTGTACAGCTTTGGCGACGGGGATTTGGCGGATTTCGTCCGTAAGTATGATCTGGTGATCTTCGATCACCCCTTCGTTGGCGATGTCCGCAAGCATGGTTGGTTGTTGGATCTTCGGCCGCTACTGACGTCGCAAGACATGGCGCTATTCGAGCGGGATGCGGTCGGGGCGTCCTGGCGCTCCTATGCGAACGGAGGGGGCATCTGGGCTCTGCCGATTGATACGGCCGCGCAGACCGGCGCCTGGCGGGCCGACCTGTTGGAGCGGCATGGCTTCGCCGTCCCGCAGACGATCGATGATGTCGTCGTGTTGGGCGAACACGGCGCCGCCAAAGGCATCGCGGTGGCCTGGCCATCCGTGCCCACGGACCTGATGTGCACTCTCGTAACGGTGGCGGCCAGCATGGGGCTCGATCCCGGCCATCGCGACGGGGATTTCCTTTCACACGCTCAGGCGAACGACGCGCTTGCTGTGCTGAGAGCGCTAGCGCGCATCGCACACCCGAAATCCCGGGAGTGGAATCCCATCCGTTGTCTCGACCATATGGCCGCCAACGACGACGTCGCTTATGTGCCTTATCTGTTCAACTATGTGAATTATTCCACCGATGATCAGGCACGTCCGATCACGTTTGGCGCAGCCCCAGCAGTTCTTGACGGAATGCCGGCGCGCACTATTCTGGGCGGCGCCGGCATCGGGATCAGCGTAAGCTCTCCCAATCCCAGCGCCGCTTTCGCCTACGCGATGTATCTGTGCTCTCCCGCCTATCAATCCGGCGACTATGTGAGTTTTGGCGGGCAGCCCGGCAGCCGCGCGGCGTGGCAGTCGGAGCGGTGCAATCAACTGACACGCGGATTCTTCCGCAACGCGTTACCGGTGCTCGACAGGGCTTATCTCAGGCCGACCCATCCTGGTTTCGTGCCGTTCTTCCACAATGCGTCGCTGCGTCTCGCCGCCGTGATCCACGAGGACGCCCCGGCGACCCCGTTCGTCGATTGGCTGAACGCCAGTTATGAAGAGATCCGACAGCCGGCGGCCGGAGGCACGCGCTGATGGTCCGGTACGAGGTCCTTGACGCCGACGAACCCGAGAGCAGCGGCAAGCGCAGTTATTCGGTGCCGGCGGCCGAAAAGGCGCTCGACATTATTGAATTCATGGCCGGCCAGCCCGATGGAATGACGGTCACGGAGATGGCGGGCGCGCTTGGCCGCTCGGTGCATGAATTCTATC
>Ga0105240_10001082_pt1 | contig 48093 bp, 34 predicted proteins | sample KBSC54metaG_FD_80426 | JGI IMG/M metagenome (GOLD analysis project Ga0105240, IMG submission 80426) | Corn rhizosphere microbial communities from Kellogg Biological Station, Michigan, USA - KBS C5-4 metaG | ecosystem: Host-associated > Plants > Roots > Rhizosphere > Soil | place: Michigan, USA... | reverse complement strand
CGCGGCTGGCGTGTTCAGGTATGAATTCCGATGAATCGATCCGAACCGGAGGAACTCGGCGTTCTCGAGGCCCGGGATCATGCGGACTACCCGCTGCTGGTCGGGAATCCGAAGGCGAGTCTGAAACCCCACGATATTCCACATGCGCGCGCCGCGGTCTTCCTGTCGCAGTTGGACCACTGCAAACGGCTCGCGCGACGTACGCGGATCGCGAAGTCCCACCGGCTTGAGCGGACCGAATCGAAGTGTGTCGCGGCCGCGCCGGGCCATCTCTTCGATCGGCATGCAACCCTCGAAGTACGGCACGGCATCGAAATCGTGCGCGCCGTATTGATCTGCGGCGACGAGGGCATCGACGAAGTCGGAGTACTGCTGGCGATCCAGAGGGCAGTTGAGATACGCGCCATCCGGTCCGGCATCATGCATGGTTTCCTTGCCATATCGTGACGCGCGGAATGCCACCGAATAATCGATCGAGTCCCGATCGACTACAGGCGCGATCGCGTCGTAAAACGCGAGTGCGTCGACACCGAGCCGCGATCGAATGGCTTGGGCCAGCGCATCCGATGTGAGTGGACCTGTCGCGACAATGGCCGGCGTCGGAAGCTCTCCGACTTCCCGGCGTTCGACCGATATTCTCGGGTGGGACGAGATGCGCTCGGTGACAGTGGCCGAGAAGACGTCCCGATCGACGGCCAGGGCGGAGCCACCGGGTACGCGGGCCTGATCGGCTGCCCATAAGATGAGTGAGCCTAGGATCCGCATCTCACGCTTGAGCAGCCCGTGTGCGTTGGTCTCCTCGGTGCTCTTGAAGGTGTTGGAGCACACGAGCTCGGCGAAGCGGTCGGTCTTGTGGGCGGGCGTGTAGACCACCGGGCGCATCTCGACGAGCGCGACATCGTGGCCGCGCTCGGCGAGCTGCCAGGCTGCTTCGGATCCGGCGAGGCCGCCGCCGACAACCGTAATCATGGCCAGAAACTAACGCTGGCCGTCGGAGGCGGCGAGGTACCGCGAACTAGCCTGCGGCGGCCGCTGGCTCCGCAACGGGAATCACATCCCACTCGTTGCCGCACTTGAGGCACTTCCGATAGTCGCCGCGCGCCTTGGTCGACTTCATTTCAGCACCAACGAAACCGCACTCCGGACACTGCTCCAGCGTTGGCTTGTTCCACGCGACGAAATCGCAATTCGGGTGATTCACGCATCCATAGAACGCACGACCGCCGCGTTTCGAGCGCAATTGAATGATGTCGCCGCCGTCCTTCGGACACTTGACTCCGGTCGGCAACGCGCGCGTGCCGCGGCATTTCGGAAATCTGCTACAGCCCAAGAACTCGCCCGACCGGCCGTGGCGGATCACCATCCGCGCACCGCATTCGTGGCAAATCTGATCCGTTAGGATCGCCGGCTTGCGATCACGCCCCAGCGGCTTGGTGTAGTCGCAGTCGGGTCTGTTTTCGCATGCCAGGTAGGGACCGAAGATGCCGCCTTTCGGCACGAGACGTCCGCCGTCCTTTGGACAGCGTTCCTTCTCGATGGCCGACAGGTCGTGCGCCCGTGCGATGAGATCCTCGATGTTCGCCTTGTCGAGCGACTGGGCGAAGGGACCGTAAAATTCCTCCAGCACGCGGCGCCAGCCCATCTCGCCTTCTTCGATCTTGTCGAGCTCGCCTTCCATGTTCGACGTGAACGCCACGTTGAAGATGTCGGGGAACTGGTGGACCATGATCTTGGCGACGGTCTCGCCTAACGGCGTCGGTGTAAATCGCCGCTGCTCGAGTGTCACGTAGTGGCGGTCGGCGAGCACGGAAATGATGGACGCGTACGTCGACGGGCGGCCGATGCCCAGACGCTCGAGCTCCTTGACCAAACTCGCCTCGCTGAAGCGCGGTGGCGGCTCGGTGAAGTGCTGGTGCGGTGTGATCTCCCGAACGGGTACGTTCTCGTTGACCTCGAGAACCGGCAGCGCCTGTTCATCCTCGAGGGCGCGGCCTTCGCCTTCCTCGTGCGTTTCGCGGTACAAGGCGAGAAATCCATCGAACTTGATAACGCTTCCGGTGGAGCGGAACAGGCAGCGGCCGAGGTCGAAATCGACCGTCGTCGTGTCGAAGACGGCCGGTGCCATCTGCGACGCCATGAATCGCTTCCACACGAGCTCATAGAGCTTGAACTGGTCGCTCGTCAGAAACTTTCGGATCTGATCGGGGCGACGCGATGGATCGGTGGGTCGGACGGCTTCGTGTGCGTCCTGCGCGTTTGCCTGTTGGGCCTTGCCGTACAACTGCGGTGCCGCAGCGAGATGATCTTTGCCGAACAGCCCCGTTAGGACATCACGCGCCTGGAGCGCCGAGCTCTCGGCGACGCGAGTGGAGTCGGTGCGCATGTACGTGATGAGACCGACTGCGCCTTCAGGCCCGAGCTCGATGCCTTCGTACAGATCCTGCGCCACGCGCATGGTCCGCTTGGAGCCGAAGCCGAGTTTCTTGGCGGCTTCCTGCTGCATCGTGCTGGTGGTGAAGGGCGCCGCGGAATTCTTTCGACGCTCGCGCCGGCGGACGTTCGTGACCGTGAACGTCTTGCGATTCTCAAGATCGGCGAGGATGGCACGCGCCGCTTTTTCGCTCCCGATCTCGGGCTTCTTGCCGTCGAACTGATGGAGCTTCGCCGTGAAGCGTTGCTCGTCTTTTTCGAGCAGCGCCTCTATGGACCAATACTCGACCGGCTTGAACGCACGAATCTCGCGCTCGCGCTCGACGATGAGTCGTAGTGCGACCGTTTGGACGCGGCCCGCCGATAGGCCTTTCTTGACGGTCTTCCACAACAAAGGGCTGGCCTTGTAGCCGACCAGCCGATCGAGGACGCGTCGAGCCTGTTGGGCTTCGACCTTGCGCTCATCGATGGACGTCGCGTTGCGGATCGCGTTCTGAACCGCATCGCGCGTGATCTCGTGGAACATGACCCGGCGAACGGGCGCGGCGCCTTTGTGCTTGATGGTTTCCGCGACGTGCCAGGCGATGGCTTCGCCTTCGCGGTCCGGGTCCGTGGCGAGGAAGACGCGGTCAGCGATCTTCGCGGCGCTCTTCAATTCTGCGAGCGTCTTTTCCTTGCCTGGCACGGTCACGTACGTCGGCTTGAAGCCGTGCTCGACGTCGATGCCTAACCCCTTCTCGGGCAAGTCACGAACATGCCCAACGGTCGCGCGTACGCGGTACGCAGGACCGAGGTACTTGCCGATGGTTCTGGCTTTTGCGGGCGACTCGACAATGACGAGCGACTTGCCCGCGATTGTGGCCAAATCGAGCGGCTCTTCGACGGGCTTGCGACGTGTCGTGCGACGGCCGTTACCGCGACCACGCAACGCGCGAGGCGCCGACTCGGCCACTGCTGATGCGCCGTTCGAAGGACGGCGCGTCCGCAGAGACATCTCGTCCGCGGGTTCCTTTCTATTGTCTTTCTTCGCGCTTTGGCGCGTCTTCTTCGAAGTCTTCTTGGCAGCCATGGAATCAGTGTATGGTCACGTTTTCGCCGCCCAGGCCATCGTCCATGTAGCCCGCGCCCTCCATCAGGACGCGCAAGTCGTCCAGGGCGATTCGGCCATCGATCTGGCTGAGAGCCCGCTCGATGACATGTTCGAGCTCCATAGCGTTGAGCATGCCGGCGCCGCTCATCGATATGAGGTGCCCCCACGCATCGGGAGTGAAACGGCCCCGCTCATGAGGCCCGAGCACGCGAAAAGTCATTGGTGTTTTACCGGATCGGAGAACTCTCCGCCAAACGACGCAGGAAAATCGGGGCGGTGACCGGGTTATGCTGTGTCGAATTCCAGCTACGTGAATCCTCTTGTTGCGAGGGCCGAATCATGAGTGCTCTTGCCTTCCTCGCGCTATACACGCGATGCGCCGGATGGGTCGACGAGGCGAGCAATTTGTACCGCAAGTGACTCCACATCAACGACATCGGTGTCAATAATGTAGTCGGCCTGCCGATAGGCCGGCTCCCTATCCTCAGCCAGCCGCCGTAGAACCTCGACCGGCTCCGGCGCATCCAAGAGGGGTCGCGCCTTCCGACGTGTCCCCATCCTTAGTATTGCGACTTCGGGAGCGACCCGGAGGTAAATCATACGCGCCGGCGGACGCAATAGTGCCATAGCCCCCGGAATCGCAACCCAACCACCTCCGGGTGCCAAAATGGCACCTCCATATGTGGCGAGCTCTTGCGTAAGATCAAGCTCCAAAGCGCGGAAATATGGCTCTCCGCGAGCGCGAAATATGTCGCTCACTGTCATTCCGGTTCGTCGCTCGATCTCTTCGTCGAAGTCGAGAAATGGCCGTCCCAATCGCGACGCTACCTTCCGCCCGACCGACGATTTCCCTGCCCCGGGCAACCCGACGAGAATCACGTGGTCGATCACCGGCGGGCACTCGGGTGACGACCGCGGCGCAGCGGCGCCTCACGCGGTCGGGCTGACAATGCGCGAACCAATGGCCGCAATGTAGCCGTCGTAGTTGCGACGCACTTCGCCTAACGAATCACCGCCGAACTTCTCCAGAAACGCCTGCGCGAGAATGAAAGCGGCCATGCCTTCGGCGATCACACCCATCGCCGGGACAGCGGTCACGTCGGAGCGCTCGGCGACGGCCTGTGCACGTTCGCCCGTGGCAACGTCGATGGTTTGGAGCGGGCGCATCAGGGTGCTGATGGGCTTCATGCCGACACGGATGACCAACGGCTCGCCCGTCGTGATGCCCCCCTCCAGTCCGCCGGCACGATTCGTTAGGCGATGCACGTTGCCCGTCCTCCGAAGCCCCGGCGGCGGCGCCATTTCGATCTCATCGTGCGATTCGGCGCCGGTGCGATGCGCGGTCTCGAAGCCCAGACCGAACTCGACGGCCTTCACCGCGGGAATCGACATCATTGCGCCAGCGAGCCGGCCGTCGAGTTTTCGATCCCACGAAATGTGCGAGCCGAGTCCCACCGGAATTCCGTCGCAGACGACCTCGCAGATCCCGCCGAGCGTATTCCCTTCGCGTTTCACCGCATCGATGCGCTCGACCATCCGGCCTGCCGCTGCTGGATCGAGCGTGCGCAACGGGGATTGATCGGCTACCGAATTGATGTCATCGGGGAATGGATCCGGTCGTTGCGCATCGATGCCGCCCAAGTGCACGACGTGGCTGCCGATGCGCACACCGAACTCGCGGAGAAAGATGCGACAGATCGCTCCCGCCGCAACGCGTGCCGTGGTCTCGCGGGCGGATGCGCGCTCGAGAATGTCACGAGCATCGGTGCGGTCGTACTTGAGCATGCCCGACAAGTCGGCATGGCCCGGACGCGGCCTTGTGACGACTCGCTTCCTCGGCTCGGGATCACCCTCGCGCAAAGCGGGATCCATGATCTCTTGCCAATTCTTCCAATCGCGGTTGGTAATGAGCATCGCGATTGGGGAGCCAATCGTCGCGCCAGCTCGCACGCCGGACAGAATCTCGACAGTGTCCTTCTCGATTTGCATGCGTCGGCCGCGGCCGTAGCCCTGCTGCCGACGCGTGAGATCGACGTTGACGTCCTCAGAGGAAATCGGAAGGCCGGCGGGCATGCCCTCGAGGATGCACACGAGAGCTGGTCCGTGCGATTCGCCGGCAGTGGTAAAGCGTAAGAGAGACAAGTGCGCGGACGACGCGTGCGAAGAAGTAGTTGGGCGTTGGGCAACGACTCGAGAAAATACACGCCACCAACGCCAAAGGCGTGGCAGCATCCAATGCTACCACGCCTTCAGGTTTCCGCGCAATCAAATGCGTCGGTGAGATTGGCCAATGGACCGCGCCGCGGCCATTGCCGCTCACCGACGTTCGCCGTTTACGGCGGGCAGCTGGCGAGCAGCTGGGCTTGCGTAACTGTTACGATCACGACGCCAAATTGCGTTGCCGCGACGAGCACCACGTTGCCTGCCGGATCCTTCGCAGCCTTGATTGGCCCGATGACTGGATCGCGGGTCGGAAGGATCATGCATCGGTTATAGCGATACGTGTCGTAGACTTCGATTTGCGGAGAGGCGGACGCAGCGAAGCTGAGTCGCGTGCCCGCCGGCGATGTGTTAGGCCCGATACCCGCGTTGTCCGGGTGGAAATCGAAGCCGGAGTTGCCAGCCGAAGTCTGCAACAGGCCCTGCAGGCGCAGCGTGCGATCGATGATGTACGTCGAGTCGCCGCGGATCGCGCCGAGCGCACCGTCGAAGTTGATCGCGGCGCCACCGACACGTGCAAAGGTGTTGGCGATGAAGTCCGACACGTCGACCGGGCGCGAGATGCCGTTGTCGACAACCGGAACTGGAGCGGTGAACGTACCGAGCGCGTTCGTGAACGTCGTTTGGAAGCCCGCGCTGTCGTCGTACATGATCGCGCGGCTACCGAAAACGGCGCCGCCCTCCGCGATGATCGCGCGGCGGAAGTTACCCGAGTTGCGAACGAAGGTGGTATCGCGGAACGCGAGCTGATCGATTCGCACGACAATCGAGAGACCGAGCGAGTCGCTCGCACTACCAAACTGCCGGAAGGGGACGAGCACGGAGTCGCTTCCGACGTTCTGCGCGGCGTTGCGGTCCACTTCGAGCGTGTCGCTGCGGCCTGAGGTCTGCCCCATGGCCTGCTCGAAGAAGAAGTGCGACGTGTGCTTCGTCAGATTCTCCCACCGGACCGTTCCTTCGTTCTGGAACGGCTGCGTCTGTCCCTTCGTCGGCGTTGTGGAGTACAGCAGAATGATGTCGCCACACGGCGCCGGACCAGAGGCGGCTCCGGTGCAGGTGGCACCGAGGAACTGCGGACGCTCACTGAAATCGTGCTCCGTCTTGTTCTCGATGATCTGACCGGTCGTAGACGACGTCTGCGACGTCACCGTGAACACGATGATCGCGGGCAGCGGGTAGCGGAACACTTCCTGGTCCGCGTTGCCGTTCACGTTCACGTAGCTGATGTTCGTGCCACCCGAGTTGGCAACGAGGAGCGTGTCGCCCATGGTGCCGTCACGATTCGCCGGCCACGCCGCGATACCCCATGGACGCGATCCCACGGCGATCGGTGTGTGGAACGTCGAGTCGGCGAGGTCGAAGACTTCGAGCTCGTCTCGCTCGATGTTGCTCAAGTAGAGACGGTTGGTTGGCTTGTGATAAAGCGCGTCGGCGATGACGCCGCCGGCCGGCAGATTGCGCGTTAGGCCGGCAACCACGTCGACCGTGTCCCCGCGTTGCGTAACACCGTCGCCGAGCAGCGCGTAGGCCCGCGTACCGTTGTTATTGCGCGCGAAGCCGAACACCTGCACTTGCTTCGGGAAGGTCGTGATGTTGAGCCCGAGCTTGAACGTGTGGAGCGCCGAGCTCACGTTGCCGTTCACCTGGAACGAGTCCGCGGCGAAGAACGTCGCTGGGTCGCTCGGCAGATTGCGTACTTCATAGCCGAGCCACCGGACGCCGGCGCGATCGTGCGCGCTCACGTGCATTGTGTCGGTGACTTCGATGCGTGGCGTGATGCCGAAGTCGACGACCGGCACGCTGTTGCCGGACGCGGAATTGGCGACGACCACGTTCACCGGCACACCCAGGACGCGCCGCTTGAGCGAGTCCAATAGGAACGGCGTGAGCGTGAGCGTTCCGGTCGACGCGCCAACGAGACTAACGGACGTGTCGACGGCCACCGAGTCCTTGAGCGGCGAGTTGTAGAGCACCGAGTCGGTAACCGGCGAGGCGAACACGCCGCTGGCGATGAATCCGAGCGCCTTGACCATGCTGGGACTCTTGCCGCTGAGCGACACCGCCATCGTGAATCCGACCACGGCGGTATCCGTCGACTTCGGATTCGTAATGACTGCAATCGATGGCGATTGATTGCCGGTGCCGACGAACGCGGTGTCAGGCCTGGACACGTTGTGCGCACCATCGATCGCCGACGCAATGATCGTCACGGTGGTGCCCGGCGGGACGCTCGCCGGAACCGGCACGGTGTACGGCAGCGTCACGTTGGTCACGGCGCTGGTGAACGTGGTGTCGAACGTACCGGTGATACCAGGGCCCGCGACGCGCACACGCACATCGAGCAAGCCGAGATTGTCGGTTGCGACAACATTGAATGCGACAACGGAATCGGAAGCCGGCGCGGCTGCCGTGATGGTGGCAACCGGCGGTGTGGTGTCGGCGAGGACGCCGCCACCTGCACCGTTTCCTTCGACGCAGGCCGCGGCGAAGACAATCGCGGCCAGAGCAAATACGCCGCCAGCGAGGCGGCCCGCATGCGCCGGCATGCCGGCGCGCGCGGGGTGAGTCGTGCGCGCCAGGCGCGCCAGGGTCCACGTCATAGGTCGCTCTCGGTCAGCGGTCGGCGCCGGGCGCGCCGAGGGCGTCACCGTCGTCGACAATGTGTGGGGTGACGAGGATCAGGAGATCCGTCTTGTCTTCCTGGGTCCGCGTCTCGCCGAACAGCTTGCCGATGAACGGGAGATCGACCAGGAGCGGGATACCGGACTTGGACTGTTGGACCTGCGTGGTCGTTAGGCCGCCAATGACCGCGGTCTCGCCATCGCCCACCAGCAGCTCGTTGTCCGCGCTCTGCTTGAGGAACGTATAGCCGAGGTCGGACGCCGCCGGCTGGAGCTGCGAGCGCTCCGCGTGCAGCGTCATGAGGATCTTGCGGTTGTTGGTGATGTGCGGCGTCACCTTGAGGATGATACCGGTCTCCTTGAACTGGACCGTGGCGCGCGGCGCCTGGGCCCCGTTGCTGCCCTGGCTGAGAGACCCAAGGTCGACGATACGAATCGGCGTCTCTTCGCCGGAGAGGATCTGCGCCTCGCGGTTGTCGAGCGTGACGATGCTCGGCTCGGCCTCGACGTCCGAGAGGCGGACTTCCTGCAGTCCGTCGAGGAACGCGGTGAGGTTGAACTTGCCTAACGCCGTGGAGAAGATCAGGGACAATGCGGGGTCGACCACGCGCTGCGTGGCGTTCGAGATCGCTGCGAGCGAGTTGCCGCCGATGTTGATCACCTGCGTGTTCGAGGGGAACGGTGTTCCGACCACAGCGTCGGGGACACCATCACCGTTCGAGTCGATCGGTTTGAAGGTGCTCGGATCGGTGCGCTGAACGAGCTTGTTGAAGAACGTGCCGTTGTCGCCCAGGTCATAGCTCACACCGATGTCCTGGATGTTCGTGCGATCGACGAGGATGATCTTGGTCTTGATCGAGACCTGCGGCGTGCGAACGTCCAGGTCCTTCACGTAGTTGGCGATATCCTCGAGACGTGATGCAACGTCGGTCACGAGCAAGCGGTTCGTGGCGGAGTCCGCGCTCACATCACCGCGCGTCTTGCACTCGGTGCTGGCGCCGCCGTTCGGGCCTGCGGTGCCTGCGGGGCAATCCTTGGAGAGCAGGCCTTTCACGGTCGAGACCAGCGAGCTGGCGCGCGCATAGTTCACCGAAATGATGCGGGTCTGCAGCGGCTCGGTGGCTTGCTGCTTGGCGATGTTCTCGTAGCTGTCGATGGAAATGATGCCGTCCTGATCTTCCTTGGCCGCGTAGCCCTGCGAGGATAGGATCGCGCGTAGGGCGAGGTCCCAAGGTTGATCGCGAATTTCAGCGGTCACTGTACCGGTGACGCCCTTGCCGGCGACGATCGTGCGGCCGGAGAAGACGGCGAAGCCAGCGATCACTTCGCGAATATCGGCATCTTGAAAGGTGATCGTGATCTTGGGCTGCGAAGACATCCCCGCGGCGCGATCGTGCGACGTGAGATTGACGGTGCTATGACGCGGGGTATCGGCGCGATCCGCCGGGACAGCGGCTTCGGGCGCATCAAAGGAGTCGGTGTTGCCGGCGGACGTGCGCCAGGCGGTGAACGACGTCTTGGTCGTGCCGTTCGGATCGAGCACGACGTGGACTTCGTTCAGCGTGCGATTCACCGTGTAGCTGTGTTGCCCGTCGAGGTCGATCACCAACCGGACGATGTTGTCGCGGTACTGCGCGACGCGCACGTTGGTGATCCCGCCGCGCGCGACGCGATCGTACAAGCGCCCGGCGGCGCCGAGCTTGGCGCCGCGCAGGTCGAGGACGATGCGGGGCGGACTGGCCAGGGAAAAGTCATCGACGTCGACGGAGCCGTCGACGGCGACGACGACTTCGGCGCGGCCGGCGGCCGGCACGACGCTGAGAGACGTCACCTCACCACCGCCTAACTTGCCGACCGTCGCGGCGCGGGCGACGGACGCCTGCGCTGCGAGCGCGGCGAACGTCATTCCGATCAGCGCACAGACCCGCCTCATTGCGACCTCGCTCTCGTGGAATCGTTGAACGCCAGCGTTTCTTGCCGGCTATATCCGAATTCTTCCAGGGTGAACGTGACGGACTTGATGTCGATGCGCGCCACGCGCATGCGGCCTAACGTCTGCCCCGTCCTGACACGGTACTGCTCCTTCGTCGACAAGTCGCGCAGCACGGCGACGGATCGACCAGCCGGATCGTAGATGACCGTCACCAGCTTGAGATCGGAGATCATCGGCCGGAGCTCACCCGACTCGATGAGCGACACGAACGGGTCGCGCCGGCTGTCGCGGTTGTACGTGAACATTTCGCGTGTGAGCGCGATCTCGTTCTTCCCGCCGCGTTCGGAGATCGACGTCGTGCCATCGGCATTCGGCCCCTGCGGGGTCGTGAGCGTGACGGTGTCACGACCCTTCGCAGCGGCGTGCGCCCCGGGCGCGTGACCCCGCGCGCCGGACGGCACGGCGTTGGCTGGCGCCGGGTTGGCGTTCGGATGGTCCGGCAGCCGCACGTTGCGACTCGTCTCGGCGACGCGCGTCGGCGTCGCTGGAGCTTGCGCCGGCGCCGGCTTGGAGGCCGGCCCGTCTGTGTTCTGCATGGCGCTGATATGCGCGTTAGTCGCGGCGGCGACGCGACGCGCTGCGTTCTTCGCGACCGTTCCCGGGATCTGCTGTGCGCCTAACGACGCAGCAGCGACGCCGACGACGGCCGCGACGAGCGGCGCGAGCGCGAGTGTGCGCATCGTCATGATTTCGCTCCCTTCTTCGCGGGAGGCTGGTCGTCCGCGTCTTCCGCAGGGTTGTGCGTCACGAACGTCTGCAATTGGAAGTGGGCCTCGATCACGGCCTGACCCGCTTCGGCGTGCGACGCTTTGGCATTGGCGTTGGTCGAGAGCATGAGTTGGACATTGACCGGCAGCACGATGCGCTGCAACGAGCCGACGTTCGCGAAGAACTCAGCGAGCTGGTGGTATCCGCCAACGATCGCCATGCCGTAGCGGTATGTGTCGTAGTTGCTGCCTTCCTGTACTGGCTGCGGGTCGACAGACGCCAGATCGAGCCCGGCATGACGCGCGGCGGTCGAGACCTGCTCGAGCAAGGCGGGCACCTCGTTGCCGGCCGGCACGAGCGTGCGAATCAGCGAGAGGTTCTGTTGGTACGTCGCCAGTTGGGCACGCAGCTCGCTCAAGTTGCCCTTGCTCATCTCGGACTTGGCGCGCTGGTTCATCGTGACGAGCGCCTCGATGTGATCCTGCTGCTTCGTCAGCGCGTCCGACCGCGGTGAATAGACCATGTACCAGTAGAGACCGATCGCCGCGATCGCGAGCACGCACACGAGCACGAGCGACTGTTCTCGCTGTCCTTTTGGCATCCCAGGCATCGCTTACCTCACCGAGAGCGAGACAGGAACGGTCTTGATCGCAGAAGGATCGGGCGCCTGGTACGAGGCATCCAACTGGAATTCCGTCACTTCCTTTCCGTCGGCGATAACGATCGATGACTTGATGAGCGTGACGTTCTGAATGAACGGCGACGCCTCGAGGAGCTTCATGAACCGGGTGAGCGCTTGAATGTCCACGGTCTGACCGACGATGTGCGCCTTGACCATTGGGATGCTGGTCGTGTCCACGGGCGGCGGGCCCTTGGGAGCCGCACCCTTCTTGCCTTTCGCGGTCGGCGGCGCTTCTTCCTGCTGCGCGGCAGTGCTCGCGTTGCTCTGCACTACCGACGTGAGCCACGTCTCCGGCGGCAACGCGCGGCTGATCTCATCCATGAGATGCGGCCAGACGTAGCGCTTGTTGTCGAACGACTTGATTAGGTCGACCTGCCGGACCACCGAGTCACGTTGCGTCTCGGCCTTTCGCTTCTGCACGATCACCGCAGTGAATCGAATGGAATCCTGCTGCGCCGTCTGCAGCTGCGCGTCGAGATCGGACGCACGGGCATTCTGATGCCAATACATGAGGCCCACGATGGCGACGGCCAGGAGGGCGGATCCCGCGGCGGCGAGTAAGTACGGATCCTTCACTCGCGAGACCGCTCCGGCTGCGATACCGGCCAGGTTCACGCCGGCACCGCGGCTGCGCGACTTTTTCGCGCTACCCGGATTCAGATTGATTTGGATCATTACGCGGCCTTCGCGATAAGATCAGGCGACCTGGCGAAGCGCCAGCCCGATGGGGAGCATGAGGAGCGGAGCGACATCGTCGATGACGAGCGAATCAAAAGCACCGTCACGTACTCGCAAGCGCTGCAGCGGGTTGGCTTGCTCCACGGGAATGCGAAGACGCGCTGCCAGCGCGTCCGTTAGGCCGGGAACGCGCGAGCCGCCGCCGCTCGTGTACGCCGCGCGCAACTTGTTCGTCACGCGCGACGAGCTGGCGAGGAACGCCGCCGCGCGCTCGATACCCGTCGCGATCTCTTCGCCGCGCGTGTCCGTCACGGTTTGGAGATGCGGCGAGCGGTCGTAGCCCTGCAGCAGTCCGTCCGCTTCCTCGGCGCTCAATCCGCGCTCCCGCTGCAAGTCCTCGCGGAATCGACGCGTGCCCACCGCAATGTCACGCGTCAGAAGTGGGACGCCGTCTTCCATGATGTTGATGTTCGTGACCTCGTGGCCGATGTTCACGAGGCATACGACGCCGTTCATCGCTTCGGGGTAGTTCACCTCGAAGGCGTTGTGCAGCGCGAACGCGTCCACATCGACGACGCTCGGCGCTACTTCGGCGTCCGTTAGGAGGCGAAGTTTGTTTTCGATGAGGTCCCGCTTTGCGGCGACCAACAGCACGTTCATCTCGAGACCTTCCGCATCCGGATCGAGGATTTGGAAGTCGAGCTCGACGGACTCCATGTCGAACGGCACATGCTGCTCCGCTTCCCAGCGAATCAGCTCACGCGCTTGCTGCTCTTTGACGCGATCGATCTGGATCTTCTTGATGATCACATCGCGTCCGCCGACTGCAGTGATGACGGGGCGGCCGCTGATGCCAGCCGCCGAGAGCGCGTTGCGCGCTGCTTCAGCGACGATACCGGGATCCATCACCTCACCTTCGACAATGGCGTCGGCAAGGAGTGGAGCGATCGCCACCTTCGTCAACTCGGGCTCGCCTTTGCCGTGTTCAATGACGGCGACCTTCACGAGGCCGGAGCCGATGTCGAGGCCGATCGATGTCTTCTTGCGACCGAAGAGACCCATGGGGAGATCGTACGTTTGAATGGAGTGAGCGCGCGTGAAACAGGGGCTGCGTTGCCGATCGAGTTACGGGCGTGCGCACCATTGCGGATGCGGTCCGCTCGGTTACCAGTCACACGACCCGATAGGACGGAGGTAACTTCTGAACCGGGAGTGAAACACGTCGTAACGATCGAGCGGGAAGACGGGCCGGTCGTCAGAACATCTCGGCCCAGGAGTGTGTCAGTTCGGGAAACGGTCGCGCACCGGCTCGCGACGCGTGTTCAACTGCGCACGCGGAGTAATGGATTTCTGATGCACCTGCGAGTGACACACGATCGGCTAACACGATCCCATCGAGTCGAGCGCCGTCCTCGAAGCGCGCCCTGCCTCGCACGAGCATCACGCCCGTAAATCGCGCGCCGGCAAGCAGTGTCAGGTTCCCTTCTACGACGAGGATTCCCTGCCCCGCACCACCAGTCAGCTGCAGGTCTCCCTCCGCATGCACAACAGGAAAGAACATTGCGCACGGCGAGTCCGGGCCTAAGACGCGCAGCGGGTCGCCGAGGTTTGCAGCAGCGTTAGGATCGCACGCGCCATCCGCGCCGATCACCGGTGCGGGAGACAGATCGGCACCAGGTGCGAGTTGACGACCGACCCTGGCAAGAAATGAGCGGTCCACCTGACCGAACTGCTCGGGCGTTTCGGGTCGAGCAGCGAGCACCGTATCGCGGACGACGCCGGCGGCGCGCAAACACGGCAGCGGCGAACATTCGGCGGTGTCGATCGCAACGCGTGGCGGCACGCTGACGGCGGCGACATCCGAATCTGGCGTTAGGCAATCACCGACTCCACCGCCGGTTCCACCGGCGATCGATGACCCCTCGACCACGGAGAGGCCGTCGAACGCAATGGCGGCCGCAGCCGGCATGCGCGGGCGCTGGAGTGACACCAGCAGCGACACTCGGCGCCGTGCGTCTCGTGGCGGAAGTCCGGCAACGCCTTCAGCAATGACGAGCGCGCTGTAGGGCGTGAGCGCCCACACCTGCGCGGTCGCCGTCGCGCCGCCTGCGAGTTGCCCGCTGACCGACGCGGCGCGCCTGACCGGAAGCACCGAGCTCCACGCCGCGCGCCAGCGTTGCGGCGAGATGATCGTGTAGGCAGCATGTTCGGCAGCGGCGAGCGCCCGAGCGCGCACGATCGCCGCACTATCGATCCGCTCTTCGTGCAGCGCGGCGAAGAACGAACCCGCCGCGAGCGCGCCAAGGACGGCGATGATGACCAATACCACAATGAGGACTGCGCCAGAGCGACGTCGGTGCGTCGCGAGATGTTGTAGTCGCATGATCAATGGCGGGGGCGAATGGTGAACAACACCGAGTCCGTGAACGCGCCGGGCGTGATTCCTGGGACGTGTAGGCCCATGGCGCTCTCGGCCCGCAATACGATGTCGATTCGAGTAACGCGGTGAGGATCAGCGGTGGGCGCGTTCGTGCTGTCGAGAAAGCGAAGCTGTAGTCCAGTGCGGGCATACGGACCGCTCACGGGCTGCACGCTTGCACACGGCGTTGCGCGCGTTGAAAGGCAGTCGCGAAAGCCGAGATACCATGCGCCGTCGGACGCTCGGTACAGCTCGTAGCGCGCGCGTCGAACGAACCGAAGCACCGCACCAGCTCCTACATCGCTCGCAACAGGCGTTGCGACTCGAAGCGCGAGCGTCGACGCACCTGTGCCGGTCGGAACGAAGTTTGGGGAGCACGCGCGACCGGACGTCGGAGCGGATGCGAGGGCGTGCGTGTACCAGCGCGTGGAATCGGCCAATCCCGCGAAGATCATGACCGTGTCACCCGCCTCGGGCGCGACGATCCACGATGTGAGGTTAGGCGTCGACGCTGTGCGTGCGGGGAAAATCAAGAGCGTTCGGGTCGAGTCGAGCCCGCACAGAATCGAAAAACCTGTCGCCATCCGAAACTCGACGAACGTGGAGCCCATGGAGTAGATGGCATCCTGCTGCGGCGCCGTCGAACGCAAATCGTATCGCAGTGCGTCGGCTCCTTCGCGCAGCGCGCGCCGCGACTCCATGATCTGCTCGAGCGCAAATGCGAGGTGCTCGTGGCGCACGGCGATGGTGATCGCCGCCATGCCGACGATCGTGGCGACCAGCAATCCAACCATGAGCTCGACGAGCGTGAAGCCCCGAAGCGGACAACGCGCTTTCAACATGGTGCCGCCGACTGGATGACTTCTCTGAGCGGCCGATTGGCAAGTCGATCGAGGACAGATACACTGTCGACGATGTCCTGAATGCTGTCGGTGAGAGTGGTGTGCCATGCCGCGGACACACTCAGTGCGCTGTCAACGCCCGAAGATGCGACGCAGCCGCCTCGATGGAGCAGCTCGAGTCTGTTGCTAACGGCTGATGCGGCACGCGACCGCCGGTCGGCGCTGGTTTCGAGCCGCAAGCTGGCGACGCCGGTGGCTGCAATGCCGAGCGCGCCGATGCTGAGAATGGTGATCGCGGCGAGCGCTTCGATCAGACTGGTGCCGTGTCGGCGACGGCGCGGATGTTTGGTCACGGCCACAACCTCCGTCAGGAGTGGACGTGCCAAAGAAAGCGCGCTCCGGCTGAATCGTATCAGCCGAAGCGCGCTCGTCGAATCGAATCTTCGCCGCGTTAGCTGCGGCCGAAGTGGTGGCGAGTCAGCTCAGTACAGGTCGACCCACGAGCGACCCGCGCTGAGTATCGGTGTGGCGACGGCTTTCATCACTTGGCTCGTGGCGCAACCGGAGTAGGTGATCACGGCATTACCGAGAACCGTGTTCTGCTCGAGATCGACGTTCTGCGCAAGCACGCCACCGGTGAAGTGACCACCCGTACCCGTCGTCTTGAGGTGGCCCGTGACGATCACGACGCCGAAGAACTGGAAGCCACCGGCAACGGAAAGGTCGCCGTCGACCAGCAGCATGCCCTGGCCGATGCCGCCGGTGACCGAGAGATTGCCCGCGGAGTAAATGACGGGATAGTAGCTCGAGCAATACGCCGACGGGCCGAGCGACCTGAGTGGATCGCCCCAGTTATTCTGATCGGTCGTGTTGCACGTCGTTCCCAAATACGACGGCCCCATGCCGTTCAAGGTTCCGCCACTCGGATACGTAAGGTTGGCGCTAGATGCGAGATCCTGGAAAGACACGTTGCCGAACTGCGTGTACGTGCTGTCGTTGTTCGCGAGCGGCGTTTGTTGGATCTTCGGACTGCCGGCGACGCATGACAGATTGTTGCAGCCTGACGTCGTGATCTGTGTGGAATCCGCGATCGCGATGCCCGGGAGCGATGCACCTGGAGGCGGGCAATTCCAGTTTTGGACGCTATCGTCGACGCCGTTGATGAACGAACTTCCGCCGATTCTTGTACTACCGCGAGTTGTCAACGCACCAAGCATCTTGACGTTCGGGAAGTTGAGCGCGACGACTGCGCCGAGGCGTTTGCGTGCCTGCGCACCGACGATAGTACCGACGCGACCTTCTGACGTGATCGTGAACTCACCGTTCCCCACATACGTAACGCGAACGGTGTCCACCGAGCCATCGCCGGGCGAGTAGCCTCGGGTCGTAACGAGCTTACCGACAATACTCGTGTTGTTCCAGGACTTGACCCATTGTCCCGTGGAAACAATGTAGTTGAGCCCGTATTCGGCGGCGGTCAGCGAGCGCGCTTGGAGCACCGTGTTGCGACCGATGCGGTATTCCTGCGTGGCAGCGAAGAACACGCCGACAACGAGCGCGCCGATGATGACGATGGCGACGAGCGCCACTGTGAGTGCGAAGCCACGTTGTCGCGATCGCGCGATCATCGTCGACCTCCTCTTCAATGCGTTCATCTGTCAGTTCCGGACGGCGAGGAAAACACTAAGCGAGTCTTGGTAGTAGCCTTGGGTACGGCCCGGCGTATGGATGATGCTTCGGCTCTGCGCGCGAGTGACAACGCCGATTCGCCGAACAAGTGAGACGTCAGTTGTCACGGCGCCGTTCGCGTCGAAGTACGTCAACTCCAAGCCACTCGGCCCGCTGTTCGCGGCCGGCAGGTATGGGCCGCTGACTGGCTCGAGCGTCGTGCAATTCGGCGTTCTCGTCGGCAGGCAATCATAGAATCCGAGGTACCACAGCCCGTCGGACGCCTGGAATAACTGGTAGCGTGCGTGGCGGAAAAAACGCAGCGCGGCTCCGACTTGCACGGTCGCGGCGAGCGCGTCGTGCAGTGGAACTTGCCATCCGGTCGAAGCTTCCCCGCTGGTCGTCGTAAGTCCGGTGCTGTTTGGACAACTGGCTGCGCTCGTTGCGCCGGCGTTCAACTGATTGGGATCCCATTTGTCGTCGAACGCATTGGCGCTGGTGTCAGCGTCGTACACGAACACCGAATCACCGTTCTGCGGCGCGGCAATCCACGACGTTAGGCCTGTGTTGTTCGACAGCACGAGTGGCGGGACGGTGACCGTTTTTCGGTCGACGCTGATCGTGCAGACGATGGCAGCTCCGGTGCTGAGGCGGAAGTCGATGAACGTCCGACCCATGGCGTAGATGTCCAGCTTGCTCGGCGACAGGGAACGCAGGTCCGACGTGATCATCGCCATGCCGTCGCGGACGCTGCCGCGCGTCTCGAGGACGCCGGCCGAGCCCGAGTAGAATTGCTGCTGACGGACGATGATGCCCATCATGCCGCCGGCGACGATCGCAAGCAGCACGATCGCGACGAGCAGCTCGACGAGCGTGAAGCCGCGACGGGCGCGTGCGTGCTTCGTTAGCATTCGAGCGCTCAGCACTTGACGTAGCTCGTGAACACGAGCGGCGAGGGATGACGTCCGCCGGCGGCCGTGTACGTAACGGTGTCGGTTGCGGTATAGAGCGAGGTGCCCGAGGCCGTCACGGTCCAGTGCTCACTCATGCCGCGCTTGGTGGCCGTTCCGGCAGCCATGCTGGCGCACGTCGTGCTCCGCAGCTGCTCGAAGCGGCTCATGGCGATGTTCGCGGCGATGGTCTGTTGGGCGCCGCCGCCGATGAGCCGCGAGACACTGCTCGCGGTGCCGGCCAGGCCTAACACGCCGATGGCCATGATGACGATGGCGACGAGCACCTCGACAACGGTGAAGCCGGTGCGATTCCGACGCGGTTTGGTCATTGCGCGAGTTGGCATTGGCTAATCGAGACCTTTCCCCAGCCGACGACGCAGACGGAATCCTGCACGCCGTTGCGGGAAACGCGGATCTTGGGAGACGTTACGAACGCGCCGGCGAGGAGCACGCCGCGCGGGTCGAACGTAATGGTGTCACTTGGTGAAGCAGCGAGGGTCACGCCGTTTCCAGAACCCAGGTTCTGCGACCCGATGAGAGTAGAGCCTCCACTCGTGTTCGTAACCGTCAGCTGAATGCTGTTGCCGTTACGGATGAACCGCGCGATGCGACCAGTCTGAATCGAGAGTGCACGTGCCTGACTGATGTAGGAGGCCACTTCTTGTCGTGCACTTCGAACAGCCAGCACATCGGTGCTGTTCGCGAGCTTCGGCAGCGAAATCGCGGTAATAATGCCGATCAACGCGAAGACGATCACCATTTCCACCAGCGTCACACCTGCATCAGATCGTTTCATATCGTTCCTCACATCACGAGCGACATTCGCTTCTGAGTGCGATACACACAGTGTCGCGCGCTCGGCGACGCGTGCGGCCGAGGCGGCCCATCGAGGGAGGACGAGAGGTGGCACTACTCCGCAACCCGACTGCAAACAAAGAATTCAGCGTGTGGTCAGTCACCGAGGCCATAGTCTCGAATTTTGTAGAGGAGAGCGCGGTGCGAGAGCTCGAGCAGTTGGGCCGCGCGCGTTCGATTGCCGCGCGTTTGCTCCAACGCTCGTTGAATCAGGACGCGCTCGAGCTGTTCGGTCTGCCGCTTCACGGACAGGTCGGTGTATGCGACCGCGGCGTCGGTCGGTGCCGTTGTCGTCGTGGTCGTGGCTGTGAGATCGACGAGGTGCATGGGCTCGACCGTCGATCCAGTTGCCATGACGAGCGCGCGCTCGATTACGTTCTCCAGCTCGCGGACGTTGCCGGGCCACGCATACGAGCCGAGCATGCGCATCGCCTCGGGCGCGATGTGCCTAACGTCAAGCGAGAGGCGCGCGTTGTGGCGCCGCAGGAAATGCAGCGCGAGCTCGGGAACATCCTCGCGGCGCTCGCGGAGCGGCGGCAGGCGGATCGAGACGACATTGACGCGATAGTACAAATCGCCGCGGAAGCGGTTGACGGCAACGTCGGCGGCAAGATCACGATTCGTCGCAGCGATGACGCGGACGTCGACCCGGCGCGGCGTGTTGGCGCCGACGCGTCGTACTTCGCCCTCTTGGAGGGCGCGCAGCAACTTGACCTGCAGTGATGCGGGGAGCTCGCCAATCTCGTCGAGAAAGAGCGTGCCACCATCTGCTTCCTCGAACAGTCCGGGCTTGTCCGTCGTGGCGCCGGTGAACGATCCCTTCACGTGCCCAAACAGTTCCGATTCGAGCAACGTCTCAGGGATGGCGCCACAGTTCACAGCGACGAACGACTTCTCGGCGCGCGGACCTTCGTCGTGGATGAGTCGCGCGACGAGCTCTTTTCCGGTTCCGCTCTCGCCGGTGACGAGGACCGTCGACGGATGGCGCGCAACTTTGCGAGCGACAGCGATCGCGGCGACAAGCGACGGGCTTCGCCCAACGATCGGCTCGTCGCCGCGCATGCTCAAGAGCTCTTCCTCGAGGCGCTCGATTTTCGCGCGCAGCTTTTCGCGCTCGGCAGCCTTCCGCACGCAGAGGATCACTTCTTCCGCGCGGAACGGCTTCTGGATGTAGTCGTAGGCGCCGCGCTGCATGGCGGCGATCGCCGTGTCGGCGTCGCCGTACGCGCTCATGGCGATGACGAGGCCACGACCGTGCTGCGCTTCGTATCGTTCAAGGAACTCGAGGCCGCCCATCGTCGGCATGCGAAGGTCGCACAGGACGAGATCGGCATCGGTGCGCGCAAGCGTATCGAGCGCCTCGGCGGCGTGACTCGCAGTGGCCGTGTCGTACCCTTCAGCGCCGAGGATGCGGTCGAGCGTTTGGCGCAGGCCCGGCTCGTCGTCGACGATGAGGATTTTCACTACGCGGGCTCGAGCGGAAGAAAGTCGATCGGTGCGTCCCCGTCCGGTTCCTGCAGCGGAACCGGGAAGTAAATCACGAAGGCGGCGCCGCCTTCACGTGCCTCACGCACCCAAACGGTGCCGCCGAGCCCTTCGACGATACGGGCGACGATCGCGAGACCGAGACCGGTTCCCTTGCCCGGTTCTTTCGTGGTAAAGAACGGGTCGAAGACGCGCTCCGACTCGCTCCACGGAATGCCAGGGCCGCTGTCGGCAACGACCAGCGTGATGACTTCGCGCAACTCGCCGACGGAGCGGAGCCAGGCGCGGACGCGAGCGTTAGGCTGACGGTCGATGGCGATGACGGTCGGATCGTCGCGGCGGCGATCGCCGGTGTCGGTGATCTCGCTGAATGGGATGCATTGCGTGACGACGCTGATCGTTCCGCCGCCATTCATCGCATCGACGGCGTTGAGCAGGAGGTTGACCATCACCTGCTCGAGCTCGTGTGCGTCTCCCGTGAGATGCGGGACCTGATCATTGAGCGCGAGCGTCAAGCAGCTTTGCCGCAGCGCGCCCTGGTCGGTGAGCATTTCGGCGACCCGGCGCACCGCGTCGTTGAGGTTGGTGGGCCCGAGGGTGCGGCGGCGTGGTCGCGCGTAGTCGAGCATGCCGCGCATGATGCGGTCGATGCGGGCGCTCTCGCGCTCGATTCCTACGATCGCGTCGGCGGCGTCGGCGTCACCGTCCATATTGCGACGCAACAGGTGCGCGTAGCCGTCGATTGCGCCTAACGGATTGCCGATCTCGTGCGCCACGCCGGCTGCCAGACGGCCAACGGAGGCAACCTTCTCGAGGTGACCGCGTTGGGCTTGCTCCTCGAGCAGGCGGCTCGTCATGCGATTGATGCTGCGCGCGAGGCGCGCGAGCTCGATGGTCGAGCCTTGTGGGACGCGCCGCGTGAGGTCGCCGTTGGCAATGGCCTCGGTCGCGTCCACGACGCGGTCGATGGGATCGAGCACGAGGCCTTGAACCTTGTACGCACCGAACGCGACGAACACGATCACGTCGGCGATGATGAGCAATGCGAGGTACAGCGCGCCGTGCGGGCTCATCACGAGATCGCGCAGCACGATCACGTTGAGCGCGGCGAGGGACAACGCCGCCGTGCTGAGCACCGCGAGGCTGAGGATCATCTCCGCCTTGAGCGACGTGAACGCGCTGAACCGCGCGACGCGGCGCGTGGAGGTGCCCTCCGGGCGAGACGTCACTCGGCCACTCCGTACCGCGAGAGTTTCCGGTAGAGCGTAGACGGGTCTATGCCTAACACTTCGGCGGCCCGGCTCTTGTTCCCGCCCTCGCTCTGCAGCACCCACATGATGTACGCGCGCTCGATGACGTCCAACGTGGGATTGACGGCGGTGTCCTGTGACGTGACTAACGGCTCGGCGCGACGCTCGGTGATGCGCTCGGGCAGGGCCGTGATGTCGATCGTCTCGCCTTCACTGAGGATGACGGCGCGCTCGAGCGCGTTTTCCAGCTCGCGCACATTGCCGGGCCAGGCGTAGCTCTGCATCGCGTCGAGTGCGGCCTCGGTGAGGCGCTTGGGCTCCGTGCCTCTCTGCTGCGCGGCGCGATGCAGGAAGGCATCGATGAGCAGCGGGATGTCGTCGCGACGCGACCGCAGCGGCGGCAGGTGCAGCGCGAAGACGTTGAGCCGATAGAACAGATCGCTGCGGAACGCGGCGCGCTTCATCTCTTCCTCGAGATCGCGGTTCGTGGCCGCGAGCAGCCGCGTGTCGATGGGCACCGCCTCCGTGCCGCCGACCGGAATGACTTCGCGCTGCTGGAGCACGCGCAGGAGCTTCACTTGCGTCGACGGCGTCGTCTCGCCGATCTCGTCGAGGAAGAACGTGCCGCCTCCGGCTGCCGTGAAGAGGCCCGACTTGTCCTTCATGGCGCCGGTGAATGAGCCTTTGACGTGGCCGAACAACTCGCTCTCGAGCAGGCTTTCGGGGAGCGCGCCGCAGTTGATCGACAGGAACGCACCCGACGCGCGCGCCGACAACTGATGGATGTAGCGTGCGATGACTTCCTTACCGGTTCCCGACTCGCCTTGAATGAGAACGGTCGACTCGGTGGGCGCGACGGTTTCTGCGAGGCGCAGGACGGAGAGCCACGCTTTGCTTCGCCCAACGGGCTGATTGGCGCCGTTGCGATCGCGGCGGCTGATTTCCTGGCGAAGGGACCGGTTCTCGACGCGCAGCTGTCGGTGCTCGGCGGCGCGGCGAAGGATCGCCACGATGTCGCCGTTGACGAAGGGCTTCTGGATATAGTAGTAGGCGCCTTCGTTGACCGCCTGGATGGCGGAGCGGAGGTCGGCCTGCGCCGTCATCAAGATGACGGGGAGATCCGGGTCCTGCGCGCGCGCGGCGGAGAGAATCTCGAGGCCGGTCACGCTCGGCATGCGCACGTCGGTGAGGACGATGTCCGGCGCGAGCGCGACGATCTGGTCGAGGCCTTGCTTCCCGCCTAACGCAACGTGCGGCGTGAAGCCTTCGTTCTTGAGCAGGATGCGGAGCGTCTCGAGAATGCCTGTCTCGTCATCGACGACGAGGACGCTCGGTTTGACGACGGGTGTGGACGTCATGCGGCCTCGGCGCCGGCGGGCTGCGGCAAGGGGAGCAACACCGTGAAGCGCGTGCCGCGCCTGCCGGTGTCGAGGAGCACGCACCCGCGATGCGCTTCGATCGCGCGGTGGACGATGGGCAGGCCGAGGCCCGTCCCACCAGGCTTGGTGGTGAAGAAGGGATCGAACACGCGGTCCTTGATCGTTGCGGGAATGCCTGGGCCGACGTCCGTCACGCGGAGCGCGACGGCGCCGTCGCGAAACACGACGCCCGGCGGGATCTGGTCACGGGTGAGGCAGCTCACCTCGACGACGACCCGTCCGTTGTCGGGCGACGCCTGGACGGCGTTCAGGGTGATGTTGAAGATCGCGCGGTGGAGCAGATCCTCGTCGCCCTCCACGAGGACCGGGGTGCGCGGCGGCTGGTACGCGACCTCGATGCCACGGGTACAATCGGGGTGTGAGGCGGCCAGGCTTGTCGCGGCGCGCGCGACTTCCCCGATGTCGACCAGATCGCCGCGGGTCTTTCGGACGCGCGCAAAGTCCAGGAATTCGGTGAGGAGTCGCGCCAGGCGATCGGATTCGCGGACAATGAGCCTGCCTAACGTACGCTCATCATCGGTGGCGCGGGGCGCGCGGGCCAACTGCTCGACGGCGCTGCGGATCGACGCCAGCGGATTCTTGATTTCGTGCGCCAGCGATGCGCTCAACTCGGCCACACCTTCGAGGCGTTCGGCGCGGAGGCGCAGCTCCTCGAGGCGCTTGTTGTCCGTGATGTCCTGGAAGATCGCGGTGGCCGACAGCGACGCGTCATCGCCATCGGCATCGAGGATCGTGGTCGTGAAGCCAATGGGAAACGAGCGAGTGGTCTGCGTGATGACGGCTTCGCCGCGCGTGACGCGTTCGCCATCCGCGAGGGCGTGGTCGAGCGCGGCGGCGAGCGCGGGGCACGCGCCGGCAATCGCCTCCGTCACCGGGCGACCGCGCGCCGTTTCGTGATCGAAGCCGAGCAGCGCGCCGGCGGCAGGATTGGCGAACAGCAACCGGCGTTGGGCACCGATGGTCACGATGCCGCTGCGGATGTTGCGCAGAATATCTTCGGCCTGGAGTCGCGCGAGGGCGAGCTGGGCTTCGAGCCCTTCCCGGTCGACACCAGCTTCTTTTAGGCGCGCGCTCAGGTAGGCAACGCCCAACGCCGCGCCGGCGAACACGGTGAGTTGGAGCATCATGCCAACGTCCAACGCTCCGTTGCGCGACACCACGACGTCGGCGATGTAGCAGGAGATGCCGAGGGCTGCGACGAGGAGGCCGCCGCCCGCGGGGAGCAGCAGCGAGGCGCCAGCCGTCACGAGAATGTAGAGGGCGGCGAACTGCGACAGCTGGCCGCCGGTCACGTGCACGACAGCCGTGACGAGTGCGACGTCGAAGACTGCCTGCAGATAGAAGAAGGCGCGGCCGGCGGGGCGTTTTGCTTGCGAGCCATACCAGACGGAGACAGCCGTCACAGTAATGGCCGCAATGACGGCAAGCGACGCAATGAGCGTGACGCGCGCTTCGGCAGCCTGCCACGCGAGCACCGCCGCGACGAAAATTGCAGAGGCCAGCGAGAGGCGGCCGATATAAATCCACCGAAGGACGCGGCGCTGGTCGAGCATCGTTGTAGTCGAGTGGGTCGGCGGTCGGCGCCAAGTCCGTCGTGCAGACGGGATCGAAGCCGGGCGTCTCTCGCGAAATGAGAGGCGGACGTACCGCGACGCCTGGCGTTTTGCTATATCTTCGACGACTGCCTCTGCCAAGGAGTTACGTGCCTGCACCACCCGATGACCTCACCGCGGGCGCGATCCTGCTCCGGCTGCTCGCGGTTCTCCTGCTGGTGCTCGCCAATGCCTTTTTCGTGTCGGCAGAGTTCGGGTTGGTGGGAGCGCGGCGCAGTCGGATCGATGCGTTAGCCAGTCGCGGTGATCGGCGTGCAAAGATCGTTCAAGAGACGCTCAAGCATCTCGACCTGTACATCTCGGCGACCCAGCTCGGGATCACGCTCTCGTCGCTCGCGTTGGGCTGGATCGGCGAAGCAACCATGGCGACGGTGCTCGACCGGTTTCTGCGCGCGTTCGGCTATGTGCCATCGCCGACGCTGACGCACAGCGCGGCGGCCGTGACGAGCGCGTTCGTCATCATCACGTTCCTGCATATCGTGTTAGGCGAGCTTGCCCCAAAGTCCATGGCGCTGCTGAACCCGGAGGGCGTGAGCCGATGGGTCGCGTTGCCGCTCCGCGTCTTCTCGACCGTGATGCGGCCGTTCATCGCCGTGCTCAACGGCGCGGCGAACGCCTTTCTGCGGTTGCTCGGCCTGCACACGGTGGAGGACAGCGCGCGCGTGCACTCGCCCGAGGAGCTCCGGCTGCTGGTGATGCAGGCGCGCGCGCACGGGATTCTCGACGAGAGCGACTCCCAGATGCTGGCGGGCGTGTTCGACTTTCACAACAAGAAGGCGCGCGACGTGATGCGTCCGCGGACCGAAGTCGTGGCGTTGCAGGTGGACGCCAGCGAAGCGGAGGTCCTGGAGGTACTGCGACGCGAGCGCTACTCGCGCTATCCCGTGTACGGCGAAACGCTGGATGACATCGTGGGCGTGTTGCTGGCGAAAGACCTCTGGCTGCGCGACGGTCGCGAGCCGTTTTCGCTGCAGGGATTCGTGCGCGAAGCGATGTACGTGCCGGACACGCGTGCGGCCGAGCGCGTGCTGGATGACCTGCGGCGCACGCGCGCGCACATGGCTGTCGTGTTAGACGAGTTCGGCGGGACGTCGGGCATCGTGACGATGGAAGACCTGATCGAGGAAGTGATCGGCGACATTCGGGACGAGTACGATGTGGCGGCACGCGACGCGCTGATGCAGAACGGGGTCTTGGAGCTGGCCGGGTCGATGTCGCTAATCGATGTGCGATCGGACCACAACATCCGGATTCCCGACGGCAGTTGGTCGACGTTAGGCGGCTACGTCTTCTCGCAGCTCGGGCGCTTGCCACGGGTGGGCGACCGCGTCGCGTTCCCGGGCGGAGAGCTCGAAGTCGTGGCGATGGACGGGAAGCGCGTGGCGGCGGTGCGGGTGCACCGGGCGGCGGCGGAAGGGCCTGTTCCGGCGTGAGCGAGGGACTGCGGGTGAACGGGCGCGTGACTCTCGCGCGCGACGAATTGGACGCGCGTGCGACGCGGTCGAGTGGGCCAGGGGGGCAGCATGTGAATCGATCGGCGACGCGGGTCGAGCTCCTCTGGCGGCCGTCCACGTCCCGATCGTTAGGCGAGGCCGATCGGGCACGCGTGGTGGAGCGCCTCGCGTCGCGGGTGGATGCGGCGGGATTCGTGCGGGTGGTGGCGAGCGAGTTTCGCAGCCAGCGGCAGAACCGAGATGCGGCAGAGCAACGTCTCGCGAAGCTCGTTCGCGCGGCACTGGTGGTGCCGAAGCGGCGCGTGCCGACGCGAACGCCGCGGGTCGCGGTAGAGCGTCGCCTGGCAGAAAAGAAGCTACGCTCGGAGCGAAAGCGCTTGCGGCGACCGTCGAGCGAGGACTGATTCGCTCTGACGGGTCGTGCTAGTGAACGAGCTCGACGCGCAATGTGGCGGCGAGCGTACCGGGAGTCGTTCGGCCGCTTTCCTTCTCCGTCAGCTTCACTTGCGTCGTTTGGCTGCCGACGGAGCCGAGATACACACCGGTGCTGCTGATATAGTAGATCGCATCGCCCTTCCCATGTCCATCCAGCGTTTGATGACTGTCTAACGAAGATTGCGAGCCCGCTATCGACAGATCGTCCTGCCGTCGGACGCGCCAGGCGCGCTGACCATCGTACGTGGTATCGGCCAGAACAGTCGAAGTCGTAATCGTTCGCTGGTCGAGGCGGTTGCCGTTCTGCTCCGTGTTTTTGTTGGTCGTGTCGACCCACGTGCTGCCCACGTGCGCGTGCTGCGGCAATGGGACCAGAAACTTGCTCATGCCAATGACGAGTTGTTGCTTGCCGACATCGTTGGTATCGACGGCGGACGTGTAGCTGTACACCTTGCCATACGGCGACATGACGCCGTGCACCTCCGTGCCTTTCATGCCCGAGATGTCCGGCATCGTCATCGGCGGATCGGTGACGATGCTGCTCGAATCCATCGTGTAGGAGAAGTCGAGCGTGTCGGCCGTGCGCGCCGTGATGTTGACCGAGAGGATTTGCTCGGTCGTGATTCTGAACTCGCTATGCTGGCCATTTTGGTCCGTCGATCGCGTCGTGACTGCGATGAGATGGTAGCGCCGAGTGCCGGGCGAATACGCCGCGACGGTCTGCGCGGGCATCGCACCGGCGAGCATCACGTAGAGCGCGACTGAGAGCGAGAGTGTGCGGCCGAGGGACATCAGTGCTCCTCACGCGGGCTTCGGCTCCGCGGCAGCGGTGTTGGTGCGACAACGCGCGGCACGCGCGGCGACGGTTCGAATGATGCACCGCGCTCTTGGGTTGAAACAATGTGTGCGGCGCGTGCGAGGTGTCAGGCGTTGAAAACACGGTGTGGAAGGCCGACGTTTCAGCGGAGATACTCAGCGATGGCAGGCGTTGTGTGGGTGTACCGTAGAGCTCGCCGCCTGCAGCGGCGCATCGGCGCGTGACGAGACGAGGACGCCGGGGTCGCAGCGCGATGCGTCACGACGCCGCTCTCGTGCGAGCGGCAGCGATTCGGCTGCGGTTCGGCCGGTTGTTGCGCGCATGGTATCGATCGCATCATCGCGATCTCCCGTGGCGACGGACGCGCGATCCGTATCGGATTCTGGTGTCGGAGCTGATGCTGCAGCAAACGCAGGTGTCTCGCGTCGTGCTCACGTACGGGACCTTTCTCGAGCGATTCCCGACGTTGGACGCGTTGGCACGTGCGCGACCGGCGCGCGTCATGGAGGCATGGTCGGGGTTGGGCTATTACGCGCGAGCGAGGAATCTGCACCGGTTAGCACGGACGGTCGCGGCGACGGGGAGTCCCGCGATGCTGCCAGACGATGCGGCGACGCTGCGATCCCTGCCTGGCATCGGGCCCTACACGGCCGGCGCCGTGGCGTCGTTCGCGTTCGAGCAGCGCGAGGCGTTGGTGGACACGAACGTCGCGCGCGTGGTGCGTCGCGTGATCGCGCCGGACCTCGACGCGACACGGGGCGCCGATCGGCAGACGCTGTGGGCGGTGGCGCGCGCCCTGTTGCCGCGAACCGGCCGGGCGACGTACCTGCACAATCAAGCGCTGATGGAGTTAGGCGCGCTGGTCTGCACGGCCCGCGTGCGACACTGCGCTCGATGTCCGGCGCGACCGGTGTGCGCGACGTTCGAGGGCGACCGTCCGTGACCATGTGGCAGGACACGACGGCGCTCCGTCGGTTCGGCACGTACGTGCCGTACAACACCGTGCACTACCTGCTGCCGAGCATTGTGCTGGCCATTGCGTTCGGCGCGGTGTTCGTGCTGCGGCACAAGCGGCCGCTGCAGCGCGTGCTGCGCGTGTCGGGGTCGGTGGCGCCGGTGGTGGTGCCGCGGCTCTTGTCGGCGACGACCTTCCTCGCCGGATCGATTCTGATCTTCTCGGGTGCGACGCCGGCGGCGGCGGAGCGGTTAGGCTGGCTGGTGCAGGTGCTGCCGCTCCCCGTGATCGAGGTGTCGCATTTCTTCGGGAGCCTGGCGGGCGTGGGCCTGCTCATTCTGGCGCGCGGATTGTGGCGCCGGCTCGATGCGGCGTACCACCTCACGGTGATTCTGTTAGGCGCGGGGACGCTCTTCTGCCTGCTCAAAGAGCTGGATGTGGAGGAGGCCGTCCTGCTCGCGGCGATGCTCGGGGCGCTGGTGGCAAGCCGGCGGTTCTTTTATCGGAAGGCGAGTCTGTTCGAGGAGCGGTTCACGGCGCCGTGGATCATCGCGATCGTCCTCGTGGTCGTGGGCTCCGTTGTGTTAGGCACCATTTCGTACGGATGGCCGGATATCAGTGCCGGGACGTTCTGGCGGTTTTCGCCGGGCGCGCAGGCGCCGCGGTTCTTGCGCGCGACGACGGGCGTGGTGGTCGTGTTGGTCATCGTGGCGGGAACGCGACTACTCAAACCCGCGCGGGCGCGGCCGGGCCTCCCGACAGAGGCCGAGCTGGATGCGGCAGCGCCCATCGTCGCCGCCTATCCCGAAGCGGCGGCGAACCTCGTGTTCCTCGGCGACAAAGCGCTGCTGTTCAACGACGCGCGCACGGGATTCGTGATGTACGCCGTGGCGCGCCGCAGCTGGGTAGCGTTAGGCGACCCCGTAGCGCCGCCCGACGACGTGCCCGATCTGGCGATGCGGTTCATCACGGCCTGCGATCGCCATGGGGCGTGGCCGGTGTTCTACAAGGTGGGGATGTCGCAACTGCATCGATACCTGGACATCGGCTTCAGCGTCGCGAAGTTGGGCGAGGAAGCCCGCGTTCCGTTGAGCGAGTTCTCGCTGGAGGGACCCGAGCGGCGCACGCTGCGTCGCGTGTGGCGCGGAGCCGTGAAACAGGGGTGCTCGTTCGAGATGCTCCCGATTGAAGCCGTGGGCGAGCACCTGGCGGCGTTGCGTGAGGTATCCGACGCATGGCTCATGGCCAAACGAGCGCGCGAAAAGCGATTCTCGCTCGGCTTTTTCGAGGACGCGTACATGCGACGGTTTCCCACAGGCATCGTGCGGCGCGACGGACGGATCGTGGCGTTTGCCAACGTGTGGCCGTCCGGTTGTCACGAGGAGATCGAGGTGGATCTGATGCGGTTCGCGCCGGACGCGCCCCCGGGGATCATGCGGTACGCATTGTCGGAAATGATGTTGTGGGGCAAAGCGCAGGGATATCGATGGTTCAACCTTGGGATGGCACCGCTCTCGGGACTGCAGTCGAGCATTATCGCGCCGCTGTGGCATCGGTTGGGCACCGCGGCGTTCGGACACGGCGAACGATTCTACAACTTCCAAGGCGTGCGTGAATTCAAGGAATGGTTTCACCCGGTCTGGGTTCCGAAGTACCTCGTATCGCCCGGCGGCGCTCTGCGTCCAGTGATCATGGCGAACATCGCGTCACTGGTCGCGGGTGGACTGGAGGGTGTCGTCCGGCGGTAGGCCGCCGGTGGCGCGATTCGCGACCCCATCCTATTATCTGCGCACCGCATGCTCGCCCTTCTCGCCCAACAGATCCCCGACCGTCGTATCGCCGCCGCCGTGGACACCGTGTTCCACGATCCGGCGTACCAGCGCCTTACGCTGGGACAGGCGGTGTGGCACTGGTTCGAGTCGCTGCTGCTTCGTGCACTCGGTTCCGTATTCAGGTGGTATAGCCAGCTGCGCGCGTCGCCGGTGCTGTTTTGGACGCTGCTGCTCATAGTGGCTGCGTTAGTCGCGGCGATCGTCGTGCGGGCGGTGGTCATGTGGCGATGGCGGCACCTGGATGTCGCGCGAGGCGCGGTGTGGCGCGGGATGCGCGGCGCCGGCCGCGACGATCCGTGGACTGCAGCCGAGACGCTTGCCGCGGCGGGCGACTACACGAGTGCCGCGCATGCGTTGTACGCCGCTATGCTGGAAAGCGCCGCGCGACAACAGCAGATCCGGCTACACCCGTCGAAGACGGTGGGCGACTACGTGCGCGAGCTGCGTACGCATTCATCCTCGCTGTTCATGCGCTTTCGTGAATTCGGCCGCTCGTACGAAGTCGTGATCTACGGCATCGGGACGTGTGACGCCGCACGCTACCATCAGTTGTACGCGCTCGCAGTACCGGTGGTCCGTCCCAATGGCTGAGCGGCGGATCGACCGGTGGCTGCGACCGGTAATCGTGCTGCCCGTGCTCGGCGCGCTCCTGGTGGCAGCGGTCATTTTTTCGCCGGGTGGTTTCACCAGCTCGCTCGACATGCGACTCACGACGTACAGCACGACACCATTCGGTGCGAGGGCGCTGTACGATGTGCTCGGACGACTCGGGTGGCATGTCGTGCGCCAGCGCAACGCCTTCCGGGCGCCGGTGGACTCGACTGTCACCTATCTGCTCTTGTCGCCGCCGTACGACCCGAGCGCTACCGAAGTCTCCGCATTGTTAGACGCAGTGCGCCGAGGCGCGACGATCGTCGTATCGCCGGACGCCGGCTCGGCGTTGGCGGATTCGCTGCGCATCCGACGGACGCGCTTCGACGAGGATCTCGAGGTGGAGCAGTCGGACACGGCCGACGCCTCGGACAGCGCGAGCTCGTTCATCGCCGCCGCCATCAATGCGGGCGGATTCTCGCGCTACTTGCGGCCGGTGGGGACGTCGGAGCGCGACACCGCGCCTGTGTTTCCACCGGACACGACGACGCTGCTCCGTGTGCGCGCCGACAGCGGGCGGATGCGGCCCGCGGTCATGGTCCGCAAGTTAGGCAAAGGCGCGGCGCTGGTGGTGGCGGACCTGGCGTTCGCACGGAACGACAACGTGCGGGACACGACCGGGATGATCCTCGCGGTGCGGCTGCTGGAGCGCGCCGGGATAGACCCGGGTCGCCGCTTGGTCTTCGATGAGTATCACCAGGGTTTCGGCGACGCCACGAGCATGTCCGGGGTCATCGGGCAGGCGCTGTTCGGCACACCGGTCGGGCGCGCCGCGGTGCAAGCGTTGATCGCCGGGCTGATCCTGCTCCTCGCGGTCGGCATTCGGCCTGTCGCGCCGCGCGAACGACCGAGCATCGAGCGGCGGTCGCCGTTGGAGCACGTGGGTGCGCTGCGTCTGGCGTACGAGCAGATTCAGGCCACGCGTCTGGCGACGAACCGCCTGGTGCGCGGGCTGCGCCGGCGCCATCCGTTAGGCGCGGGGTCGTCGACCGACGACGCCTATCTGTCGCTGCTTGCGCAGCGCGTGCCGGTCGCCGCCGGCGATGCCGCGCTCCTCCAGCGCGCGTTGACCACTCAGATGGCCCCCACCGACTGGGTCGCGGTGGGCGGGGCCATCGACCACATCGAGAGGGCGATAACTCCGTGATGACCGCCGAGCAAGTGGCCGAACGCCTGGCCGCGGTGCACGCCGCCGTGGCGTCCCGTGTCGTTGGGCAGGATACGGTGATCGACGAAGTGCTGGTTGCCTTTCTGGCGCGCGGGCACGTGCTGCTCGAAGGCGTGCCCGGCACCGCCAAGACGCTGCTCGTACGGCTGCTGGCAAGCGCGCTCAACGCGCGATTCGGCCGCATTCAATTCACGCCGGATCTGATGCCGTCGGACATCACGGGCACGACTGTGCTGCAGGACGTCGGGCGAACGAGCGAATTCCGGCCGGGGCCCGTGTTCACCGACCTGCTGCTGGCGGATGAGATCAACCGCGCGCCGGCGAAGACGCAGGCGGCGTTGCTCGAGGCCATGCAGGAACGGCAGGTGACCGTGGACGGGACGGCTCGTTCGTTAGGCGGCCTGTTCACGGTGTTCGCGACGCAGAATCCGGTGGAATACGAGGGCACGTACCCACTGCCCGAAGCGCAGCTCGACCGGTTCCTCCTCAAGGTCAAGGTGGCGTATCCGGCGAAAGAGGCCGAACTGGCAATGCTCGACAACTACGCGGCGGGGTTCGACGCCGAGCGCGCGGCGGATGTCCGGCTCGCGCCGCTGTTGGATGCGGACGCGTGCGCGGCCGTGCGCGGCGCCGTCGACGGTGTGACCGTTGCGCCGGAGGTGCGCGAGTACATCACGCAGATCGTGCGCGCGACCCGCGAGGAGACGGCGCTCACGTTAGGCGGATCGCCACGTGCGACGGTGGCACTGTTTCGCGTGTCGCGGGCGGCCGCGCTGCTCGCCGGCCGCAATTTCGTGACGCCGGACGATGTGAAGGACTACGCGTTTCCAGTCTTGCGTCATCGCGTGATGGTGTCGCCCGAGGTGGAGGTCGAGGGTCGATCGAGCGATGACGTGTTGGAGGCCGTGTTGATGCGGGTGACCGCGCCGCAATGACCAGCACGCCGGCGACGGCGTCGATCGAGCCCGCGTCGGTCAGGCGGAAGGTGCTGCGCGCCGTGGCCCGTCCGATTCGCGCCGTGCTGGCCACCGTGCCCACGCGGCGCCTGGTGGTCGCGACCGCCATTCTTGCGCCGGTGTGGATGGCGTCGGGGACACCGACCGGGGGGGCGGTCGCGATCTTCGTGACCGCAGTGCTGGTGGCGGCGGTGGTGTTGGACGTGGTGACGCTCCCGGCGCGCTGGCAGCTCGAGATGGAGCGCGTGATGCCCGAGCGCGTTGGGTTAGGCGACGCCGCCGAAGGGAGCTACGTGCTGCGGGCGGTGGCCGGGCGCACCCTGCGCGTGTCGCTCTACGATGATCTGCCGCGCGGCGTGCGGGCAGATGCATCGCGCTTCGGTCCGCGCGTGGTGCGCGTCGACGCACCATGTGTGCTCCCGGTGGAACTGGAAGGCGCCGAGCGCGGCACCTGGCCGCTCGGTCGCGTGGTCGTGCGCGTGGACGGCTGGTTAGGCCTGGTGCGGCGGACGTTCCGGTGGCCGATGACCGATCAGGTGATGGTCGTGCCGTCCATGGCGGGTGTCCGCCGGTATCGCCTCCTGTCGCTGCACCACCGCCTGCGCGACCTCGGCCTCCGGACCATTCGTCGGCGGGGCGATGGATCGGCGTTTTCGGGTCTCCGAGAGTACGTGGTGGGCGACGAGCCCCGCCGCATCGACTGGAAGGCGACGGCACGCCGCGGCGTGCTCATCTCTCGAGAGTACACGGTCGAGCAAGGGCAGACCGTGATGCTGGCCATCGATTGCGGCCGCATGATGACACAGCTCGAGGGCGACGTGCCGCGCTTCGAGTATGCGCTGTCGTCGGCCATGCTGCTGGCCGACGTCGCCACGCAGTCGAAGGATCAGGTGGGCGCGCTGGTGTTCGACGACGAGATTCGCGCGTGGGCGCCTGCGACGCGCGGCAAAGCCGCGTTGGAACGCGTCCACCACGCGATCATGCCGACGGCGGCGAGCATGGCGGAACCGGACTATGCGGCCGCGTTTCGTGCGTTAGGCGAGCGCCAGCGGAAACGCTCGCTCGTCGTGCTGTTCACCGATGTGATCGACCCCAGATCGTCGCACGCGTTGATCGCGCTCACCACGCGGAGTGCATCGCGCCATCTGTTAGTCGTGGTCGCGCTGCGCAACGACCGGCTGCTGTCGGCCGCGCGGCCGGACGCGGGCGCGTCGACGTCGGAGCTCTACGAGGCGGCGGCGGCCGAGGAGCTCGTGACCGCGCGAGAGATGGCGCTCGCTCGGATGCGCCACGCCGGAGTGTCCGTGTTGGACGTCTCGCCGCGCGCCATGACGGCGGCGGTGATCAACCGCTACCTCGAGCTCAAGGCGCGCGCGTCGCTGTAGGCGAACTGCTCTTCGTCGGTCGCGTCCATACCGCGGCCGCCGACTAGGAAGTACAGCAGCAGCACGAATGCCGATACCGCGGCGACGATGATCTTGTCGGTGACCGGAATATCGGTGCGCGGCGAGATCAGTCCCTCGATCGTTCCGGCTACAATGAGCAGCACGGTCGACGCGGTGATGAGTCGGATGGCCCGTCGTCCGTACACGACTAACGCTTCGCGTCGGGTGTACCAGCCGGGCAGGAGGAGGGCGCGCGCGATGAGCAAGCCGCCCGCGCCCGCGATGCAGATGGCGCTCAACTCGAACACGCTGTGCGAGAGCACGAACTCGCCGATTTGCGAGAGGATTCCCTTTGACTGATAGAGTCCGAGCGCGGCGCCGATCGACACGCCGTTCGTGATGAGCATGAAGAGCGTGCCGAGTCCGAACGTGATGCCGAACACGAACACCGTGTACGTCACCTGAATGTTGTTTGCGATGATGTTCGACGCAGCTACGGGACGCATGAAGGCCTTGATCTCGACGTACGTGCGGTCGCCGTTCTTCGCGCGCGCGGCCCCTTCGTTCGCACGATCGATCATGCCCGGCGGCAACAGCGCCTCCGCAAGCAGCGGATCGTTGACGACCGCCTGATACGTGACCGCCATCGGCCCGAACAAACACAGCGCGGCGATCGCGATATATCCCCAAGAGCGGCGCATCTCGCGCGGCACGTTGACCGCAACGAAGCGAACGGCCGCACGGCTGGTGACCGACCGTTGGCGATAGAGCAAGTTGTGACCGCCGGCGACCAAACGGCTGAGATAGAAGAGCGCATCCGACTGTGTGTCCTTGGATGCGGTCTTGAGGCGCGCGAGGTCGGTGGCAATCTCGCGGTACTGCGCGACGAAGTCGCTCACCTCGCTTTCGGACATGTGTCGCAGCCCGCGCCGCTGCGCGTCGCGCAGCATGGTGGCGAAGGTGCTCCAGCGCGCGGATGAACGGGCCACGATCGCATGTCGCTCGCGCGCGGCGCCCTTCGCACCTCGCGCAGCCAGCCCGCGCGATCGCGCCTCGCGCTCACGCACATACAGTACGCGCAGCCGGTCGAGCACCGGCACCGGGTCGTTAGGCATGTGCGCCGCGAGCTTGACCGACAATCGGTCCGCGAGCAAGACCAACCGTTCGGGCGCGAGCGACGGGGCACGAGACAGGAACCGCTCGAGCAGCTCGTACTCGCTCGCGCTAAGCGACGCCGTCGCAGGCGCATCACCCTGGGTGCTGGCAGTGACTGGTGCGATGACGGGCGCCTGCTCGATGCGTTCCTGCACGACGAACGTGCCGGCCATCATGTCGCCCAGCCGCTTGCCCGACTTGTTCAACGCCGCGGCCACCACGCCGACGCCGTACGCGAAACCCGGCTGCCCGTCGATGATGCGTGCGATGTTGCGCACGGCTGACGCGCCGAAGGAAACCGAATAGCCGCCGTCCTGCACGACGCGGATGTGCAGCAGTCGCTTACCGGGCGTCTGCCCATCCCAGAGCGCCTCGAACACGACGTAGTACCCCCACTCGAGCGCGAAGATGACCAAGATGAAGATCGCGACAGCCCAGGTGCTGGACTCTTCGGGCGTCGGCTTCGGTCCTGACTGGCCGAGTTTGGCGAGGAGCGACATCGAGATGACAAACGCGATGATGATGAAGCTGATCGCGACGAAGTCGATGATCGCGGCAGCTGCACGCGCGCCGACCCCGGCGAGCGTGTACGAGAGCACCACCTGCTCTGGCGTCTCGACGTCGACCTGCTGATCGAGCGAGGCGACGGAACGCGCAGGCCCGCGCGTCGAGGCCAATTCCGTGGATGTCATTGAAGAGCCGAGGGAGACGGCGCCGGCGGATCGACTCAGCGAGCGTCCGCCGACGAATCGGTCGCGCAGGCCAGTGCGCCCGGGACGGGCTCACTGTCGCGCAAAAGAAGATCGATCTGCGAGCTGCGGTCCGCAAGCGCGCTCTCGATGGACCCGCCTAACATGCCGGTGGTGACCTCGGCGCGCGCGCTGCCGTACGGCGCGAGCATGGCCCAACGCCAGGCATCCTCGGCAGCCAGCACCGTACCGCGCTCACGCATGATGCCGGACGCACGCGCCCGCGCGGCGAGCTCGACCAACCGGCGACGCGCCGCCGTGAGGCGCTGCTCGCGATCGCCAGCCGCGTTGCCGCAACGACCACCGTCGATAATCGCCATGACCGAGTCGCGCACGCCGCGGACGGGCGCCACGAGCGCGGCAAGCGACTCCGTGCTGTCGACGCCGACTGTGTCAAACGGCGCCTCGAGCACACGGCGCACGAGGTCGTACGGCGTGAGCACGCGACCGGGTCCATAGCGGGTGAGATACCAGTCGCGCGTGGCCCGAGACGGCGGCGCGACATCGTCCAGCACACTCACGAGCGCGGACCCTGCCTCACCGGTGACGTCAGGCGGCGTGACCGTGACGTATCCGGTGAAGAGGTCATCCTGCACCGACGAGAGATACCCGTTCATCCGGCCTTCGCGCGCGAGCGACACGGCGACGAACCAGTCGACACTGCGCGCGAAGACTTCCGTCGGGCGCATGCTCAACACGTCCCGATCGTCTCGGTCGACGGCGCTCAGCGACGCCGCAGTCAGGCCGCGCAGCGACGCGGCGAGCTGTCCACCGTGTGCGTCGCGGACGGCGCGATCGGTCGCGTAGTCGCCGCGTACGGCGTAGCGACGCTCCGCGGCCTGCCAATCGAGGTCGTGCGCAACCTCGTGCGCGATGGTGCCTGCACTCGTGGCGGAAGGAAGGTAGATGACCCGATGCACGGGGTCGTGCAACGCGAGTGCAACACCGCGCAACGGATTCTCACCGAAATGAACGCGCAGTCCGGTGAGGTCGAGTGATGGCAGGACACGATCCAGATCGGCGAGCGCGGAGCCAAGCATCGCGCGATAGTACGGGCGCCACGCGATAGGCACGCTGCCGTCGAAGGTGACCGCCGTGAGGCCGTAGCGATCCTCGAGCTGCGCGTCGGTGGGCGCCGGATCGCCGGGATACCATGGCGTCTCCTGTGCGTAGGCTCGCAGGGCGACAGCCGCGGCAAGCGTGGTACGCGCGACCGCGATACCCGGCGCGAGATGTGAAACGAGCGCGCGCTCTGCGGCAAATCCCTCTTCGCCGCGCGACCGATACAAGAACCGCATGCGTGCGCTGCGTGTGGTGTTCTCGTCGTCCGGCAAGTTCAGCAGGTCGTCGCGGTGCGTCCACATGGCGACGACCACCGGCGTCTCGGGCGGTCGCGCGCGACCCAGTGCCAGCCGCTCCAAGGATCCAGCGGCGACGCCCAACAACGACGCATTGGTATCCGCTTTCGTCGATTTGGATGACGCAGATGACGCTTTCCGCAGTTCATCCTGCAAGTCCGGAGTGAGCTGCATCGCCTCGAGCTCCACGTCCGGCGGGAGTCGCTCCATGAGCGGCTGCTCGACGCGGAAGCGGCGCTGGCGGCGCCAGGTCTGGAGCAGCGTGAGCGGATCGGCATCGTCGCGCCAAGCCGCACGCAGCAGATCGTTCACGTCACGCTTCGCGAGCTCGCGATCGCGAACGAGCGCCGCAGCCTGGGCAGCGATGTGCGGTGCGTCGGGCCGCAGACGGCGCTCGGCTGCCTCGAGCGTGTAGGCGAGGCGCACGGCCAATTCGCCCGCACGAGGGTCGTGCGCGTCGTGCACCGTCCGCTCGATCAGCGCAAACTGCGTGTTGCCGTCGGGTGCGGCGACGAACGACGCGCTGTCGGTGAGCGAGTCGAGCGCGATCGGATTCACCTCGTCGGCATTGCCATCGAGCGTTCTGGCGAGAAGTGCCCAGGCCACGGAGTCGCGCATGGCGATCGAGAGTCGCGGGTCGCCCAACGCGTAGTCGATCAGTCGGAACGGACCGCCAACACCGAGGCGCTGTCGCTCGAGATATCCCAGCGCGACCACGTGCTCGGAATCGGCGTCGCTCTGCATGAGAGCTGGGGGATGCTGGATCAACCGCTCCGCGTACGCGCGACCCGCTCGCAGTTGGCCGGCGATCTGCGGACCAACGGCGATGCGCTCGCACGCGCCGGCGACGAAGACCAACGCGCCGAGTGCGGCGAGACAGCGTATGCGAGTGAAATGGAGCGGCGGGATCATCGTACCTGCAAATACCCACGAAAAAACGTGGAGTTGCCGCGCGCCGTGGCTGGGAGGCCGAGGAGCACTTCTGGAGGGGAGACGAACGACGGGGGCGGGCGTCATGCGAGAGGAGTGACGCGAGCTGCCTTACATTACTACCGCGTGACGGATGAACAAGTGCGCTACCTCATTGTTGACCCTGAACGACCCGACGCCGAGATCGTGCGGCGCGCCGGCGACGTGCTGCGCCGCGGCGGGTTAGTGGCCTTCCCGACCGAGACGGTGTACGGACTCGGTGCGAACGCGTTGGACGCAAACGCGGTGGGACGGATTTTCGCCGCGAAAGGGCGTCCAACGTACGATCCACTCATCGTCCACGTATTGAACGCTTCGGCGGCGCGCGCGGTTGCACGCGAATGGCCTGAAGCCGCGGAGCGTCTCGCGGAGGCATTCTGGCCCGGTCCGCTGACGCTGGTCGTTCCGAAGGGGCCGCTGGTGCCGGACATTGCGACGGCCGGACTCGACACGGTGGCCGTGCGCGTGCCGTCGCATCCGGTGGCTCGAGCGATTCTCGAAGCAGCGACCGTGCCGATCGCGGCGCCGAGTGCCAACCGATTCACGGAGCTGTCGCCGACGCGAGCCGAGCACGTGGCACGCGCGTTGGGCGACCGCGTGGATCTCATCGTGGATGGCGGCCCAACGACGGTTGGGATCGAGTCGACGGTCGTGGATCTGTCTCGGGACGACCCAATCGTGCTGCGACCGGGCACGATTCCCGCGCCCGCGCTGGCGGCCGCGATCGGTGCGTTAGACATCGCCGTGGCCGACGTGCACGGTGGCGGCGCCACGCCGCGGCGGGCGCCCGGGATGCTGGACCGGCATTATGCGCCGCGTGCGCGCCTCGAGCTGTTCGACGATGCGTCGCGGGCGGCAGCTGCGCACTCGGCGGCGACATACACGGCGCGCGGCGAGACGGTGGGTGCGCTCCTGATCGCAGCGATGGACGTGCCGGTGACGCACGCGATACACATGCCCAACGATCCGGCCGCGTACGCCCGAGCGTTGTACGACGCGCTGCACAGCCTCGACGCGACCGGATGTCAGGTGGTTCTCGTGGAAATGCCGCCTCAGGCGCCGGCCTGGGCGGGCGTCCGCGACCGGCTGACGCGCGCGGCGCAGCCGACCACGCCTAACGATTCGCGTTAGGCGCTGCGCGCCGCGCCGAACAGCCGGCGTACGGCGCGCGCGAGTCCGAACGGGCTCCGGCCCTGTTCCAGCGCCGCGGCGAGCTGGCGACCGTACTGCCACCGCTTGTCGAGGTCCTTCTCCAGGCAGCGCTCGATGGCGCGCACGACGTCGCGCGGCGCACCGGGTGCGAGCGATGCGAGCCGCGGCAGCGGCGAGAACAGGTGCTTGGCGGTGATTTCGGCAAAGGATTCGCCGGTAAATGGGAGGCGTCCGGCGAGCATCAGATAGCCAAGCACACCCAGACCGTAGAGATCGCTCCGGCCATCGATGTCCGCTTCACCGACCGCCTGCTCGGGCGACATGAAGTGCGGCGTGCCGAACGCGCAACGCAGCTCGTTCGGCTGCGGATCCCACCAACGGCGCCGGGCGACGCTGAAGTCGGCGAGCAGCGTGCGTCCGGTCTCGCGATCGACCAGCACGTTCTCTGGCTTGAGGTCGCGGTGCACCACGCCCTGCCCGTGCGCGTAGTCGAGCGCGCGCGCGAGCTGGATCAGCACCAGGCGCGTTTCTTCGGGTGAGATGCGGCCGTGCGCGCGGATGCGGTCGCCTAACGAATCGCCCGGCACGTAGCGCATGGCCATGAACATGATCCGCGACGTCTCGCCGAATGCATACAGCGGCACGATCCCGGGATGCTCGAGCTGCGCGGACAGACGCGCCTCGGCGCGGAACCGCTCGCGGACATCCTCGCGCGTCTTGAGGTCGTTGCGGAGCACCTTGAGGGCGACGTGACGATGGAGCGCGACGTCGCGGGCGAGGTAGACGGCGCCCATGCCTCCGCGACCGAGCGGGCGCACCACTTGATACTGTCGCGTGAGCTCGCGCGCCACGAGATCGCGTTCGATGTCCGGAGTACCGCGCTCGAGCGTCGGCGTTAGCCGCGGCGCGCGGACAACGGAGTCGAGGACTAGAGCTTCCATGCGATGCTCGTGGTCGGAGGAGACGGATGAGACCAACTGTGAATCTCCTTAGGAAAGTACCGGGCCAATGTCATCCGTCGCAGAACTCGTTGATTGCCAAGGCGTTACGTCGCCGTAAACCAACTCTCCAGCAAGGGGATTGTCCGATATTGGGACTGCCCGTGCCGAGAATGGAACGACGCGCCACGAACTCGTGTCGTTCTTGGAATTGGATGATTCAATTGTGCGTTTGGTTGCTTTCGCCCCAAAGAAATGCGTCGCGCGTGACGCGATCGTGACGCGCGCAGGGCATCGATCAGCCGCGCAACACCTCGCGCGCTTTCGTTAGCAATTCTTGCGGCGTGAATGGCTTCTGCAGAAATGGGCGTCCCTTGTCGAGAATGCCTTGGCGAATCACGACGTCGTCGGTGTAGCCGGAGACGAACAGAATCTTCGATGACGGTCGCGCCGACGCGAGGCGCTCGGCGAGCTCGCGGCCGCCCATTTCCGGCATCACGACGTCGGTGATGACGAGGTCGACGGCACCGCCATGACCGCCGGCGACGCGCATTGCATCCTTGCCATGGCGGGCCTCGAGCACCGCATAGCCATGCTTCTCGAGGACACGCCGCATGAGCGGGCGCAGCGACTCGTCATCTTCGACCAAGAGAACCGTCTCGTTTCCGTTAGGCGTGTAGGGCGCATCGTCGGCTCGGGGCACGCTCAGCTCGTCGGCCACCTCGAGCCGCGGCAGGCAGATGTCGACGGTTGTGCCGCGCCCCGGCGTGCTACGCACGCACACGTCGCCATCGCTCTGTTTGACGATACCGTACACGGTGGCAAGGCCGAGTCCCGTGCCGTGTCCCAATCCTTTTGTAGTGAAGAACGGCTCGAAGACGTGCGCCAGCGTTTCGGTGCTCATGCCAACGCCGGTGTCGCGCACGGAGAGCGACACGTAACTGCCGGGCGGCAGTTCCAGTCCGTCGTCGAGCTCGTGGCCCGTGCGCACGACGTTCTCGGTCTCGATGAGCAGCACGCCGCCGTCGGGCATCGCGTCGCGCGCGTTGACGGCGAGGTTCATGAGTACCTGCTCGACCTGGCCCGGATCGGCGCGCACCGAGCACGAGTCGGGGGCCAGGCGAATCATGAGCTCGACATCTTCGCCGATCAGTCGCACGAGCATGCGTTCCATCTCGGCGACGGTGTCGTTCAGGTCGATCACGCGCGGCTGGAGCAGTTGTTTGCGGCTGAAAGCGAGCAGCTGGCGTGTGAGGGAGCTTGCGCGATCGGCGGACTTCTGGATCTCGCGCGCGTCGATGGCGCGCGCGTCGTCCGGCGCGAGGCCCTCGCGCAGCAGCTGGCTGTACGTCTTGATGGCGGTGAGGATGTTGTTGAAGTCGTGCGCGATGCCGCCGGCGAGGCGGCCCACCGCTTCCATCTTCTGGGCGTGGCTCAGTTGAATCTCGAGCTGCTTACGCTCGCTGATGTCCACCACGGCGATGCCGGCGCCGAGCAACTGGTCATCTGGTGTCCTAACGGGATAGGCGCTGACGAGCCACGCGGTGGGACGGCCATACCCCGAGGGGCGGACGTCAGCCAGCTCGAACCCCACTACCGGTTGGCCGGACTGGATCACGTGTTGCAACGTGGACTCAAGATGCGAAGCGAGCAGGGGGAGCACGTCGCGCAGGGGACGCCCAACGGGCGGCTCCACGGCGACGCCGTGCATCTCGGAGAGGACGCGATTGACGAGGACGCAATTCAAATCGCAGTCGACGTAAGCGAAGCCCACCGGCGATGACGCGAGCAGCGTGTCCAGCACTGCGAGTGCTTCTTGGCGGCGGCGCGCAAGCAGTACGGCGCTCTCGCGATCGGAGGCTGCTTCGCACGCGATGCGTGCAAGCTCCGCTTCACGCACGCGCGCCGCGTCGCGTGATCGCCGCAGCATGGCGACGCCTTCGGCGACGAGACCGAACATCACGAGCCGCGAGAGAAAGCCCCATACACTTCGCGTTTCGTGAAAGCCGGGGACGTGTACGAGCCAGGTGAGGCCGGCGGCGCCGAGTGACGCAGTGAGGAGACCAGCTATGCGACCGCGTCGCCACGTGCAGGTGGCGATCGCGGCGCCGAACACAAAGAACGCTGTCGGGTGGGCGACGAGCTCGGAGGCGCGTCCGATGAACACGGCCGCCGCCACCCACACGAGGGACTCGGCATAGGGTACAAGCGCACGCAGTGGCGTGAAAAGCGATCTGCTCATCCGCTCGCCTTCCATTTGCGGGTGCGTCCGGATCGTCGACGCTCGGCGTTCGTGCGAGAGGAGAACGCGGTCGCCGAGCCGGTGTGAATATATGACGCGGCCAGGCGTCGCGCTCCTTGCGTGCGGCGCCGGCCACTAGGTTTCGCGATGCGGTGCGTGTGTGCGGCCGCGCATTTCACAGCGGAGATCGGCATGGTGTCTCGTTTTCATTTGATAGCGGTCGGGCTCGCTCTGGGGACGCTTCTGGGAACAGCCGGCGCTCGTGTGCGCGCACAGGATTCAGCGGCGGCGCAGGCGCCTCCGCTCTCGGCGCCGATCCCGACGGATCCCGACGTGACGATCGGGGTGCTGCCTAACGGAATGCGTTATTACATCCGCGAGAATCGCAAGCCCGAACACCGGGCCGAACTGCGGCTGGTGGTCAACGCGGGTTCGATTCTGGAAGACAGCGCGCAACGCGGGCTCGCTCACCTGATCGAGCACATGGCGTTCGCCGGTACAACGCACTTCGAGCGGCAGGCGCTGGTGGACTACCTGGAGTCGACGGGCGTGCGCTTCGGCGCGGACCTGAACGCCGGGACGAGCTTCGACGAGACCGTCTATCAACTCACGGTGCCGACCGACAGCGCGAAACTTCTCGAGCGCGGCATCCAGATTCTCGAGGACTGGGCCGACGGCGTGACGTTCGACAGCACCGGCCTTGTTCGCGAGCGTCGCGTGGTGACCGAGGAATGGCGGTTAGGCCGGGGAGCGGGCCAGCGCATTCGCGACAAACAGTTTCCGGTGCTGTTCGCCAATTCGCGGTACGCGCGGCGCCTGCCGATTGGCGACCCGCACATCATCGCCACGGCGCCGCGCTCGGAGCTGCTGCGTTTCTATCACGATTGGTATCGTCCCGATCTGATGGCAGTGGTGGTGGTCGGCGACTTCGACAAGGCGCAGGTGGAGCGTTGGGTGAAAGCGGATCTCGGCCAGGTGCCCGTGTCGCCGACGCGTCGCGAGCGGCCCACGTTTCCTGTCCCCGATCACGACAGCACTCTGGTGTCCGTGGCGACGGACCCCGAGGCGACATCATCGAACGTCGCGCTCTATTATCTGCAGCCGGTGCACCGCGACAGCACGGTGGGCGACTATCGCGACGGGTTGGTGCGTGCGTTGTACAACGACATGCTGGACGAGCGGCTCGGCGAGATCACGCAGCGGCCTCACGCACCGTTCCTGAACGCGCAGTCCATCCAGGGACGGCTGATCCGCTCGAAGGACGTGTACGAGCTGGCCGCGATCGTGAAGGATGGCGGCATCGAACGCGGGCTGAGCGCCGTCCTAACGGAAGCGGCGCGGGTGGAGCAGCATGGGTTCACCGCGACCGAGCTGGCGCGCGAAAAAGCGAACATGCTCCGCGGAATGGAGCAGGCTTACGCCGAACGCGCCAAGACGTCGTCCGACGTGTTCGTGTCGAACTACGTGGACAACTATCTCGAAGGGATATCGATCCCGAGCCTGGCGCAGGAGTGGGATCTGACACGGGCGCTCCTGCCCGGCATCACGTTGGAGGAGGTGAACCGGCTGGCGAGCGAGTGGTTGGCGGACCGGAGCCGCGTGATCACCGCCAGCGCGCCGAGCCGCGACAGCGCGCAGATGCCTAACGCGACGCAATTGGCCGCGCTCGCGGATAGCGTAGGCCGCGCCCCGGTGACTGCGTACGTGGATTCGGTGGCCAACGCGCCGCTGGTGGCGGAGGCGCCGGCACCGGGCCGCGTGGTGTCGGCTCGGACCGTGCCGTCGGTCGGCGTCATCGAGTGGACGCTGTCGAACGGCGCGCACGTGGTCCTCAAGCCGACGCAGTTCAAGGATGACGAATTGTTGTTCCGCGCCTTCGGCCCAGGGGGAATTTCGCTTGCGGATGACTCAGTGCTGGTGCCGGCGAAGACCGCGAGCGACGTGGTCTTTGCGGGGGGAGTCGGCGCGTTCAACGCGACAGAGCTGGACAAAGCGCTTGCGGGCAAGACGGTGTCCGTTGGGCCGTACGTCAGCTCCTACGAGCAGGGCGTGACGGGCAGCGGTTCGCCGCGCGATGCGGAAACAATGCTGCAGCTCGTCTATCTGTACTTCACCTCGCCGCGTGCGGACACGTCGGCGTTCATGGCCTACCAGACGCGCATGAAAGAGTTGCTCGCCAACCGCAACGCGAGTCCGGGCGCGGCGTTCTCGGACACGATCGAGGCCACACTTTACCGGCACAACCCGCGGCTCGCGCCGTTCACGAGCGCGACGACCGCGCAAATGAATCTTGGTGCGTCGCTGGCGTTCTACCGCGCACGTTTCGCGAATGCGGGCGACTTCACGTTCGTGTTCGTCGGCAACATCGACACGACTACGCTCAAGCCGCTCATCGAGCAGTACATCGGCGGCCTGCCGTCGTCGCAGACGCACCAGGCGTGGCGCGATGTGGGCATCGACTTCGCGCGCGGGGCGATTCACCGTGCAGTGCATCGCGGCGCGGAGCCGAAGAGCAATACGGACATCATCTACAGCGGTCCGCTCGCGTTTTCGCGGCATTCGGTGTACGAGCTGCAGGCGCTCGAGGACGTGCTGCAGATTCGGCTGCGGCAGCGGCTGCGCGAGAAGTTGGGTGGAACCTACGGAGTGAATGTAATCGCGAGTCCGACGCATTTTCCGCGGCCGCGATACGAAGTGGCGATCACGTTCGGATCGGCGCCGGATCGAGTGACCGAGCTCGTGCGGGCCGCGCGGGCCGAGCTCGATTCGATCAAGACGTATGGGCCAACGGCGGCGGACCTCGAGAAGGTTCGCGAGACCGAGCTGCGCGAGCGGGAGACCGGCCTCACGCAGAACGGTTTCTGGCTAACGATCCTGCACAGTTACCTGTACAACAAGTGGAACCTGGACGACATTCTCGCGTTCAAGTCCGAGATCCGCGGATTGACCGCGGCTGCCGTTCGCGACGCGGCGCGGAAGTATCTCGATGAGCGCAACGTGGTACAGGTCTCACTCTTTCCACAGTTAGGCGCGAGCCGGTGACGGGCCCCGCTTGTGACGCCGCCGCCGAGCCCGCCGTCAATCGAGAATGGTGGTTCACGTTCCCTACCCTCACCGAGCGCTGGTCCCTACCTATGCGTGTGCGGTTTGCCGTTGTCGCCGTCTCCGTTGTCGCTCTGTCCGCCGGCGCGCAGGCGCCGCATATCACGCCGGCCGGCGATCGGTCGGTCAGGAGCGATTCCATCTATTTGTTGGCGGTGCCGGCCGGGTCGCACGCCGACGAGCCCTACGTGCTGCTGCTCGATGACGGCGTCGTGAAAATCGAGCCGGATGGCCGGCTCACGACGACGTATCGGCAGGTGGTGCAGCTCCTCACGCAGGAGGCCGCCGAGCAGTGGGGCGAGCGCACGTTCAGCTACTCGAGCGGCCGCGAGAAGCTGACGATCAATTGGATCCGCGTGCTCAAGCCAAACGGGGAGGTGGTGAGCGCCAAGCCGACGCACGAGCAAGAGTCGCTGGCGCCGGTCTCGTTGGACGCGCCGGTGTACTCGGACCTCAAGCTGCACCGCGTTACGTTAGGCGGCGTCGCGCCGGGAACGCTGATCGACTACAGCGTGACCACGGAAACGGTGGACCCGCTCATTCCTGGCGATTTCCTGACGTCGTGGAGCGTGCAGACCGGCGTGTTCACGCGGCGCTCGCGCTACATGGTGGACGTGCCCGCGAGCTATACGCCGCGCATCGAGGAGCATCACTTGACGTTCGCGCGCGCCGAGCACGTGTCCAACGGCCGGCGTGTGATCACGTGGGCGACGAAGGACGTGCCCAAGCCCGAGCCCGAGCCACTCGCTCCGGACTCGTCGTACGGCGAGTCGATCACGATCGCGTCTCCTCGCACGTGGAGCGACATCTCGCACTGGTATGCGGGGCTCTCGCGAGATCGTTACGCGACGACACCGGCGATTGACGCCAAGATCGCCGACGTCGTGAAGGGCGCGCGGACGCTGGACGACTCGATCCGCGCCGTGCACCGGTGGGTGGCGCAGGACTTCCGGTACGTGTCGCTCTCGTTAGGCATCGGTGGCTATCAGCCGCACCAGCCGGAGTCGATGTTCGAAAACAAGTACGGCGACTGCAAGGACAAGGCGACGTTCTTCATCGCGGCGATGCGCCGGTTAGGCGTAACCGCGTATCCGGTGCTGCTGAGCGCCGACGGCGGCGTGGACCGGTCGACGCCCAGCGCGCACCAGTTCGACCACATGATCGCGGCCGTGAAGCGCCCCGACGGCTCGTACACGTTCGTCGACCTGACGGCGGACCTCGCGCCGTATGGCGCGCTGCCGCCGGGCGAGCCGGGCGAGTTCGGCCTCGTCGTGCATCCCGACGGCACGAGCGAGGAGGTCACGTTCCCGTCTGACTCGGCGACGCGCAATCTGTCGCGCGTGGACATCGTTGGCGCGTTGTCCAGCGACGGACTGTTCACGGGCCAATGGGTGCGCACCGCGACGGGCTTGCAGCAGTATGGATTGCGGAGCTCGATGGCGCGCTCGACGCAGATGGACTCGACGCAGCGCGCGCGGGCGACGCTCGCCATCGCGAACGCGATCATCCAGGGCGCCAAGGGCGACAGTCTGCAGGTGTTCGATGGACGCGACCTGAGCGCCAAACCTCGCATCTCGGTATTGCTGTCGAACGGCAAGATGGTGAGCGACGCCGGCGCGACGAAAATTCTGACGCTTCCGATCCGCGACTTCGCGGTGCCTAACGTGGTCGCCGGGCTCGAGGAGCGCGGGCCGCGCGTGAACCCGATCGACATCGAGAAGGTGTGGGGACCGCACGAGGAGCTCGAGGATTTTAAGATCGCACTGCCGGCCGGTTGGAAGGCACAACTGCCGAAGTCGCTCACCGAAACGAGCGCATTCGGTACGTAT
>Ga0105240_10001081_pt1 | contig 48105 bp, 36 predicted proteins | sample KBSC54metaG_FD_80426 | JGI IMG/M metagenome (GOLD analysis project Ga0105240, IMG submission 80426) | Corn rhizosphere microbial communities from Kellogg Biological Station, Michigan, USA - KBS C5-4 metaG | ecosystem: Host-associated > Plants > Roots > Rhizosphere > Soil | place: Michigan, USA... | reverse complement strand
GGGATATCCGCTTAAAATTGAACCTGGATGACCGTCCACAGGAGCTCCCCGCGGAAGTGAAATACAATTTGCTATGCATTGTTCAGGAAGCCATTACGAATTCGATCAAGCACTCCGGAGCGCGCACCATTGAAGTGACCCTCACGTGTACGGCTAACGATCTGCGCCTTTCCGTGCGCGACGACGGCCGGGGAATGAGCCGCGGCGATGACATCGGACGGGCAGGGCACTACGGGATGGTAGGTATGAGGGAACGGGCTAGCCATATTGGGGCGGAATTGTCTTTATCGAGTGCGCCGGGGCAGGGGACCAAGGTCTCCGTGCGCATGGCAGTCACTTTGCGAACTCCGCTGCCGTCTCCTGAAGGAAGGTTGGAGGCAGTTTGATGGGCGCGGTTACGCAAACGCTTGGAATTCTGTGTGTGGATGATCATCCCCTGGTGCGCAAGGGCATCGCGGCCATCCTCGCCAATGAAACGGATATGAAATTGGTGGCCGAGGCAGGCAGTGGCCTAGAGGCGGTGAACGCCTTTCGCCAATTCCATCCCGACGTCACGCTGATGGACCTGCGTATGCCGGGTATGGACGGCATAGAGGCCACCAAACAGATCCGCCAGCTCGATCCCGAGGCCAAAATCATCGCTCTCACCAGCTACGATGGCGACCAGGAAATCTATCGGGCGCTCGAAGCCGGTGTTCGCGGATACATTCTGAAAGAGTCGGTGCACACCGAGATTGTTCGCGCAATTCGCGTGGTGCAATCCGGCAAGCGTCTGATGCCGCCCGAAGTCGCCGAGCGCTTGAGTGAGCATTTCCCGCAGGTTGCGCTGACGCCGCGCGAGATCGAGGTTCTGCAATATGTCGCGAAGGGTTTCGGGAACAAGGAAATCGGAGTCCGCCTAGGCACCGCGGCCGGTACGGTGAAGATGCACTTGCAGAATATCCTGTCCAAACTGGGCGCATCCGACCGCACCCACGCGGTCACCCTGGCCATCCGGCGCGGAATTATCCACATCGATCGCTAGCGAGTACCCCGCCGATCAGGCTTCCGGTAAAAGAATAATCAGCTCGAGTTGAGGATTGGGGAAATCTCCAGGCACATACGCGGCCAGGTTGCGCGCGCGGGTCACCGCCTCCCATGCCACACCGGTCTGACTGACGCTGAAGTATTGATAATTCAGCTTCACCGGAATCGCACTCGGCGGACGCGGCGAATGGGTCAACGGTACGCCAGGAAGAGCTTGCCGGACCAGATGTTCGATGTGGTTCGCCGAGCAGACTTTGATCAGATACGGAGCCTTGCCGATCAGCTCCGCCTCGTTCATTTCCGCCCGCACGGCCAGATACATTTTGGTATTGCGCAGATACTTGTCGTCGGCGAGCGCGGTGGCGTAGATCGACGATTGCGTCAGCTTGAGCGGGAGCGACACGAAATTGCTGGGCACGACGGTATCCAGCAGCAGGCGAATCTTTTCGTCCAGATCCTCAAAGCAGAAACTGAGTTCATCGTGCTCGTATTTCGGCAAGTCGCGCGGATGAATGGTGCTGGAGAACGTGGTCAGGCTGCCCGCGAGCGACAGCATGGTCTCGTATAGGTCTACCGGATGCCCGCGCCGTGTTTCGAACAAATGTTGCAGCAACGGGAAATGCGAGTTGATGGTGTAGAGCAACCAGAAGTTGGCAATATCTGAAGTTCCGAAGTCCGCCAGGCTGAGGTTCTTCTGTCGGCGCGTGCCGGCGAGCTGGCTGCTCTTGGCGGCCAGAATCTCCACCAAGCGGCGCAGAATCGACACCAGAAAATCGCTAGCCGTGATATCCAGAAGGGGTGGAACAAATGTCGTGTCCATCTGATACAAACCCGCCGCCGTGCGTTCTATGCGGGCGACGCGCAGCACCGAGGAATGCTCCTGCGACTCACCTTCGACCAGAATCTTGAAATTCTTGCGCGCAACCTGAACCGGGCGCTCGCCCAATCCTGAATTTTCGTCGCGCAGCATCGCGATCTCCGAGAGATACCGCGTATCCGCCTTGGTTTGCGGCATCGAGACATTCAGGCCGCGGTCGCGGAAATGGGGAATCGCCAGAAATACATCCAGCGTCTTTTGGTCGGGATCGAAACAATCGGCAAGAGGTTTGGGCGAAGGTGCGGCGTCGGCGTCCGGGATGTCAAATAGCAGACCGTCGGGGAAGATGCCGGCCGCGTCGGCGACCGCGATATAACCCGACGCCAAGGCTTCCTGGTTCAACTGGAGGCGGCGGAATCCCCAGGGCGCAAAACTCAACCCGTCCAATTGGAACTTCAACGAGTTTTCAAGAAAACGATCCTGCGTCTGCAGGTATTGCGGGCTGAGCAGCGTGCCCTTCATCCAAATTACCGGCTGTAAGCGCTTCATCCGAAGTTTAACGATACCATTAGACCAGTACCAAAGCTTCTTGGTGGATACCGCCCGGGGCAAGGGTAAACTCCACTGCCAGTCCAGGCTTATCGCCCTCTACCACAAAGCGCGAGATCAGCCCGAAGAAACCGTCGGCTTCCCCCGCGGTCATCGCCGGGACCACGGCGCGCAGAACCCGCGGGTCCCAGAAGCGGAATGTCACCGTTTGCCCGTTGCGATTGCGGAGCGTGACGAAAGTCCGCCAGTGCCATAGTGCGTTTTCAAATTCGATGGGTGCCGCAAAGTAGAAGCCCCAGCCGTGATTCCAACCGTCCTTGATCAGGACATCCAGCAACCGCGATCGAGCCGGCACCAAGACCAGAAACGGCGAAGCGGGATTCTCGTCGTCAACACGAGCATACTTTTCGCCGGCGGCGTCGAGGAAAGCGGGGATGCGCGCATCGCGGATCGAGTCGAGCACTGCATACACCGGCTCGCCTGCGCGATAAAGCGTATTGAGCAAGACGGACTGGCCGCGTGAAAAGCCTGACCAACTGGGCGAGTCGTCTCGCAGAGGAGTCGGCCCGGTGCACTCTAATCCAGCGAGACCCTCGAGTTTGAGGGTGCGAGCCGCGGGAGGCCGAACCGGCTCCGTCGTGGTTCCCGATAAATCGATGTGCACGACAAAGGTACTGCCACCGGCCGCGACGGAATCGCCATCCGCGACCACCTGTTCCGTGATGCGGTCTCCGTTGACGAAGGTCCCATTGCTCGAGCCGAGATCGCGAATGCGGCATTGTGTTCCATCGCACTCAATGGCGAAGTGCTGGCCCGAGAGGTAGGAATCTTCTCCCAGCGCGTAGTCGGACTTGGCCGTGCGCCCCACCCGCACCGTGGATCCTGCGGGTGTCTGGATCCTTCTGCCGGCGACGGGTCCTGCCGTGGCTTCGAGAATAAGCACCATCGTATTCTTAGCCCCCGATGATCACCGTGAAACAACCTAATACGATCATCCCGCCGTGAGCGGTACTATCCAAGATCCGCGCCGCCGGCAAGTATTGAATGAAAACCGTCGAAGATCCCATAACTATGATATCCGGGGGGCCAACGCAGGTTGCTAGATCGGTGATGCGCGCCGCCGGGAGTCCGCCGATCAGCACTTGAACCGCGCACGGCGGCAGAATGGGACCGCCTACATGGGGTACGATGCCCGTCACCATGGGGCACACATGCATGTCGGTAACGCGCGCTGCCGGCGGCATTTCTACAAGCCCAGTCCTTTCATGCCCTGCTGCATATTTTGCGATGCCTGATTTGCAGAATTGCCGGCCTGCTGGTAAGCGGTACCCGCGGTGTTGCTAACGGTCTGGGCAGCTTGTTGAGAGGTTTGGCCCACCTGGTTCTGCACTTGCTGCGCCGCCTGCTGGGACATCTGCCCCGCCTGTTGCGCTTCGGTTGTGGCCTGCTGCGCGGCCTGGTTGACTTGCTGCTGCGCCTGGTTAGCAGCTTGTCCCACTTGCTGCCCTGCCGCTTGTGTTGCCTGCTGCATCTGCTGCTGAGTTTGCTGCTCCATTTGCTGGGCCTGTTGCTCGGCTTGTTGGGCCGCCTGCTGGGCTTGTGCGGCGGTCTGCTGGGCGGTTTGTGCCGCCTGTTGCGCCGTCTGTTGGGCCTGGCCTGCCGCATCGGCAATCTGCTGTTCGCCTTGCGCGGCAGCTTGTTGGGCGGTTTGCTGCAACTGGTTCGCTGCGGCCTGGGCCTCATTCGCCGCACCTGCCGCGGTTTGCTGTGCCTGATTCGCCGCCTGACTCAACTGTTGCGACGCCTGATTCAAAGCCTGCTGGCCGGCCTGCTGCGCTTGATTCGACAGCGCCTGGGCTTGATTCGCTGCGCCCTGTAATTGCTGCTGCGCTTGCTGTTCCATCGCCTGCGCTTGGTTGAGCATCTGCTCTCCCTGCTGCAAGGCCTGATTCAATGCTTGCTGCCCGTCGGCTGCTGCTTGCTGCGCCGCCGCTTGCGCTTGCTGCGCGGCTGCCTGCAGCTGTTGTTGCGCGGCTTGCGCTGCCTGCGCGGCCTGGGCTTCTGCCTGCGAGACGGCGGCGCTCGTTTGATTCACTGCTTGCTGCACACCGGTCCTCACCGCGTTCATGCCCGTGTTCATCATTGCCTGTGCTTGGTCTGCCGCTCCGACAACCGTGCCTTGTGCTTGCGCCACCGCCGCGTTGATTTGCCCCAGAACTTGCTGGGCCGCTCCCGGCGCCACTTGGCCGCTCTGCTCGGCCGCGCCTAAGGCCTGGCTGGCTGCCTGCGAAACGGCTCCGAAGGCTTGCTGGCCGACGCTCTGCACCAGATTGGTCGCCATGGCAGCGGCTTGCTGCGACTGCTGCTGAACTTGCTGAGCCATGCTCGAAGCCGCAGCCGCGGCAGCTTGTGAGGATCCTGCCGCTTCTTTCAATCCCTCCAATTTCTTCTGGCCCGGAGACTTCGGTGCTGTTGGCGACGACCCGCATCCGCTCAAATTCGCCGCGCCGCTGTTGATGAAAACCAGATTCCCCTGGATGAACACGCCCATCGGGTTGATGTCGATCGAACCACCTGAGGATTTGATGGTCAATCCCATACCCGCTTCAATCACCGCCGTCATGCCAGCTTTGAGATGGATCATCATGCCGGCGTCCATGGCATAATTCATGCCGGTCTTGTCATAGGTATTGATCCCTACTTGCCGGCTGTAGTTCATGCCTACTTTTTCATTCTGATTCTGGCTGGCCGTCAAGTGCAGATCGCCATCGGCCTGCAGCTGTTCTTCGCCCACGACGTAATGTTTTCTTTTCCCCTCGACGGTTACGGTTTCGTCGTGTTTTACGTTCTCGGTGCGGTCGTGCTCGACTTTGATCGATTCGTCGTGGCCCACAATCACGGTGCGGTCGTTTTCGACTTCGACTAATTGATCCTTTTCCGCATGAGTCCGGATCAGCTCGCTGCCCTTGAGGTCCTCAAACATGATCTCGTTGTAGTTAGCCGAGCCGGCTCCCTTCGAACTGCGCGATTTAATACCGCTCTGCGTTTTATTCGCTGGCAGATCGTAAGGCGGCATCATGTCCGCGTTATAGACGCTGCCGGTGACTAGCGGCCGATCGGGATCGCCTTCGAGAAAGCCGACGATCACTTCCTGTCCGATGCGAGGGATGTGTATCGAGCCCCACTTCTGTCCCGCCCACGAAGTTGCGACGCGCAGCCAGCAAGAGGAGTCCGCGTCGTTTTTGCCTTCGCGGTCCCAATGAAACTGGACTTTCACGCGTCCGTATTTATCGGTGAAGATTTCTTCCCCCGGGGGCCCCACTACCAGAGCGCTCTGCGGACCGGAAACGATAGGCCGGTGCGTGACACGCGGCGGGCGAAACTTCAAAGCATAGGGAATGCAGGTGAAGGAATTTCCGTAGTGGTCGTTATCGTCTTCGTTCTCGTCGTCATCTACGTCTTCGGTTTTGCTGGAATGGAAGCCACCTTCGCCGGCTTCGTGGCTGACTGAAGTCACCACATATTGGCCGTCGGCGTTAAAGTGCCGCTGGAGCGTAAATTTGTAGCCCGGCGTCAATTGCCAGTGGTTGCTCTCCCCGTGAATCAGGATAGTGGGGGTTTCCACCTGCTGCATACGGATGTCTATAGTGCGGGTGTTGTCGTCGAAGAGTTTCTGCAGGTCAGTGGCCTTTTCGCCACCCGACCGGTCGATGCCATCGAAACGCTGCGCGTAACGCCCGGGATTTTCGTAGACTTCCATCTCCTCATTTCCGCTGAGCTTGAGCTTATGCGTGACTTTTCCCGCCTGCACAGAATCCATCACGATCTGCTCGGCATCGAGCTTTTTATGCGGAAGCTGGAAGTGATGATCCCATAGCGTGTATTTGCCGGAACCCCAGTGCTGCTCTTTGATCCACGAAGAAATGCGCTCTTCCTCTCTCTCGCCGCCCTCCGCCGCGTCGAAGATGACCTGCGATCCTCCGGGCAGATCGGGATGCGACTGCGGCGTATTCGCGAGTACCAGCTTATGCGCTCCCCGCGTGAACTTGAAAAAATAGTAAATGCCTTCTTCCTCCATCAGCCGCGATGCAAAATCAAGATCGCTTTCCTGGTACTGAACCACGTATTCCCGCTCCTCAAAAGTTCCCTGAATTTCATAGGCTGCGTCGAAGCCCGTGAACAATTGCTTGAGGAGGTCGGGAATCTTGATATGCTGAAAAATACGGCTGCGAATTTTGCAGGAGAGCTTCCAGATCTCCGGAGCCACGGTCATTGAATAAGTAGTCAGGCGCTGATCGCGCGCGCCCTGGGACAACTCCACTACGATGCCGTGGAAATGACGCGGCGTCTGGCCCGGATCCGCACCCTGCACTCCGAAGCTGACCTTTTGGCCGATCAACTTTTCGAAGTCGACGCTCGTAGTGTTTTCGGCCTCCAGATCCAGCTCGAAGCTAAATAACCGGCTGAGAGACTCGTCGCCCTCGAAGGCGCGCAACAGCAGCTTATCGTCGCCGAGCGGCGTGGTCAGATAGAGATACCGGTTCGCTTCGAGGAAGGCCATGCCAGTCCCTTCAATTTCTTACGCGTAAATAAAGGCCGAATCGGGTCCGACGCTGACCTGAATCGAGGATAACTTCTGTCCCTCGGCCATTCCCGACAGGATCCGCCGCGATACCTGGGGCAAAAGTGTATTGGTGAGAATGTTATCCACGTTGCGCGCACCGCTCTCCACTTCCGTACAGCGGCGTGCCACCTCATCCACTAGCGCGTCAGTATACGCCAGCGTGATCTTATGGTTTTCAACCAGCCGCCGCTGAATTTTTCCCAGCTTCAGGGTGATAATCTTTTTGAGCGCCTCGTCGCGGATCGGGAAGTACGGGATGATCACCATGCGTCCCAGAAATGCCGGCTTGAAGATTTTGTCGAGTTCCGGCTTAAGCGCCTTGACCAGACCTTCGGCGCTAGGCATGGTTTCCGGATCGGCCACCAGCTTCATCAGTGTGTCGGTACCCGCATTGGAGGTTAGGATGATGATGGTGTTCTTGAAATCGATTTCGCGGCCCTCGCCGTCTTCCATCTTGCCTTTGTCGAACACCTGGAAGAAAAGCTCCAGCACATCCGGGTGGGCCTTCTCGACTTCATCGAGCAGCACTACCGAGTAGGGTCTGCGGCGCACCGCTTCGGTCAACACACCGCCCTCACCATAACCCACGTATCCAGGAGGCGATCCCTTCAATGTCGAAACCGTATGGGCTTCCTGAAACTCGCTCATATTGATAGTGATCAGATTACGCTCGCCGCCGTACATTAGGTCCGCCAGCGTGAGCGCCGTCTCGGTCTTGCCAACGCCGCTTGGGCCTACCAGCATAAACACGCCGATGGGCTTGCTGGGATCTTCGAGGCTGGCCTTTGAAGTGCGAATGCGCTCGGAGATTTGCTCCAATGCGTGGCTCTGTCCGATCACCCGGCCGCCCAGGACATCCTCGAGCGTGAGCACCGTGGCGATTTCGTCCTTGAGCATCTTGCCGGCGGGAATTCCGGTCCAGGCCGAAATCACTTCGCTGATGGTTTGCCCATCGACGCACACACGCATTAACGGGTTCTCGCCCTGGAGTGCCACCAGTTCGGCTGTGAGCGCGTCCAATTCTTGGCGCTGCTTTTCCCGTTCGCCGCCAGGAGTTCCCGGCTCTTCGAGCTTTGCGCGAATGTCCCGCAGCTTCAAAACCAGATCCCGCTCTTTGGTAAAGCGTTCGTTAAGCGTCTTGAGCCGCGACTCCGCGTCGGCCTTCCGCTTTGCGATGGCTTCCAAGCGCTCGGCGTGGTCGGCGCCGGTCGAAGTCTCGCGCTCGAGCACGCGGGTCTGTACGGTCAGATCGTCGATTTCTCGCGTAGCATCTTCAATGGCCGCCGGAATCGAATTCTGACCCAGCGCAAGCCGCGCGCACGCCGTATCCAGCACGCTGACCGCCTTGTCGGGCAATTGGCGCCCGGCCAGAAACCGCTGCGATAGCCGCACCGCCGCCGCAACGCCCTCGTCGAGGATACGAACGCTGTGATGCTTTTCGAGCGAGCCCACAATCCCGCGCATCATTACCATGCACACTTGCTCGTCCGGTTCTTCCACCTTCACCACTTGGAAACGGCGCGCCAGGGCGGGATCTTTTTCGAAATACTTCTTGTACTCGCTCCAGGTGGTGGCGGCGATAGTGCGCAGTTCCCCGCGCGCGAGCGCTGGTTTGAGCAGGTTGGCGGCGTCGTTTTGCCCCGCTTGCCCACCCGCGCCAATCATGGTGTGGGCTTCGTCGATAAACAGAATGATAGGAGTCGGCGATGCCTTCACTTCTTCGATCAACCCCTTCAAGCGGTTCTCAAATTCACCCTTGATGCCCGCCCCGGCTTGCAGCAAGGCCAGATCGAGCGTACGCACATCCACGTTCTTCAATGGCGGCGGGACATCGCCATGTGCGATTCTCAGCGCGAAGCCCTCCACCACGGCGGTCTTGCCTACGCCGGCTTCGCCCGTCAGGATCGGGTTGTTCTGCCGCCGGCGCATCAGGATATCGATCACTTGCCGGATCTCGGCGTCGCGTCCCAGCACCGGATCGATTTTACCCTTGCGGGCATTGCCGGTAAGATCCACTGTGAACTGATCGAGGTTCGGAGTCTTACCGCCTGCGCGCGGCATCGTGGCGCCATCGCTCGAGGGTGCCGCCGCAGCCGCTTGGGCGTCCGTATCTTCCTGCGTGCCTTCGACGATGGCCAAGAAATCCTTGCGCAAAAGCTCCGGTTGAATCTTTAGCAATTCCTTACTGATGTCGCGGACGATGCGCGCCAGTTCGTCATTCCCGAGCAATGCGAGCAGAACGTGTCCGCTGCGAATCTGCGTCGCGCCGTAGTCGATCGAGCCTGTGGTCCAGGCCTCCGTCAGCATTTTGAGCACCGACGGACTGAGGGCAGGCGTGCGCGCATTGCCACTCTTCAGCTTGTCCAAGCTGCGCTCCAGTTCCTTCTGCAGACGCGACGTATCGATGCTGAACTGATGATAGATCTTGACCGCATCGCTGCCGCTCGCATCCAGCAGTTTCATCAGGAAGTGCTCCACTTCAACGTCGTAGTGGGTGCGCGATAAACACAGGCCCGCCGCCGCCTCCAGCGCCCCCCGCGTGGTGTCATTCAGCTTTCCAATCAGACTCTTCAGATTGACGCTCATAAATCCATTCCTCTTGCTTTATCCGCGTAGAATTGTATCATTGGCATCCTGACCCAGAGGCTTGGTTTTTGCCCAGGAAGTCCATCCTAGCCGCGGCGCCAGGGCGTCTTCCAGGCCCAGTTCGCAGGCCGGCACTTCCTCTTTTTTCAAAATCAGTTGAATCTCAAAATCGATCTCTCCGCGCGATACAAACTTGGCCAGTGAACGCACGGAGTCATACGCGGTTCCCGACGGCAGAAAGTCCAGATACTGCGTCAGTCCCAGCGGTCCCAGCTTCACGCGGACTCCCGCCTGTTGGTTCCAAATTTCATCGCCCACAATGGCTCCGCCGCCCAACTGTTCCGAGACCCCGAGACCACGATCGAACCGGCATAGATCGGATTCCCTCAAACCCTGCCACGCGCCTACAAATTGTTCCACTTCGACGGGGATCTCAAAATAATCGGCGAGGATCCGTTCGAGCGCCGCCGCCGAACGCGCATGCATCGATAGCAAGCCGGAATAAAACAACAGTGAATCGTCGCGCACCGCCACGCGGTTCTCTAGTCGTTTGGTGCCGATCCCGATCAGGTCCATCAGGTGATGCGAAAAACGGTCGCGCTCGCCTCGCTCATAGGCGATGGCGAAGCGATATTTCTCCCAAGCCTGATAGAACAGCGAACTCATGCGATGGTTGAAGATATCGAGAAAACTGAGCATCGCCCGGTCTTTTTGACGGATCCGTTCGACGATCAATTCCGTGTAGTAGAGCGGCAGAACGCCGGAGGGTCCCGCCAGCCCCATGAAGTTGATGATCATGCGCGGCGCGCCGCCGAGCGGCATATCGGCTTGCGCTGCCGCGGTGTCCGGCCAGTCTATATTCTGAATTTGACTGGCCGGAAAAGGAAAGGACGCGTGCGCGGAAAACCGCACTACTTCTTTCCCCGGACTGACGAAACGGCCCACCGGGGCGCGGTTGGGATACAGACGTTCCAGCAGGCGCACGGCTTGAAAAAATTGGAACTCTTGCGGCGTTTTGCGCAGGATCGCATCGATGGCGCTATACCGGTTCTGCGTGGCTGGAGGCGCGCCGGGGCTCGGGATCACAGCAGGATTACCTGTCCCGCTCGCGGCGGCCATTCCTTGAGGAGTTCTTTTCTTTGCCGGGTGCGCGCCACTAATTGGCTGAAGCTGTTGAGCGAGACATATTCGCCAAGGAAGCGCTCGACCACACTGGCAAACAAAAATACGCCGCCGCCCACGAATTGATCTTCGTCAAACTCCATTTCGACGCGCGTCCCGCGTGCGAAAGTTACGCCGTTCTCAGACACCAGACGTGCGAAATGGCGGCCGCTCGCGACGCTAGCAATTCCGTCAATCTGTTTTTCCGAGTATGCCGAGCCGGTGAAGTTATACAGCTTGAGAATTTCCTGAAAGGCCTCCCGGCCGTCCTCAACCAGAGAGAGATAGTTCAGGGAAAGATGCGAAATCAAGCGCCACAGTGCGGCTTTACCGCTCGGTGGGCGCACCGAATTGGTCGGCTTGCGGAGGGCCACAATGCGCTTGATCGCAGTTCCACCCAGTAGCTCAAAATCGCCGGCTTCACTGCCGAACGGCAGGCGCGCGGGCAAATCCCGGTTGGTGCAGGTTATGCGCAAAGTAAGGGTGTCGACGTCAGGCATCAGCGGGCGGGCCGAGAGGTCCACCAGTGAAATGGATACCTCCGTGCCCTCATCGCCGGCTTTACCGGAAGGGCGCCGATGCGCCAGCCAAAAGGTCTGCTGTTTATCGCGCAGCGTCGCGTGGCGGTAAGAATAGAACGGCTCGAAGTTGAGCACTTCATTCGATTGCGGATGGATGCTGAGGACTTCGTTCACCGAAAACACTTCGGTCGCTAGCGGCCGCCGGATGTCGGGGATCACCGGGTATTCATAGCGGCGCTGATCCAGAAGAATCGGCTCCGCGGTCTGCGAAAACAGATTGACGATGGGGGTAGTGTTGATGCGGAAGGTCTTCGCTGAGACGCCCAACTCCAGAATCTGGCGGCGCTCGCTCAGCTCGAAGGGTGAAATCAAGAACACCAGCTCGAAACGATTCTTAAACCCCAGCGGCCACGCTTCTCGCAGGCCGGTAACATCGAAAAAGAACAGTTTTTCGGGAAAAGTGAAATACTCCTGCAATAAACGGTAACCGGGAAAGCTGCGCCGGGGGTAGGGAAGCATGGACTCGCGCTCATCGAATCCCGCGGGCCGCAAATTATCGGCTCGTAGAGCCACCGGGCGAACGCGTGACCCGGGCGTGGTGTCGCGCACTAGAATCTGAACTGTGTTGGCGCACAGCAGTTCGTAAAGCGTGTGCGCGACGTTGGCATCCGCGGCGATATGGAGCCGCAGCGTATCCAGATCCATTTGCGCGAGCTGGGTATCTTGCGGTCCTTCGAAGGAGATACGGATGGCAGACGCCGCTTCCGCATTTTTGACCGCTGGAGAAAGGCGGTCGGGCGAAGTCCACTCCCCCGCGGTGATGCGGAGCGGCCACACCGTGGTGTCGAAACACGTCTGGAACTGGCACGGCACCCCGGCCACTGGCTTCGAATTCAGAATCGCGCCGCGCGCCACTTTTTGCGGAGACGCCGCGCCGCCTTGGTCTACATCCAGGTGCATTTCGACGATCGACATCGATGGAATGGGCCGTATGTAGTGCGGATAGAGAATACTGAGCAGAGCTTCCGTGATCTCCGGAAATTCATCGTCGATTTTAAGATGGACCCGCGCCGCCAGAAAAGCAAAACCTTCCAGCAGGCGCTCGACGTGCGGATCGGCACTTTCTTTTTCGGTGTCGAGAACCAGGCGGCTGGCAATTTTAGGATATTTCTCGGCGAATTCAGCGCCCAGTTGACGCAGATAGTTCAGCTCGCGTTCGTAATACAGCAGCAGGTCGTCACGCACTGCGCTCGCCCCGGATCTGGTATTCGCCGCTTGAAAGTTGCAGCGTGGTATCGAAAGACACCTGCTCGGGGGATGGATCCATCTGCATCATTCCTTCGATCTGGAAATGCACGACGCGCAAGCTGTTTCCCGGAGCGTCGACCAGCGTCACTCGTACCTCTTTTAAGCGCGGCTCGAATATGGCGACGGTTTTTTCGAGTTCTACCAGCAGGTGTCCGCGATCCCGCGGAGAATTAAGGCTCAGAGCGGAAAAGTCCGGCAGTCCATAGTTGAACAAGGAGTGTGAAACCTCTGCCAGTGATTCCCCCGCCGCGTCTGGATTCCGCCGCGTATTCAGCAGCCATTCCAGATCCCGGCGCAGCGATGCTTTCATCTGCCGGATGCTTTGCGCGCGCGTGGTATGCGGATCAGTGGCCGCACGGGGATCGCGATCGATCAGACGATCGATCAATGAGGGCGTAACGGTGAGATCCGAATCCGGCTTCGCCATAACTAGTCAGCCTAACGAGCGCACTCCAGAGCCTGCACCGGGTCCAGACGTGATATCTGGGCGTAAAGTTTTTGCTTGATGGCGGGGTCGCCATCCATTTTGCTGAGGCACCGGTACAGCATGGCGAGCGGGTGCGCCACCGCATCGGAAGTTTCCCACTCTTCGAGCTTGTGCGTCTCAATCGATCGCGCCAGTTCTTCGAGAATCGGCTGCGCCAAAGCCTCGTGTCCCGTCATCATACAGATCTGCGCCAATTGCAGTTTGCGCTGGAAACGCGTGCGGCCCGATTGCTGCCGCGCGATGTCTTCGGAAAGCATTTGAATCGCGTCCGAAGCCCTGCCGGAGCGCGCCGCTTCGACGGCAAGGGCAAACGTGTCCGGCGGTGCAGGTTCTCCGTGCGCCGGGCTCTCTTCAGCTGCTGGTTCGTCGAACGATGGCGCGGGTGGTGGCGATACGTTGCCGTTGGCGGCAAGTACCACGTCGCGGATCCACACTTGTGTTTCGGCATTGGCGGTGGGCGTATCGTCCATCAAGGTCAAGTGTGGAAGCTGCGGAACATCAGTCAGCAGCGCTCGCAATTCACTGATCACCGCTTTGGAGATATTGTAGTAGCCCCACTCTTCGGCGGCCCTGACTACGTAGCGTTGCAGGTCGAGCCACGCCCGCCCGTAAGGCTCGGCCATGGCGGACTCGGCCGCTTCGAGCACCTCACCCCAATTCGCCTCAAGCGATAAACGTTTGATGTTCTGCCGTACTTCCGATGACGGCGGCAGCAGCGCCGTCGGATCGGGCGATTCGCCGTAGCCGCGCACTTCTCCCCAACGGTAGCCGCGCAGCAAAAGATAAGGGCCGGGGCTTGACGGATCCTGCTGCCGCAAAAAACGGGCCACGGCGGCGAGGCGTAGGGTTACATCGTCCAGATCCTGCGGCTCCAATCCGACGACAGACTTCTTTTTTCGCGCCGGTGCGGCGGCCGCGGCGGACCCGTCACTTCCGCCCTCTTCGGCTAATTCCGGTTCCGCCTCAATCTCAGGCTCGGGACCCCGCCCTTCTTGATCCAGGCGTTTTTGCAGAATCTGGTTGGTCGCGTTGCGGACTTCTTCGAGCGCCGTCTTCAGCGGAGTGAAACTGGGCGCATAGTTGCCGAACTTCTCATCGCACAGGTTCCGCAGCGAATCGATCGATTCCAAGCTGCCGTCCATTGCCGCAACCCAAGCCTCATAATTCGCAGTGGGAGTATCGGCCGAATCCTTCTCGAACTCTTCGAGCGTGACCTTGCCATCGGCAATCGCTGCTTCCCGGGCTTCGCGCTTTTGATCGCTCTGCGCCGCGTCTTCTTCCGATCCGACGGCTCGCGATTCCTTGAACTTGTAATAGCTGAATCCGCCGCGCGTCAGGGGAGCCTTGCGCACCGGATCGTCTAGCCGCGTTCCCACCCACTCGAGCGGAGCACTGCGCAATTCCAGGTCCCCATCCTCGATTTCCGGGTACAGAGTGTCCCAGAAATTCTCGATCAACCCGCGCAGAAGGCCCAAGCCCTGCTGCAATCCGCCAAAACCTTCCTGATGCAGAAACGCCTCGGTGAGCCACGCCGCCAGTTGCAAATCCTTGGTCTGTGTGGCCAGCGTTTCGCCGGCTAGTTTGATTACTTGCTTGTAGTCGGCAACCTTGCGCTCGCGCTGCCACTCGCCCTGGGGTGCATCGTCATCCTGACGGCGAGCTTCCTTGATCTTGTCGTAGACCGGAGCGTAACGGAGATTAGTTCCGCTGGGGCTGTCCCCTGGGATCGGGTTAAGGAGATCGTCGCGCAGAGGCATGGGGTGACATCACGAAGCAGCTTGGGCGGCGGGCATGAACTCGACCTTGCGAATCTCTAGAATCGGAACTTCTTCTCCGTCTACGTCGAAAACTCTTTGGCCGAACGGGACGGCTTCGCCATTTACTTCGGCCCACTCCGTGGCGCGCCCCAGACGAATGCTGTCATCGCTCCGCTTGTCAGAAAATGGCGCCCGCACCGGTAGCAGAACCTCGCCGAGTTCGGTGCCTTTGAAGGCGGGCCCGGTACGCACCAGCGCCGGAACCCACAGCAGATCCCGCAGCCGTTTGGGTGCTTCGGTTTCGATCGATTCGACGTGCGCCAGCGGAATCCAGAGATACGCGCCGGCCGCGAATACTTCCAGGCGCGCGCCTACGCGCGGATCGGCGTCCTCGAAGGATTCGAACAATTTCCCGTTCAGAGTGCCCCCGCGGTCGTTAGGAATCGCGGCCATCGAGGGATAATCCTTCTTTTCAAAAGTCTCCTGCCGCAATCGCTCGGCGTGCAGCGCTGAAAAATACAGGACCGCGCCGAGTTGCGCGTCCGGTGTAGCATCCGCCAATACGTGCAAATGCTTCTCGGCGCGGTCGTACTCGCCCTGGAAGCACAAAAGCTCAAACAAAAATGTGCGGCGCCGGACGTCGCTCGGGTTATCCCTGACTTCGACGCCCAGCGCCTGCACCGCTTGGTTGAGTTGTCCGGCTCGAAATAGCTCCTGCGCGCCCATTGAAAAAGGGATCTAGACCTTTTTGTTGGCTCCGATGTCGTAACCCGCCGGCGTGGCTCCGCCCAGGGTACCATCGGGCTTTTGTTCCTTGTACTCGATTTCGATCTTGGTAAAGTTGAAGCTAAACTGCTCCGACGGAAGACCCGTAGCTCCGGCGCTGCCGCTGGTTTGAAACGAAGAGATCAGCAGATCGCTGAAAGTCCACTTGAGATACTCCTGTTGCTCCTTGCCAGCCCTGCGGCATACGAGCACGGCTTTCTTGATGTGCTCTCCGGTGGCACACGCCAAAAATAACTTTGGAGTCGCCTTGCTCTGGTAGGCAGAAGTGAAGTGAGCGTCGCCCATATTGACTTTGCCGCCACCGCTTCCGCCGCCGGCGTGAGAGGTGCCCATCTGCGTCGCGCCCCACGAAAAAGACTCGATGTCGATTTCGCCTTTATGTTTGGAGTCCTTGCTCTCTCCGTCAATACCATCGATCTTCAAGAAATAATCAACTGCCATTGCTGTGTCTTCCTCCTGTTTCTACTCGCGTTAATTATCAAGAACCGGGATCAGTTACTTTCGGGCACTGGCCGGCAACTCGGCTACCAGCCGCAGAGAAACCGACAACTCATCCAGCTGGAAATGCGGCCGCAGGAAAGCCGTGGCGCGATACACCCCCGGCTTGCCCGGAACTTCGGAAACTTCGATTGCGGCATCGCGCAGCGGCCGCTGTGCCTTATAGGCAGGCGAGGCGGTATCGTCCGGCGTTACGTAGTTTTGGATCCACTGGTTCAGCCAGCGTTCGCAATCCGTGCGCGACATGAAGCTGCCGAGCTTGTCGCGCATCATCGCCTTCAGATAGTGAGCGAAGCGTGAGACTGCAAAAATATACGGAAGCTGCGTCGATAAGCGCGCATTGGCATTGGCTGCTTCCTTGTCGTATAGCTTGGCTTTCTGGGTGCTCTGTACGCTGAAGAACGCCGCGTAGTCGGTGCCTTTGCAATGCACCAGCGGAATAAATCCTTGATCCGCCAGCTCTTTCTCGCGCCGGTCCGTGATGGGAACTTCGGTAGGACACTTCATCGCCACATCGCCTTCGTCGGTATAGAAGTTGTGTACCGGCAGCCCTTCCACCAGGCCGCCGCCTTCCACGCCGCGAATCGCCGCACACCAGCCATACAGCGCGTAGGCGTTGGTTAAGCGAGCGCCCAGCGAGTACGCCGCATTGGTCCACAAATATTTCGAGTGGTCGGTGCCGTCCACGTTTTCTTCATAGTGAAAAGCGTCGACAGACTTCGTATCTTTGCCGTAAGGAAGCCGGCCTAGCACGCGCGGGCAGGTCAAACCGATGTAGCGCGAATCCTCACTCTGCCGGAAAGACTTCCACTTGGCGTACTCGGTGGTGTCAAAGACCTTTGACAAATCGCGTGGAGCATCCAGCTGCGCGTAGCTCTCCAGGTTGAAGAATTCCGGGCTGGCGGCGGATAGAAATGGCGCGTGCGCCGAGGCAGCAGTCTGCGCTATCCGCTCCAGCAGCTCCATATCCTCGGGCCCTTTCCCGAATTCATAGTCCCCGATGAGCGAGGCGAAGGGAGCTCCGCCGAAGATACCGAACTCTTCTTCGTACACTTTCTTGAACAGCGCGCTCTGGTCGAATTCGGGAGCCCGTTGCAAGTCACGCAGCAATTCTTTTTTCGAAACGTTCAGCACCTTGATCTTGATCTGGTCGCTGGTCTCACTTTGGTCCAGCAAATACCTTAACCCGCGCCAGCTGCCTTCCAGTTTCTGGAAGGAGGCGTGATGCAGGATTTCATTCAACTGGATCGAGAGCAAATGATCGATTTGCGCGATACGCGCGTTGATCATGGTCTCGGCATCGCGGGTTACCGTCATCGAACCGTCGAGCACCTGGGCGACGAATTCTTTTACCAGGTCCTTGCCGCGCTCTTTGGTCCCGGAATCCTTGGCCATGCGGCCGTCTTCGACGATCTGGTCGAGTAGGCCTTTCTCCAAAACCTGTTCGGTCGCTTTAGGCGCCGCACCTTGCTTCGCGTCAGCCATTGGAACCTCCCTCAGCCATTTCCTTTTTTAGCTTATCCAGCTTGTTTTTATCGCCTACCGCATCCAGCAGCAGTTCTTCTAGCTTGTCGTTGCCCTGCAAGCTGCCGCGCAGGTCGCTCAGCTTAGTCCGCAGATCCATTAATTCCTTCAGCGGCTTCACCTGGCGGGCTACGTTTTCCGGTTCGAAGTCGTCCATACTTTTGAAGTGCAGATCGACTTTGAGCTGGGGAGCATTAGAATCCTCGCTTAATTTGTTCTCCACCGAGAACGACAGGTGCGGCTTCATGCCTTCGAGCACGCTGTCAAAGTTGTCGGGGTTCACTTCGACGAACTTGCGATCCCGCAGCCGCGGCAACGGCTCGGTTGGCTGGCCCGTGAAATCTCCCAGAACTCCCATTACGAATGGTAGTTCCTTTAATTCGATAGCATCGCCGACCTCAACGTCGTAAGTCACATGCACGCGCGGCGGCCGGACCCGGTCCAGTTTGTGCTGAGTACTTTGTTTAGCCATAAATTAACCTCGTGAGTGGGATGGCGCCGGTGTCACCGGCATGCGGAAGGCGGACGGCATGACATGATGTTACGCGCGACCGGCGGTAAGAATAGATCATGCGCGGGTTATCAACTCCGTTCGAGTATATCCGTACCCATTTGCGGTCGTCAAGGCAGACTCGCCCACCGCGCCATCATCAGCGTTGTGGGACCGCTCTTCGATCCCTCCACAGCAGTTCGGCATCGGAGCGCCGCACGTAGTTCGCATCGATCTCACCAGGGTCCAGTACTTCCCCCCTCAATAATCGGTCGAAGGCGATGCGGCCAATAGATCCTGCTAGAGATTTTGGAACTTCTAGTACTGGTCTGGATACTCCGACGAGTTGAAATCCGTGGGTCACGAATTCCAAATCGCCCTGCGGCAACGATTCCAGCCAGACGGATAGCTTCGCCACCACTTCTTCCTGGACCAGTTGTAGCGAAGCGTTGTACACCCCTCCGTAAACTTCGCCTCGCCGCGCATCTAACACCGCCGCCCGCAGCGGACGCGAGCCGTACCAGGCCAGCGCTTGCAGATTTGACACCGCCACCGCCTTACGCCCGGTCGCTTCCGCTAACCCTTTTGCTGCCGTTAACCCCACCCGCACTCCCGTGAATGACCCGGGACCGGATCCCGACGCGAACGCATCCATTTGCTCTACCTTAAGGCCGTGACGCGCCAGCAGACGTTCCATCGCGTCGAACAGAACATGGGCATAGCCGTCGGTCGAATCGAGCGCCATCTCTTCCACCAGCCCGCCAGCTCCGACTAATGCAATGCTCCCGGACTCCCCCGTGGTATCGATCGCCAACACGTGGAGGCTCACGGTGTCAGCTTGTACACTTTGTCGAGCGTGTACGCCTTTCCGTTGGCGTTGAGCAACATCAGGTGAAGACTCATTACGGCCGGGTATTGGTTGGCCAGGGAGCGTGGAATGCTGAGCGTTCCCTCCTTGCCGCTTCCCACGACGCGATACCCTTCGCCAGCGAGCGGCACTTCCGCGGTCCATTCCACCAGCAGCGAACGAGTGGCCCGCGTATCGCGCTTGATCTTGACCGCGAAGGGGGCGGGCCGCGAGAGGGCAAGCTCCGTCCCCGCCGGAGCCGTGATCTCGTAGGGAACTTTCAAGGGATTCTGCTCGACCTCCTGCACCGGCACTGGGCGGGAGTCGAATTTATAGGATTTCAGCATCCCCTCCTTGTGCCCCTCGCGCGAAACCCGCAGCACCCAGTCGTGCGACTTGTCCGGCGGCTCCCCCGTGAAATGCTCACCCTTGTAATCTTTCTGCTTGAACAGCTCGCCCGTCGCCGGATTCATCCAAACTACGTCGTAGCCGTGATTCTCCACAGTCAACTCAACCAGACTGGGTTTTTCCACGTACACAATGTACTCGACGCCTTCAAGCGCGATAGCCCTTCCGCCATCCACGTCGAAGTACGGCTCCAGTTCCCAATAACGGTTCCCGGCCATGAACTCCGCCCATGCTTTCATGTAAGAACCCGCACCGGATGCCGGATACTGCCCGTTCATAGTGGCGTTCCACAGGTCCCGCTGAGATTGGATTCCGGTGTTTACCGCCGGGAGTTGGTAGAACTGGTGCTCCACCGCTCCCAGATTCTGCTCCGCGCTACCGTAGCTCAGAAGGTTCATCCAGGCATCGCCCGCGAGCGCCGCCGATGTCACCGCCGCCATGGTGGTACGCGGATGATCGTAGGGGTCTAACGTTTTTAGCAGAGCGCCAGCATCTTTTATCAATGCGCGTCCGTGCGCGGTTTCTTCAAACGGAGGCATTCCCGCCCAGGTGATATTGAATGCCGAGAATTGGGCCACGATGCTGGTGATGTACGCCGCCCGCTGTTTGGCTTCCGCGGGAAGGCCCGTCAGCACCAGATCCGCCGTCAGACCCTTGGAGTTAATGGCTCGTACCCGTTCGGCTGCTTCGCGCAAATCCGTACTCACCCCGATGATCACCCGCAGATGCGTGAACTTCTCTTGAACCCGCTGCTCGATCAGCCGGTCGAAATCGGCTCGCGGCATTTCGGCGAAGCCCTCAATCGCCGTCGCCATCCAGAGATGCGGCTGAAGATTTTCCGTCGCGAAATGGTGTACATTCGCCACCCGGACAAAGCCCGGCGCCTCCGATTCCGCGGCGGTCAGTCTCCCGATTTGCCCATCCAGGCGCGACAGATTGCTGGTTAAGCGGTAATCCCATGCGCCCGCCTCGGTGGGAGTAAACCGGATAATCAGCTTCCGCCCTTCCGGAAATGCGCGCAGTAGATAGGTCTTATGCCGCGGCGAGCGGAACTCCGCGCGCAGTTGCGCCTGCGTAGGGTTTTCTTGGGGAGTCAGCTCGAACGTCAGATCGCAAGGGCTCCAGGCCGCCACCGTCGCACAGCCGGTTTGCCCCAACCCGGTCTGCGCCAGCAGGGAAGTAGACGCCAGCAAAAACCACAGCCACACTAACATCGCTAGTGACACTATATCGCGTCGTATAATGGCCCCATGAAATATTCGCTATTTGCACTGGGCCTGGCCGCCGCTCTGCTGGCTTCAGCGGCCCCTGCTACCGAAGAGTTCAAAACCGCGGCCGGGGTACTGAAGATGACGCCGATCCAACACGGCAGCCTGACGCTCGAGGCTGGCGGGCAAGTCATTGAGGTCGATCCCGCCGTGAGCGGCTTTGCCGCTGCACCCGACTTCGCCAAAGTGCCCAAAGCCGACCTGGTGCTGATCACCGATATCCATGAGGATCACCTCGACCCGGCGAGCCTCGCCAAAGTACGCAAGCCCGGCACCACCGTGGTAATCCCGGCCGCCGCTTTGAGTAAAGTCAGCGACGGCGTCGTCATGAAGAACGGTGAGACCAAGAAGTTCGGCGTGTGGACCATCGAAGCGCTCCCCATGTATAACCTTAAAAATGGGCCCGCACCAGGACAGTTCTATCACGACAAAGGCCGCGGCAATGGTTACATCGTCACCTACGGCGGCTTGCGCATTTATATTGCAGGCGACACCGAAGGCATCCCCGAAATGCGCGCCCTCAAAAACATCGATGTCGCCTTCATCCCCATGATTCTTCCCTACACCATGTCACCGGCGGAGGCGGCGGAAGCTGTCAAAGCGTTTCACCCGAAGGTAGTGTATCCGTATCACTACGGCCAGTCCGATCTCAAGGTTTTCGAAGCCGCGCTCAAAGGCACCGGAATCGACGTACGCCTCCGGAACTGGTATTAGACCGGCGGCGGGTTAGATTCCCAACCAATTGGCAATGGTCTTTTCCCACTCTGCCAGAAAGGTTTTCTGACCTTCGCGGTCGTGCCACCAGCGATCCGGGCTAAAGTCCGGGTCGGGCGCGCTCACCACCAAAAACGTCAAATCCGGCGCTTGCGCTCGAAAAATCCGTCCCGCCCGGCGGGTGTGATAGTTGCTGGTCACAATCATGATTCGCTTGAGGCCTTCGCGGCGAATCTCCGGCATGACAGCCTTCGCTTCAGCCTGCGTCGAGCGGGCCGTGTGGTTCAGACTCACGAAATACGATTTGGGGTAACCATGTTTCACCGCGAACAAAATTGCCAATTCGCTCTCATCGTAGCCGTAATTCCCATCCGGTCCGCTCACCAGCACCTTGGGAACATACCCGTCGCGCGCCAGCTGCGCGCCAGTCAGAATACGATTGCCCCAGCCGTCTCCGGCCAAGACTAACGCGGCATCGGCCTTCTGCGGAGCATCCGCTTGCACCAGGAATGTCCCCAGCGCGCTTAAAATTTGTGTGTGGAAAACGCCCGCGATCACTAGCAGCGCGAGCACCAATACTCCGCCGCGCCACCGGCTCCGAGCTCGGGGTTGAGATTTCACGGAAGCCACGGAAGACTACTTCTCGTCAGAATTCTTGGATTCCAAATGTCCTACGGATTTCAAGCGCTGGAATAATCGTTCTACTTCGGCTTCGTCCTCGACGCAAAGCAATGGGTAGCGGGCCGGCGCTGCGGATTGCACGTCTTTGTCGGAGGTCGCGTCCACGGCCGCGTCGGAGGCCGGGCCGGCGCTGGAATGCGCCGTGAGTTCTGCGACGGCCTGTTCACCCCAATATTCGCGATATGGAATCCCGTCAAGCAGCGCCTCCTGCGAGAAACGCCGAAGATGGCCCAGCAGCTTGCTCGAGGAGTCCACATCTCCCGGATACAGCAGTAGCAGCCGTTGCTGGTCGCGCAGAGTCAGCGTTACTGCAAGCGGTGTGTTCCATCCGGTCTGATCGATGCGTCGAATGTCGCGCCAGGGAATCAGGATGCCTCCGATCGCCAGATGCGTTTCGTAAATCGCGACCACCGGACGCAGCGCTACAACGGCCAGCAGCAGCGCGGATATGGCAAATAGCCCGGCGGCAATCCACGACGGTGTCCAGCGCAGCGCGTTCCACGCGCTGAAGAGCGCTCCGCAGACCGCGAATAGCGTGAGCGAGATATAAAACCGGGATGGCGCAAAGCGAGCGAGAGGACGACCCACCTCTTCAGCCTACCATCGCAGCGTGGAATCTGGAAAGTGGGAATTAGCCCTACCCGGGAGTCGGAAAGGTCTTGGAAATGTGATCGTGCCAGGTGAGGCTCTCTTCATCCACTAGCGCCCACACTAGCCCCAGCCCGGCGGAGGCCATGCTGAGCACCGACGCCGCCAGTCGAATGGTACGTTGTTCCCGCTCCGGCCGTCGTCCGTCAAAGTCCACCAGCCGCAGCCCCACGAAACGCATTCCGGGAGAGTCGCCGTCGCCCAGGCACCACAACAGGCGGTACAGGAAAACCACCGCTCCAATCACTCCCCCGAACAGCAGCATCGCGGGTTTTGTGAACACCAGTCGCCCGCCGGAGAGATAGAAGATGGCTAGGAACAAACCCAGCGCGATCGCGATCATACTCGCATCCGCCGCTACCGCCATCATCCGGTGCACCGGCAAGGCTACGGGCGCGTCGCAATAAATGACTGCTTCCACTTCCGTGCCCAACGGCTGATCCTGGGTCGCGTTGCTCAGGAAATCGAGCGATTGTTGAAAGTCGTTCGCGCCGCGCCGCGCCGCCGGATTCATGCGCGGTCCTTGCGGCCGCTGTGCTCCCGGTACTCGCGGTTTCCGTTCCACCGTGTGCGGCCGCGGCGTGAGCGTAGGAATTGGCACCACCTTCCGGCCATTCGATGGTTCGCGGAAGAGCGAAGGCTGATAGCCCCCTGCAGGCTGCGCAGGAGGAGTGAGCGAACTTGATTCATCCTGCAACGCACGGCCGCCCGGCAACGTCTGCAGTGCCGGTGCTGTTGCTTCCATCAGCGGGAAGGTATCGAGCGCGGGGCCCGCAGCCGAGGCGTGCATGCGGCGTCCACAACGGAGGCAACGCCGTTCATCTTCTTCGTTCCAGGCTCGGCAATGGACACACTGCATAATCAGTTCTCGCACTAACGGCTGCTACAATGGACTTTCTTACGGTGCCCTGTTGAGCCCACGTTCCCAGCCGTCGCGTACCGGTACAAGAATACTAAGTACCACACTTCAGTACATTTGTCACGTATTTTGTTTGATTGCCGCATTTCCCCTCTTGCACTTAGAAGGGCAGATCTACCGCCCTGCCTTACCCGCACCCATCCCCCAGGATTCCCCCAGCACCAATCCCGACCTCAAAGTCCGGCCTCTCCGCCCGGGTGCCCCCGACGCCGAGCACGTTCACGTCGAGTCCGTCACCCAGGAAGCTGAGGGCGCGATCCGGCATCTTCGCGGCAGCGTTCGTCTCGAAACCTCCGACATGTTGCTTCGTGCGGACGAGGTGGATTACAACACCGACACCGGCGATGCCGAGGCGCGCGGCCACGTCCACTTTGAACATTTCGTCCGCGGCGAAAAGCTGGATTGTGACCATGCCGAATACAACGTCGACACCGAGACCGGCAAGTTTTACGACGTCAGCGGCTCCGCCAGCGCCCGCATCCAGGCCAGAAGAGGGTTATTGGTAACCCAGAATCCTTTTTATTTTCAAGGGAAATGGGCCGAACGTTTAGAGGATCACTATATCCTCCACGATGGCTTTCTCACCGACTGTGTTCTGCCCGGCGCATGGTGGCGCCTCAAAGGTCCGACTTTTCTAATAGTTCCCGGCGATCATGCCATATCGCGGAGTTCCTGGTTTTACCTTAAGGGCATGCCATTGGTGTATTTTCCGTACTTTTATAAGTCGCTTAAGAAAGAACCACGTAGGAGTGGATTATTAATCCCAAACTTCGGCAATAGTTCCACTCGCGGGCGCCTGGTGGGTGCAGGTTATTTTTGGGCCATTAACCGCAGCTACGATCTCACCTATCGCGCTCGCTATTTTTCGCTAGCCGGTTTCGCCCATCACGTCGAAATCGAAGGGGACCCCAACCAGAGAACCACCTTCGACGTTCTCACGGACGTCTTGAAAGACCGCCGGCAGATCGTGCCCGCTCCCAGCGGAGAACAAGTTCTGGCGCACTTTAAGTCCGACTTGGGCAGCGGCTGGCTGGCTCGCGGCGACCTGGATTATATTTCCTCCTTCGCCTTCCGCCAGCAGTACACCGAATCCTTCAACGAGGCGGTGTTTTCAGAAACCCATTCGGTCGGTTTCCTCACCAAGCATTGGTCCGACTTCGGCGTTAATCTGGTGGCTCAGCGGAACGTCAACTTTCAGAGCACTATCCCTAATGACGATGTCTCCGTTCGCAAGCTGCCCGAAATCAATTTTACCCAGCACGAGCACCAGTTCGACGTGAAAGGCTTCCCCTTCTGGTTCTCCTTCGATTCGAGTGCTGGTCTGTTGGGCCGCAGCCAGCCGCTCTATCAGACCCGTCAATTCGTCGACCGCCTCGACTTTGCCCCGCGCCTCACCACCGCCTTTCACTTAGCTGGCGGATTGCAAATTGTCCCCAGCGTCGGCCTTCGCGAGACCTCCTACGGATCCAGCTTCGTCGCCACCGGCGTTGTCGCGGGCCAAAATGTGCTGCGGAATTCGCGGGACGCCAACGTCGCCTTGATCCTTCCCTCGCTGGAACGTGTCTTCAAAGCGCCTTCCTGGATCGGTGACAAAATGAAGCACGTGATTGAGCCCCGGATCACCTATCAGTACACCACCGGAATCGATAATTTTTCGCGCCTCATCCACTTTGATGAATCCGATGTCCTCACCAATACCAATCAGGTGGAGTTTTCAATCGCCAACCGCCTGCTGGCTAAGGATAAAAACGGCGTCGTCAGCGACTTCCTCACCTGGCAAGTCTGGTATGACCGCTATTTCGACCCGACCTTCGGCGGCGCCATCGTCCCCGGGCAGCGCAACGTGTTCCAGGATTCGCTCAACCTCACCGGCTACGCATTCCTCGATGGCGTGCGCCGCTCTTCGCCGATCGTAAGCGCCCTGCGCCTGCAGTCCCGCGTCGGTCTCGAGTGGCGTGCCGACTATGATCCTTTGGTCCACCGCTTCGTCAACAGCAACGTCTCCGTCGATGGGCGCATCAAGCTATATCACCTCTCCGTGGGGCATACCCAGCTCAAGACCGATCCGCTCCTCGCGCCCAGCGCTAATCAGATTCGCGGCGTCATTTCTTACGGCTCAGAAACTCGCCGGGGTTTCAGCTTTGGATTTAGCGCCTATTACGATTACGTTAAGGGAGCAATGGATTATTCCCAAACTGAAGTAACGTACAATACCGATTGCTGCGGTCTCAGCGTGCAGTATGGCCGGTTCAATCTAGGCACCCGCGACGAAACTCAGTTTCATGTCTCCTTCGCGATCTCTAACATCGGCAGCTTCGGCACTCTCCAACGCCAGCAGCGCATATTCTAGAAACATGCCGCCCACTGTCACCACTTCTTACCTAGAGAACGCGACCAGCCTATTTCACTATTACAAGCAGCTCGCCGAAGGTGCCATCGCTCAAGTTCCCGACGTGCAACTCACGGCCGTGCTTGACCCACGCATGAATTCGATTGCCGTCATGACGAAGCACCTGGCGGGCAATATGCGTTCGCGCTGGACGGATTTCCTCACCACCGACGGCGAAAAACCTTTCCGCGACAAAACCAGTGAGTTTCAAAACTCCGCAATCACGCGCGAAAATTTACTACGGTTGTGGGAGGAAGCCTGGGCCTGCGCCTTTACCGCGCTCGCAGGTCTTTCCGATGCCGACCTTGCCCGGACCATCACCATTCGCGGCGAGCCGCATTCCGTGCTGCAAGCCATTAATCGCCAGCTTACGCACTGTGCTTATCACGCTGGGCAAATTGCGTTCATGGCCAAGCATCTGACTTCCGAACACTGGAAACCACTCAAGGTCTCGCGGGGATAGTCCGGCCGCTAATCGAATTCACTATTCGGATTTCGTAGGAGTCGCAGGCTTCGCTTCGCTCTTGGTCTCGCTCTTGCTCTCGGAAGCCTTGTCGCCGTCGGATTTGGATTCCTTGGGTTTGCTTTCGGAATCCTTTGACTCAGCGCCCTTACCGTCGCCGGATTTGCTTTCACTAGCCGGTGCCGGTTTAGTCCCGCCCTTGCCGTAATCGGTGGCGTACCAACCAGTGCCTTTCAGCTGAAACGCCGGCGCGGAAAGCAGGCGCTCCAGTGTCCCGCCGCAGCCTTCATGTTCCGTCAGCGGCGGATCCGAAAACTTCCGCATAACTTCGATTGTCTTGTCACACTTAGAGCAGCGGTATTCGTACAACGGCATGGGCTATTGAATGTTACTCCGGCAACGCTTTCAATGCCCGGTTCAGTAATTCGTCCACTGCGGGCTTCTTCGAATCATCCGGCACGACGTCCGGCAGGCTGTCATCGGTGGCGCCATCGGCGGCCGCTGCATCCCCTTCGGCCTGGAGAATATTGGGCGTCACGCCGTTATCCTGAATCGACTTTCCGTCCGGCGAATAATATTTGGCTACCGAAAGGATCACCGCGCTGCCGTCGTTCAGCGTCACCGCCCGGCGCACCGCGGCGTCGCCATACGTGCGCTCGCCCACCAACTGCGCGCGTTTGGAATTCAGCAGCGCCGCCGCCGCGATCTCCGCTCCGCCCGCCGTCGAGCGATTGACGATTAACACCAGCGGCAGCTTGGTCACTGCCTTTGACGCTTGCGCCCGAAAATCCTGACGAGCCACTTTCTGTCCCAGCGTGTAAGTGATTAATCCGTTGTCTTCAAACAGATTGGCCAGAGCGATCCCCTCTTCATCGGGGCCGGTCGAGCAGTGACGCAGATCCAATACCAATTTCTTCGCGCCTTGTTTCTCGAGAGCGGCAACCTGCGCGGCCACTTCCTTTACATGGCCCGGCATCAAACTCTGCAGTTGGATCACGCCGGTTTGCCCGTCCACTCTTCCAGTCACATCCGGGTAATTGATCGCCGCCCGTACCACGCTGATCTTTTGGTCTTCAGTGCGCTGCACCCGCAACACGCCAAACTCCACCGCCGTTCCCGCGTCGCCTTCGAGCAATTGCTCGGCGAACGCCAGCGGCATGTCACGCGTCGAAACATTGTTGATGGATTCAATCACATCGCCGGTACTAAAACCTGCCTTGGCGGCCGGCGAACCCGGAATCGCATCTTCGACGGCCATATAACCGAAGCGCTTCGCCAGCACCAGCCCGACATCGGCTTTCTTCGTATCCTTGGCCTTCAAATACTGTTTGTATTGATCGGCGTTCAAGTAGCTGGCGTGCGGGTCGACTGACTCCAGCATCCCGTTGATCGCCCCCACGGTCACCGCCTTCATGTCCGGCTCCTCGACATAATCGGCCTTGATGCGCGACAGCACTTCGCTGTAAACACTCAGGTTAGTGTACGGGGAATCCGGCGATGCGCTCCGGCCCACGGCTCCGAACAGCAGCAGCGCAACAATAGCGGAGGAAAAAGCAACAACTATAAATTGTAAACGGCGAGTCATATTTGGCGGACTGCCTTTCTACCTATAAGCATACCAGAACCCGTATTATGGTCCTTCTATGGAGATTTATTTGCTTCGCCACGGCATCGCCGAAGACCGCTCCGCCACCGGCCGCGATGCCGACCGCCGCCTCACCGACGACGGCCGCGCCAAACTGCGCCGTGTACTGGAGCGCGCCCACCAGGCCGGCGTTCGCCCCTCGCTGATTTTGTCGAGCCCCCTTCGGCGGGCGCTGGAAACCGCAGAAATTGCCGCTCATGAGCTGGGCTACGACAGCAAAATCGTGCGTATTCCCGCCCTCATACCCGACGCGTCGCCTCAACAAGTCTGGGATGCAATCCGCGAGCATCGCGACGAATCCGCCCTGCTCCTCGCAGGTCACGAACCCTTGTTTTCAGCGACGGTCGCCTACCTCCTCGGCTGCACCCGCGAGATGGTCCACTTTCGTAAAGGCGCCGTCGTGCGCATCGATGTAGAAAACATCAGCCCAACCCCCGCCGGCGTACTCGAATGGATGCTGACCGCCAAGCTGGCCTAACTGTGCCGTCACAGCGGCGGCATTGCCTCTATCCCGCACGTATGCATCCACTTCGCACTTCGCCTTCCCGCAGCCGTCTCGAACCCCGGGCATAATTAAACCCGTAGTACCAGCCTGCGCAGGCTAATCGTTGTAGTTTGGTGGAATCCGAGCCCGTGTAAAAAGCGGGCTTGCCGCCCCGAAGACATTGGAAGAAGGGCGGGACGGGAGAGAATCGCGATTCTCTAGTGATACAAACGCCGTGAGAGCGGCGTGAGGTTACTGCGGAGGAAACAGGAGAGAGCACATTGCCGGTTGATTTGGAAAGCAAATCTTCTTCGAGACCGGTAGCCGCCGGTTTCCTTCACCACTCCGGTGGGTTGCCTTCATAAGCAGCCCACCGCGAGACGATTTCGAAATTTCAAACCACTGCAGCCTAAGTGTGTTTCGAGCAGCGGGCTGATACATGGCCCGCGTGATAATCTGAGGTTTCCATGTCGGAAATCAAGCAGCCCGCCGGACCCGCGTTCGCGCGTTTAGTCGAAATCATGGCACGCCTCCGCGCCCCCGGCGGATGCCCCTGGGATCGCGAACAGACTTTCGACTCGATCAAACCGTATCTCCTCGAAGAAACCTATGAAGTGATGGACGCGATTGACGCGCGTGACTGGGATGGCCTCGCCGACGAGCTAGGCGACCTGCTTCTCCAGGCCGTCTTCTTCGCGCAGATGGCCTCCGAAGAAGGCCGCTTCGAGATCGCGGATTCGCTCCTCGCCATCAACAGTAAATTGGTGCGTCGCCACCCGCATGTATTCGCCGATGGCGACGCGAAAACCTCTGACGACGTGCTCCGCCGGTGGGATGAGATCAAAGCAGTGGAACGCGAAAACAAAGAGACCCCTCCACCTCCAGGCTTGTTGGCCGGCGTTCCGCGCTCACTCCCCGCTTTGGTCGAGGCCCAGAAAATTGCCGCCAAAGCCGCCGGCGTCGGTTTCGACTGGGAAAACGTCGAGCAAGTATTCGACAAGCTGCACGAGGAACTCGCCGAAATCGACGGCGCGCGTTCGAGCGGCAACCCGGCGAAAATCGAAGATGAGATCGGCGACCTGCTGTTCGTGGTGGTCAATATTGCGCGCTTCTTGAAAGTCGACCCGGAACAAGCCCTGCGCAAAACCAACTCCAAATTCCGCCGCCGCTTCACGCATGTCGAAGAGGCTCTGGCCGCGGACGGCAAAACACCCCAGCAAGCTTCAGTCGATGAAATGGAAGCGCTGTGGCAAGCCGCCAAGCTGAACGAAATATGATCACGGTCCGCGGGCTCTCCGGCCGCCACGAGTTTGCCGACGCTGTCCAGCTGCAGCGCATGATCTGGGGTTGGGAAGATCTGGACATCCTGCCGGTACGCTTCTTCGTGGTCGCCCAGGATATCGGAGGGCAGGTGCTGGGCGCCTTCGACGACAATTTCTTATGTGGATTTTGCGTCGCGATTCCGGGCGCCAGAACCGGGTGTCCCGCCTACTTGCACAGCCACATGCTGGGCGTGTTGCCTGAATATCGCGATGCTGGCGCCGGCCGGCTGCTGAAGCTGGCCCAACGCGAAGACGCCCTCGCCCGCGGCTTCGATCTCGTCGAATGGACTTTCGATCCGCTCGAGATCAAGAACGCCTATTTCAATATCGAAAAACTCGGCGCCGTCATCCGCCGCTATCTTCCCAACCACTACGGCATCACATCGAGCCGCCTGCAGGGCGGTTTACCGACCGACCGCTGCGTTGCCGAATGGCATCTGAATCGCCCGCGCCAAGAACTGACTACGCTCGCGCGCATCCCCGTGCCCGCCGGCCTCGACCGGCTACGGCGCAGCGAACCCAGCGAGGTCCTCGAGATTCAGCAAAGAGTTGCCCGCCTGTTTCGGCAAAATCTGGAGAACGGACTCGCCGTCACCGGCTTCGAGCGTTCAAACGACTCCGGCACCTACTTGTTTTCATCATGGCCTTCCGATTAGACCGCATCCTTCTCCGCCAGATTCGCATGCCGCTGGTGCATTTCTTCGAAACCAGCTTCAGCCGCACTTACGAGCGCACCATCGTTCTGGTGGAAGTGGTCTCCGAAGGACTTTCCGGCTGGGGCGAAGTCACCGCCGGCGAGAATCCCTTCTACAACGAGGAATGGACTGCGTCCATCTGGCCGGTGCTCTGCGATTACGTCGCTCCCCGCGTCCTCAACCATGATTTCGAGAGCGCCGCCGAAGTCTACGCCCGTACTGCCCACATCCGCGGCCACTTCATGGCGCGTGGCGGCCTTGAAGCCGCCGTGTGGGATCTCGAAGCCCGCCGCGCCGCCATCCCGCTCGCCCGCCACATCGGCGGAGGCGCACGCACGCAAGTCCCCTGCGGCGTGTCGATCGGGATTCAGGATTCCGTGGCCCAGCTAATCGAAAAGATTCAGACTGAGCTCGCTGCCGGTTATCAGCGAATCAAAATCAAGATCAAACCGGGTTGGGACATCGACGTCGTGCGCCAGATCCGCACGAAATTCCCCAACATCCTGCTGATGGCCGACGCGAATTCCGCTTACACATTGGCGGACACCGATCATCTCAAGCGTTTAGACGAGTTCAACCTAATGATGATCGAGCAGCCGCTGGCGCACGATGACATTCTGGATCACGCCATCCTACAAGCCCAAATCCAAACGCCTATCTGCCTCGACGAATCCATCCGTACGCCGCATCACGCCGAACAGGCTATTGCGCTTCAAGCCTGTCGCATTCTGAATATTAAGCTCGGCCGCGTCGGCGGCTTCCACGCCGCCAAACAAGTGCACGATTTCGCGCACGCTCACGGCATCCCGGTATGGTGCGGAGGCATGCTCGAATCCGGCATCGGCCGCGCGCACAACCTCGCGCTCTCGACGCTCCCCGGCTTTACGCTGCCGGGCGACGTCTCGGCTAGCAAGCGCTATTGGAAGCGTGACATCATTCAACCCCCGGTTGAGATTTCGTCTGCAGGCGCCATCACCGTTCCCACCGCGCCCGGCTTCGGGTACGATCTGGATCTGGACTACCTCAAGAGCATCACCGACCGGGAGGAAATCATCGCTTGAAATCCGGCGGCTTCCTGTCGCTGCTGCGCTCGAATCGCAACTATCGGTTCGCATGGATCGGGCAAGTTGTCAGCGAAGCCGGTGACAACTTCAACAACATCGCCGTATTCAGCCTTGCGCTTGCTAACACCGGTTCGGGCTTTGTCGTTGCCGCCATCCTGCTGTCGCGCGCCATTTCCATGCTCCCGGCCGGGCCCATCGCCGGCGTCTTCCTCGATCGCATGGATCGCCGCCGCATCATGCTACTCAGTGATGTGGTGCGCGCCACGGTCGCCCTGGGTTTTATTTTTGCGATCCCCCGCGGGCGGACCTGGCTGCTGTATTTGCTGAGCGGCCTGCTGATGTTCGCGTCTCCCTTCTTCACCAGCGGCCGCGCCGCGATTCTGCCGTCGATTACTACCCGCGATGAACTGCATACCGCCAACTCGCTCACGCAGCTTACGCAGTGGACCGCCCTTGCCATCGGCTCCTTTCTCGGGGGTGTCGCGGTTATCGGCGGTTATCATCTGGCCTTCGCATTCAACGCGTTTTCGTTTTTATTTTCGGCAGGGTGCATCTGGCAGCTTCGTCTCCCGGAAGGCTTCCGCCCCTTGCGCGCCGCGCCCGAATCTCTCACCGAAGACCGCATCGTGCGCCCCTGGCACGAGTACGTCGAAGGCTTGCGCTATTTGCGCGCGACTCCGCTTATCTTCGGCATTGGACTCATCAACGTTGGCTGGGCCAGCGGCGGCGGAGCCGGACAAATTCTGCTCAGTCTGTTTGGCGACGTGGTCTTCCGGCGCGGCTCCATCGGCATCGGCGCCATCTGGGGATCGGCCGGAGTCGGTTTGATTATCGGCGCCACCATCGCGCACCGCCTCTTTCCAAAGCTCAGCTTCAAGGGCTACAAGTTGACCATTTCGATCTGCTATATTCTGCATGGCGCCTTTTATCTGCTTTTCAGCCTTTCGCCGTCATTTGCCGCCGCCATCGTTTTTATCGGCGCGTCGCGAATCGCCGTCGGCGTTAGCGCGGTTTGCAACTCATCGCAGCTCCTCCGGCACGTGGGCCACGAATATCGCGGCCGCGTTTTCTCTACCGTCGAAACCTGGACCTGGATGACCATGATGGTTTCGATGAGCGTGGCGGGTTGGGCCTCCGATCACGCCAGCCCCCGCGTCATCGGAACCGTAGCCGCCTGCTTTAGTATGTCCACCGCGTTTTGGTGGGGCTGGGCCAACTACGCCGGTAAGCTGCCGGAACCGGCATTGGCCGGAGTCGCTCCCGATGAGATTGAAGTGCACGGCGACCCAGCCGCGTAACCATTTACTTCGCCGGGCCTTCGAGCAATGCAATCTTTTCGGTGAGCTGCAGCTCCCGTGCGAGATCCAGCGCGGTCTTGCCGCTTTTGTCGCGCACGCTTTTATCCGCGCCCGCCTCAATCAACACCCGCGCTACCTCCGGGTCGAGCGTCAACATCAGCGCGGTTTGTCCGTTCACGTTGCGGCGGTCGAGCCCGGCGCCGGCCGCGATTAAGACCTTGGCGGTAGCGGCGTCCGGAACTTCATCGAGCGGCGTGTTCCCGTAAATATTGTCTTGAGCATTCACATCGGCCCCCGCTTTTATCAACAACCGCGCTACCTCCGCCGGATTTTCGCGGGGCCCTCCGATGGCGCTCTGGCCCAAGGCATTGAGCGCCGTGCGCCCGGCGGAATCACGCTGATTTACGTTCGGGTGTTGCTTCAGCATTTCCTCCACTACCTGCGGATATGCCGCCGCCGATGCTGCCTCTAGGGCCGAGAAGTTTTGGGGAAGGTTAGGATTCGCGCCGGCCTCAAGCAGCGCCCGAACTCTAGCGACATCCCCTAATTCGGCCGCCCGAACCAGTTCGGATGGGAGCTGCGGTTGCGCGCCAACCGTCAACGCCATCGCTGTCATCGCCGCCAAGTACGCTACCCGCGTCACGAACGCAGCTTAGCACCTTCATAATGAAGAAATGGCTTCTCTCGAAGGACGCGTCATTCTGGTTACCGGCAGCGCCAAACGCATCGGGCGGGGGATCGCGCTGCGGTTGCATCAGGCCGGAGCGCGCGTCGCCATTCATTACGGCGGCTCGGCGGAAGCGGCCCGCGCCACGGCCGCCGAATGCGGCAACGCCCCGGTGTTTCAAGCCAACCTCGAACGTGTCGCCGAAATCGCACGCCTGTTTGCCGAGGTGGAACAGCACTTCGGACACATCGACGGCCTGGTCAACAACGCTGCGCGCTTCACTCGCATCGATCCTCTCAAAATCACCGAAGCCGATTGGGATTCAATTCACGACGTCAATCTCAAAGCCACTTTCTTCTGTTGCCAGCAAGCCGCGCGGCGCATGATCTCAGGCGATGGCGGACGTATCGTAAACCTCAGCTCGCTGGGCGGCCTGCGTCCCTGGGCGGATCACGCACATTACTGCGCGTCCAAGGCTGGCGTCATCATGCTGACACGCGCGCTGGCCAAAGCCTTCGCGCCCAAGGTGACTGTCAACTCGGTGGCGCCCGGCGTAATTCCTTTTGGGGAGCACGACGCGCGAATCGAACGCCTGATCTGCGCCACTCCCGCGCAGCGTGCCGGAACTGCCGAAGAGATTGCCGACGCCGTTATTTATTTCCTCACTGCGACTAACTTCATCACCGGCCAAGTGTTGGCGGTCGACGGCGGCCTGAGTCAGCGGTAAATTGGCCCGCTTCGTGCTTATACGAAGGCATGCACGAACTACACCGGCAAGCGGCCGCGCAGCACGAATTGGCGGCACGCGCCCACCGTACTGCCGCCGAGCACAACGAAAAAGGGGAGAACCCCGCGCAAAACTGGCATGAGACACGCGCGCTCGATTACTCGGATCGCGCTTACGAACTCGCGAAAGCGGCACATGACAAGTCCGGGCGGATTGAGACGCTTTAATATGTCAACACGTTATAACAACGGATCGCATTATGAAAACCACCAGCGGGCAGCCGAACTCCACGACAACGCCGCGCATGCGCATCGCAGTGCCGCCGAACAGCGGGGCAAGCAGGATCATCTAACTGGGCAGGAGCATTCACGGCAGGCGCTGGAGCACTCCCGCCACGCTTTTGAGCAATCCAAGCAGCTCCATCAGGCGGGAATCGCAGCGCATGACGCCTCGGCTGGGCAGGCCGAGATTGCCGCCCGGGCGCACGAAATTTGGCTAGCTAAAGGTTGCCCCAGGGGATCGGCGGAAGCGGATTGGTTTGAGGCCACCGAACAGTTGCGATCCCGCCCTTAGCCGGTTCACTCCACAGCAAAAGATAGCGCGGCTTCGTGACCACCCCTGGGCACCTGACCACATATCGTTACTGATCTTACGCCTGCAGACCGCGAAACGGCGCAAACCAGCAATAAAAGTGGCGCACACCTTGCACTATGAAGAGCATGTCTGCGCAATCTCAAGATCCTGCCTTACTCGGAGTTAGCGATGTCGTCATCGATGTCGTTACAGAAGTCCGGCGCGAAGCGGCTCTGCTCAAGACCGGCGCACTCCAAAATGCAATTTTCAATAGCGCTAACTTCTCAAGCATCGCCACTGATGAGAAAGGCGTCATTCAACTATTCAACGTAGGTGCCGAGCGCATGCTGGGCTACCGCGCCATCGAGGTGGTAGACAAGATCACGCCCGCCGATATCTCCGATCCGCAGGAGGTGATCGCGCGCGCTAAGGCCCTGAGCCTGGAGCTGGCAACCGCCATTACGCCGGGCTTTGAGGCGCTGGTATTCAAAGCCTCGCGCGGGATTGAAGATATTTACGAGCTGACGTACATCCGCAAAGACGGCAGCCGCTTTCCGGCAGTAGTTTCGGTTACGGCGCTGCGCGACGACCTGGGCGGGATCATCGGCTATCTCCTGATTGGGACCGATAACACCGCGCGCAAGCAAGCCGAAGAAGAGCTGCTGAAAGCCGGTGCACTGCAGAATGCGATTTTTAACAGCGCGAATTTCTCAAGTATCGCTACCGACGAAAAGGGCGTCATTCAATTATTCAACGTGGGCGCCGAACGGATGCTCGGGTACACCGCCATGGAAGTGGTGGATAAAATAACCCCCGCCGATATTTCCGATCCGCAGGAAGTGATCGCCCGCGCCAAAGCGTTAAGCTATGAGCTTGCAACTCCCATCACGCCAGGCTTTGATGCCTTGGCATTCAAAGCCTCGCGTGGCATTGAAGATATTTACGAGCTCACTTACATCCGGAAGGATGGCAGCCGCTTTCCGGCAGTGGTATCGGTCACGGCGCTGCGCGACGCCCTCGGCGGCATCATCGGTTACCTGTTGATCGGCACCGATAATACCGCGCGCAAGCAGGTGGAAGCCGAGCAGAAGCTGCTGGATCAGCGTCTGCGCGATCAGCAATTCTACACTCGCTCGCTGATCGAATCTAACATTGACGCGCTGATGACGACCGATCCTGCTGGCATCATCACCGATGTCAATAAGCAGATGGAACTGCTTACCGGCTGCACCCGCGATGAGCTGATCGGCGCGCCCTTCAAGAACTATTTCACCGATCCCGAACAGGCCGAGGCAGGCATCAAGCGGGTGCTGAGCGGCAGCAAGGTTACTGACTACGAACTCACGGCGCGTGCACGAGATGGCAAGGAAACCGTGGTATCGTACAACGCCACTACGTTCCATGACCGCGACCGCAAACTGCAAGGCGTGTTCGCCGCGGCGCGCGACGTCACCGAACGCAAACGTATCGAGCGCGCGCTTCAGGAAAATAACATCGAGCTGGAGCGAGCCAAAGCAGCGTCTGAAAAAGCCAACCTCGCAAAATCGGACTTTCTTTCGAGCATGAGCCATGAGCTGCGCTCGCCGCTAAATGCGATTCTCGGTTTCGCGCAGCTTATTAGCTCGGAGACGCCGCCGCCCACCGCTTCGCAGACGGCCAGCATCGATCAGATTCTCCACGCCGGATGGTATTTGCTCGAGCTGATCAACGAGATTTTGGATCTGGCTCAGATCGAATCCGGAAAGCTGGCGCTATCGCTCGAGCCGACCTCGCTCGCCGAAGTCATGGCCGAGTGCCAGGCCATGATCGAACCGCAGGGACAAAAGCGTGGCATCGCTATGATCTTTCCCCGCTTCGATACACCCCGCTTTGTGGATGCCGACCGGACCCGCGTGAAACAGGTGCTCATTAACCTGCTTTCAAACGCCATTAAGTACAACGAGCCCAATGGCACGGTCACGGTTGACTGCGTCGCTAGTGCGCCGGACCGCATCCGCATCAGTGTTCGCGACAGCGGCGCTGGACTCCCCCCCGACATGCTGGTGCAGTTGTTCCAGCCGTTCAATCGCCTGGGACGCGAGACCAGTGCCGAAGAAGGCACCGGGATTGGACTGGTCATGAGCAAGCGGCTGGTTGAAATGATGGGAGGGCTTATCGGTGTCGAAAGCACAGTCGGGTCGGGAAGCGTGTTCTGGTTCGAGTTGAATTCGGCGCTGGAACCACACCTTGCAGTCGACCCCACTCAAGATCGCGCCGTCGTAGAAACGCAGGTGCAGTATGGCGCGCCTCTGCGAACGCTTCTCTATGTGGAAGACAATCCGGCCAATCTCATGCTGGTCGAGCAGTTGATCGCGCGCCGGCCGGACATGCGCCTGCTGAGCGCGCGCGACGGGAATCTGGGAATACAACTGGCGCGCGCCAACCACCCGGATGTGATCCTTATGGACATCAATCTTCCTGGCATCAACGGTATTGAAGCCCTCAAGATCCTGCGTGGGGACCCAGCTACTTCGCACATTCCCGTAGTCGCCCTTAGCGCCAATGCGATGCCGCGCGATATCGAGAAAGGTCTGCAGGCCGGCTTCTTCCGCTATCTCACCAAACCGATCAAGGTGAACGAGTTCATGGGAACGCTCGAAGTTGCGCTGGAATACGCGGCGCTGGCTGCCATTCCTGTAAAGTGACTCGAGGTCCTGGGACTATGGTCAGCTCAGCCGATATTCTGAATGCGGAAATTCTGGTGGTGGATGACAAACCCGTCAATCTACAACTGATCGAGCGAATGCTGCGGGCTGCAGGATATACGGCGGTCGAAACCACCACTGACCCGTGCGCGGTGTGCGATCTGTATCGCCGGAACCGCTACAGCCTGATCCTGCTGGATCTCCAAATGCCCGGCATGGATGGATTTGAAGTGATGGAAGGTCTTAAGGAAATCGAAGGCGAGGGCTATCTGCCGGTGCTGGTCATCACGGCGCAACCTGGCCATAAATTGCGGGCCCTCGAAGCCGGTGCGAAGGACTTCGTCAGCAAGCCGTTTGAACTGGCCGAGCTGCGGGCGCGCGTACATAACATTTTGGAAGTTCGGCTCCTTCACCTGGCAGCTACCGACCATAGCCGGATGCTGGAGCAAACGGTGCGTGAGCTGGAGGCCAGCCGCGAAGTGATTCGGCTGAAAACCCTGGAAGAACAAAAAAAGAACCAGCAGGAGTTAGCGTTGGCGCAGGAGACTCAGGAAAGCCTCCTCCCCCGTTGCTTGCCGCAGTTTGAAAACTTCCAAATCCATGCGTTCAATAATCCCACGCGCTATGTGGGTGGGGATTTCTATGATTTCCTGCAATTAAGTTCAGGGGAATGGATGGGCGTTCTGGCGGATGTCTCCGGCAAAGGGATGTCCGCGGCGCTGTTGAGTTCCATGGTGCTGGGCGCTCTAAGCATGGAATTTCACTCCGGCACGCAACCACCGGAAGTCTTGAGCCGGGTCAACCGGCTGCTGCGCGAAAAATCGCTACCTTTCCAGTTCGTCACTTTGTTTCTGTTTGTGCTGCGGCCGGATGGCGCGGGACAATTCATCAGCGCGGGGCATAATGTCGCATATTTGTTCCGCTCAGCCACCGGGGAGATTGAGGCCTTGGGTCCCGATGCTTTTGCCCTGGGGATGTTCGATTGCGCTCGCTACCCGTCCCGCGCGCTCCATCTCGGCACAGGAGACATTCTCATAATCTATTCCGACGGCCTCACGGATGCAGAAAACCGTGAGGAAGAAATGTTCGGCGAGGAGCGGCTGCTCGCGCTGATCCGCGAAGCGGCTCCCTCGGGAAGTCACGCGCTCGAGCAAAAGCTCCTGCAGTCGATTGAGGAATTCACGAAGGGCGTACCGCAGACTGACGACATCACCTTCGTTGTGGTCGAAAGATGCGCCGCTTAACCGTTCGCCCTTTCCGCCACCAGCATGGACTGCATGATTTGATCGGAGACCTCACGGACGCCCGCAGGTGAGTGCGTCAAGAACAAGGTGTTGGTTCTGTCGCTTTCACCGATCGATTTTAGCGTGTCGAAATATTGGGTCACCATCACCAGTTGCATGACCTCCTTGGCGGATGCCCCTTCGACAACTTTTTGAAATTGTTCGATGGAAACCTGCAGCCCTTCGATGATGGCCTTCCGCTGATTGGCGATTCCTTGTCCTTGCAGAGCGGTGCTTTCCGCTTGCGCCTCGGCTTTTTTAACCACCAGGATTTTTTCAGCTTCGCCGCGGGCGTTCGCCGCGACCTGCTCGCGCTGGGCCGCATTGATGTCGTTCATGGCCGACTTCACCTTGGCGTCGGGAACAATATCGGTGACCAGCACATTGACGATCTCATATCCGAACCCGGCCATATCCGCATCGAGCTCCTGCTTTACCGCTGCTGCGATGCTCGACTGGCTGGCGAACACTTCATCGAGCGTCATGCCGGGAACGTGCCCGAGAATCACTTGCTCGACGTAAGATTTAATCTGTGCCACTGGATCGGCCAGCTTGTAGTAGGCATCGAAGACCTTTTCCGGACGGACGCGATTCTGCACGGAAATCGGAATGGTGACAAAGACGTTGTCCTTAGTCTTGGTTTCCATCGTCAAAGTGATCTGGATCACGCGTAAGCTGACTCGGCCCGCCACGGTGTCGAAGAACGGCGATTTCCAGTTGAGTCCCGCCTCGGCGATACGCAGGAACTTGCCGAATCTCGTGATCACCGCCACCTCGGCCGTGTTCACGGTGAAAAAACTTCCGAAGATCACGTACAGCCCGATGAACACCACGATCCCCAATAGAATCAAGTAAGCTTGGGCCACAATTCCTCCTCTGGTTGTATCGATTAGGCTAGCCCAGAGTATATAAGATCGGCAAGGCGGTCGATGGTTGATTCTCGGATCGCCGCATTCTTACTTCGACCGCGTGCACTCTGCGGTCGTCCACCAAACCAATCCACCCATCCCGGGACCCGGCGCCATCGAGGCTCAAACTGGGGGCTTCCCCGGCGGGCGCGCCGGACACGTGAATGTGATAGACGGTTTCACGGTAGCGATAGTGAAGCGTGAAACCAGCCCAGCTTTCCGGCAGACACGCTTCGATACGCAGTTTCGAACCTTCGATGCGCAGCCCCAGCAGCGATTCCATGATCAGGCGGTAGGTCCAGCCGGCCGAGCCCGTGTACCAGGTCCAGCCACCGCGGCCGGTGTGGGGCGCGACCGCGTAAACGTCCGCAGCGACCACGTAAGGCTCGACCTTATACTTAGCGATCTGCTCGGGAGAAGCTGCGTGGTGGATGGGATTGATCATGCCGAACAATTCCCACGCCCGGCGGCTGTCACCCAGGCGGGCAAACGCCATGGTGGCCCAGATCGCCGCGTGCGTGTATTGGCCGCCATTTTCCCGCACTCCGGGAACGTATCCTTTGATATAGCCGGGATTGAGCGGGGAATGATCGAAGGGCGGATCCAAAAGCTGAATCAGTGCGTCCTTGCGCCGGACCAAAAGATGATCCACTGCATCCATTCCTGATTGGGAGTGGACCGGATCCCCAGCACCGGACAAGACCGCCCAACTTTGCGGAATCGAGTCGATCCGGCATTCCGGGTTCGTCGAAGAACCGAGCGGCGAGCCATCGTCGAAGTAAGCCCGGCGATACCATTGGCCGTCCCAGCCGTGCCGGGTGATGCTTTCGCGCAGTCGCGCGACCTCAGCAAGGCAGCGTTCGCTGAATGCTTTATCGGAGCACGCGCCGGCAAGTGGAGCGAACTGGGTAAGCACATCGCAGAGGAAGAATGCCAGCCAGACGCTTTCTCCTTTGCCGTGTTCGCCTACCAAATTCATGCCGTCGTTCCAGTCGCCGGTTCCCATGAGCGGAAGACCGTGCTCGCCGTTGCGCAGGCCTCGCAAAATGGCGCGCGTGCAGTGCTCGTAAAGGCTTGCGGTTTCCTCCGAGCGGCGCGGCAGATCGTAGTAGGAATCCTCTTCGGGCCCGAGGGCGCGGCCGTCGAGAAAGGGCACGCGTTCTTCGAGGATGCCCCAGTCGCCGGTATGCGTGACATAGCGGCAAGTGGCTAGAACCAGCCACAGAAAATCGTCGGAGCAATGCGTCCGCACGCCGCGGCCCAGCGGCGGGTGCCACCAATGCTGGACATCGCCTTCGGTGAATTGGCGCGACGCGCACAACAGCAGGTGCTGGCGCACCAGAGAGGGTTCAGCGTGGACGATCGCCATTACGTCCTGCAATTGGTCGCGGAAGCCGAATGCGCCGCCGGATTGGTAAAACCCGCTTCGCGCCCAGATCCTGCAAGCCAGGGTCTGATACAGCAGCCAGCCGTTGCCTAAAACATTAACCGACGGATCCGGGGTTTCGATGTTCACGGCGCCCAGCGTATGATTCCAATATTGCCAGACCGCCCGCAACGCCTCACGCGCCGCGGTGGACCCGCGAAAACGCCGCACCAGACCGCTGGCAGCATCCGCATTCTGCCCGGCGCCAAGGGTGAAAACGATCTCGCATTCCTCACCGGCGGCCAGTTCGAACGATACTTGAATCGCTGCACAGGCGTCCAGGCCGGCGCCCACTTTTCCCGAAAGCCGCGTGCGGCTCATGGCGGCGGGCGCTGAAAACATGCCATTGCGGCCGATGAATTCCGCGCGATCTCCGGTCACGGTTCGCGTGACCCCGTGCAATCCCGACCAGCTTGCGTCAAAGAAGGCCACGCGCTCGCCAAACTCCGCGCTGTAGTGGTTGCCTGCAAACAGCGCTCCGGTCGAGGAATCGACGGCCGTGGTCAGGTGCATCGCCGACTTCGGCCGCAAATCGCCCAGCACCCATTCGGTGTAGCCGGTGGCCGATAGTTTGCGTGCTTTGCCGGAGGCATTTTTTAGTTTGAGGACGGAGAACTTAATGGAAGCGTCGATGGCCACGTAAACCCACAGCTCGGAAACTATGCCGGCTTCGGTGTGTTCGAAAACGCTATAGCCGAATCCGTGGCGGCTGACGTAATCGCCTTTCCCGCGACTGGGGAGCGGCGTGGGCGACCAATACGCCCCCCCTTCTTCATCGCGCAGATACAGGGATTCGCCATCCGAGTCGCCGACGGGATCATCCGTCCAGGGCGTCAGCCGGAACTCATGCGCATTTTCGCTCCAGGTGTAGGCCAGGCCGCTTTCTGAGATCACGGTGCCAAACTCGGAATTCGCCAGCACGTTTACCCACGGAGCAGGCGTCACTTGCGCCGCGGAGGTGGTGATAATGTATTCGCGGCCGTCGGGCGTGAATCCCCCCAGGCCGTTAAAGAAAAGCAGATCGCGAACCGGCGTGATCGCGGGATTCGAGAGAGTCCGGTTGCGGTTGAGAGCCAGGCGCGGCACCGCTTCGCCGAGCCGGCCTTGCTCGCCGAGCCGGCTTTGAACGATCTGATCCGTCAGGGTCCCGCGCTTATCGGAAAGGATGGCGCGGGCGACGGTTTCAAGCAGAATGCGATCCTCCGTCGACATCTGATCCGCGGCCCGGACAAAAATCCCGCCCGGCCGTTCCGTAACCGCCGCTTCAACGCCGGCGGCGATCAGCCCCAAAATTTGTTCTTGGAGTTGTTGCCGGTAACCGGCCTGATCTTCGTTCCAGATGACTAGATCGACTGCCAGTCCCTTGTAGCGCCAATACGCGTGCGCCTGGACCAGTTGGCGGACCAGATCGATATGGGCGGGATCGGCAATCTGCAGCAGAACGATGGGCAGATCGCCGGATATTGCATGTCCCCACAATCCAGATTGCCCGCGCCGGTTCTGCAACAGTGTCGCGGAGTTGGCGCGCAGTGAGGGATTCGCGTACAGCACCGAGCTGGCGAGGCGTTCAAACAGTTGCGCGTCGGATTCGGCCGCATTCAACTGCCGCAAGGCAACCTGACTGTGGGTCCAAGCCAGATCGAAAACGCGATCGGCCAAACGCTGGTCCTGGTATTTTTCCAGAAGCCCCAGGCAGACTTCGCGAGTTTCACCCACACCGGAAACCAGATTTACGGTTACCGACGCTCCTGCGGCGAGCGCGACGCGGTAGCGCACGGCGACTGCTGGATCCAGCACCGAACCCGAGCTATTAGAAAGCGGGCCGGGTTCCGTCATGGCCCGCGGCCGCTGGACCGTATTGCCGCGTCCGATAAAGAGAGCGCGATCGGTTTCGTAGGAAACTTCAGCGTTGCTGCCGCCCTCGGCAGCGATCAAATGAAACATCCACGGAATCGCCTCGTCGACCGACCGGGGGCGTCGGCTGCATAAGATGGCTTGGCGCTGCTGAAGAATTTCCGTTTGGACGAACAGATTGCTGAACGCGGGATGCAGCGCGTCCGCCGCGGGAGATGTCAGCACCACTTCGGCATAGCTGGTTAGCTCCACCGTTCGCGCACGTGTCGATTGATTCGTAACCGTTACGCGGCGCATTTCGATATCGTCTTCGGGCGAAACCGCGATCTCGGTGTGCGTGGCGAATTTGTGATCGCGGCGGTGAAACTGCACGCGTGCTTCAGAGAAGATCGCTTCGTAGCTATCAGGGCGCTGCAGCGTGGGTTGATAGGCGGTGGACCAGAATTCGCCCGTGGCGATGTCGCGCACATAGCAAAACGTGCCCCAGGGGTCGCGCGTGGTGTCTTCCCTCCAGCGGGTAACTGCGAGGTCCTTCCAGCGGCTATAGCCGCCGCCCGCGTGAGTGACCATCACATGATATCTGCCGTTTGAAAGCAACTGTACTTCCGGCACAATCGAGTTAGGATCCGTAAAGACCCGGAAGGGCGGCTCGGGAGGAGCCACATTGGTGCGCAAGCTGGATACTTCGGCGGCCTGCGAATAGAACGCCGTGGCCCTAGGGATGCGTTCCTGCAGCAGCAGCGTAGTGGCCCGGAATTGCAGGTCGGACTCGAAGCGTTTCTGCATCGGGCGGCCTAGCAGGGCATAGGCCAGCGACAACAGGCTCATGCCCTGGTGATGCGCCATAAAGGAGCGGACCACTGCGCAGGTTTCCCCGCGCGGCAAACGCGATTCGGTGTAGTCGAGCGATTCATAGAATCCATAGCGCCCCTCGCGATGTTCCTCGCTGAGGCGCTGCAGGTTCAGGCACGCCTGCTCCGGCGCGATCATCAATGCCATCGCCGAAGCGTAGGGCGCGATCACCAGGTCGTCGGCAAGTCCGCGTTTAAGCCCCAGGCCGGGCACGCCGAAGGCGCGGTATTGATAGTTGAGGTGGACGTCGATGGTGTTGTATCCCGATTCTGAAACACCCCACGGCACTCCGCGCTTCTTCCCGTAGTCGATCTGGCGCTCGACGGCGGCTTTATAGGTTTGGTCCAGCAGCGTATTTTCGTAAGTGGGCATGACCAGGAGCGGCATGAGGTATTCAAACATCGAGCCGCTCCAGGAAATGAGAACCGGATCTCCGCCCGCGCTGGCCAGCAAACGCCCTAGGGCGAACCAGCTTTCCTGCGGGAGTTGCCCCTGGGCGATTGTCACGAAATTGCACAAGCGCGCTTCTGAAGCGAGCAAATCATAATAACTGTCATCGCGGCGCGGTGGATCGATGTGATAGCCGATTGCCAGGAGCCGCCGGGTTTTGTCGAACAGGAAGTCGTATTCAGCGTGGGCCAGGGCGCCGCACTGCCGGGCCAAGTCTTCGATAGCCCGGATCATGTCCTGGGCGAACTCGCTTGAGGAAACCGCCAGGTCGCGGAGCGTGGGTATCTGCTCCAGATCTGAGGGCGGCCATGAATCCAGTTCACCCAATGCCTGGTGACATTGCCGAACCAGCGCCTGCGCCCAGGACGCCGTTTCGCCGCCGGGGGTGGCCGCCAAGTCCGACACACTGACGTCCACCTTGGCAGTGAATCTTTGCAGGCGCTGCCGCAGGGCCGCAAAGGAGTTTGGAAAACCCGCGGACGCGGGCCGCGACGGCACTTGTAACGACGCTCGTAACCCGGCGGGTCCCCCACTGTCTTCAAGCAGCGCCAGCGTATCTTCGATTCCATCGAAAACACGAGCTCTGGCAATCTTGTCGTCGGGCAGGGCGAGGAGACCCGCGCGCAGTGTCAGCAGATGGCCGGCGAGGTTTCCGCTGTCTACGGTGGAAATATAGAGCGGAATCAGCGGCTCCAGCGTTTGGGTATCGTACCAGTTGTAGAAATGCCCCTGATGCCGTTCCATCACCTGCATGGTTGCGAGCGCGCGGGTAGTGCGTTCGAGGAGCTCGCCCACGCCGATATAGCCGAAGTCGTAGGCTGCCAGGTTCGCGAGCAGCGCCAGGCCCATGTTGGTGGGCGAAGTGCGATGCGCCACCACCGCGATGGGATGTTCCTGATAGTTGTCGGGCGGGAGCCAATGATCTTCCGCGGTGACGAAGGTCTCAAAAAATCCCCAGGTCTTGCGCGCCAGCTTGCGAAGAAACGCCAATTGCTGCGGGTCGAGCTTATCCCGGTGAACCAGGATCGGCAATCCCATCAACCAGGCAATGATCGGCGATAGGAACCACAGGCTCAGCAACAAGACTGCGGGAAGCAAGGTGGTGGGCCGGGTAATGGCAAGAAAGATGTACACCGCGGTCGCGATGACCGGGCCGATCGCCATCGATTTTACAGAACTCAGGAGGCTGCTGCCGCCGCTCTCATTGCTTGAAGGAGCCCATTCCAATAGACGTTTGCGAGTAATGGTCATGCGCCACAGCGTGCGCAGGATTGCATCCAGACTAAAATAGGCCTCGTAGGGAAGACACGCCAGGCCGAATCCGGCCTGAATGAGGCGCCGCCGCGTGGAGCGCGCGACCGCGGCCAGATGCTGGCTCCACAGAATGTCGTCTGGCCTCCGGAAGGCGTCGAAGAGCGAGGTCAGGATGGAGGGCGCGGCGAGGATCGCCACCACGGCAAAGGTCCACAACCACGGCCGCGACAGCCTGCACCAGGCCACCAGCAACAACAGCAACGTGGCCGCGGGCACCAGACTTCGCCGCAGATTATCAAAGATCTTCCAGCGCGAGAGCGTTGACAGCGGATTCTTCAGCGAGCGTCCTTCGAAACCGGGAACGCGCGGCAGCAGCCAGCGCAGGATCTGCCAGTCCCCACGAATCCAGCGGCGGCGGCGCTTTACGTCGGAGCTATAGAGCGCCGGATCGGTTTCATAGAGCTGGACGTCGCTCAACAGGCCGGCGCGCGCGTAGCAGCCTTCGAGCAGGTCATGGCTGAGGATGCGGTTTTCCGGGAAGCGTCCTTTGAGCGACTGTTCAAAGGCGTCCACATCGTAAATTCCTTTGCCGATGAACGAGCCTTCGCCGAAGACGTCCTGATAAACGTCGGAAACCGCGCGTGTATACGGGTCAATGCCGGCTTCGCCGCCGCACATGCGTGCGTAGTTGGAGCGGTTAGCCCCGGGCAAACTGGGCGCCACGCGCGGCTGTAGAATTCCATAGCCTTCGCATACGCGCTGCATTTGCGGGTTGTAGCGCGGCCGATTCAAGGGGTGCGCCATGGTTCCCACGCACTGCCAGGCGGCCTCGCGGGGGAGTTGCGTATCGGTGTCTAATGTAATGACGTACTTCACGCTAGGAAGCACGGCAGTGTTACCCACCACCAGTTCGAAGTTTTTGTCCTGGTCAGACCCGCCCGGCGAACGCAGCAGGGCATTGAGCGCGGCGAGTTTCCCGCGTTTGCGCTCATAGCCCATCCAGATTTTATCGCGGGATTCCCATCTGCGCGGCCGCTGCAACAGAAAGAAAGGAGCGCTGTGATCGCTGCGGTATTTCCGGTTCAGGTCTTCGATGGCTTGCCGCGCTAGCTGGAGCAGTTCCTCATCTTCCTTCCGCACTTTTTCGGGAGCATCCGCGTAATCGGTCAACAAGCCGAAGTACAGGTTATTGCCGCGATTGGCCAGAAAGCGGACTTCGAGCGCTTCCATCAGGGAATCGAGGCTAGGCTTGCCGGTGAGCATGGTTGGCACCACCACCAGCGTGCTCGACTCATACGGGATGCCTTCGGAAAAATCCATTCGCGGCAAGGGAAGAGGCCGCACGAAAACCGTCGTCATCCAATTCATAAATGCGACAGCAAAATGACCGGTTACGAAGATCACCAGAGCGGTGGTGAGCGCCAGCACCCAATCCGGCATGTTTACGGAATCAACTGCCATCAATAAGGTGCCGCTAAAGAGCGCGGTACTGAGAACGATGCCGCCTCCATAAAGCAGCAACGGGACGCGGCGGCCGCAGTGCGAAAGCACGCTCGGCGGCGTGTGGCGCACGCCCACCGCTTTTTTGAGAAGCGGCACGCCATTATCGATCAGATAAAAGCCGGGGTCGGCGGCGCGGTCCTCGCGGCCGCACGCTGCCGCGCTCTTCGCGGAGAGACGAATGGCGGCTCGCGCCACGTCGGCTTCAGAAACGGCGCAGCGCCTGGCAATGTTTTCGACCGACTGCCGGTAGCGATCCCGCGTGGCGAAATCCATTTTGGCGTGAATGCTGCCGGCGCTGCCGCGGAAAACTTGCTCGACGGCGCTGAGGTCCTCGACGAAATCGCGCCAGTTCATGGCGCTCAACAGGCGCAGGCTGCCGATGCTATTGCTCATCGAAACCTGGTTGGCGGCCTGTTGCTGATTTTCCGCTTGCACCAGTTGATCAATGGTCAGGTTGCTTTGCGAGAGCCGCTGCTCAATCCAGGTGAGCGGTAACGCCAGCGCCGGGCTTTGTCCCTGCAGCCGGCGGGAAAACTCTGCCACAAACGCGCTGACCATCGGCGGGTTTGAGCGTGCCATGTCGGCAATCAGCAGGATAAGACCGTTGGGATCGAGTTCCACGATCTCGGTCATTTTGTCGGCCCAATATTCCGCGCGGATGCGATCGGTTCTGGCGGCGGCAATGCGCGCGCTCACCCGGCGGAGATTTTCGATTAGTGCCAGGCGCAGCATAATCGGTATGGCCCACAATTCCCCCAACTTCAAAGTGGTGACGGTCTGATAAGATGCCAGGAACCGCCGGAGACCCTCCGGGTCCAGTCGTCCATCGGTGTGGGAAATAGTTTCGAGCACGATGTCGTAAACCCGCGGAAATCCGCTCGACGGCCCTTTCGATAAACGTGGCAACTCGCGGCTGTAGCCCTTCGGAAAGTGTCGTCGGGCCGT
>Ga0105240_10001080_pt1 | contig 48123 bp, 36 predicted proteins | sample KBSC54metaG_FD_80426 | JGI IMG/M metagenome (GOLD analysis project Ga0105240, IMG submission 80426) | Corn rhizosphere microbial communities from Kellogg Biological Station, Michigan, USA - KBS C5-4 metaG | ecosystem: Host-associated > Plants > Roots > Rhizosphere > Soil | place: Michigan, USA... | reverse complement strand
TCGGCGGCGCCCTATTCCACCTGGTTCAACGGCGGCCTTCGGACCACCGGCTACTTCCACAACGTGGTCGGCATCCTGACGGAGATCATCGGTTCGCCCACGCCGATGCAGCTGCCGTTGCTGCCCAGCCGCCAGCTCTCCAACCAGGACGAGCTTTATCCGGTGCCGCCGCAGATCTGGCATTTCCGCCAGACCATTGAGTACGTGAAATCGATGAACCGCGCGGTCATGGACTATGCGTCCAAGAATCGCGAGGACCTGCTCTACAACCGCTATCTGATGGGCCGCAATTCGCTGAAGCGGGCGGCGCAGGACAGCTGGACGATCACGCCAAAGCGCGTGGCTGCGGCGCTGGCGGCGCAGAAGGCCGCTGGCGGGCCGCCGGCGCGGACCCGCGGCGGCGACGGCCTGGCCGGCAACGGCGCTCAGAACGCGGTGGTCGATCCCAAGCTCTACGACACGGTGCTGCACGCGCCCGCCGAGCGCGATCCGCGCGGCTACATCCTGCCGCTGGACCAGCCGGACCTTCCGACCACGGTCAAGTTCCTGAACGCGCTGATCAAGTCGGGCATCGTGGTCGATAAGGCGACCGCGGCCTTCACTGTGGCCGGCAAGACCTATCCGGCCGGAACCTATGTGGTGCTCTGCGACCAGGCCTACCGGCCGCACATCCTGGACATGTTCGAGCCGCAGGATCACCCGCAGGACTTCGAGTTTCCCGGCGGCCCGCCGATCCGGCCCTACGACATCACCGGCTATAACCTCAGCTACCAGATGGGGGTGAAGTTCGACCGCATCCTCGACGGCTTCTCAGGGCCCTTCCAGCCGGTGGAGGAGCCGATGGCGCCGCCGCCGGGCAGGATCGTGGGCGCGGGCGGCGCGGGCTGGCTGCTGGACCACAGGACCAACAACAGCTTCACCCTCACCAACCGGCTGCAGAAGGCCAAGGTCCCGGTCTATTGGCTGAAGGCGCCGGTCACCGCCGACGGCAAGTCGTTCGGGCCCGGCGCGGTCTGGGTTCCGGCCGGCGGCGCGGCCAAGGCCATCATCGGCAGGAGCGTCGGCGACCTGGGGATCGACGCCTACGCCATGGGCTCGGCGCCCAAGGGCGAGAAGCTGGCCCTGAAGGCTCCGCGCATCGGCATCGTCGACACCTACGGCGGCCTGATCACCTCGGGCTGGATGCAGTGGGTCGTCGAGCAGTTCGAGTTTCCCTACACCCTGGTCTACGCGCCTGAGCTGGACGCCGGCGGCCTGAACGCCAAGTACGACGTCCTGCTGTTCGTCGACGGCGCGATCCCCGGCGGCGACAGCCGCTATGGCGGCGGCGGTCGCGGAGGCGGCGGGCTGCCGACGCCTGCCGAGGTGCCGGAGAAATACCGCAAGATGCTGGGCCGGATCACCGCGGAGAAGACCCTGCCGCAGGTGCAGGCCTTCGTGCAGGCAGGCGGCACGGCCATCGCCATCGGCGGCTCCACCCGGCTCGGCGAGTACCTGAAGCTGACCGAGAACCCGCTGGTCCAGCCCGGCAAGGACGGCAAGCCCCAGGCCCTGCCGTCCTCGAAGTTCTACATCCCCGGATCGATCGTCTCGGCCCGGGTCGATAACAAGGACCCGCTGGGCTACGGCTTCGGCGACCAGGTGGACCTGTTCTTCGACTCCAGCCCGGTGTTCAGGATCACCGCGCCGTCGCAGGCCAGGCCCGTGTCCTGGTTCGAAGGCGCCGACCCGCTGCTCAGCGGCTGGGCCTGGGGGCAGAAGGCGCTGGACGGGACCACCGGCATCGTCGACGCCAGCTACGGCGAGGGCAAGGTGTTCCTGATGGGCCCGGAGGTCGCCATGCGCGGCCAGGCCTACGGCTCGTTCAAGTTCGTCTTCAACGGGCTGATGTACGGGCCTGCCGTGCAGGGGAAGGCCGCGAAGGGGCCGGGGCCGGCCCGCGGGGACTAGGGCTCACGCTCTGCCCCGACGTCAGCCAGGGGGTGGCTTGTATGTCTGGCGTTTGCTGACAAGATCGAGCTTGGCCGTGGCCCCTGGCTGTTCACGGGCCGCGCAGGCCTGGGGTCGATCTGGGGTGGGTCAGTCGGTTCGCAATCTCGTCTCGACGCCGCTTGCGACCGCGCGCGTCGCGGCCGCCGGCGGATTGCCGATTCCGCAGGGCCTGCAGGTCCTCGAGCTGGCGGAACATGTCGATGAGCGCGGCGTGTTCCGCGAGATCTTCCGGGACGACTGGGCCGCCTCGCCGCGGCCGGTGCAGTGGAACATGGTCCGCTCCCGGCCCAACGTGCTGCGGGGGTTCCACGCCCACATCCGCCACGCCGACTACCTGACCATGGCCTCGGGCGAGATGGTCCTGGGGCTGCACGACCTGCGCCCGGGCTCGGCCAGCTTCGGGCTCTCGGCGATGCTGCGGCTGGAGGCCGACGATCCGCACCTGGTGGCGATCCCGGCGGGCGTCGGCCACGGCTTCTATTTCCCGCGCGAGGCGGTGCATGTCTACGGGGTGTCGGAGGCCTTCGACGGCAGCGACGAGTTCGGCTGCGGCTGGAACGATCCGGCCTTGCACCTGCCCTGGCCCTGCGCGGCGCCCATGCTGTCGGAGCGGGATCGGACGGCCGGGTCCTATGCGGCGCTCGCCGAGACGATCCGGGGCCAAGTCGTGGGGTGAGCGTCCGGATCGGCCTGGTCGGCTGCGGGCGGTGGGGCCGGCTGATCCTGCGCGACCTCTTGAGCCTGGGCGCGAGCGTGCAGGTGACCTGCCGCAGCGACGCGACCGCCGCCGACGCCCTGCGGGCGGGCGCCAGCGCCGCCGGCGCGGCCTTGCCCGATCCGGACCGGGCGGACGCCTATGTGGTCGCGACCCCGACCGCGACCCACGCCGAGGTCCTGGAGGCGCTGGTCGGGCGCGGCCGGCCGGTGTTCGTGGAAAAGCCGATGACCGCGGACGTGGCGAGCGCGCGCCGCCTGGCCGAGGCCGCGCCGGCCACGCTCTTCGTCATGGACAAGTGGCGCTATCACCCGGCCATCGCGGCGATGGCCCGGCTGGCCGGCGAGGGCGAGGTCGGCGACATCCTGGCGATCCGCACCAGCCGCTGGCAGTGGTCGAGCCCGCACCGCGACGTGGGCCCGCTGTGGATCCTGGCGCCGCATGACCTGGCGATCTGCCGCCATGTGCTGGGCCGTATCCCGCCCCTGCGGCAGGCCTTCGCCGCCGCGCCGGGCCGCCCCGACCTGGGGGTGACGGCGGTGCTCGAGGATGCGGGCGCACGGGTCACCCTGGACATCGGCGCGGCCGCGCCCGAGCATCGCCGCCGCTGCCTGGTCATCGGGACCAAGGCCAGCCTGGAACTGACCGACGCCTACGACGACCGGCTGTTGGTCCGCAGGGGTGGGCCCGGCGACGCCGCCGCCGTCGCCGAGGTCCTCCCGGTCGGATCGGAGATGCCGCTGCTGGCGGAGCTCACCGCCTTCCTGGCCTATGTGCGGGGCGAAGGGCCGCCGCCGCTCTCGAGCGCGCAGGACGGCCTGCTGGTCGTCACCCGCCTCGCCGAGATCGACGCGGCGCTCGCCCGGGGCGCGTCCTGATGGGGGGCGAACCGGTCTTCACCGTCCTGGCGCCGGTCCACCGGCCGCCGGACCTGCTGCCGTTCGCGGTCCGCTCGGTGCTGGATCAGTCGCGGCAGGACTTCGAACTGTTCATCGTCTGCGATGGCGCGCCCGACGCCACCGTCGAGGCCGCGCGCGGCTTCGAGGCGCAGGACCCTCGGGTGCGCGCCTTCGTGCATCCCAAGGGCGAGCGTCATGGCGAGGCCTATCGCCACCTGGCGCTGCAGGCGGCCCGCGGCCGGATCGTCTGCCAGATCGGCGACGACGACCTGTGGTTCCCCGACCACCTGGCCGAGGCGGAGGCCCTGATGGCCACGGCGGACTTCGGCGCCACCTTGCCTCTGTTCTTCGAGGGGCCCGGCGGGCCGGTGCTGCACTTCGGCGACCTCGGCGACCCGGCGGTCCGGCGGCGGATGTCGGAGACGCCCTACAACCTCTTCGGTCCCACGACGGCCGCCTATCGCCTGGAGACCTATCGCCGCCTGCCGGTGGGGTGGGCCCCGGCGCCGGAGGGGATCTGGACCGACCTTTGGATGTGGCGGAAATTCCTGGCGCTGCCCGGTGTTCGTTGCGCGACGCGGTTCAGGGCGACCACCCTGTCCTTTCCGGCCACCGTGCGCCGTGAGTGGCCGCTGTGGCGCAGGGCCGAGGAGATCGCCGCCCACGCCGCGGCGATCCAGAGCCCCGACTACCGCGATCGGCTGTTCCGGGAGGGGCTGGCCGAGGCGGCGCGCCGGCTGACCCGGCTGCAGACCCAGGGCGTCGAGATGCGCGCGGTCGGGCGGGCGCTGCTGGCCGCGCTGGAGCAGGTCGAAGGCGCGCTCGAGACCATCGCCGCGGCTGGCGACGCCCAGGTCCAGGCGCAGGCGGCCAAGGCCGCGCTCGCCGGCCTGCCCGATCGCGCCTGGCGCGACCGGCTCAAGGGCCCGCCCGCCGCAGGCTAGGCCGGCAACGCCTCCGCCGGCTGTTCGTCGGCGCAGATCAGCCCGGCCGCGGAGCCCGCCGGCGCCGCCCGCGGCCGGGCGGCGCGCGCCCGGTCGCGCTCGACCAGGGCCAGCGCCATGGCCTCGGCCATCCTGAGGCCCGTGGCGACCTCGATGTAGTAGAACTGGCCGGCCGGGTTGATCTCCAGGAAGACGTATTCGCCGTTCGGCTTCAGGCGCATGTCGACGGCGCCGTAGACCAGGCCCATGCGCCGCATGAGCGCCAGGAGCCGCGCCTCGACCTCGGCCGGCAGGCTGACGGCCTCGATCCGCGCGTTGCCGATGTCGATGCGGCAGTCGACCGTGTAGTCGGTCTCCTGGGAATGGATCGCCGCGGCGAAGATCCGCTCGCCGACGATGGTGATCCGCAGGTCGTAGACCGCCTCGACGTAGCCCTGGAAGATCACCGGCGCGTGGCGCACGTGGCCCAGCAGCTCCAGCTCCTCCGGCTTCAGCAGACGCGTCTCGCGCCACTCGTCCTCGGTCGAGGAGAAGGACTTGTAGACGACGTTGCGGTAGCCGCGGGCGTCGACGAACCGGCGGGCCTCGAAAGGATCGCTGGTCATCAGGGTCGCCGGGATGGTGAAGCCGACGTCCTGGGCGACGGCCAGCTGGAAGGCCTTGCGCTGGGCCACCGAGTCGCGGGGCGGGTCGTTGATCCACTCGGCGTCGAGGGAATGCCACAGCCCGTTCAGCGCCTCCTGGGACTCGTTGGCGGCGAACTGGCGGTGGCTGGGCCGCGCCATGGATCCGGAGAGGCAGGGGTGGTTCGGACGCCGCCACCAGACGGCGCCGAACTCCGCCAGGTCCACCGGACCGCGGCCGTCGTCCCAGGTGAACCCGCGCCGACCGCTGCAGCACTCGTACCGCAGGGTCAGGCGGGCGCGGTCCGGGAATGCGCCGGCGTCGACGATCTCGAACCGCGCCCCCAGCCGGGCGATCTCGCTTCCCACCGCGAGCGCGTGCTCGTCCTGCTCGGATGAGATGATGAGGACCGCCATGGCCGTCAGGCGCCCACCAGCTGCCGGTATTCGGCGACCAGGCGTTCGTACTCCGTATTGACCTGCTCGGCGGCCACCGAGTCGTAGGCGCTGAGCGAACCGGCCGCCTCGGCCTCGGCCAGCTGCTTCAGGGCCTGCTCGTGCTGGTTGATCTGGTTGAGCAGGGTGGCGGCCCGCGACTGGGCCATGTCGGGGAAGGACTTGGTCCAGGCCATGGTGTGGTGCGGAGTGGCCAGCACGAAGGGCAGGGCCTCCGGACCCGGTCCCTGGCCCGGGAACCCCTGGTTGGGGATGCCATGGTCCAGCAGGAAGTTGGTCGGCGCGTGGTCCAGCACCGCGATGGTGGTGTGGACGTCGAGCACGGCGACGGTCGCGGTGTCGACGGCCGCGATGGTCGGGTGCGTGTCGGCCGACGCCAGGGTCGGATGCAGGTCGAGGATGGCGACGGTGGGGTGGGGATCGACCGCGGCGATGGTCGCGAAGTCCACCGAGGCGAGCGTCGGGTGCACGTCGGCGGTGACCAGGGTCGGATGCAGGTCGGCCACCGCGATGGTGGGCCCGATCTTGGTGTGGCCGATGCTCGCCCGGTCGCCGTCGAGGCAGGCCTGCATGCGCGCCACCTGGCCGGCGGTGAACATGAACATGGCCGCGTCGTCGGTGTAGTCCATGTAGTTCTGGAAGAGGTCGCCGTTGGGGCCGTTGTTGCAGGTGACGTGCGGGAACGTCGGCTTGCCGAAGTTGGGGCCGGCGGCGTTGGGGGTGTCGGCCACCAGGTCGTCGCCGTTGCAGCCGTTGCCGTCGTCGCCCCAGATGTGGCGCAGATTCAGCCAGTGGCCGATCTCGTGGCTGGCGGTCCGCCCGAGGTTGTAGGGCGCGAAGGCCGCGGCCGTGCCGACCGTCCCGAAGGCCGAGTTCAGGATCACCACGCCGTCGGTGGCCGCGGGGCCGCCGGGGAACTGGGCGTAGCCCAGGAGGCCGTTGCCCAGCTCGCAGACCCACAGGTTCAGGTACTTCGCCGTGTTCCAGGGCGCGACGCCGCCGGTCGCGGCCGCCTTGACCTTGTTGTCGTCGATGAAGCTGTCGGCGGTCGTCTGGGTGCGGGTGATGCCGGTCGTGGCCGCCCCATTCGGATCGGTGGTGGCCAGCTCGAACTCGATCCGCGCGTCGGTGGCCAGCGGCTGGAAGGCGGCGGGCAGGTTGGCGATGTCGGGATTGGCCTTGCGGTAGTCCTTGTTGAGCACGTCGATCTGGCTGTGGATCTGGGCGTCGGAGATGTTCTGCGCGGCGGTCTTCCAGACCACGTGGACCACCACCGGGATGACGGTGACGCCGGTCCGCTGGGCGGCGACCAGCCGGTTGGCGTACTGGAAGGCGCGGTTCTCGCTGGCCGCGCGGGCCTCGATGTAGCCGGGCACCGAGCGCAGCATGCGCTCGTGCACCTCCATGGTGCTGCAGGTCCGCTGTTTCGGGGGCTTGGCCATCTGGCCTCTCCTTCTGTCTTCGCTAGTTCGGGGTGATGACCGGCTTGACCACCAAGCGGTCGGGCTCAAGCGACTGGACTTCAAAGGTCTGGGGCGAGGCCCCTTCGGGCGCGACGGTCAGCCGGTCCCCCTGCAGCCGCCAGCTGCCGGAGGTGGCCACGTGCCGGTCGTCCGGGCCTGGCGCGGACCCGCCGAGCGCGCCGCCCGGACGCAGCTCATAGGAGGTGCGGCCCCGGGAGCGCGGGAACGGGTGGCTCGGCCGGCGGAAGACCTGCAGGCCGCCCTGGTCCTCCTCGTGGCTGTGGGTCCAGCCGCCGGCGAGCGCGTCGGGATCGATGGAATCGGGCAAGGTCGGGCTCTCTTTCGTCAGACGAAGGTCGTTCCGTTCCAGACGGCGTTCAGCAGCGAGGCGAAGACGCTGGCGGCGATGGCGCTGGGCTGGTGGAGCAGCAGCAGTTCGTCGCCCAGCAGGGTGTCGCCCGCCACCAGGCCGGTGATGTTGCTGAAGGTCGCCCAGGCGGTGTCGAGGCTGTTCGCAGGCTGCGGCGGCGGGGAGGCCTGGTAGAAGCCGGCCGCGCCCAGCACCGGACCCAGCGGCACGAAGGACGCCGCGGCGAGCGGCACGGTGGCGACCGTGGTCGCGGTGGCCTGCAGGGCGTCGTAGTTGGCCGGCGTCACCGGGTTGGTCGCCGGATTGATCGCATTGGCCGCCGGCGCGAAGGGGTCGGTCGACCCGCTGGCGCGGATCAGGGCCAGGGGGTCTGCGCCCGGGACCGCGAGCGCCGCCTGGGGCGCCAGGGTGAGCGTGCGGCCCAGGTAGGCGAGCACATTGGCCGGCACGGTCGCGCCGGGTCCGCCCTTCGGCAGGGTCAGCACCGCGGGCCCGGTGAGCGGCAGGGTGGCGCCCTGGGCGTGCAGGCTCTTGACCGCCGCCTGCACCGCCGGGACGAAGTCGCTGCGCACCAGGACATTGGTCGGGATGCTCGGCTGCGCCGCCCCGGGCGGCCGGTCGTTGGCCAGCGCCACCATGGCGAGCGGCGTCGGCGCGCCCAGGAAGCTTTGCGCCTCGGACGGACTGGCGACGCCCAGGATGCCGGCCAGGGTCTGCTCGCGCATCGACCCCTCCTTGAGGTCGGCCAGCATGTTCATGTAGCCGCCGATCTCGGTGATGTTCCGGGGCGGCGGCACGCGCGAGCCGATCACGTCGCCCTCCAGCGCCAGGCGGCGCATGAGCGTGTTCTGGGCCTGTATGGCGTCGGGGCTGGTGGACGCCGAGAGCACGTTCACCAGGCTGCCCACGATGGTCGAGGTCAGGGCCGGGTCGATGAAGTAGGGCGCGCCGGCGCCGGCCGCGGGCGCCGGGGCGGCGAAGCTGAACTGCGCCGCGGGGCTGATCGCCGAGCGGCCCCCCGGCGTCACCACGGTGACGTTGGCGATGCTGGAGCCGGCCGGGGAGACGGCGATCACCTGGGTATCGCTGACCACCGCGATATTGGTCGCGTCGGTGGTGTCGAAGCCGACGGCGATGGTGCCGCTGAGGCCGGTTCCGGTGATGGTCACCAGGGTGCCGCCGCCGGGAGGCCCCGAGGTCGGCGAGATGCTGTTCACGATGGGCAAGGCCATGGGAAGTCTCCTTGGATCCGCGCGCTGAGGCCGGGGCCTAGAGCAGCGCCAGCAGCAGGGGAGCGAGCGAGGCGACGGTGCTGGCCGCGTCGGAGGCGCCGGAGGAACCGCCGGAGGAGCCGCCGCCCTTGCCGTCCTTGCCGCCGCCGGAGCCGCTGTCGCCGCCGGCCTTGCCGGTGACCAGGCCGCCCAGGGTGTTCATCGCCTGCGAGGTCAGGTCCTGGCTGGCCTTCAAGGCGTCCGCCCGCGCCTGGGAGGCGGTGTTCTGGGTGTTCTGGATCAGCGAGGCGAGCTGGGTCGCGCCGGTCAGCGCCGTGTCGAAGTCCTTCTGGCTGGCGAAGTTCTGGCCCAGCGACTGCAGCAGGCTGGAGTTGGGCGCAGGCGCCGTCAGGACGTTGTTGATCAGGCCCGGCAGGGCGCCCAGCGAGTTCGGCGCCGTCAGGCCCGCCGTCAGCGACGGCGACCCGGTCGGCAGCGACACCGGCGAGATGGTCGGCGCCGCGTCGGAGGCCGAGTCCTGCCAGTTCCAGAAGCGGGTCAGGTCGATCTTCTCGGCCGACGGGCAGCAGCCGAGCACCGCCTCGCCCAGCACCCCGTGCGTCGGCAGCGAGATGGTCGAGGTCGGTGGCTGGAACCCCGCCTGCTGATAGGCGAGCAGAGCGCGTTCGATCTCGCCCTGGTCGAGGTCGAGGACCGCATTGCCGTCCTGGCCTTCGATGACGTCGCCGCGCTGGGTCTGCGGGATGCGGAACGGCAGGATCATCGAGTTGCCGAAGAAGCCCAACAGCCGGTTGTCCACGCAGTTGAGCAGCGGGATCATCTGGCTGGGGTCGGCGATGCCGTTGGACGGCACGCCGATGGTGTAGGCGTCGAGCAGGATGGCGCGCTCGTCGGCCGAAAGCGACGACCACACCGCCTTGGAATACTTCGTGGTGTTGCGCACGATGTGGTGCACCGCCTTCTCGATCTCGAGCACGTCCTTGAAGCGCAGGACCGGACCGATCTGCAGCGCCGGCACCGGATAGGGTTGCGGCGGCAGCTCGACGTCGCCGAGCGAGTCGTTGGCGTAGGTCTCGTTGGCCGGCTTGTTGATCTCGTTCCCGGCCCCGTCGAACTCGACGATGAAGGCCGTGAAGTGGTGCAGCTTCGGCCCGCCGATGGCGTTCTCCAGGTCGCGGGGCGACAGGGTGACCGTGTGGCGCGTGCTCGATCCGCCGCCGCCCAGCGAGGTGACCGCCGAGTCGATCCAGTCGCCGACCGTGCTGCCGAACTCGCTTTCCAGCGAATTCAGCGTCTGCATCTGCTGCGAGATCAGGGTGTAGGAGAGGTTGGTGAAGCTGCGGATGATCTCGAAGCCGACGATGTCGGCGCGGTTCATCGACTGCGGCAGCGCCAGGTTGCCGGTGAGGGTGACGCCGGCCGGGTTCAGCCGTTCGAGGCTCAGGAAGCTGAGCAGCTCCTCGCGGCTGGCGAAGACGTCCTGCGGCAGGGTCAGCGGCGAGGGCGGCATCAGCTGCACGGGGCCGACGCGGGTGTTGCGCCGGGTGACGGCGCGCACCGAGATGACGTCGCCGGCCACGAAGCTGCCCTGCATCCTGAAGCTGATCACGTCCTCGGCGACGCCGCCGGCCGGCTCGACCTCGGCGGTCGGATCGGCGGCGAACTGGCTGAGCAGGGTCAGGCCGTACTGATAGGCGCGCGGCACGGCCTGCTGCAGCACGTCCAGGTGCTTGATTAGCGAGGAATAGCGCGCCAGCACGCCGGGCCGGGTCAGGTTGTTGACGTTGGCCAGCGTCAGCGGCTGGCCGGGCGGCATGAAGCGCACGATCTGCATCGGCACCAGGCAGCAGAGCGTCAGGCCGTCGATCACCGTGGTGACGTCGTAGTTCCTGAGCACCTGCCAGTACTGCATGGTCAGCGCGTGGTTGTGGTTGTGGTTGGTGATGGTCTTGGTGGTGACCGACTCCGACTCGCTGGAGGTCGCCAGCCGCATGCCGGTGCGCGCCGCGGTGCGCCGGGCCGAGGCCTGGTTGGCGGACGACGAGTGGGTGGACTCGGCCGCGGCCTGGGCCATCTGGCGCTGGCCCTGCAGCCAGCTTTCGGTGCTGCCGCTGGATTGCGAGGCGCCGCCGCCGCCGAACAGCGGGACGGAGAAGCCGCCGCTGGCGGATTCCGTCTGGAAGGAACTGCCGCCCTTCGAGGCCTCGGCGAAGGCCGAGTTGAAGGTGGCCAGCGTCGAGGTGTCGGCCACCGCCGACTGCTGCTGGGCCTCGCTCTCGCTGAAGAACTCGCTCTCGGTGACCGCCGAGGTGTCGGTGCGCTCGAACACCGCCACCTGCTGCTGTTCGCCGGGCGCCAGCGGCAGGGAGTAGACCAGGTCGCCCAGGCCCACGCCGGCGAAGGTCCACTGCTGCTGCATCTCCAGCACGTAGCCGAGGCCCAGCGTGGCGGCCATCGGCACCGTCTCGTCGGCGCCGAAGACGCCGTTGGATTCCAGGCCCGCGATCTGGTCGCGGAAGCCGTCGACGCTCAGCGGCTGCTCGATCGGCACCCGGTCGGCGAAGGAGGTCACCGTGCCGGCCCCGAAGAACGGCTTGCCGGTGGTGTAGACCGGCAGCGGCAGGAAGCGCTCCTCGTTCTCGACGAGCCGCACCCACTGGATCTGGTTCACGATGCTGAGCTGGGGCTCGACCAGGCGGACGAAGACGTTGAAGGGAAAGGAATCGATGGTGTTCCCCGCGCCGTATTCCTGCTGGCAGGGCCCGGGTTCGCCGATCTTCACGGACGGCAGCTGCGAGGTCACCGGCGCCTTCGGGTCCGGCGCGTCGCTGAGCGGCGGCAGGAGGTCCTTCAAGGCCGCCAGGATGCTCACCGGCAAGGGGTCGATCTGGTTGGGCAGGGTCACGATCCCCACCAGGCCGTTGGCGGCGATCTGGGCGGCCGGGATGGTCACCTGCGCATTGCCGTTGGCGCCGTGCACGGCGAAGGAGACGCCCGCGGCCGGGATGATCGCGCCGGACGGCATGGGCAGGGTGAAGCCGCCCGCGTCGTTGGTCAGCAGCATGGTCGCCGGCGGCTTGCCGCCCAGCGGCGTCGGATCGAAGCTGATCTGCACCTGACGCGCCGGCAGGCCGTCGGGCTCGTGCAGCACGCCGATGATCTGGGCCGGCAGGGCCGAGCCGGCCAGGGCCTGGGTGATGGCCGTCAGGCTGGTCTTGATCTGCGAGAGGCCCAGGAAGACCTTGCTGACCGCCGAGGCCCGGAACGGCTGCAGCTCGGCGCCCAGCTTCTCCCCGGCCGCGCTCAGGAAGTCGATCGTCTCGGGGATCCGCTGGCGGTTGATGGAGATCTTGCTGAGGGTCGCCTGGGCGACGGCGCCGGTCTGCGTCTCGATCTGAGCCCGGGGCGGCGCGGCCTTGGGCGGCGGACGGGTTGCGGTCGTGGTGGCCATGCGGGTCTCCTTTTCCCAACGCGGGCGACGGACGGCGGATGTCGGGAGCTGGCGTCGCGCCCAGGAGCGGGCGGCGCGGCGTGGCGGCGATCGGCTCAGACGTCGCGCCGCAGGGCCGGGTCCGTTCGCAGTGGCGAGCGGCGCGCCTTCGGGCTTGTCGTGAAGATCGTTACGCTCAGAACACCGACGCCAAGTGATCGGTAACCACGGGTTGCGACTATCCGATCGCCCTTCCTACTCAAGATTGCAAATTGACTTCACGCCCGTCCAGAAAAATCGATCTCATGTCTTAGGTTACATTTCCGGATTTGGCGTACATCTAGCCAAGACCGATGTAATACATCGACATGACCCCCGAATTACAAGCAATTGCCATTCAATGCTGCAATGACTGGGGCGGGTTGTCCACAGGTCGGCCGCTGAATCTTTCTGAATCAACTTCCAAACGGGCAGGCAGAGTCTTCCTGGATTCCATGTTCGCTATGGTGTGATTTAGAAAATCCGGCCGATGTGCTAGTGATGCGGCATCTTTCGGGCGTTGCATCGCGTACCTCCAGTTATTGGCCGCCATGGGGTGGGGCGATGGGATCTATCGGCAGCGATGAGATGGCGTTCGGCCCCTTCCGGCTGTCCGTCCGGCACCGCACCCTGTCCGACCCGCAAGGCGCGATCTGCCTGAAGAGCCGCGCGTTCGACGTGCTGGTGACGCTGATCGAGAGCCGCGCCGGCGTGGTCTCCAAGGACGAGCTGATGCGGCGGGTCTGGGGCGACCTGGTCGTCGAGGAGAACAACCTGCACGTCCAGGTTTCGGCGGTCCGCCGGGCGCTCGGGCACGGCAACCGCTACATCCTGACCATCCCCGGCCGCGGCTATCGGTTCGTCGGGCGGCTGCGCGAGGCGAGCGCCCCGCCGGACCCGGAGCGGCTGCAGGACGACGAGCCGCTGCAGCTGACGCCCACGACCAACCTGCCGGCCCAGATGACCGCGCTGGTCGGCCGCGAGGCCGACCTCGCGGCGATCGCCGGCCTGCTGGACCGCGGACGGCTGGTCACGCTGACCGGCGCCAGCGGGGTGGGCAAGACCAAGCTGGCCATCGAGGCGGCGCGCAACCGGCGCGCGCGCTTCCCGGCCGGCTGCTGGTGGGCGGGACTGGGTTCGGTCTCCGACCCGCAGCTGGCGCTGCGCGCCGTCGCGGCCAGCCTGCGCACCGACGAGATCCGCGGCCTGTCGCTGCTCGACGGGCTCACCCACCTGCTGGGCCGCGGCCATGTGCTGCTCGTCCTGGACGGCTGCGAGCGCATCGCGCCCACCGTGGCCGCCTTGGTCGACGACCTCATGGGGCGCTGCCCGGGCTTGAAGGTGCTCTGCACCAGCCACGCCCGCCTCGGCGTGGCCGGCGAGCGGGTCCGCCGGGTCACGCCGCTGGACGTCCCGGCTCCGGCGCCCGCGCCGGCCGCCGGTCTGCGTCGCCCGCGCGATGAGCGGTCCTTCGCCAATCCCGCCTGGGAGGGCGACGTGCGCGTCCTGCCGAGCGAGGACGACGCCAGGGACGCGCCGAAGCCGCGCCACGGCGTCGACCGCCCGGCGCCCGCCGCCTCGCGGACCGTCGCGGCCTCCGGGGGCTAGAGCACGATGGGGTCAGGTGGAATCACCCTGACCGCTGAATCGTGCTCTAGAAACAAAGGTGTAGACCCTGATTCAGCGTTCAGGTCGCTTCGACCTGAACCCATCAGGGTCTAGGCGCCGGCCCGCTTGCGACAGCGGGTTCCAGGGTCTTTGATGCAGGCTCAACGGAATTGATCCTGCCATGCGACCTGCCCGTCGGTTTCCGCCGCTCACTACCTTCCGCGCCTTCGAGGCCGCGGCGCGCCGGCGCAACTTCGTCCAGGCCGCGTCGGAACTGGGCGTCACCCCCGGCGCGATCAGCCATCACATCAAGCAGCTGGAGGACTGGATCGGGCGGCCGCTGTTCGAGCGGCGCGCCAACGGGGTCTTCGTGACCGACACCGGGCGGGAGTTCGGGGCCGAGGTCAGCACGCTCATCGAGCGGCTGGCGCTGGCGGCCAACCGGGCGCGGGACCGGGACCAGGCGTGCAGGGTCTCGATCCTGTGCCAGTTTTCCCTGGCGGCCAAATGGCTGGCGCCGCGGCTTGTCGGCTTCCGGCGCCGCCGGCCCGATGTCGACCTGCAGCTCATCGGCCATCCGCAGCCTCCCGATCCACGGGCCTACGAGGGGGACCTGTTCGTCTACTTCAACGCCGGCCCGGTGACCGGCTTCGAGCAGACCGCGATCATCGACACCGGCTATGTCGTGGCCGCGGCGCCGGCTCTGCTCGCCGCCGGCCCCGCCGTCCGCGAGCCGGCGGACCTGCTGCGCCGCCCCCTGATCGAGACCACCGCCCAGGTGCGCCAGTGGCTGGTGGACTGGGAAAGCTGGTTCGACCTGGCCGGCGTGGCGGGCGCCGAGCCCCGCCCGGGGCTGGCGTTCAACATGATCCACCTCAGCCTCGAGGCCTGCGCGGCCGGCGGCGGCTTTGCGCTGGCGCCGCAGGCTCTGGTCGCGGACGACGTCGCGCGCGGTCGCCTGACGACCCTGTTCGAGGCGACGTCGAGGGCGCGGCATGTCTATTCGCTGATCGTCGCCGAGGAGAAGCTCGGCCGGCCCGAGGTGAAGGCCGTCCGCGACTGGATCGTGGAGGGCGCGCCGGTCTAGGAGGCTCAGTGAAATTGAGCCTGAGTCGAAGGGGATTTGGTTTGCACGCCCGGCGTCGACGCCGCGACATGGGCCTGAACCGGCAGGGGGATGGCGATGGGCGAGCGGTGGGCGCGGGCGCTGGCGGCGATGCTCGGCGCCTGGGCGGTCGGCGCCGGCGCGGAAGCGGCCGAGGGTCCGCAGGACCTCAGGACCTTCACCGTCCAGGCGCCGCTCGACTACCGCGCGCCGGCCGGCCGGACCGTCACCCTCCGCTACGCCGTCGCCCCGGCGACGGACCCGCACGCGGCCGCTGCTCCGATCTTCGTCATCGAGCCGCTCGCCGAGAGCGGCGTCGACACCGCCCCCCGCGGCCTGCTGCAGACCCTGGCGGCGCTACGGCGCGACCATGACCTGGTGTTCGTCGATCAGCGGGGCGTCGGCGGCGAGGGCGTGCTGGCCTGCCCCGCCGCCGACGCGACCCTCGGGGCCTATTCGCCGGCCCGGCTCGCCGTCTGCGCGCCGCGGCTCGACCCGGGCGTCCTGCGGTCGCTGAACTCCGGGACCTTCGCCAATGACCTGGAGACCGTCCGCCGGCGGCTCGGGACGCCGCGGATCCTGCTCATCGGCTATTTCTACGGCGCCCGCATCGGCCTGGACTACCTCGGCCGGTGGCCCGGCCGGGTCATCGCGGCGGCCTTCACCGATGTCGCGCCAACCGGTTCGTCCGGGTCGGTGGAGGGCGCGCGGTCGTCGGACGCGGCCGTCGCGGCGACCCTCGCGGCGTGCCGCGCGCAGCCGGCGTGTCAGGCCCGCTATCCCGCGCTCGCGGCGGACTACGACCGGGTGCGCCGCCGCCTCGACACCGCGCAGTTTTCCGTCGCCCCCGCCGGCGACGGCCGGCCGGGAGTCCTCGACGGACGCTCCGTGCTGCGCTGGCTGGTGGGGCAGACCTTCCGCTGGCGCTCCGCCGCCGACTGGCCGCGACTTGTCCACGATCTCGCCGAAGGTCGCGACGAGGCGGTGGTGGCGGCCTACCTCCGCGACCGCGGCGCCCTGCGCGCCGACTACCCCATAGCCGAGCGCCTGACGGTGGAATGCGCCGAGGACGCCGGCCTGCTTCGGCCGGCGGCCCTGGCGGTCGCAGGGACGACCGGGGCCGTCATCGCGGCGAGCGGCGACGGGGCGGGGCCCGAAGCCGAGGCCTGCCGCACGTGGCCGCACAGCCGCTATCGCAGCCCGCCGCCGCGGAGGGCGCATACGCCGATCCTGGCGATCGTCGGCGCGGACAACATCGCCGGACCGCCGGCCGACGTGCGGCGCTCGCTGGCGCCCTGGCCGCGGGCCAGGCTGGTGGTGCTGCCGGGCCGCTCGCGGGCGGCGGACAACGACTGGGACGCCTGCGTCGGTCCGCTGGTGACCGCCTTCCTGACGACCCCAGGGCGGTCGCTCGACACCGGCTGCGCCGCCAGCCTGCGGCGGCCCGAATTCCGGGCTCTCGCCGCGCCCGCACAGGGGTGAACCCATGAAACCACGCCGGCCGGGGATCGCCGCTCTGGCGGCGGGGTTCGTGGCCCTGGCCGCGGCCGCCGGGGAGTCTTCGATCGCCGCGCCGGCGGCGTCCGGACCGGTGGCCGAAACCCGCTGCCCGCCGGACCTGCCCGGCGGCTGGCGCTGCCTGAGCATCGCGGCGCCGGCGCGCTACGACGGGACCTCGGCGAAGACCGCGCCGGTGCGGGTGGTCGTGGCCCCGGCCCGCCGTCCCAAGGCCCATCCCGAGGCGGTGTTCCTCCTCCAGGGCTTCCCGGGCGGCAGCGGCACGGCGGTGGCGGGCCGCGGCTTCGTGGCCTCCATCGGCGCCTTGCAGGAGGACCGCGACCTGGTGGTGGTCGACCAGCGCGCGGTTTCCGGCCCCGAGGCCCTGACCTGCCCGCCGGAGGGGCTGGGGACGCGGCTCGCGGCCGCCGCGCCCGACCCGCTGTCCGCCGGACCGCTGAGCGCCTGCCGGATCGCGTCGGAGGCCCGCTACGATCTCGCCACCCTGACCACCGCGACCTTCGCCGAAGACCTCGAGACGGTGCGCACCGCCCTGGGCTACGCGGGCGTCGAGCTCTATGCCGCGGACTACGGCGGGCGGATCGCCCAGCAATACCTCCGCCGCCATGGCGACCATGTGCTGGGGGCGATGCTGGCCGACATCGGGCCCATGGACGACGCCATCGTCCTGCGGTCGGCCGGCTACAAGGACCGCGCGGTCGAGGCCGTGTTGCGGGCCTGCGGGCGCGACGCCGCCTGCGCGCGCGCCTATCCGCAGATCGGCGCGGACTACGCGGCCCTGAAGCGCGAGATGCAGGCCGCCGGCGGCCTGGACGCCCAGGTCGTGCAGGACGGCGTCAGCCAGCCGGTGCGGCTTCCCGCGGAGTCGGTGGCGGCCTTCTTCGGCGCCCATTTCCACTTCATGCGCGATGTCGCCAAGCTGCCGTTCGAGATCCACGCCCTGGCCGCCGGCGGGACGGCGCGCGGCCGGGTCGCCGCCGACATCCTGGCCTATCAGGCCGGGGTCTATCGGGGCGTGGCGATCGGCCAATGGCTGGCGGTGCGATGCGCGGAGGACGAACCCTCCGCGCGCGGGCGCCGGGCGGCCGACCGCCGGCTGGACGCGCTCTCGGCGGCCTGCCGCGGCGGCGTGTGGGGATCGCCGCCAACGGGCTTCCGGGCGCCGGTCTCGACCGATGCGCCCATCCTGGTGCTGACCAGCCCGATGGAGCCGGACTATCCCGCCGCGGAAGGCCGGCGGGCCGCCCGGGGTTTTCATCATGTGCGGGTGATCGAGGCGGCCAATCACGGCCACGTCTTCGACGACGACTGGAACGCCTGCCTGGGACCGCAGGCGGTGCTCTTCCTGCAGACCCTGGACCTGGGCCGGGTGGACGGCGCCTGCGCCGCGGCCTTCGGGTTCCGCCCCTTCAAGATCGCGCCCTGACGCGCCGGGCCGGGCGGCGACGCTCAGGCGTCCAGCACCTCGCCCAGCAGGCGGTTGAAATTGCCGCCGACCAGCTTCTCGATGCGGGCCGTGGGCCAGCCGCGCTTGGCCAGGTCCTGGCCCAGGTTCAGGAACCGGTGCGGGGTGTTGTAGTCGGGGATCCAGTTGTAGATGTCCGGCGCGTCGCCGGGGGTGAAGAACCCCGACTTCACCCGGAAGTCGTACTTGCTCTTGTAGGCCGCGCGCAGGTCGTCGGTCACCTGGACAGCCGGGATGCCGCCGTCGGTGCCCAGGCCGATGTGGTCCTCGCCACAGACCTGCAGGGCGTGCTCGACGTGCCGGATCACGTCCTCGGCGCGGCCGTCGACCGGCGCGCCGCCGCTCGCCACCCGCAGGTAGTTCATGAAGTAGATGCCGACCACGCCGCCCTTGTCGGCGACGGCCTTCATCTCGCGGTCGTAGATGTTGCGCGGGTTGTCCACGAGGTCGCGGCAACCGCTGTGGGTGACCGCCGGCGGGGCCGTGCAGGCCTGGGCGGCCTCGAACACCGTGCGCTGGCCGCCGTGGCTGAGGTCGAGCAGCAGGTGGTTGGCGTTGGCCTCGTGGATCACCTGCCGGCCGAAGTCGCTGAGCCCGGCGTTGCCAGGCTCCAGGCAACCGTCGGCGCAGAGGTTGCGCTTGTTGTAGGTGAGCTGCAGGACGCGGACGCCCAGGTCCTTCAGGGCCTTCACGCGGCCGGCGTCGCCGTCGAGCGCGGTGGTGTCCTGGGTGTTGAGGAGGATGGCCAGCCGGCCGGCCTGGCGCGCCGCCGCCAAGTCCGAGGCGCGGCGCACAATGGAAAGGGCGTGCGGATAGGCGTCGACCGCCGCCTCGACGCCGGCGATGTCGCTCACCACCGAATCCCAGCGGCCCGGCCCGTTGCCGACCAGGCCGACCGTGGTGCTGATCGCGGTCAGGCCGGACTCCCTGACGCCGGCCAGCGGATCCTCCGGAGGGCCCAGGCCGGCCTGCATGTCGATCACCGGGATGCGGCCGTAGTCGGCGGCGTCGAAGGCCCGCCCCTGGGCCCGTGCGGGCAGGGGGGCTGCGCCCGCCGCGGCGAGCAGGCCGATCAGCGCGCGCCGGTCCAGTTCGCTTCGAAGGGTCATGGCCGTCTGCGCCCCGATGTCGGCGAAAGGCTCGCCCGCGAATCATCCTCGCGCGCATGGCGCATGTCCAACATATCGAAGGCTCAGCGGCGGTGTTGCGGTCGGCGCAACGGGCGGACCATGCATTCGGCATGGATAGGGCCTCGCCCCGCCACCAGCATCGCCGCCATGCGGAAGGTCGGACTGATCGGCTTCGGGGCCATCGGACGCGCGATCGCCGAGGCGTGGCCGGGCGAGATCGGCGGCCTTGCGCAGCTGGCGACCATCCTGGTGCGGCCCGGGCGGGTCGAGGACGCCGCCGCCGTGCTGCCCCGGCGCATCAAGGTGACCTGCGATCCGGAGGTCTTCCTGGCGGTCGGCCACGACGCGGTCATCGAGGCGGCCGGGCACGAGGCGGTGGCGCAGTACGGCGAGGCGGTGCTCACCGCCCGGTGCGAACTCCACCTGCTGTCGGTCGGCGCCCTGGCCGACGCCGCGCTCGCCGGGCGTCTGGAGGACATGGCGCGGCGGCGCGGCGGCCGCGTGGTGATCCCGACCGGCGCCCTGGCCGGGTTCGACGGCCTGCGGACCCTCCGCGTCGCGGGCCTGCGCTCGGTCAGGTACACCTCCATCAAGCCGGTCGCCGCCTGGCGCATGACGACGGCGGACGCGCTCTTCGACCTCGAGGGGCTGACCGCGCCGCAGGTGATCTTTACTGGCTCGGCTCGGGAGGCGGCGAGGGCCTATCCGCGCAACGCCAACCTGGCGGCGGCGGTCGCCCTGGCGGGCCTTGGCTTCGAGGAGACCCAGGTGGAGCTGGTCGCCGACCCCGCGGCGACATTGAACACCGGCCGGATCGACGCCGTCTCGGCCGCCGGACGGCTGCAGCTCAGCCTCGCGGGCGGCGGGTTCAGCGAAAACCCCAAGACCTCGCGGATCACCGCCATGAGCGTCCTGGCGGCGATCCGCGAGGACGGCCTCTGGCTCACCTATCGCTGAAGGCCGGCGTGCCGATCTCCTGCACCAGGCGGTCCACGAAGGCCCGGACCACGCGGGGCAGCCGGCGGGTGCGGTCGACCACCACGTCGATGGTGGCGTCGCGGAACGTGGGCTCGGCGATCGGGATGATCCGCAACCCCTCGTCGCCGGCCTTCGCCAGCGTCGCGCGCAGCGGCAGGATCGCCGCGCCCGCGCCCAGGCGCGCGAAGTCCCGCAAGGTCTCGAAGACGTTGCTGGCCAGCACCGGCGTGATGCGGAACCCGCGGGCCGCGGTCGCCCGGTCGACGATCCGCCGCACGCCGAAGTCGTGGTCCGGCAGGGCCATCGGCAGGTCGGCCAGGGCCGCCAGGTCGATCTGCGTCGCGCCGGCCAGCGGGTGGGCGGCGCCGACCGCCAGCACGACCGGCTCCGGCAGGCTGGCGAGCACCAGGAGCGCGGAGTCCGGCTCGGCGCAGAAGGTGACGCCGATGTCGCACTGGCCCTGCCGCACCGCCTCGACGACGCTGGGCGCCGGCATCACCCGGACGCTGAACGACACCGACGGATATTGGGCGAGGAAGCCGGAGACGGCGTCGATCGGGCCGTAGTGGGCGACGCTTTCGACAAGCGCCAGCCGCAGCAGGCGCCGCTGGGTGCCGCGGATGTCGTCCAGGTCGGTGCGCAGCGAATCGTATTCCGACAGCACCGCGTGCGCATAGGCGGCCACCAGCCGTCCGGCGTGGGTCAGCTCCACGCCGCCGGCGCGGCGGTCGAACAGGCTGGTGCCCATCTCGCGCTCCAGCACGGCGATATGGCGGCTGACGGAGGAGGGCGCGACGCCCAGCGCCTCGCTGGCCTTGCGGATCGATCCGGCGCGGACGGTTTCGACGAAGGCGCGCAGGCTGCCGGTGAACATCGCAATTCCCAAGGGCCGACCGGCGGGACTATGGCATGGCGTAGCGGCGCCTGGCACGCGCCTAGGACGGCGGCCGGAGCCCGGCCCCGGCCGGCGGGCGGCCCGGAACCGGCGGCCGCAGCGCCAGGAGGGTCGCCGCACAGAGCAGCAGCGGCGCGGCCAGCGCCAGCAGGTACTGGCTGCGCGGCCAGGCCAGGCCGATGACCAGCCCGCCGACGTAGGGTCCCGCCGCGGCCCCGATGCGGCCGACGCCGAGCGCCAGCCCGGTTCCGGACACCCGCCGCCGGGCGGGGAACACCGCCGGGGCCACGGCATAGAGGCTGGCCATCGCCCCGAACAGCAGGAAGCCGATGGCGAAGGCGAGCGGCAGCACGCGCGGCAGCGTCAGGGGCGAAAGGGCGACGACGGCCACCGCGGCGAAGGCGCCGCCCAGGAACAGCGGCCCCAGCCGCGCCGCCGGCCATCGCAGGGTGAGCGCGGCGAACACCAGGTCCCCGGCCACGCCGCCCAGGTTCATGAAGGCCGCGCCCGACACCCCGAGCCGGGTCGAGAAGCCGTAGTCGGTGAGCAGCTTCGGCGTCCAGTTGGTGAGGAAGTAGAAGGTGAACATCAAGAGGAAGAAGCTGGCGCAGATCAGCGCGGTCGCTCGCGCCGAGGCCCGTTCGGGTGCGCCGTCCGCCGCCGCGCCGTCTTCGCCGGCCGCGGGGTCGGGCAGGGCCGCCAGGACCGGCAGGCCCAGCCGCCGGGAGAGGCGATTGACCCGCTCGAGCGCGCGCGGCGGACGCACCGCGATGAGGAAGTCGTAGGACTCCGGCAACCAGGCCAGCACCGCGGGCGCCAGCAGGACCGCCACCGCCCCGCCCGCCACATAGACCCACCGCCAGCTCAGGTCGGCGATCAGATAGACGCCGAACCCGCCCAGCGCCCCGCCCAGGGGGAAGCCGCAGGCCTGCAGGCAGACCGCCAGGTCGCGCCGGCGGTCGCTGGCGTACTCGGCCACCACGGTATTGAGGGTGGCCATGACCGCCCCCACGCCCGCGCCGGTGACGGCCCGGGCGGCGAGCAGGGGCCCCAGCGATCCGGCCGCGGCGCTGGCGAACATCCCCGCGCCGATCAGCACGAGCCCGCCCAGCACCAGCCGGCGGCGGCCCCGGACGTCGGCCAGCGGCGACAGGAAGAGGGCGCCCAGCGTCATGCCGGCCAGCCCCGAGCTGAACAGCAGGCCGAGCTGGGTCGGGGTAAGTCCCCAGGCGCGGCTGATCGCCGGGCCGCTGAAGCCGGAGGCCAGGATGTCGAAGCCGTCCATCATGTTGATGAGGATGCAGAGCCCGATCGCCAGGACCTGCGCCGCGCCCATCGGACCTTCGCGCAGCAGCGCCCGCGGATCGTCAGGCCGGCGCGGTCCGCTCATCGCCTGGCTGTCCCCTCCCGTCGCCGCGCGGCCCCTGGGACGCGCGCGCCGCAGCCTCAGGTCAGCGGTCGCGGCCGGCAAACACCAAATCCGGCGCGCGGGCGTTGCGCAATGCGCAACGGGGCGGAGGCGGCGGTGGAAATCTCCCGCCGCACACTGTTCGTTGGGGCTCGAAAACCGCGCCGCATCAGGTCATATTCGCGCCGAAGCAGGGTCGGGTTTGACGGGGCCATGACCACCACTGAACAGCGCAGCACCGTGCGGCGCGGCCGCGGGCGCCCGTGGCGTGCGCGCCATGTGCTCTTCGCCGCGGCGGCCCTGAGCCTGGCGGGCGTCGGGCCGGCCGCGGCCCAGGGCAGCCCGTTCGGCGCGCTGAAGAACATGATCCCGGGCATGTCCAGGACCGCCGACAAGCCGAAACCCGGCGCCGGCGATCCCGCCGCCATGGCCATGCAGGCGCCGACGCCGCAGCCGCCGCTGCACGGGCTCGGCACCGACGCCGTGGCGGTGATCGAGACGGCCTCGCCCGGCCTGCCGGTCCAGGCGATGGACTACGTCTTCGCCAGGCAGACGATCAGCCTCGGCCCCAAGGGCAAGCTCACCTTGAGCTACCTCACCGGCTGCCTGACCGAGACCATCGACGGCGGCGTGGTCACCGTGGCCCTGCGCGGCAGCACAGTCGCCGGCGGCAAGCGGGTGGACCGGGTGACGCCCGGGTGCCGGGCCGCCACGCCGGTGGTCATGGCCTCGGCCTCGGAAGCCGGCGCCACGGTCAACCGGGTCACGCCCTTCACCGGCGTCAACTGGAGCGAGCGGGCGTTGAAGTCCGCCCAGCCGGTGTTCAAGTGGGACAAGGCCGTGGGCCCGGTCACCCTGCGCGTGAAGGACATGGACAAGGAAGGCGAGCCGGTCCTCTGGCAGGCGGCCATCGCCAAGGACTGGGCGGCCTATCCGCCGACCGCGGCGAAGCTCATGGCGGGCATGCCCTACAAGGCCGAGGCCCTGGCCGGAGACAAGGTGGTTGCCGCCGCCCTGTTCTCCATCGATCCGGCGCTCGACGTCGCGGACAACCTGGCCGGCCGCGTTGTCCCGCTCGCCGCGCCCTGACGGCGGCGGCCGGATCCGGCCGTGGCTGCGGCGCTACCGCCGCCGGCTGACCGCCGCGGCGGTGCTGGGCCTGGTCGCCGGCCTGCTGGCGATCCTGCCCGCCGCCCGCGACCTCGACCGGCAGGGCGTCGACGTGCTGCTGCCGCTGCGCGACCTGGCCTACGGGCCGCTGTTTCCCCCGTCGCGCTCGGACGTGGCGATCGTGGCGGTCGACGAGCAGACCTATCGCACGGCGCCCTTCGCCAACACGCCGAACGTCGCCTGGACGCCCTACCTGGGCTACGTCATCGACGCCGTCGACGCCGCGGGCCCCAAGGCCATCGGCCTGGACCTGGTCTATCCGACCTCGCTGGACCGGCCGCAGCTCCTGCTGGGTTACGACCGGCCGTTCCTGATGGCGCTGCGCCGGGCGGCGGACCAGAACCGGCTGGTGATGGGCGAGGCCAGGCTGTCGGGCGAGAGCGTCGCGCCCTATGCCGGCCAGATCCTCGCCGCCCGCGGCCAGGACAATGTCCGCCTGCTGAATTTCAAGCTCGACCAGGACGACGTGGTCCGGCGCTACTGGCGGGCCTTCGCCAATCGGGAAGGCGGCGAGGCGCTGTCGTTCGGCTTCGAGCTGGCCAGGCGCGCGGGCGCCAGGGTTCCGAACGGCGACATCATCGTCAACTTCAACACCGCGGCCGGGGAAGCGCCGGTCTACAGCCTGGCCGACATCTACGCCTGCGCGGCGGCCGGGCGCGCGGACTATCTGCGCCGCGCCTTCGCCGGCAAGGTGGTGCTGTTCGGCGACGCCCTGGACGTGGGGGACCGTTTCCGCAGCTCCGCGCACCTGGCGTGGAACGAGGCCGCCGACGCGCGCGCGGCGCCGGCCCGTTGCGTGATCCCCGCCGATCCGGCCCGCTTCGCCGCCGCCGTGAATCGGCCCTCCATGCCCGGGGTGCGCATCCACGCCGCGGCCATCAACACCCTGACGAAGGGCCTGGAATTGCGCCAGACGGGGTGGGCCGCGACCTTCGCCGCGGTCGCCGCGGCCACCTTCCTGCTGGCCCTGGCTTTCTTCTTCCTGCCGCCGGTCACCGGAGCCCTCGCGGGCGCAGCCGCCCTGGCCGCGGAGCTGGCCGCGTCGGTGGCGGCCCTGCACGGACGGGTGGTGGCGCCGGGCGCAAGCCTGCTGGCCGCCGCGATCCTGTCCTACACCCTGGTCTACGCCTACCGCTTCGTGATCGAGGACCGCGAGAAGCGCTGGATCCAGCACGCCTTCCGCCACTATCTGGCGCCGGCCCTGGTGGATCGGCTGCAGGAGAACCCCGACGCCCTGAAGCTGGGGGGAGAGGAGCGCTGGGTGACGGTGATGTTCACCGACATCGCCGGCTTCACGACCATCAGCGAGGGCCTGAAGGAGACTCCCGACCGTCTGGTCGACCTGATGAACCGCTACCTGACGGTGATCTCCGGCGTGATCGCCCGCCACGACGGCTATGTGGACAAGTTCATCGGCGATGCGGTCATGGCCGTCTGGGGCGCGCCGCTCCGGGTGGAGGACGCCGAGCGCAAGGCGGTGGACGCCGCGCTGGACTGCCAGGCGGCGCTGGCCGCCTTCAACCGCGAGGTGGTGGCGGGCTTCCTGCCGGGCGAGGAGATGGGCACGCGGATCGGCGTCGCCACGGGCCCCGCGATCGCCGGCAACATGGGCTCCGCCCAGCGGCTCAACTACACGGTCACCGGCGACATGGTGAACCTGGCCGCCCGCCTGGAAGGCGCCAACAAGGAATATGGCACCGCGGTGATGATCAGCGAGCTCACCGCCCAGGCGGTGGGCGAGGCCTATGTCCTGCGCCGGCTCGACCGGCTGATCGTCAAGGGCAAGACCGAGCCGATCGTGGTCTTCGAGGTGCTCGGCCGCCGAGGCGAGGCGGACGCGGCGGCGCTGGCGCGCCTGGCGCAGTTCGAACGTGCGCTGGCCCTGCACGACGCCCGGGATTTCGCTTCGGCGCGGGCGATTTTCGAGACGCTGGCCGCCGACGATCCGCCGTCGAAGGTGTATGCTGGGCGCTGTGAAGCCTATCTCGCGACGCCGCCGCCGGCCGGCTGGCGCGGCGAGTTCGCCCTGAAGACCAAGTAGGGGAGGAGACCAGGTGATGGGGGACAGGATGGGCGACCGCACGGGCCTTGACCGCCGTGGGCTCCTGACCGGCGCGGCCGCCGGCGCGGCGCTGACCGCGACGCCGGCGCTCGCGCAGCTCAGCGTCAGCCTGCCCGGCATGCCCGCCGGGTTCGGCGACCTGGTGGGGCAGGTCAGCGGCGTCATCTCCGGCATGCGCATCACCGAGGCCGACGAGATCGCCATGGGCGAGGGCTACTACGAGCGGTTCATCGAGCAGTCCGGCGGCCGCTACAATTCCCGCCTCGACCAGGACGCGCTGCGCCAGTTCGCCCAGCCGGTGATGGCCACCACCAAGCGCGCCGCCCTGCCGTGGGAGATCGCCCTGATCGACAACGACACGGTCAACGCCTGGGCGCTGCCGGGCGGCAAGATCGGCGTGCACAAGGGCCTGATCCGCTATGTCGCCGGACCCGAGGAGCTGGCCGCGGTGATCAGCCACGAGGTGGGCCACGCCGAGCTCAGCCACGGCGTCGCCCAAATCAAGAACAAGCGGTTCACGCAAGGCATGTCGAACATCGCCAAGCAGCGCATCGTCGAGAAGGTCGGCCGCGGCAAGACCGGCGCGGTCGGGGCCCTGGTCACCAACGAGTTCCTGACCGCCTTCGAGGGGCCGATCTTCGACATGGTCACCGGGGGCTATTCCCAGGACCTCGAATTCGCCGCCGACGGGCACATCGTCAGCGTCTTCCACACCATCGGCTACGACACCGGCCACGCGACGGACTTCTACAACACCATGCTGCGGCTGATGCCGCCGGGGACCAAGGCCACCACCTCGCTCTATGCGACCCACCCGGGCACCAAGGACCGGATCAAGCGGCTGCAGACCGCCATCCTGAAGGACAAGTCGCCCATGGGCCCGAACGCCGGCCATCCGGGCTGGGAGCAGCTGAAGACGTCCTTCCCGACCCGGACGCACTTCCGGCTGACTTAGATCCGTTCGATGATGATCGCCGGGGCCATGCCGCCGGCGGCGCACATGGTGACCAGGCCGCGCTTGGCGCCGCGGCGTTCCAGCTCGTCGACCATCGTCCCGATCAGGATCGCGCCGGTGGCCCCGATCGGGTGGCCCAGCGCCATGGCGCCGCCGTTCACATTGACCTTGTCGCGGTCGAGCTTGAGGTCGCGGATGAACTTCTCGGCGACCACGGCGAAGGCCTCGTTGATCTCCCAAAGGTCGATGTCGTCGACGCTGAGGCCGGCCTTGGCCAGCGCCTTGCGCGCGGCAGGGACCGGGGCGTTGAGCATCAGGGTCGGGCTGTCGCCGACATTGGCCATGGCGACCACCCGGGCGCGGGCCTTCAGGCCGTGTTTGGCGGCGTAGTCCGGCGAGGCCAGCAGCACGGCGCCCGAGCCGTCCACCACGCCGGAGGAATTCCCCGCATGATGGAAGTGCTCGATCTTCAGGTCCGGATAGACCCGGTTGATCAGCCCCGCGAAGGTCATGCCCTGGGCGTCGAGCGGGAAGTTGGCCATGGCTTCGAAGGCGGGCTTCAGGGCCGCCAGCCCCTCCAGGGTGGTCTGCGGCCGCGGGAATTCCTCGCGGTCGAGGGCGATCGTGCCGTCGTCGCGATAGACCGGCGTCAGCGACCGGTCGAAGTGGCCGTTCTTGATGGCGTGGTCGGCGCGCTGCTGGCTGACCAGGGCGAGCTCGTCCAGCGCCTCGCGGCTGATGCCCTCCATCGTCGCGATGGCGTCGGCGCAGACCCCCTGGTGCGACTGCGGATGCTGGGCGCGCAGGTGCAGGTTGCCGCTATCCATCAGCATCGGGCCGGCCTCGGGATCGGGCTTCGGCGCGGAGGCCGCCGTATAGGACATCATCTCGGTGCCGCCGCCGATCACCAGGTCCTCCATGCCCGACATGATCTGCGCCGCGGCCAGGTTCACCGCGGTGATGCCCGACCCGCAGTAGCGGTCGAGCGTGACCCCGCTGGCGCGCACGTCATAGCCGGCGTCCAGCGCCGACATCCGGCCCATGTCGCCGCCCTGCTTGCCGCGCTGGCTGGAGGTGCCCCAGATGATGTCGTCCACCTCGGCGGTGTTGAGGTTGTTCCGTTCCGCCAGCGCCTTCAGCACCGTCGCGCCCAGGCGTTGGGGGTGGAAGTCGGCCAGCGCGCCCTTGCCGACCTTGCCGATGCCGCGCGGCGTGCGGACGGCGTCGATGATGAGGGCTTCGGGCATGACGGTTCCTGACTGGGGCTGGCGGGGTCGGCGCGCACCATCGGCGACGGACCTAGGGTCAGTCTAGTCCCGGGCGAGGGTGTGGCGTCACGCGCCTCCTAGGCGGCGTCGTGGAAGATGACGCCCAGGGTGTGGCGCGCGCCGGTGCGGATGCGGCTGACGCCGTGCCGCAGGTTGACGCGATAGGTCCCGCGGATGCCCCGCACCGGCCGGTGATGGACGGCGAAGACCAGGGCGTCGCCCTGGGTCAGCGGCGCCACCTCGGCCCGCGACTGCAGGCGCGGCCGCTGCTCGGTGAGGACGAATTCGCCGCCGGTGAAATCGCGTCCCGGCTGCGACAGCAGCACCGCGACCTGCAGCGGGAAGACGTGCTCGCCATAGAGGTCCTGGTGGAGGCAGTTGTAGTCGTCCGGGCCATATTGCAGCAGCAGCGGCGTCGGCCGCCTCTGGCCGGCGGCATGGCAGCGTTCGAGGAATTCGGCGTGCTCCGGCGGGAAGCGGACATCGAGGCCCATGGCCGCATTCCAGCGGTTGGCGACCGGGGCCAGCCGGGGATAGAGCGCGGCGCGGAGGTCCTGGACCAGCGGCGGCAGGGGATAGGCGAAATATCGGTACTCGCCGCGTCCGAACCCATGCCGGGCCATCACCACCTGGCTCCTGAACAGCGCCTCGCGGGCATAGAGGGCGGCCAGGGCGCGGCACGCCTCGGAGGTCAGGAGCTGCGGGATCACGGCGTGGCCGCGGGCGTCGAGCTCGCCTTCCACGCCCAGCCAGTCGACGCCGGCCAGGCGGGTTTCGGCGGTACGCGCGCCGGGGCGCGGATCTTCAAGGATTTCCAAGGCTCTTCCTCATGTGAACATAGAACATCCGGCCGAAATGGGGATCGCGATCCTCCACGAAGGCCAGGGGCGCGGTCCCGCGCGCGCCGGCGAAATGATCGAGTGTGCGCTTGAAGCCGGCGCCGGTGACGTTGTCGATCTCGGCGCGGAAGTTGAGGTCGGCGCGCGGGGTCCATTGCGCGTAGACGGTGACCGAGGTCTCCAGTTTGCGCAGTTCGACCTCGTTGAAGCGGAAGTAGGTCTCCCTCCAGGCTCCGGTCGCGTCGACGCCCCACTTGGCCTTCCAGGACGGCAGGTCCTGCACGAAGTGGGCGTCCCAGTCGTTGGGGTGCAGGGCCGTGATCGGCCGCCGCTGGCCGGTGGTCGGATCGGTGACCTCGCTCCGCCGCCACGCCGACTGCCCGCGCAACTGCGCGCCGGCCAGGCCCAGGCGATCCAGCGGCAGAGTCAGGTTGAGGATCGCCTCGTCCCGGGTCCCGGAGCCGATGTTGGCCGGGGCGTCGAAGGCGCCGAACGGCGCGCGGTCGATGGCGTCGTCGATCTTGGCGTGGCGAAGCGTCAGGACGATCGCCCCCTGACCGGCGAAGCGCCGTTCGAACGCCGCCTCGCTCACCCAGTCCTTCTCGGGCTCCAGGTTCGGATTGCCCGCGGTCAGGACGCCGGCGGACAGCGACTGCGAGGCCACGAAGGCGCCGAAGTCCAGCTGCCCGACCTCGCGCTCGACGCGCAGGCGCACCTGGCTGTCGTCGCTGGGCGACCAGGTGAGCGCCAGCCGCGGCTTGGTGAAATAGAGGCTCTTGCGCAGCGAGACGTCGCCCGAGGCGGCGATCCGCGATCCCTCCTCGCGAAGCCCGGCTTCCAGGGTGAGCTTCGGCGAGGCGCGCCAGACGGCCTTACCGAAGGCTTCCCCGCGCGTCTCGGTCACGGTGACATTGGCCGCCGGCAGGGCGACGGCGGCGCCGTTCCGCACGAACGTGGTCTGGCTGCGCAGGGTGTTGTAGGCCCCCTCGCCGCCCGCCTCCCAGGACAGGGCGGCGGTCTGCTGGAACTTCAGGACCGCGCGGGCGATGGTCTCCGACGTCCGGTTGTCCAGGCGGAAGTCCTCTGCATCGCCCGGAGCCTCGAAGGCGGCGGCGGCGAGTTCGCGCCTGTCCTGCCGCAGCGCGACGGCTTCCAGGCCCAGCCGCGCGCCGAACCGGCGGTTGAACCGCAGCCCGAACTCGGTCTGTGAGACGTTGTCGTCGTCGTGCTCGTGCTCCAGATGCGCCCCGGGCCCGCTGAAGGTGTCGACCTCGTTCTCGTTGAACGGCGTGACGTTGATCCGCCCCGTGGCCCGCACGTCGCCGCCCCACAGGGGCGTCTCGGCCGCGCCGGTGAGGATCGTCTGGATTCCCGCCCCCTGCAGATGGATGCTTCCGGCCAGCAGCGGCCTTTGGGCGGCGTCGACCCGGGTTCGCGCGCCGTCGCCGCCGTTGGTGTCGGCGAAGCGGCCGACGAAGAGACCGGCTTCCCACGACCGCGTCCCGAGCCTGCCGGACCCCTCGAGGCGGACGGCGGGCAGGCTGCGGCCGTCGTCGACCAGGCGCTCGGCGACGGCGAAGAGGCCGTGGGCCCCGCCGTCGGCCTTGAGGATCACATTGGCCAGGACCGTCTTGCCCTGCATGTCGATCCCCGGAGCCCCGCCCCGGATGACGTCGATCCGCGCCACGCGGTCGGCGGGGATGCGCAGGAGCAGGCTGTCCAGAGTGTCGGTCTTGGTGGCGGGCCGGCGTCCATCGATGAGCACATTGCCCGCGGCGCCCTCGTAGCCCCGCACGCCGCTGCCGACGTCCAGGGAAAACCCTGGAAGCCGCTGGACCAGGTCCAGGGCCGTGGCCGGGCGCGCGGCGGCGAAGAACGCGGGCGGATAGCTGGTGACACCCTGTTCGGCCGGCGCGCCGGCTATGGCGCTCGCGGCCAGCAGCAGTTCCCCAAGCATCTGTCCCACTCCCTCCGGTGCGGGGACCTGATGCGCCGGATGATCCGCCGGGGCTGCCCGTTCCTTGCTGGGCAATTGGCCTTGCTGGGCAATTGGCCTTGCTGGGCAATTGGCCTTGCTGGGCAATTGGCTTGCTGGGCAATTGGCTTGCCGGGCAATTGGCCCTGCCGGCGGCCGGCCGGAATTCAAGAGCAAGAGTCGCGGTGTGCTAGGGTGCGAAGCCAGATAGCTGATCCGACCCATCGAGAGGTGAAGCCATGAGTCTTGCGGAAGACATCGAGTCCACGTCCCCCGACTTCGCGGACGACGCCTCGCGCTGGCAGGCCATCCTCAATCGCGACCCTGCGGCGGACGGCGCGTTCCTCTATTCCGTGAGGACCACGGGGGTCTATTGCCGGCCGACCTGCGGCTCGCGCCTTCCCCGGCGCGAGAACGTCGCCTTCCACCGGACGCCCGACGCGGCCGAGGCGGCGGGCTTTCGGGCCTGCAAGCGCTGCAAGCCGCGCGACGAGCCGCTGGCCCAGGCGCGGGCCAAGTCGATCGCCGAGATCTGCCGCTTCATCGAGGAGGCCGAGGAGCCGCCGGCGCTCGGAGAGCTGGCCGCCCTGGCCGGCCTGAGCCGCTACCACTTCCACCGGACCTTCAAGGCGGTCACTGGCGTGACCCCCAAGGACTACGCCACCAGCTGCCGGTCGCGGCGGGTGCGCGAGGGCCTGCAGAGCGCGCGAAGCGTCACCGAGGCGCTCTACGACGCCGGATTCAATTCCAGCGCGCGGTTCTACGCCACCTCGGGCGAGGTGCTGGGCATGAGCCCGACGGCCTTCCGCCGCGGCGGACATGGCGCGGCCATCCGCTTCGCCGTCGGCCAGAGCAGCCTGGGCCTGGTCCTGGTCGCGGCCACCGAAAAGGGCGTGTGCGCGATCCTGCTGGGCGACGATCGCGAGCTGCTGCTGGCCGACCTGAAGGCGCGTTTCCCGCGCGCCGACCTCAGCCCGGCCGACGCCGCCTTCGAGGCGGTCGTCGCCATGGTGGTGGGCTATGTCCAATCCCCTGCCCAGGGCCTGGAGCTGCCGCTCGACGTGCGCGGAACGGCCTTCCAGCAACGGGTCTGGGAGGCGCTGCGGGGCATTCCCTGTGGCGCGACGGCCTCCTATGCGCAGGTCGCCGCGCGCATCGGATCGCCCGGCGCGGCCCGCGCCGTGGCCCGCGCCTGCGCGGCGAACAACATCGCCGTCGCGATCCCCTGCCATCGGGTCGTCGGCGCGGACGGCGCGATCTCCGGCTATCGCTGGGGCGTCGAGCGCAAGCGCGCCCTGCTGGCCTGCGAACGCACCGGATGAGCCGCCGGGCTCGGCGGCCCGGGAGTTGCGCCGCAACAAACGGATAGCTGGGCCGCGGGCGCGCCGCCTACCGTGGCGCATGTCCCGCACCCCCGACGACGACCTGCGAGTGCTCGAACGCGCCCTGGCGCACGCCAAGGCCTATCTGACCGCCCTGCCGCGGCAGCCGGCCGGCGTGGCGCCGGATCCGGCCCGGCTTCGCCGGCGGCTGCACCGGCCCCTGGCCGAGCACGGCGTCGCGGCGGAGACGGTGCTCGACGATCTGGTCGCCGACACCGCTGACGGGCTGATGGGATCGGCCGGCGGACGCTTCTTCGGCTGGGTGATCGGCGGCGCGCTTCCCGCGGCGCTGGCGGCCGACTGGCTGACCGCGGTTTGGGACCAGAACGCCGCCCTGCACGCCTGCGGGCCCGCCGCGGCGGCGTCGGAGGAAGTCGCCGGCGCCTGGCTGAAGGAGCTGCTCGGCCTGCCTGCGGCCAGCAGCTTCGCCTTCGTCACGGGCTGCCAGATGGCGCATGTGACCTGCCTGGCCGCGGCCCGGCACGCGCTCCTCGCGGCCAGGGGCTGGGACGTCCAGGCCGACGGGCTGGCGGGCGCGCCGCAGGTGCGCATCCTCGCCAACCAGGACCACCACGGCTCGATCGAACGCGCCGTGGGCCTGCTGGGCCTGGGGCGCAGCCATGTCAGGCCGCTCGCCACCGACGACGCCGGCCGCGTCCAGGCCGTGTCGCTGGAGCGGGCGCTGGCGGCCGACCCCGCGGCGCCCGCCATCGTGGTGCTGCAGGCCGGCGACATCGCCACCGGGGCCTTCGACGACTTCGAGCGATTGATCCCCATCGCCCGGCGATACGGCGCCTGGGTTCACGTCGACGGCGCGTTCGGCCTGTGGGCCCGGACGAGCCCGCGTTTCCGGAGTCTCACCCTGGGCGTCGAGGCGGCGCAGTCGTGGGCGACCGACGGGCACAAGTGGCTCAATGTGCCGTTCGACAGCGGCTACGCCTTCGTGGCCGACCCCGAGGCCCACCGGGCGGCGGTCTCGCATCGCGCCGCCTACCTGACCCACGCCGAGGACGCCCGCGACCAGATCGACTGGAACCCGGACTGGTCGCGCCGCGCGCGGGGGTTTTCCACCTATGCGGCCCTGCGCCAGTTGGGCCGGCGGGGCGTCGCGGACCTGGTCGACAGGTGCTGCGCCCACGCCCAGGCGCTCGCCCATGGCCTGGCCGCCTTGCCGGGCGCGGAGCTGGTCTCCGCACCGATCATCAACCAGGCGCTGGTGGCCTTCCACGACCCGCGCATCGGCGCGGCCCCGGCGAACCACGACCGGATGACCGACGCGGTGATCGCGGCCATCAACGCCTCGGGCGAAGCCTTCTTTTCCGGAAGCACCTGGCGCGGCCGCAGGGTGATGCGGGTCAGCGTCTGCAACTGGCGCACGACCGCCGGCGACGTCGATCGCGCCGTCGCCGCCGCCGCCGACGCGGTGGCCGCGATTTCCAACTCGGCCGGGAGCGTGCTCGCGTGACGGCCGCGGCGGACGGCCTGTTCTCGCTGGCGGGCCGCACCGCGCTCGTCACCGGCGGCTCGCGCGGTATCGGCCGGATGATCGCGGCCGGCTTCATCGCCCAGGGCGCTCGGGTCTATATCACCGCCCGATCGGAGGACGCCTGCCGCCGCACCGCCGCCGAGCTGTCGGCCGGCGGCGGGAGCTGCATCGCCCTGCCGGCCGACGTGGGCGACACCGCCGGCCGCCGCGCCTTGGCCGATGCGCTGGCGTCCCGGGAAGCAGCGCTCGACATCCTGGTCAACAACGCCGGGACCTCGTCCGGCGCGGTCAGGTTCGACGAGGTCGCCGAAGCGGCCTGGGACCGCGTGATGGGCCTCAACGTCAAGGCCCCGTTCTTCCTCACCCAGGCGCTGGCCGGCCTGTTGCGGGCCGCCGCCAGCCAGGCCAGGCCGGCCAAGGTGATCAACATCGCCTCCATCGACGGCGTCGGGCTGAACGCGCGGGAGACCTACGACTACCAGACCAGCAAGGCCGCCCTCATCCACCTGACCCGGCGCATGGCGGCCGAACTGATCGGCGACCACATCGTGGTCAGCGGCATCGCGCCGGGCGCCTTCAAGTCCGACATGAACGTCATCGCCCGCGACCATGCCGAGGCCTTCGCCGAGGTGATCCCGGCGCGGCGCATCGGACACGAGGACGACATGGCCGGCGCCGCCATCTTCCTCGCCTCGCGGGCCGGCGACTATGTGGTCGGCGCGACCCTGTCGGTGGACGGCGGCTTCGTCCACGCCTCGGCGACGCACGGGCCGCCCGTGCTCCAGCGCGGTTCCGCCGGCGCCGCCTAGCGGCGGAGGAAGATGGCGGCCCGGGAGGGACTCGAACCCCCGACCTTAGCTTTAGGAAAGCTCTGCTCTATCCGGCTGAGCTACCGGGCCACGCGGCGGTGGTGATAGCCTAAGGCGTGCGCCGGCGCCAACGTCGGTGACCGGGGGGAATCGTCGATGGGTCTGCTGCGTCTTCTGAAGCCGCTTTGGGTGCAGGTGCTGATCGGGGTGGCGCTGGGCCTGGCGGTGGGGGCGATCTGGCCGCACTTCGGGGCCTCGCTGAAGCCGCTGGGCGACGCCTTCATCAAGCTGATCAAGATGGCGGTGGCGCCGGTGATCTTCTGCACGGTGGCCGCCGGCATCGCCCGGATGGGCGACCTGAAGGCCTTCGGGCGCCTCGGCGCGCGCACCCTGATCTATTTCGAGGTGGTCTCCACCTTCGCCCTCGTCGTGGGCCTGGTGGTGGGCGAGGTGATGCACCCGGGCAGGGGCTTCAACATCGATCCGGCCAGCCTCGATCCCAAGGCGGTGGCCGACTACGCCGCCAAGGCCGCGCACGGCCAGACGGTGGTCGACTATCTGATGCACCTGATCCCCGACACCTTCGTGGGCGCCTTCGCCGGCGGCGACCTCCTGCAGGTGCTGGTGATCGCCGTCCTCACCGGCTTCGCCTGCACCAAGATGGGCGAGTTCGGCGCGCGCACGGCCGGCGTGCTCGACGATCTGGCCCAGGTGTTCTTCGGGGTGATCGGGGTGATCGTGCGCCTCGCGCCGATCGGGGCCTTCGGGGCCATGGCCTATACGCTGGGCAAGTTCGGCGTGGAGTCGCTCAAGAACCTGTCGGCCCTGGTGGGCGTCTTCTACCTGACCAGCGCGCTCTTCGTGCTGGTGGTGCTGGGCGCCGTGGCGGCGCTCTGCGGCTTCTCGATCCTGAAGTTCCTGCGCTACATCCGCGAGGAACTGCTGATCGTGCTGGGCGCCTCGTCGTCGGAGGCGGCGCTGCCGCTGATCATGGCCAAGCTGCAGCGGCTGGGGGCGGGCAAGGGCACGGTCGGCCTGGTGGTGCCCACCGGCTACAGCTTCAACCTCGACGGCACCAACATCTACATGACGCTGGCGACCCTTTTCCTGGCCCAGGCGACCAACATCCAGCTCTCCTGGCAGCAGGAGCTGACCCTCCTGGGCGTGGCCATGCTGACGTCGAAGGGCGCAAGCGGGGTTTCCGGCGCGGGCTTCATCACGCTGGCCGCCACGCTCGCGGTCGTCCCCGACATCCCGGTGGCGGCGCTGGGGCTGCTGGTCGGGGTCGACCGGTTCATGAGCCAGTGCCGGGCGCTGACCAATTTCGTCGGCAACGGCGTCGGGACCCTGGTGATCGCCCGCTGGGAGGGCGACCTGGACCGCGACCGGCTGAAGGCCGAGCTGGACCGCGGCCCCGGCCCCGACCCGGAGGCGCTGCTGGAGGCGCCGCTGCCGGTCTAGGCTGGTGACTCACTGACGTAGACGTAAATAACATCCGCTCGTCCCCGCGACGGCGGGGACCCAGGCGTCTTCTTGCTGAGTTGCGGCCGCCCGGTGTCTCCAAGCTCTCGAAAGCACGGAAAAAAACTGGGTCCCCGCCTTCGCGGGGATGAGCGGTATTGAGTCACCAACCTAGGCGGGCTTCAGGCGACGATGCGCACCGGCAGGGCCTCGTAGCCCTTGACGAAGTTCGACTTCAGCCGCCGGGGCTCGCCCACCACGTCGATGCGCTTGAAGCGCTTGAGGATCTCCTCCCAGACGACGCGCAGCTGCATCTCGGCCAGCCGGTTGCCGACGCAGCGGTGGATGCCGAAGCCGAAGGCCACGTGCTGGCGCGGCCGCTCGCGGTCGATGATGAACCGGTCGGCGTCGGGGATGACCTCCTCGTCGCGGTTGCCCGAGACGTACCACATGACCACGCGGTCGCCCTTGCGGATGGTCTTGCCGCCGAGCTCGAAATCGCAGGTCGCGGTGCGCCGCATGTGGGCCACCGGGCTCTGCCAGCGGACGATCTCGGGCACGGCGGACTCCAGCAGCGCCGGGTCGGCGCGCAGGCGGTCATAGGCGTCGGGATAGTCCTGGAAGGCCATCAGGGCGCCGGTGATCGAATGGCGCGTGGTGTCGCTGCCGGCCACGGTCAGCAGCATGATGTTGCCGAAGTAGCCTTCCGGCCGGTCGTCCTTGCGGGTCACCGGATCGTGGCTGAGCAGCGAGATCAGGTCGTTGGCCGGCGGGCCGTCCTTGCGGGCGTCCCACAGGGCCATGAAGGGCATGACCAGGGGCATGAACGCCTGCTGGCGCTCCGCCAGCTGTTCGGCGGTCATGTCGGCTTGCGGCGGGCCGGAGAGCGCCATGTCGGAGATCTTCGGCAGGTTGCGGCGCTGGTCGAAGGGATAGTCGAACAGGGTGGCCAGCATCTGGCTGGTCAGCTCGATGGAGACCTTGTCGACGAAGTCGAAGGTCTCGCCCACCGGCAGCTCGTCGAGGATGGCCGCGGCGCGGCTGCGGATCAGCGGCTCCATGGCCGCCATGCCCGCCGAGGAGAAGGTCGGCGAGACCACCCGGCGCTGGGCGTCGTGGTCCGGCGGATCGAGCGCGATGAAGCTGGAATCGGCGCTGGGCTCGACGGCGTCGGCGATCATGATGCCGCCGAGGCTGGAGTCGGAGGAGAACACCTGGTGGTTGGAATCCACCGCCACGATGTCGTGGAACCGGGTCACCGACCAATAGGCGCCGTATTCGCTCTCGGGGCAGTAGTGCACGGGGTCCTCGCGGCGCAGCCGCTCGAACCAGGGCCATTGGGTGTCGCTGGTGAAGTGGCTCACGTCGGCGACGTGGAAGTCCTCCAGCGGCGTGGAATAGGCCCGCTCGCGGGCGTCCCGCGCGATCGCGCTCGCGTCATCGGCCATGGTCGTCTCCCCGCGCCGGCGCGGCGCGCGCTGATGGCCAGAGCGTTGCGCGCCGATCGGCCGGGGGACAAATGAAAACGCCCGGCGGTGAGGCCGGGCGCTTCCGAAACGACCGAAGTCGTCGGTCTCAGGCGGCGACCGCCTTGACCAGCGACTTGTTGAGGATGCCGATGGCCGCGTCGCGGTCGATGCGCTCGATGGCGGCGACTTCGCGGGCCATGCGGTCCAGCGCGCTCTCATAGAGCTGGCGCTCGGAATAGGACTGCTCCGGCTGGTTCTCGGCGCGGTGCAGGTCGCGGACCACCTCGGCGATGGAGATCAGGTCGCCGGAGTTGATCTTGGCTTCATATTCCTGGGCCCGGCGGCTCCACATGGTGCGCTTCACCCGGGCGCGGCCCTTGAGCGTGGTCAGCGCCTGGGTGACCACATTGGTCTCGGCGAGCGCCCGCAGGCCGGCGGTGCGGGCCTTGGCGGTCGGCACGCGCAGGGTCATCTTCTCGTGGTCGAAGGTGATCACATAGACTTCGAGCTGCAGGCCGGCGACTTCTTGGGTTTCGATCCCTTGCACCTGACCCACGCCGTGGGCCGGATAGACGACGTGATCGCCAACCGAGAAATCGTGACTGCTCTTGCTCATCGAGGAACCCTTCTCAAAAATCCCTGGTCCAGACGTTCGTTCGGACCGCTCACGCACATCCGCCAAGCGACAAGGCCACGCTCTCCGCGAAAGGGTCGCGGCGGCATCGTCGTTTGAAGCGGAGTCGACCTCTTAAGACACCCTTCGCCTGTCACCGGAGCCATCCATCATGGATCCGCCCGGAATGGCGTTTCATCTAAGCGATGGGCAAGGCAAAGCGCCTTGAGCGCCACATCGTCCGTAACGATAACATAAAATGAAGCCGAATGAAAGGGTTGCCGCGGCGGAAGGTCCGCCACGGGAATACCCGCGCGACGGTCTTCAGGAGCCCCGGCCGGGCTTCTCCGAGAAGTATTTGTCGAGCTTGCCGGTCTCGCGCTCGAAGGCTTCGGCGTCGGCCGGGGGCTGGCCCTTGACCGTGATGTTCGGCCAGACCCGCGAATATTCGGAATTGATCCGCAGCCACTTGCCGTCGGCATCGTCCTCGGTGTCCGGCTTGATGGCGTCGACCGGGCACTCGGGCTCGCAGACGCCGCAGTCGATGCACTCGTCCGGATTGATCGCCAGGAAGTTCTCGCCCTCATAGAAGCAGTCGACCGGGCACACCTCCACGCAGTCCATGAACTTACATTTGATGCAGGGATCCATCACGATGTAGGTCATGGCGAGGGGGCGGGACTCCGTCGGCGATCCAAGCTGTGGGGCGCGGGTTTTTCGCGGTGCGGCGCCGCGATGTCAATGCCGCGGCCATATAGGCGCTACGAAGAAATCTCCAAGGGCGGATAGGCTTACGCGTCAGCGGCCGGTGAGCACGCGCCGAACGGTGAAGGGCGGCGGCGGGCCGAAGCGGTTTTCCTTGGCGTCACCAGGGATCGCGCCCACGAGCGCGGTCAAGGCCAAGGTCAGCAGTTCGCCCACAGTGTTCGTGATGTCGAGCGTTGCGACCAGCATGAGCGGCAGACAGAGCAGCGGCGCGATCCAGGAGCCGAACGCCCACCATCCGGAACGACCAAAATCGTGGACGCGACGGATCTGGACGAAGAGCAACGTAAGGGCGCCCGCGATGCTGAGGGCCGGCGCGATGTGGGAGAAGGCCAGCCCAATCGCAATCAGAAGTCCGATGTAGACCCAGTATTCCCGGCGCGACGACCGACCGCGTAACCACCAGGTCCAGGGCCACGCCGCACGGCTCCGGCTGGTGATGTCTTCTGTCATATCCGCTCCATCGAGGACTAGAACATAACGGGAACTTCAGGGCGCGTCCAGCGCGGAATAGAGCGTGCGGGCCTCCTTCGGCGGGCCGCGGCGTTCGCCCAGCGCCTCGATCTTCACCGCGACCAGCCTGCCGCCGAGCGCGAAGACCAGGGCGTCGCCGACCTTGAGCGAGCGGGCGGGCTTGTCGATGCGGCTCTCGTGGCCGGCGCGGGTCAGGCGGATGCGGCCTTCGTCGATGAAGGTGGCGGCGAGCGTGCGGGTCTTGAAGAAGCGGGCGCGCCACAGCCAGACGTCCGCCCGGGTCGCCTCCTGGGCGGCGGCGGGTTCGCTCACGATCGGCCCTGGTCGGCGCGCCGCCGGCGGCGCGGACGCCGGGCGGGCGCGGGCTCGCCCTTCAGCGCGGCCAGCGCCGCGAACGGCGAGTTGGGCGCGGCGATCGCCCGGTGCTCAAGGGCGAAGTCCCGCTCGGCGCGGCGGCGCCAGGCCGTGGCCTCGCCGGCCCGCTTGATGGCCGCAAAGCCCAGGCCCTTGAGGATCTCGCGGGCCTCGTCGGCGCTCCAGCCCAGCTCGTCACGGGCCTGGTCGGAGAGGACCACCCCGCCGCCCTGCTTGGCGCCGGCGCGCAGCAGCTCGTCCAGCCGTTCCAGCTGTTCCACGGGCACGGCCAGGCCGCGGACGGCGCGCAGGCCGAAGGCCGCCAGCGCGCGGGGCGAGGACGCGCCGGCGCCAAGAAGGGGGGCCGGCAGCCGGCTGGGCCTGTCGGCGGCCGGGCGCCAGCCGGGGACGTCGCGGGCGGCCAGCGCCTGGGTCAGCGCGCGGGCCTCGGGCCGCAACAGCGCCGGCATGAAGACCGAGAAGGCCCCGAGCCGCACGCCCAGGCCCCGCAGCATCCGCCGCTCGACCTGGCTGAGCGCGCGGGCCTCGGCGCGCACGGCCGCGCGGTCCAGCACCCCGCCGGCCTCGATCAGCCGGAAGGCGAGGCCGCGGGCCAGCCCCTTGATCCGGCCCTCGGCGACCGCGGCCTCCAGCTTGCGCAGGGCCGCGAGCCGGCGGCCCGCCTCGCTCGCCACGAAGGCCTCCAGCCGCTGCGCCGCCCGCTGCCGCGCGGGCTCGGGGCCCAGATCGCCCAGCAGGCGCACGCGGGGCCGGAACGGCTCGCCGCCGGCCAGCACGCCGGCCGCCTCGCCCTGCCACAGGACCACGCCGTCGGGCGTCAGCGTGAAGGCCGCATCCGCCTCGGCGGCCAGCCGGCCCAGCCGGCGCGCGATCTCCGGCCCCACCGCATGGGTCGCCGCGGCCCGGAGCGCCTTTTCCTCCAGCACGGAGGCGCCCTGGGCGGCCTCGAACTGCACGCCGGTCAGCTTGCCGACATAGTGCCCTTCGACCGTCACCGCGCCGTCGGCGGCGACGCCGGCCAGCATGTCCTCGCGCACCCTCAGGCCGCGCATCAGCGCGCTGGTCCGCCGGTCGACGAAGCGGGCCATCAGCTTCTCGTGCAGGGTGTCGGAGAGCCGGTCCTCCAGCCCGCGCATCCGGCCCTGCCAGCCGGCCGGGTCGGCCAGCCAGTCCGGGCGGTTGGCCACATAGGCCAGGGTTCGGACGCTGGAGAGCCGCGCGGCCAGGGTGTCGATCTCGCCGTCCGTGCGGTCCAGGTGGCCGAACTGCCTGGCGATCCAGTCCTCGGGAATGCGCTGCCGGCCGGTGGTCAGGTGCAGGAAGAATTCCTTGGCCAGGCCCGTGTGCTCCTCCAGCGCAAGCTTGCGGAAGTCGGGGGTCTGGCAGCATTCCCACAACCGCTCGATGGTCGCACGGCCCTTCGCCCGGTCGGCCACCGCCGGGTCCTGGGCCAGGACCCGCAGGGTGGTCTCGTCCAGGGCCTCGCCGGCCAAGTCCAGGCCCGGCCGGTCCGGCGTCTTGGCCAGCGACTTGAGAAGCGCGGGCAGGGAGCCGAAGTCGAGCCGGGAGTTGCGCCACTCCGCGCCCGTCACGGGCTCGAACTGGTGGTCCTCCACCGCGCGGACCAGGTCCTCGTCCATGTCCTCGGCCTCGCCGGTGACCCCGAAGGTCCCGTCGCGCTGATAGCGTCCGGCGCGCCCGGCGATCTGGCCGACCTCCTGCGGATGCAGCAGGCGCGTGCGCTTGCCGTCGAACTTGCGCAGGCCCGCGAAGGCCACGTGATCGACGTCCATGTTCAGGCCCATGCCGATGGCGTCGGTGGCCACCAGGAAGTCCACCTCGCCGGACTGGTAGAGGGCCACCTGGGCGTTGCGGGTGCGGGGGCTGAGCGAGCCCATCACCACCGCCGCCCCGCCCCGCTGGCGGCGGATCAGCTCGGCGATGGCGTAGACCTGGTCGGCGCTGAAGGCCACGACGGCGGAGCGCCGCGGCAGGCGGGTGAGCTTCTTGGGCCCCGCATAGGTCAGCGCGCTGAACCGCTCCCGGGTGACGATCTCGGCGTGCGGCAGCAGGCGGCGGACCAGGGGCGCCATGGTCCCGGCCCCCAGCAGCATGGTCTCGGCTGTCCCGCGCGCATGCAGCAGCCGATGGGTGAAGACGTGGCCCCTCTCCGGGTCGGCGCAGAGCTGGATCTCGTCCACCGCCAGGAACTCGACTTCGCGCGACAGCGGCATGGCCTCGACGGTGCAGACGAAATAGTGCGGCCGGGGCGGGACGATCTTCTCCTCGCCGGTGATCAGGGCCACCGCGCGCGGCCCGCGCAGTTTGACGATCCGGTCGTAGATCTCGCGGGCCAGCAGCCGCAGAGGCAGGCCGATCATGCCCGACGCGTGGCCCAGCATGCGCTCGACCGCCAGGTGCGTCTTGCCGGTGTTGGTGGGTCCCAGCACCGCCACCAGTCTTGGAGGGGCCACGCCTGTGGAGCGGTCGCTCATGATGTGAACTTGGGGTCCCGCGGGGAGTCGGGCAAGCGGCGCTTGGTCGCGGGGCCTAGTCGCCGAAGCCGACGAACACCGTCGCCTCGGCCACGGGCTTGCGTTCCGACACCACCGCATTGGCCGGGAAGCTCTCGTCCGGCCAGCCGAGCGCGATGCTCTTCATGATCACCTGATCGTCGGCGATGCCCGCGTGCTCGCGCACCACGGGCGATTGCATGATGCCCTGGCTGTTGATCACCGCGCCCAGCCCGCGCGACCAGGCGGCGTTGACCAGGGCGGTCGCCACGGCGCCGCAATCGAAGGGCGTGTCGTCGCTGTCGGCGAGCACCTTGTCATAGGTGATGATCACGCAGACCGGAGCGTCGAACTGGCGGAAGCCGCGCAGCACCCAGTCCTGGCGGCCCGCCGTGTCCTCGCGGGCTATGCCCATGGCCGAGAACAGTTGCTTTGCGACGCCGATCTGGCGCTCGCGATGCTGTCCGGCGAAGGCCTGGCCGGTGCGAAATTCGCGCGAGTGCGGCACGCCCGCCAGGTTCCGCTCCGTGTTGCCGGCGCGGATCCGATCCAGCGGTTCGCCGGTGATGATGTAGAAGTTCCAGGGCTGGGTGTTCATCGACGACGGCGCCCGCATCGCCAGGCCGATGACTTCCTCGATCAGCGCCCTGGGCACGGGATCTGGCTTGTAGCCCCGAATGCTCCGGCGGCCGAGGATGACGTCGTCGAACTTCATGGATTTGGCCCCGTCACAGCTGGCGCGATTGTAGTCGGTAGAGATCGGTCAGCCTACCTGGCGGCTGGCTCCGGGCTCCAGGCGGAAGCCCAGCGGCAGCAACGCCTCGATGGTGCGGCTGTCGGTGGCGCCGTCTGCGCCCACGCTGACCACCTCGCAGCCCGGGCCCGCCAGCTCGAAGATCTTCTGCCGGCAGCCGCCGCAGGGCCAGACCAGGCCCGGCAGGGACGAGGTCACATGGACCCGCGCCAGGCCCTTGGCGCCCCCGGTCACCGCCGCGCCGATCGCGCTCGCTTCGGCGCACTGGCCCAGCGGATAGGCGGCGTTCTCCACATTGACCCCGTAGTGGACCCGTCCATCGGCGTCCTCCACGGCGGCTGCGACATGGACGCCGGAGTAGGGCGCGTGCGCATGCGCCAGCAGCCGTCGAAGCTCGGCGGCGATCTCAGGCGTGTCGGTCATGGAGGGGTGCGTCCCGAAACGAACTTGAAGGGACGGATGACTTTAGGGAGCCGTGGCGCCGACGTCCACCTCGCGGAGCAGCGCCAGCAGGTCCAGTACGCAGAGCGCGGAGTTGTGCGCCGCCATCTGGGCCATCTGGGGATAGGTCAGGTGGCTCTCCTCGCCGGCCAGGTCGGAGAGGGTGCGGATGACGTAGAGGGGCGCGCCCCAGGCCATGGCCACCTGGTTCACCGCGCCGGATTCCATGTCGATCGCCTGGGCGCCGAAGCGGGCGTGCAGGTCCTGGCGGGTCTCGGCGCAGTTCAGGAAATAGTCGGCGGTGACGATGCCGCCCAGCCGGACCGGCGCTTCGACCTGGGTGCGCAGGATCGCGGCCAGACGCTCCAGGATCGCCGAGACCTCGGCGGGGACGGGCGCCAGCCTATCGAGCTCCGGCGCGCCGAGCGGCACGAGGCCGGATCGGGTGGCGGTCAGCCGGCCCGCGGCCATCACGCCGTAGTCGTGGATCGCCAGCCGGTCGGCCAGCAGCACCGCGCCCACCGGCAGGTCGGGGTCGAGCCCGCCGGCCACGCCGCAGAACACCAGCCGGGTCGCGCCGAACACGCCGAGCAAAAGGGTCGCGGCGGCCGCGGCGTTGACCTTGCCGATGCCGGCCTGCGCCAGCACCAGCGGCGCGTCGCCGAACCGGCCGCGCCAGACCCGCGTCGGCCCATGCCGCTCCGTCCCCGGCGCGACGTCCAGCCGCGCGCGCAAGGCGGCGATCTCCTCGACCGTGGCGCAGAGAATCCCGAACACGACTGGGAAGACTACTCCTCCACCCGGCGGAATGCGCTCTCCGCCCGCGTGGCCACCGCGACGGCCGCGATGGTCGAGAGCAGCAGGCCCAGCGTCATGAACAAAGGTCGCCACAGGGTGGTCATCGCCTTCGGCCACCGGCCATGGCATCCCGCTGTCGGCGTGACCTTCCAGGCCTTGTTGCTGTCGATGTCGTAGAACGGCAGCACCAGATCGGCGGCATACCAGAGCGGCTCGAAGCGCGGCCCGGGCTCGGACTTACCGGTTTTCACCGCTTCGGCGGAGAGCTCGGCCTTGTAGGTCAGCGCCCCGCAATGCTCCGCCGCGCTGGCGGTCATGGCGGCCAGCACGATGACGAAGGCCAGCGCCGTCACTGTGCGTGACACGCCAAACCCGTATCGCGCGAGGAGCTGCACGGACAGCATTCCGGCCTTGGCCAGGAGATGATGCCGCCACGACAGCATGTTGGTCCTTTGCCTCAGCCGCTCGGCTTCCAGGAGGTTCGCGGAGATCGCCCGGCCTTCCTCGCGCAGGGCGGTGGCGGCCCGCACATAGGGGTCGAGCGACCAATAGATGCTGCCGGGCAGGCGATAGCGGTTCCGCTCGCTGCGCTGCCGCGCCAGGTAGTCGATGGCCATCGGCGCCGACTGCGGCAGGCGCGGATCGAAGGCCCACCGCGTGACGTGCAGCGCCAGGACCAGGGCGCTCAGGCCCACAAGCCACCAGTGAACGTCCCCGCTGAAATCCCAGACCAGTTGGATGGGCTCCCAGCCGCTGAGCCACCAGGTCCTCACGGCGGGGCTGAACAGCGTCGCGCCCACGGCCACGACGAGGATCAAGCTGAGGCTCCAGGCGAGAAAGGGCTGCAGCTCGAAGGCGCGGCCCATCCAGAGCAAGGCTTCATCCCGCCAGAAGCCGGCGACCTCGCGCCTGCGCCTCGCGCGACGCTCACGCGGGACGGGCCGGGAAAGGCCGGGGTTCGGGTAAGGCGCCAAGGGACCCTTGGGGTGTGACCGCTCGTAGGCGAACCCCTCGATGCTCAGCTTGTCCTGGTCCGGCCAGGCCGGCGGCGGGTGACAGAAGACGGCCGCCCGCGCGTTGCGAAGGTCGATGAACTCGCCCGTCCCAGGGGCTCCGCGCTCCTTTCGCGGAGCGCCGTCCTGCGTCTTCTTGCGCCAGCTTTCCGGCCATTTCGGCCGCCGCCGCGGTTTCGGGTCTGCCGGCGCCTGGCGTTTGCCCTGCCGACGCAGCTTCTCCTGGAGCTGCAGGTCGCCGCGCGTCCCGCGCGCCTCGGAATTGCTGCGGCGATAGTCCTGATAGTCCATGGGAAAAGTAGCTTCGGCGATCGCGCGGGCCTTGTCGCTCGGCCGGGGATCGCCCTTCGCAGCGCCCCCGATCGCATCGATCTGCGGATAGATGTCCAGGCGGCCGCTGACCTTCGCGAACTCGGCTTTGATCTTCGGTCCGCGCTTTGGCGAGAACACCAGGATGGCGTCGCCCTCGATCTCGGCGTTGCGCAGGGTGATCGAGTGACTGACGTTTCTCGCGCGCCGCGCGACCGTCACCAGCCTGACATAGGGGTCGTCTTCCGGCGGACCGGCGGCCTTGGCGGACGCGCCGGAGTTGAGAGCCTTCGCCTGGGGATCGCCGGCCGCGGCGGCTGGCGGAGGCGGCGTCGGCGAGGTTTCGGTCGGCGCCGCGGGGTCCTCCGCCGGCGGCTTTTCCTCGCCGATCTTGTCGGCGAACAGCAGGCTGCCGCCGACCTTGGCGTTTTCCAGGTCGATGCCGCAGACGTCGACGGTTTCGCGAAGATCGACGTCGCCGGCGACCTTGGCCTGGAACAGACGGATCGAGGTCGGGTCGCGCCCGCCCCAGTTGAGATCGACGTCCTGCAGGTTCTCGTGGTCCTTGCGCGCCTCCCAGTCCGCGGCCATCGCCAGTTGTTCGTCAGGGCTGAGGTTTTCGCGCGCCGTGTCGTCGTAAGATTTCTTGGGCGGGAAGCTCACCCTCATCTGGACCATCTGCAGATCGCCGTGGATCTCGCAGTGGTCGGCCGCGATCACGCCATCGACCCGCGTCGGCGAGGGGGGAGGCCTGACGAACCTGGTTCCGTCGGCTTTCGATCCTGCGGCGTCACCGGCGCGCGCAGCGGGCGCGTCATTGTCGAGAGCCGCGGCGGCGGATGCGCCGACGCCGTCTGCTGGCGTCGGCGGAATGGGAGGTCCCGCGGACGTCGCCTCGCCGGCGCTCGATCCAGCGGTGTCAGCCGCGCGCGCGGCCGGGGCGTCCGGGTCGCCAGGCGCGGCGGTGGGCGCTCCGACCTTTTTCGGCCCGCCGTTCTTCGCGTCCTTGATGTGGCTGCTGACGATGACGCTGCCGCCGAATACCGCCTCGCGGAGATCCAGGGCGAAGTCGTCGTCCTTCTGATGCTCCCGTCCCCGCGCGGCTTCGCGGGTATCGACCCTGACCTGGTGATACTCGGCCAGGGTTTTCTTGATTCCGGGGAATCGCCGGCGGGCCTCACGTTCAGCCGCCAGTCGCCTCCTTGCCTTGGCTCGCCGCTCTTCCGCCGGGTCGCCGGCGTCATCGTCGTCCGAGGCTGGCGAGGGGGCGAGGTCTTCGACCTTCTGCTCGGATATCCAATAGAGCGCGTCCAGGACGCGGCCCACGGCGGCGACCGACCTCAGCCGGGCCCCTTCTAGGTGCAGTCCATCGGACACATCGGCGTAGTTGAGTCTGACGCGGCCCATGGCGGCGATGCGGCGGGCGAAGATATTGCCACGGACGATCAGGCCGTCACCGCGGATGGCCGAGGTCCTGGCCCGCATCGATTCAGCGAGCAACTGGCGCAAGGGGTGAGGAAATGTCTCCGGCCAGCCCGCAACCCCGATGGTCTCGGCCGCCTGCAGGGGGCTCAGTCCCCTGGCGTTCGAACCGACGCCTTGCAGGCCGGTATGCAGGACTTGGGTCAGCTGCTTGTTGGCCCCGATCAGGGACTTCAGTTCCGCGAGGACCTCAGCCTGCATGACTTTGACCGAGTCGCCCTTCACGTACGGCTCGATGTGTTCGCAACCGAGGCGCTCCAGCACCGCCACCGGCGAACGGATCACCGCCTCGTTCAGGAACAAGGAGCGCTCCATGACGGCCCCGCGCAGGGTCAGGCCGCCCCAGATCCGCGCCCGGTTCAGGTAGACGTCGTTTTCGAAACGCCCCTGGCCGAGGTTCAGCATGCCGCGTTCGGCGGCGAAGGCCTCGCCGCGCGGCTGCTCCAGCCTGGGCTGCATCACGCAATCGCTGGCGTCGAACACGCCCTCCACGTGGGCCCCGCCGAAATTGGCCGGGGAGAGTACGGTCGACCGCCGCAGCCGCACGTTGCCGCGGGTATGCAGCGACGCGCCGTCGAGCCCCGCCACCGCCGATCCGGAAAGGTCCAGCGTCTGCATTTCGCAGTGGTTGGCGATGATCGGGCTGTCGATCACGCAGCCGATGAATCGCAGCGAGAACGGAATGCGCAGGTTCGCCAGCCGCAGGGGCAGTTCGTCCCCGACCAGCTTGCCCCGTTTCACCGCCCGGCCGGTGATGCGGCAGCCGATGATCTGGACGCCGTTGCGCAGGCCCGCGCGTACCTGCGGGATCACGTCCTGCCCGCCGCCTTCGATCTCCTCGACAGCCAGGGCGATGGCCTTGAGGAGCACTTCGGTGTTGAGCACCGGAAACAGCGGCGCGAGCGCCTGGCCGGAGTCGGCGCGGAGGGAAATGCCGGCGCAGGGCGTCTGCGCCATCACCGCGCGCGCTGCGAGGCTCAGGCGCTCGAACTGCTCGAGCGTCAGTCGGTCCGGAGGTGGCGTGGCGGGCTTCTTGGGAGCTTCAGCTTGAAAGGCCGCCTGCTCGAACGGAGCGAGGATCGGCGGCGTCCCGAGGCGCGAACTGGTCGCCGGAATCGTCCGGTCGCTCAGGACGTGGCTGCTGCCGTCGACGCACAGCCCTTTGCGCAACGCCTCGCCAAGCGTCGCCTCGCTCACTTCGATCATCGCGCCCCCCAAGCTCCACTATGGCGCGAGCGAGCGAGGGCATGCAACCGCTGTTCGGCGAGGTGCGGTCGCTCAGTCCAAGGTCCGCCGATAGCGCGCCATGGCGAGCGCCGTCACCACGCAGACGAAGGCCAGGAGCGCGGCCAGTTCGCGCCACATGTCGCCCAGGGTCTGGCCCTTCAGCAGGGCGCCGCGCACCACCCGCAGGAAGTGGGTGACAGGGATCGCTTCTCC